>Ga0126373_10004712_pt1 | contig 10485 bp, 11 predicted proteins | sample PanSoiMetPlot_11_FD_92545 | JGI IMG/M metagenome (GOLD analysis project Ga0126373, IMG submission 92545) | Tropical forest soil microbial communities from Panama - MetaG Plot_11 | ecosystem: Environmental > Terrestrial > Soil > Tropical forest > Bulk soil | place: Panama | collected 2016-02-17
ACATTCGCGTATAGTCGTCCACCGCGACCTGCAGAAATTTTCCCGTCACGCGATCGCGCGCCGACAGCTGGCCGTTGGCGACGCCGAAATAAGCTCCATGAACCGCGACTTCGCCGCGTTCGATTAGTTTTCGCAAGCGCGGAAATGTCATCAGGTTATCGAGACTGTTGACGATGTTCGCCTGCTCAAGGTGCATCAGATAGTCCGCCGGCGACAATGTGCCGCGCGGTCCTACTTTTTCCGCCGCCGGCCTCATCAATTTCATCCAGTTGCCAATGAAATCGCCCGGCGACAGCGGTTCAGCATCTTCGACATAGGCTTTGACGCCGCCGCATTGAGCATGGCCGAGTACGACGATGTGCTTGATCTTGAGCGCGCCGACCCCGAATTCAAGGGCGGCCGAAACGCCATGCGCCTGTTGATCGGGCGCGTAGGGCGGAACGATATTCGCCACGTTGCGCACGACGAACAACTCGCCCGGCCGAGCATCGAAGATCACTTCCGGAGATACGCGGGAATCGCAGCAGCCGATCACCATGACCTGTGGCGACTGGCCACTTTTGGCAAGCTCGCGATAGCGGTCCTGCTCATGGCGCAATCGTCCAATGAGAAAGGCGCGATAGCCATCGATCAGCTGTTGGGGGAGTGCCATAGCTACTGTTCACACAAAGACCGTCGCGCACGCCCACACAATCACGGTCGGATCGTTTTTGGCAACCCACGCTTGCGCGGGAGTGGCGTATCGATTCTGCGAGGGTTAGGCTTACGTTTAAGAATAGGGGACAGGCTTGGATGACCATCCGCCCACGCCGCAGTGTGCTTTATATGCCGGGTTCCAATGCTCGCGCCTTGGAAAAAGCGAAGACTTTGCCTGTCGACGGCGTGATCCTTGATCTAGAGGATTCTGTTGCGCCGGAGGCCAAGGAAGCCGCGCGCCAGCAGGTGGCTAATTTTGTCAAGGCGGGCGGCTTTGGCGCACGTGAAGTCTTCATTCGGGTTAACGGCGTCGATAGCCCTTGGCACGCCGACGATCTATCGGTGGCTGCCCGCGCAGCACCTGACGTTATTCTGGTGCCGAAAGTATCGAGCCCCGATACGCTGGAGTTGATCGGTCGCCGTCTGCTCGACATGGGCACGGATCACAAGACGCGTGTATGGGCAATGATCGAGACGCCGCTTGCGATTTTTAACATCCTCTCGATTGCCGCTGAAGCGCGCGACTCCGAAACTCGCCTTTCGGGGTTCATAATGGGCACCAACGACCTCGCAAAGGATACGCGCGCACACCTGGTGCCAGGCAGAGCGCCTATGGTGCCATGGCTTTCAATGTGCGTTGCGGCGGCGCGAATTTACGGAATCGATGTCCTCGACGGCGTTTTCAACGACATCGGCAATGCCGACGGCTTTGCTGCGGAATGCAGACAGGGGGTTGAACTTGGCTTTGACGGCAAGACACTGATCCATCCCAGCCAGATTGAACCCTGCAACAAGGCGTTCTCACCGTCGGCGGCCGAGGTGGAACAGGCGCGCAAGATGATCGCGGCATTCAACCAGCCTGAGAACAAAGGCAAAGGCGTGGTATCGATCGACGGCCGCATGGTCGAGAGGCTGCATGCAGACATGGCGCGGCGAACGGTCGCGATCGCAGAGGCAATTCAACGGGTGTCCTGAAATTCCAGAGCTCACTTTGGGGGCGTGAAGACTCGCTATTCGGTAATTCTGTGGCTATATGCAGCAGACCGGGAAATGCGAAAAGAGCCGCGGGTGCAATAGTTTAGAACACTTTTAAAGAGCAATTTTATTTTGACTCAGCACAGCGCAACGGTTAGCGAATACCCCCAACAAGGTGTCTGATGATTGTCTGTTCCTGCAACGTCTTGAGCGACCACGAGATACGAAGCGCTGCCAGCACCGCGGCGCGCCGCTCCACAAGCCATGTCTATGGTTGTCTCGGCTGCAGCGCTCAGTGTGGCCGCTGCGCCCGCACCATCCGCAAGATCATTGATGAAACACTTCACGGCGCCAAAGTTGGCTGTCCAGTCGGCTGCGCCTGTGCTCTGCACGCCGCAGACACCCTTTAGGTAAGCCTGATACCGTTTCGATGTGGAAATGTGCTGCCGGTTACAGCAGCACCACCTGCGGTTTTTTGCTAGCCTTTCGATGAGCTAATTTTCAAGCGCGCGGTCGTGACAGGAGCGAGTTATGAAGGGTGATGCAAAGGTCATTGAATTCCTCAACAAAGCGCTTCGACACGAACTGACGGCGGTCAATCAGTATTGGCTGCATTATCGGCTACTCGATAATTGGGGCTACAAGGATCTGGCCAAGCAATGGCGCAAGGAATCGATCGAGGAAATGGAACACGCCGACAAGCTGGTAGAACGCATCATTTTTCTCGATGGTTTCCCCAATATGCAAGTACTGGATCCGCTGCGGATCGGTCAGAATGTCAAGGAAGTATTAGACTGTGATTTAGCCGCCGAGATTTCCGCGCGTGCGCTTTATCAAGAAGCGGCTACGAACTGCCACGCGGTCGGGGATTACGTGACGCGTGATCTGTTTGAGAAGCTGATGTCCGACGAGGAACATCACATCGACTTCCTCGAAACCCAGCTTGATCTCGTCGCCAAACTTGGCGTTGAGCTTTACGCGCAACACCATATTGGTGAGATGGGCGAGGATGGCGAAGATTAATTTCGCCGACAACTAGGCCCAAGGTCTCGCAGCTGTGGCCTTATCCTCGTAGCTCGCGATTTTCGACTGCTTCTGCTTTGTGAGGCCAATATCGTCGAGACCATTGAGCAAGCAATGCTTGCGATGCGCATCGATTTCGAAATGAACCACGCCGCCGTCGGGACCGCGAATTTGCTGTTTCTCGAGATCGACGGTGAGCGTCGCGTTGGCCCCCCGGTCTGCATCGTCGAACAGCTTCTCGAGATCTTCCGGCGACACACGGATCGGCAGTACGCCATTCTTAAAACAATTGTTGTAAAAAATGTCGCCAAACGACGTCGAAATCACGCAGCGAATGCCAAAATCCATGAGCGCCCATGGCGCGTGCTCGCGTGATGAGCCGCAGCCAAAATTGTCCCCGGCAACGAGAATTTTGGCCTTTCGATAGGCCGGCTTGTTGAGCACAAAATCGGGATTCTCGGTGCCATCATCCTTGTAGCGCATTTCAGAAAACAGGCCTTTGCCGAGGCCGGTACGCTTGATGGTCTTCAGATATTGCTTCGGGATTACCATGTCGGTGTCGACATTGATGATCCGCATCGGCGCGGCGACGCCTTCGAGCGTGATGAATTTTTCCATATCCGAAGTTCCCTATCGTTCCCGCTGTCCTTTTCATAAGGCGTCCCGCGGTTCGGTCAATAGCCGCCCCGCTTGCCCAGACGTGCATTCTAGCACTGTCAGCTTGCCACGCGATCCTCGCGCTTGAATTTTGACTCTCGGACTACGTTGCATACCTGCACGCTGTATTCGGAATAGTAAATTTCGCGTGCTTTTTTCTGCGCGGCGCGGTGCTCGGGGTGCATGCGCCATGCTCGCAGCCCGTCCTCGTGCTCAAACTCAACCACCGTCACTCGCTCCCCGTCGTCGGCAAAGAAACCTTTATGCGAAATGTAGCCCGGCATTGTCTGAGCCAGTTCGATCATGCGGTCGACGAGGGTGACATATTCGTCGCGCACGCCGGGCATCAGGCGGGACCTGAAGACTGTAACGATCATGGTGAATCTCCTTGTAGCGTTATGCTCCTTCGGCAGGTCCTGCTCCAATTCTGATTTCGAATGGTCATCATCGATTTTCGCGATTGGCGCGCATTACCCAACATCGGCCTCTATTGCTTCCATGTCTTCGTCGGAGAGGCCGAAATGATGACCAATTTCGTGTACCAGCACGTGCGTGACAATCTCTCCCAATGTATCCTCGTGCTCGGCCCAGTAATCGAGGATCGGCCGCCGGTATAGCCAGATCATATTGGGCATTAGTTCGGGCACAGTGTCCGATTGGAACGGCAGGCCAACGCCGTGGAATAGGCCAAGGAGATCGAATTCGCTGTCGGCCTGCATGGACTCAAGTACCTCCGCCGAAGGGAAGTCTTCGACTCGGATAATCAGGCCTTCACACAGTTTTCGAAAGTGGGCCGGCAGACGCGCATAAGCCTCAGCCGCCAATGCCTCGATGTCGGCCAAGGATGGCGCCGCTAATCTCCGCCAATCGCCGAATTGGCCCATCATGGCACTGTTTGTAGGGTAGGTTTTCACGCCAACCAAGCGGTTGACGTCATGGCCCTGGATGGGCAACGGTTGACGTTCCTCGGGCGGGTGACGGGATGCAAAAGACTAAAACCGGTCTGACCCTTGTCGGTGCTGTGCTCGCTTTGATGACGGGGGCGATGGCGGCACCTATTGGCTGTGCTGATAATCTTGCGAACCGTGGTTCGGCTAACGCATGCGGCACTTTGGAACTAGCAGCGCAGACAAAGCGTCCCCGCGTCACGATCTATCGCCGCCGCGTCTATGTTGCACCGAATGCGGTGCGGCAATGCCGAGCGTGGCTGGCTAAGGAATATCGCGTTAGCGGTCCGGTAATTGTGCCGCAGATGTACTGTTGGTGGGAATAGCGCTGCGCGTTCTAGCCGTCGACGCTATTTCCACTCCCGCACGTCGACGAAATGTCCGGCGATTGCAGCCGCGGCGGCCATCGCGGGAGAAACAAGGTGGGTCCGTCCCTTGTAGCCCTGGCGTCCTTCGAAGTTTCGATTGGACGTCGAAGCGCAGCGTTCTCCCGGCGCGAGCTTGTCAGGATTCATGGCAAGGCACATCGAGCAGCCGGGCTCGCGCCAATCGAAACCCGCGGCCGTGAATATTTTGTCGAGGCCTTCCGCTTCTGCCTGCAACTTAACGAGGCCAGAGCCCGGTACGATCATGGCGTTGACATTGGCATTGACGCGTTTGCCGTCAACGACACGCGCGACTTCACGCAAATCTTCGATGCGCGCATTGGTACATGAACCGATAAAGACACGGTCGAGCGTGATGTCCGTGATTTTCTCGCCACCTTTGAGACCCATGTAGCCAAGCGAACGCTCGGCGGCTGTCCGTTTGTTTTCGTCCTGAATTTCGGACGGCACGGGCACACGGCCGGCTACGGAAATAACTTGCTCGGGACTGGTGCCCCAGGTGACAAGCGGCGGCAGCCTTGCTGCATCGAGTTTGATTTCGCGGTCGAAATGCGCGCCATCGTCTGAGTGCAACGTTTCCCAATAGCGCATGGCCTCATCCCAGGCCTTGCCCTTAGGGGCCTTCGGCTTGTCCCTGAGATACGTGTAGGCCTTTTCGTCGGGAGCGATGAAGCCTGCTTTGGCGCCGCCTTCCACCGACATATTGCAAATTGTCATGCGACCTTCGATTGAGATCGAACGGATCGCTTCGCCCGCATATTCCAGCGCGTAGCCGGTGCCCCCCGCAGTACCAATTTCACCGATGATGGCAAGGATGATGTCCTTGGCGGTAACGCCTGGCGGCAACTTGCCGTCGACCAAGGCGCGCATGTTCAAAGATTTCTTCTGGATCAGCGTCTGCGTCGCCAATACGTGCTCGACTTCAGAAGTGCCGATGCCGTAGGCGAGTGCACCGAAGGCGCCGTGGGTTGCCGTGTGGCTGTCGCCGCACACGATCGTGGTGCCGGGCAGCGTGAAGCCTTGCTCAGGGCCGATGATATGGACGATGCCCTGACGCTTGTCGAACTCATCGAAATATTCGATGCCAAAGTCCTGGGCGTTCTTTGCGAGCGTGGCGATTTGCTCGGCACTTTCCGGATCCGGGTTTGGCTTGCTGCGATCCGACGTTGGGACATTGTGATCAACGACCGCCAATGTCTTACCGGGTGCGTGCACTTTGCGGCCAGCAGCGCGCAGACCTTCGAAAGCCTGTGGCGAGGTCACCTCATGAACAAGGTGACGGTCGATGTAGAGAAGGCAGGTGCCATCCGGTTGCTCATCAACGAGATGATCGTCCCAGATTTTGTCGTAGAGCGTACGCGTTTTCATGGCTCGATAAACTTTGCTCAGAGTGAAAGGAGAAGCGGCTTGCACACGTCCGGAACAACCGGACGACTAGAGTCCCGCTTGTACGGCCGTTAGCCGTCCGAAAAACCGCCACGGCAGCCGGGCGTGGTCGACCAGAACAATCCGCTGAGCCTCAGAAACCATGAGAGGTATATAGCCAATACGATGTGTTTCGACAACGAAACCCAGATATGAAAAAAGGGGCCCACATGCGGCCCCTTTATTCATTTCCGAATAGCCGTAGCCTTATTCGCTCGCACCCGCCTCGGCACCTTCTGCTCCGCTCGCTCCTTGTGCCTCTGAGATACGTGCCTTCTTGCCACGCAGACCGCGCAGATAATAAAGCTTGGCACGACGTACCTTGCCTCGGCGTACAACCTTTATTGAATCAATCATTGGCGAGTAGAGCGGGAAGACGCGTTCGACACCTTCGCCGTACGAAATCTTGCGCACGGTAAAGTTCTCGTTCAATCCACCGCCCGAGCGGCCGATGCAAACCCCTTCATAGGCCTGCACGCGAGTTTTATCCCCTTCGACAACCTTCACGTTGACCAGAAGGGTGTCGCCCGGCTGAAAGTCGGGAATGTCTTTGCCGGCCGAAAGCCTTTCGACCTGCTCTTTTTCGAGCTGCTGGATAATGTTCATCGCGAATTCTCCGTCGGCAGCGCCAGCAACCGGCGCGCGGTCTTGATCTGGTCTGAATGGGTTGGCGAGCTTGTATTACAAAGATTTCCCGTTGTCACCCCTGTGGATTTCCCCTGTTTTTGGGCCCTTTTCGGGCCTGGTAGGCGACCCAAAGGTCGGGCCGACGCTCGGCCGTAAGCCGTTCGGCCTCAATCCGGCGCCAAGCTTCAATTTTTTTGTGGTCGCCGGACGTAAGTACCTCAGGGATCGGCTCTCCCTCGAAAACAGGAGGCCGCGTGTAGTGCGGGTATTCAAGGAGGCCATCAGCAAAGCTTTCTTCGGCGGCCGAGGCCTCCCTGCCCATAACGCCGGGCAGTAGCCGCACGCAGGCGTCCAGCAGCGCGAGAGCGGCAATCTCGCCGCCCGAGAGCACAAAATCGCCAAGCGAGATCTCTTCCAGCCTTCGGGCCTTGATCAGCCTTTCGTCAATGCCTTCGAAACGCGCACAGACGATAACCGCGCCGAGGCCGTGCGCCAATTGGGCGACTCGGCTTTGCGTCAGACGCGCGCCGCGCGGGCTCATTAGCAGGCGCGGGCGTGTATCACGTGGAACGGCGTCGAGTGCACGTGCAAGCACGTCCGCTTTCATCACCATGCCGGGGCCACCGCCCGCTGGCGTGTCGTCGACAGTGCGATGCTTGTCCATTGCGTGCGCGCGGATATCGACCGTATCGAGCGACCAGATGCCCGACGTCAGAGCCCTCCCCGCAAGGCTTTGCGCAAGCGGGCCCGGAAACATCTCCGGAAAGATCGTAAGTACGCTGGCACGCCACATCGCTACTCGGTCTCCACCGGAGGTACGACAACAATCTGCTTTGCTACAAGATCAATCGTCGGCACGGTCGTCTCGTTGAATGGCAGCACCAAGAGGTCGCCACTCCCAACCGGCACGATCTCGATGATGTCGCCTGCGCCGAAATTATGCAGCGCGCGCACAGTGCCGACCTGTGTCCCGTCCGGTGTTACTACACTGAGACCGATCAGATCGGCGTGGTAGAACGTGTCGGCATCATCAATCGTCGGCAGCCGCGCACGCGGAATAAATAATTCGAGATTGCGCAGTTTCTCCGCCGCGTCACGATCGCCAACGCCGGCAATGCGGGCCACGAAATGATCTTTGGCTGGACGCAACGCTTCGATCTCAAAGCGCTGCGCGCCATCTTGTGTTTCTAACGGACCGTAGGTTGCGACGGCCGCGGGGTCCTCGGTGAAAGACCACAGTTTGACCTCGCCGCGGACACCGTGCGCGGCTCCGATACGGGCAACGCAAATGCGGTGGGCCATCGGCGAAAGCGACGAGCCCTAGCCCGCCGCCAGTGTAGCCGCTTCAGCCTTTGGTGCCGGGCTGGCAGCCCCAACGGGGGGCGTAGCGCCGGCAGCCTTCGCGGCTTCTTCTTCCTTCGCCTTGCGTTCTTTCCGAGGAATTGCCTTCTCAGGGTTATTGCGCTTAGGCCGCTTCATGATGCCTGCCGCATCGAGGAAGCGCATGACGCGATCAGAAGGTTGCGCACCCTTCTTCAACCACGCCTGGACCTTTTCGAGATCGAGCTTGAGCCGCTCGGTCTTCTCCTTCGGCAACAGCGGATTGAAATAGCCGAGCCGCTCGATGAAGCGGCCGTCGCGAGGCGCACGACTGTCGGCGACAACGACATGATAAACCGGCCGTTTCTTGGTGCCGGCACGTGCAAGACGGATAACGAGAGCCATTCAGATTTTCCTTTCCATTGAAACTGTCATTCCGGTTTCCGGTTGCTACGCGGCGCCGTCGAATGATGATTGCGATACTTTTTCATTTCTTTTTACCCAGCCCGGGGGGAAGGCCGCCGGGCAATCCAGGAAACTTTCCACCCAGTCCAGGTAGGCCGGGGAGGCCAGGCATGTTTGGCGGCAATTTCGGTATGGTCGGGGGCAAACCACTTGCGCCTGGCATACCCCCCGGCATGTTCTTCGCCATGGCAGCCAACTGCTCTGGCGAAGGCATATCGGCGCCCATACCCATCGCCCGAGCGAGCCCAGCGAGCGGTCCGCGCTTGGCGCTGCCCATCATCTTCATCATGTCGGCCATGCCGCGATGCATCTTGAGCAGTTTGTTGATCATTTCAGGTGTAGTGCCGGAACCGGCCGCGATGCGCTTCTTGCGACTGGCTTTGAGGACGTCCGGGTTTCGGCGCTCCTGCGGCGTCATCGAGTCGATGATGGCGATCTGACGCTTGATGACGTTTTCATCAAGATTGGCCGCGGCAAGCTGATTTTTCATTTTGGCGACACCCGGCAGCATGCTCATCAGGCCGCTCAGACCTCCCATGCCTTGCATTTGCGTCAGCTGCTCACGCAAGTCGACGAGATCGAAGGCACCTTTGCGCATTTTTTCGGCAGTGCGCATTGCCTTCTCGGCGTCGATATTGGTGGCGGCCTTTTCCACCAGCGCAACGATGTCGCCCATACCGAGGATGCGCCCAGCAATTCGCGCAGGGTCGAACTCTTCAAGTGCATCAATTTTTTCGCCGGTGCCAATGAGCTTGATCGGCTTACCGGTGACTGCGCGCATCGACAGCGCGGCTCCTCCGCGTCCATCGCCATCGACGCGGGTCAGGACGATTCCGGTTAAGCCCACGCGCTGGTCGAACGAGCGAGCCAGATTGACCGCGTCCTGTCCCGTAAGCGCATCGGCAATCAATAGCACTTCGTGTGGATTCGCCGCCCGTTTGACCTCGGCAGCCTCGCTCATCATAGCGTCGTCAAGCGTGGTGCGTCCGGCGGTGTCGAGCATGACGACGTCGTAACCACCAAGCTTCGCGGCTTCGACGGCGCGGCGGGCGATCTGCGGTGGTGATTGCCCCGCAACTATCGGAAGCGTGGCGACCTGTGTCTCGCGCCCGAGCACCGCGAGCTGCTCCATTGCCGCAGGTCGACGCACGTCGAGCGAGGCCATCAACACCTTAAGGCGTTGCCGGTCGGTGAGGCGCTTCGCAAGCTTGGCGGTGGTCGTGGTCTTACCGGATCCCTGCAGGCCGACCATCATAATCGGGACCGGCGGCGCAGCATTAAGATCAATACCCTGGCTATCCGAACCTAGCGTCGCGATCAGCTGATCGTGCACAATTTTCACGACCAATTGTCCAGGCGACACGGCCCTCATCATCTCCACGCCGACTGCCTGTTTCTTCACGCCTTCGCTGAAGTCGCGGGCCACATCAAGAGCGACGTCGGCTTCAAGTAACGCACGCCGAACCTCGCGCAATGCACCCTCGACCTCGGCTTCGCTGAGTGCGCCGCGGCGGGTCAGGCGGTCGAGAATGCCGCCAAGTCTTTCGGACAGACTATCGAACATCCGTTTGCAAACACCTTAGCGCCCGAGGGCGCATTGCGCTGTCGGGCGTTGGCCTCCGGCCTCTTAAGGGACCGGGCGGCGTGACAAAATTCCACATCTCTTATCGAGAGCGGGCGAAACCTAGGATTGGGTGACCTTCAAGTCAAGGTTGGGCCGATTTAAGGCGTCAATTCATAGCTAACCGTTACGATCGACCTCAGCGTTTGCTCGCCCGGGGCGATCGGCACGGCGCCGGCACGCATCGCCTGCATCGGGCGCGGTTGCGCAGCGGGGCCTTCCTCGCTGATCGAAACCACATTCCCGAGCTTGGCTCCCGCAGCCTTGGCATAGAGTTCCGCCTTCCGGCGGGCGTCGGCAATTGCATCGTCGCGAGCCTGGTCGAGCATTTTCGATTGTTCCG
>Ga0126373_10004713_pt1 | contig 10482 bp, 11 predicted proteins | sample PanSoiMetPlot_11_FD_92545 | JGI IMG/M metagenome (GOLD analysis project Ga0126373, IMG submission 92545) | Tropical forest soil microbial communities from Panama - MetaG Plot_11 | ecosystem: Environmental > Terrestrial > Soil > Tropical forest > Bulk soil | place: Panama | collected 2016-02-17
CTATTCCGCCAAAGTATTTGCCCAATTCTCCGGAGCCCCTGGGCCGCGACTCGGCAACAAGAGGGAGGCGGGGACGAAGGGGTTAAAACAGGACTCTTCGCGCAGGGCTTTCAGCGGATCGATGTGGGCCGAGCGGCGTGCGGGGAGGTAACAAGCCAGCAAGGCGACCGCTGCCAGTAGCAGCGGCGCACCGAGAAGCAAGCGCGGGTCGTCGGTCCCAAAGCGAAGCGCCGCCGACAAACAGGCTCGCTGAAAGCACTTTTGCCAACCCGATGGCGCCCAGCAATCCAAGTGCTGCGATTGGTGCTGCGCGAAGGCACGGCGCTAGTCGGCGTCGGAACCGTTCGACGATATATATCTGTGTCAATAGGCAGGTCTGGCGGTCGATGGCTTGAGGGCTTGGAAGGCAAAGCTTCACTCAAACTGCAACACCACGATCTCCGGGTTCGAGCCTAGGCGCAGCGGCGGTCCCCAAGTGCCGGCTCCGCTCGAGGTGAACACCTGCATTTGGCCGATCCGGCTGAGCCCGTAGACAAACTGGCGATAGATCCGGCGGGCCATCCAGCTCCAGGGGATGAACTGTCCGACATGGGTATGGCCGGAAAGCTGCAGAGACACACCTGCGGCTTCGGCAACTTGCGGATGATCGGGGGCGTGGGTCAGCAAAATGCTGGCGCGCTCGCGGTCGACGCCGATGCCCTTGAGAACGGAAGCGAAGTGTTCTGTATGCGTGGCGTGCAGGTAAGGCACGCCAATGATCTGCAAGCCGGCGGCTTCCACTTTTTCGTTTCGCAGCACGCGCACGCCGGCCGCCTCGACGGCCTGCAGATACTGGGTGTCGTCGACGAACTGTTCGTGGTTTCCTGCGACGAAGTAGACACCGTGTGGCGCGGTCAGTTGGCTTAGCGGCTCGGCGGCCCGCTTCGCATCAATCGCGGTGCCGTCGTACAAATCTCCGGCGATGAAGACAGCGTCGGGATTTTCTTTCAGCACGTCCGCCACAATGCGCCGGAGAAAGCTGCCGTTTCGCACGTGGCCGAGGTGCAGGTCGCTGATGAGAGCGGCCTTTCGTCCGCGCCACGCTTCCGGCAAGTTTGCGAGACGCACCGTGGTTCGGGTGATCCGCGTCCAGCTTGCATTAAACACGCCGCAGATACCCGCAGCGACAGCAATCGCAAACAAGGCTTCCACGATGGCATGGAAGTTCGCGGGAAATCCGACCAACCATGCAAATCCAAAAGCGGCCCAGGACAAGACTGACGCGACAAGCAAAAAGCTGAGAAGACCGAGCCACACAGCGGCCACTTTGTAAACCGCCCGCACCAGGACTCCGGTATATCGCCACGCCAGGAGGGATGCCACGAGAAAGCTCACCGAGAGAATTCCAAGAGCGATTCTCAGCCACAGCGGGCCCGCTGTCTGATCGCCCGATGCGGAAAACGTCCACGTTTCGTACAACAGTAAATGAGAAAAACAGAGAATTGTCTGCACGACAACAATGAAACCGACCAAGCCGGTCCTTATTTTCATGCTGTATTAGATTCACAAGTCCGCGGTTGGTGTGCATCTCACATCGGTAGAAAGAGGGAACGAGCGGCGGGTCGGAAGAGGCGAAGCGTTTTAGGGTGGAGTTCGTCGAATAGGTATAGAGCCCGAAAGCGTTTAAGGGGTTAACGGCTTTCGGATCTGGCAAGGAACAAACCTCGCTGGGTCTTCGTATTTTTGACATCGGGTACTCGCGATCTACGCAGGGTGAAGGAAAGGGGAATCCAGGAAGCGGATTCTGTTGATGGTGGCGGTTGGTCTGTGGACCTGTATGTGCGTGGCAGCACAGAAGCGCGGCGCTTTTTGTCTTTTGGATGCTAAGGAACTAGGGTTCGGGGGCAGGGTGAACGGCGGCTGGGTTGGTGCCGAGGTCGTAGATACGGGTCAGTTCATTTTGCGCGGTGCGAAGATCCGGCTTCATCGAGAGAGCGTGCCTGAGCGCGGTGACCGCTGAGGGAAGATCGTTGTTCAAGTAGCAGGCGTGACCGAGGGCTGCGAGAGCGGCGGCGTTGTCGGGATCGTCCTCGAGGACCTGCTGGAACTGCTCGATAGCGGAGTTAAGTTCACCCTTCTGAACGTAGGCTTCACCGAGCTTGGTGTGGGACTCGAGATTGCGGGGGTCGAGTGCGAGGGTGCGACGGTATTCGCCAATGGCGTCGTCGGCTTTCTGCGTGGCCAGGAGGCAATTAGCGAGATTGAGGTGGGCGTCGGGAAAGTCGGGCTGAAGGCGAAGGGCTTCGCGAAACTGCTCGGAGGCCTCGTCGCAGCGGTGCTCGGCGAAGAGCACGTTGCCAAGATGGTTGTGGAGTGTGGAATCGTCAGGCCGGAAACGCAGCAGGTAGGTGTACTGCTCGGCGGCCGCGTCGAACTCGCGATTTTCGTGCAACAGATGCGCGAGACGATCCAGGTCGTACAGGCGGGTGTTTACGAACTCCGATTCATTCGCGAATGAGTCCGAAGACGCCTTTAAAGAGCGACGAAGCTCTGTGACGGCGGCGGCGCGGTCATGCTGAGCGAGATACAGGTTGACGAGCGAACTGCTGGCGGCGAGGTCACGCGGAGAAAGCGCGAGGAAGTCTTTCCATTCGCGGATAGCGCCCTCGGGGTGCTTTTCGCGGAGGAGGGCTTCGGTAAGGTGGCGGCGCGGGGCGTTGTCGTAGGGCGCGATGCGCACGGCTTCCCGATACTCGGTGAGCTCGGAGAGCGCGTCGTGCTGAGAGAGATAGAAAGCAGCGAGGGCGAGGTGAAGGTCGGCGTTCCCCGGCTCGAGTCTCACGGCTTCCTGAAGCTGTTTGCAGACGTTTTCCAGGTCGCCGAGGAGGGAGTACTCGGCTGCGACGTTGAGCCGAGTGCTGGCGAGGTCGGGGCGCTGTCGCAACTCGGATTCGATTCGAACCTTGGCGCTGATTTGGGCGTCGATGGAGAAGTTCTCTGGGGCGGGATCCGTGCGATCGGAGGTGTAGGCGGCGAAGGCGGGAGGCGTGGGAAAATCCTCGGGTTGCCCTTGTGCGAATGCCGCGACGGCCTGCGTTTCGCGGTCGCGCTCCTCGGGCGAGACCTCGGAGGCGGCGAGGGCCATGTGAGCGGCGACGAGATTGGCGTCGAGAGACAGAGCGCGGCGAAGAAGGGCGATGTGTTCCTGCTCTGGGGCACCAGAATAGGCGATGGCACGGATGGCGGCCATGAGAGGCCACGGGCTCTCGGGATTTTCTTCGATCGCGGCGCGGCAATCGTTTTCTGCCTGCTGGCCGGCACCGATGTGAATCAGTTCCGCGCATTTGGCGAGAAGCTCGAAGGGACGGTCGTTTTGCGAAATGCCGAGCCCGGGCGGAGGTGTCGCGGAGGAGAGGCGCTCGATGAGGATGCCGTCGCCGCCAGCAAGCTTGACGCGGTCAAGGAAATCGGCGGAAGGAGAGAAACTGATGCCGCGAGTCTTGACGAGTTGGCCGAGGTAGCTGGGGGAATAACCCTGAGTGAGGCGGCCAAGAATTTCGGCCCGGTCAAGAGGGGCGGACTGGGCGAAGACACACGGGTGCAGCAGAGCGAGAATGAGACCGAAGAGGAGAGCACACTTTCTCATCTCGATGTAATTACGTATAGCTTGCCGCAGTACGGGAAGCTGTGACCGTTGCCACACCAAGCGAGTAGACAAGGAGGAAGAAGAAGCGGGCAATGCGACTTTGGTACCAGTGGAGTTAAAGGAACAATGCGGGGAAGGACACGGGGATAAAGGACTCAAGGGGACGTGGCGCTGCCTGCCTCCCTTCCTTCCTCGGAGCAGGCAGAAGGTGGGCCCCACAAAAGCAAAGCACGGAACCAAGAGTGGATTGCGCGTTGAACGGCCGAAAGACCTGGCAGGGAAGAGAACCCCACCCTCTGCAGAGTTGCAAAGGGTGGGGCGACGGGGAAACAACGGGGTGGTCAGCGGGGTGAGTCAGCCTCGGGGCTTGAGGCTGAGGAGAGGGTTGTCATTTAAGATCCGGTCGGTCAGGAGCTCGGACGGAAGAGCATGTGGCGAGCGGGCGCTGGAGCTGCACTGGATCGGGACGCGGCATTCATAATTGGTACCTCCTCGAAGAGACGAGCCCCATACCCGAAGGAGCGGCCGGGAGAGAAATGGGGTGTGTGGTACCGAGCGGAATTACGGTCGGAGCCGGACCGTAAGTCGTACCGGCCCCAGGACGAGACACCGCAGCAGTCGTCTCAGGTTGCCAACGGCGGCCTGGTCTGTAGGTGTAGTGACGGAAGGCTGGAAAACGTATCAGGAAACTTTAGGCGCAGGACGGAGCGGGGTTGGTGTTTTTTGAGGGCCGGGCTGTTTCGGGTTAAGTCGGGGGTGGCCCTTGATCGAATCCGGGAATACGTTTGCGCCCGGAGGGTTCATGCCGAAGAGCGATCCGCAAAGCGAAAGACAGCGGCTAGGGAAGTTGTACGGAGCGATGAGCGATGAAGAACTCCAAAAGGCAGGCAGAGAACCGGCAGAATTGACGGACTGGGCGTTTGAAGCGTTGCGCGAAGAAATGAAGAGGCGCAGATTGAGCTGGGCGGGACAGGGCATGCCGTTGCCTTCGCAAGTGAAACACCATGAGGCGGTCGAAGACGCAGGAAACCAGCCAGTCGTCTTGCGGAGGTATCGGGACATGCCGCCGGCGTTTGTCGGAAAAAAAGTGTGCTCGAGGATGCGGATATTCTGTGCTTTCTCGAGGATGAAAACGTGGTGCGGATGGATTGGCTGTGGTCAAATGCAATGGGCGGCATCAAGTTGGTGGTGCGGAAGAAGGACGCGGAAGAGGCGGCGAAGCTTTTGAGCGAGAGGCCTGCGGATGAAACCGAGAACACCGCGAAAGAACAGTAGGAGTTTCGGCTCGTCTAAGAAGAATTAATTCTAGAACTCAAGAAGCCAACCCAAGACGCTTGGCGCGCCTTGAAATGGCGTGATAGTGTGAGCGGGCTGAGCGCCTAAGAACCGGAATTTCCTGGAGGAGAAGTGGGATACACGGATTTGCGAGAGTTTGCAAAGCGGCTTGAGAAGGAAGGCGAGCTCAAGCGGGTGAAGAGGGAAGTCGATCCGGTGCTGGAGATTACGGAAGTGGTGCAGCGCGCGCAGGCGCAGGCCGGGCCCAAGGGCATTCCGGGAGGAATGGCGTTGCTGTTTGAGAGGCCGAAGGGTTCGCGGTATCCACTGCTGATCAATACATTCGGCAGTGTGAGGCGGATGGAGTTGGCGTTTGAGGTCGAGAAACTCGATGAAGTGTCTGCGCGCATCCGCGGATTCATGGATATGCAGACACCGCAAGGGCTGTTCGACAAGATCAAGATGCTGCCGAAGCTGGCGGAGTTGGGGTCGTTCTTCCCGAAGAGCGTGAAGGAAGGTGCGTGCAAGGAGACGGTGCGGAAGGGTAGCGACGTCAACCTGCTGGACTTTCCGATCTTGAAGTGCTGGCCGGAGGACGGGGGAAGGTTCATCACCTTCCCGCTGGTGTTTACCAAGAATCCGGAGACGGGCAAGCGAAACGTGGGCATGTACCGGATGCAGATCTACGACGAGCGCACGACGGGGATGCACTGGCAGACGCAGAAGCACGGGGCCGAACATTTCCGGCGGGCCCGCGCGAAAAATCCCGAGGGAAGGATACCGGTGAGCGTGGCGATAGGGTCTGACCCGGCGACGACGCTCGGGGGAATCCTGCCGATTCCGCCGGACCTGGATGAGATGATGTTCAGCGGGTTTCTGAAAAGGGAGCCGGTGGAGCTAGTGAAGTGCGAGACAAATGAACTGGAAGTGCCGGCGAACGCGGAGATTGTGCTCGAAGGATATGTGAATCTGAACGAGATGCGGACCGAAGGGCCGTTCGGCGACCACACGGGGTTTTATTCGCTCGAAGGAGACTACCCGGTTTTTCACGTTGAATGCGTGACGCACCGGAAGGATCCGATTTACCTGACGACGGTCGTGGGGCGGCCGCCGCAGGAAGACTTCTATATGGGGTATGCGATCGAGAGGGTGTTTCTGCCGTTGATGAAGATGACGCACCCGGAGATCGTGGATGTGTCGCTGCCGGCGGAAGGGATTGTGCACAATTTGATGATCGTGTCCATCCGGAAGTCGTTTCCCGGCCACGCGCGGAAGGTGATGAGCGCGATCTGGTCGCTGGGCCAAGCGATGTTCACGAAGGTGCTCGTGGTGGTGGACCACGACGTGAACGTGCACGACTATCGCGAGGTGGTGTGGAAGGCGTTGTGCGCGATCGATCCGGAAAGGGATGTGCAGTTTACGTTTGGGCCGGTCGACACGCTGGACCATGCGGCGCGGATGCAGGATTACGGTTCGAAGATGGGCGTGGACGCGACGCGTAAGTGGCCGACCGAAGGGTTTACGAGGCCGTGGCCGGGGGAGATCCTGATGGACGAGGCCACGAAAGCGCGGGTCGATGCGCTTTGGAAGAGCTTGGGACTCTGAGCAAGGCGCTTTTCCTCCATCAACGGGATTCCTCACCTGGCAAACAGGGTAAGAGCCTGGAAAATTGACGCGATGCTTCTATAACAATGGTCGCGATATCTGGCTCGGGAAAGCGGTGTCCGAACTCGTGCGTAAGGGCTCGCACGCGCCGCTGAAGACTCGCGTCGTGAACGGTTTTCATGTTGTCGAATTGCCGCCCGAATCACCCGCTGTCAGCGTAGACCATGTCCGCAGGCTGGAGGAAGGCGTGGGGGGAGCGGCGGGAACTGATTGGACGTGAATGTCCTCAAGCGCGATGGCCTGGCGGACGCACGCGGCGCACCGTAGGGTTTCAGCAGTGGCTTAACCACCATGCGCGTGAAGGATGGGCTACTTGTCCACTGGCGCAAAGCGCATTTCGGATTTGTCGAATCCAGCTTTCTCGCCGAATGCACGCAAACCGCGTCGAGGCGGAGGCGTTACTGCAAGCAAATTTGAGCCACGCGACGCATCGGTTCTGGGAGCCGAGATCAGCTTGGTTGACGCATTGAGGCCTCTCTGCGCCAGACGGATGGGACCTCGGCAGGTTACTACCGGCGTGTATCTAGTTGGATTGGCCGCACATAGAAAGGGCAAGCGGGTCACCCTGGATCACTCGGTGTTTTCGCTGCTACCGGAAAAAGGTGCGGAGCGAGGAACGGTGTTAATCGTCTAGAAGGAGGGAATTGCTATCAGCGAGCGCGAAAGGGGATTGCAGGGCGGTCAGAAACTAGAAGATTCACTGGGCGCGAGACACGAGAGAGCGAGGGATGCAGACAAAGGATTACCGTCCAACGGGACAGGAGGGTTTGCGAGAGAAAGCGCAAGTAATAGTGGCATTTTGCCAATGCCGTGCTGATATGTAGCGTTAACGACCTAGAAATCCCGTGAATTGCCTAAAATTACCGATGTTCTTAGGACAACTGCAGGAGAGAATCCCTTGACGGTTGGGCTGGCGCAATGACATAAACGGATTCACGGATGCACCCATGGGGAATCGGGTGTCCCGAGGTGGAAGGGTGCGACGCACGTTCAGGTCGTGAGCGTGTGAAACAGGGTGGACATTCCTCGTGAGTGAATCGCGCGAAGTGATGAACGTACGACAGGCGTCCCAGTACCTGGGAATCAGCCCGGATACGCTGTACCGCTACATCACCGAGGGCGAAATACCTGCGTTTAAGCTAGGAAATCGTTGGAAGCTCAGGAAAACGATCCTGGATCGCTGGATGGAACGCAAGATGAACCAAGTGGTGACCAAGCGCCGCTAGGTTCGCCGAGGCGTGAGGGAAAGAGGCCGCGATATGTGGTTACTCGGGGGCAAGAAAAGCAAACAGCTCGTGGGGCTGGATATCGGGTCCAGTTCAATTAAGGCCGTGGAGCTGAAGTCGACGAAGGCCGGATTCGAGCTGGTGAGCTATGGGATGGAGTCGCTGGCGCAGGACACGGTGGTAGACGGAGCGATCATGGACGCTCCACAGGTTGCCAACGCCATTACGAAGATTTTTGACCTCGAGAAGATCAAGACCAAGAACGTAGCGACGTCTGTTTCCGGCCACTCCGTGATTGTGAAGAGGGTGCCGCTACCCCTGATGACCGAAGAAGAGCTGTACGACCGGATTCCTTCCGAGGCGAGCCAGCACATTCCATTTGATATCGCGGACGTGAACCTGAGCTACCAGCTGCTGGAGGCAATGGACGCGCAGATGGACGTGCTCCTGGTGGCGGTCAAGAAAGACAAGATTCTGAACCATACGAACGTGTTGGCGCAGGCAGGGAAGACGCCGGTGGTCGTGGACATCGACGCATTTGGATTGCAGAACTGTTTCGAAGTGAACTACGAACCGGATGCGGGCCAGACCGTGGCGCTGCTGAACATCGGCGCGAGCGTAATGAACATCAATATCGTGCGCGGGGGAATACCGTTGTTTACGCGCGATGTCAGCGTGGGCGGGAACCAGTACACGGACGCGCTGCAGAAGGAACTGGACCTGAGTTTCGACGACGCGGAGCGGCTGAAGAAGGGCGATACACTGCCGAGCGTCACGGACGAGCAGAAAAGCCAGATTCTGCGGAGCGTTTCCGACATTCTGACGCTGGAAATTCAGAAGACGTTTGACTTTTTCCGGGCCACGGCGAGCGGAGAAAACATCCAGCGGATTATGGTGGCAGGGGGAACGGCGCGCGTGCCGGGGCTGGTGGACTTGCTGCGGGAAGAATTTGCGATGCCGGTGGAGGAACTGAATCCATTCCGAAAGGTGCTGATCAATCCAGGGAAGCATAGCGAAGACCAGATCCGGGAACTGGCGCCGAGGCTGGTGGTCGCGGTGGGATTGGCACTTAGGAGCTTCGACTAGCCATGATCCGCATAAACTTACTGGGGCAGACACGGCCGAAAGCCGCACGGAGGCCGGTGGACACAGGAGCGGCGATGCCGCTGGTGTTCATCGGGGCTGGAGTGCTGCTGGGCGGACTGTTCCTGTTCTACTTCTACCATTCCTGGCAGACACAGCTGGATCAAGAGAACAAAAGGATCAAGACGCTGCAGGCGCAGAAGACGGAACTCGAGCAGATCAAGCAGCAGGTAGAAGTTTTCGAAAAACAGAAACAGGTGCTGCAGCAACGTGTAAGCACCATCGAGCAACTGCAGAGAGACCGTACCGGTGGGCAGGAACTGCTGGACCAGGTGGCGAACACGGTCTCGCGCGCGGAAAACCTGTGGCTGACTTCAATGACCAAGCGCGGAAATGCGCTAACGCTGGAGGGCGCGGCGGCTTCGATCAATTCCGTTGCGAACTTCATTACCGCGCTGAAGCGCTCCGGTTATTTTCAAAAGATCGAGATTAAGGACGCGAAACAAGACGACAAGAACATGAACGTGCAGACGTTCGTGTTCACAATCAACGCAGAAATAGCGCCGACCGGGCCTGAGGCAGGCGGCGCGCCACAAGCCAAGCCGGCAAACGCGCCCGCGACGGGTGCTCCGGCAAGTCCGGCACCGGCGAAGAAAGGATAAGGGGCGAACATGGCGAATCCTTTCCGAGACATGTCGGTGATCATGCAAGGGCTGGTGGCCCTGGCGATCGCGGTGATTTTGGTTCTGGCGGGGCTGTATGTGCCGTTCTCACCGGTTGCGCAGGAGCGAGCCGACTACGACAAGGCGGTGCAGGCGCGGACCAAGTTGAACCAGGAAGTCACGCAGCTTCAGGTGTACAAGCAGCGCTACGGCGAACTGAAGCAGCAGATGGATGCGCTGAACAAGCAACTGGATACGCTGAAGACCATCGTGCCGGAAGAGAAGGAAGTGGACGAGTTTATCCGGCAGATCCAGGGAGCGGCGAGCGCGTCGAATGTAACGCTGCGGCGGCTGACGGCGCAGAATATCGTGCCAAAGGAATACCATTACGAGATGCCGTTTGAGGCCCAGGCCGATGGGCCGTACTTCAACGTGCTGGACTTCTTTTCGCGTTTGAGCCGCTTGTCGCGGATTATCAACGTGGGCGACCTGGACTTTACCGATCCGGGCGCCTCGCAGGTAAAAGGGACGAAGTACGCGGTGCGGCCGGGCGAGACGGTGACGGGAGTATTTACGGTGACGACTTTTTTCACGAAGCCGGCTGATACGACTCCGGGAGCGGGTGGAGCGAAGGGTCCGACTCCGCCTGTGAAAAAACCGTGAGCAGGAATGAGCGAGCCATGCGTCGAGCGATAACACTGGTAATCGGAATGGTGCTGACGGCCAGCGGGTTCGGGCTATACGCGCAGACCGCGCCCGCTCCCGCGCCGGCAGCGAAGTCCGCGAACAAGCCGGCGAAACACCCGACGAAGCCGAGCGGTAAGAAGGCGGCGGCCGGCACGCCAGCCAAACCTGGCGGCACAGAAGGCGAAGTAAAGGTAGCGCGGCGCGATCCATTCGAATCGCTGGTAGGGCGGGAGAAGGCCCAGGCCGAAGCGGCAAAGAA
>Ga0126373_10004715_pt1 | contig 10479 bp, 9 predicted proteins | sample PanSoiMetPlot_11_FD_92545 | JGI IMG/M metagenome (GOLD analysis project Ga0126373, IMG submission 92545) | Tropical forest soil microbial communities from Panama - MetaG Plot_11 | ecosystem: Environmental > Terrestrial > Soil > Tropical forest > Bulk soil | place: Panama | collected 2016-02-17
GCCGGCGCAAGTCATGGCCGTAGTCAAATCGGACGGGTACGGGCACGGAGCGCTGGAGACGGCAACGGCGGCGGTGAGCGGCGGCGCGACGTGGCTTGGCGTTGGCCACGTCGCGGAGGCGCTGGACCTGCGCGCCGCGGGCATCACGATTCCCATTCTTTGCCTCATGGCTGCACCCGACGCGCCGCACCGCGACGCCATCGCGCACGGCGTTGACCTCAGCGCCGGGACCGCCGGCCTTGTGCGCCAGATCGCCGCAGCCGCCGACGCCGCAGGTCGGCCCGCGCGGCTGCACCTGAAGGCCGATACAGGTATGAGCCGCGGCGGTGCGCCAATGGCGCAGTGGCCAACAGTGCTCGACGCGGCGCTGGCCGAGCAAGCCGCTGGGCGGTGCGAAATCACCGGCATCTGGTCACATCTGGCATGTGCCGACATCCCGGGGCACGAGTCCGTTGACGCCCAAATCGCGGTTTTCCATGAGGCACTCGCCCTGGCGGAACGATCAGGCGCGCGGCCGCTCGTGCGGCATCTCGCGAACACGCCCGCGCTGCTCACCCGGCCAGACACGTGGTTTGACCTGGTCAGGCCAGGCGGCGGGGTCACCGGGCTCTGCACGTCGCCCGGGGGGCCTCCCGGCTGGCTGCGCCCTGCGATGACCGTGCGGACTCATGTTGTTCAGGTCAAACGGGTCGCGCGGGGTACTGGGGTCTCCTACGGTCACCGCTACATCACCGACCGTGAGACGACGCTCGCGCTCATCCCGCTCGGCTACAACGAGGGAATCCCGCGTGCGGGGACCAACACCGCACCCTTGCAGGTCGCCGGCCACAGGCTGACCATCTCGGGGACGGTGTGCATGAACCAATGCATGGTCGACGCGGGAGACCTGGCGGTCGACGAGGGCGATGAGGTCGTGCTGTTCGGGCCAGGTGATCATGGAGAGCCGACCGCTCAGGAGTGGGCTGACCTGCTCGGCACGCTTTCGTACGACATTGTGACGCGGTTTACGGCCAAGATTCCGAGAAGCTACTGTGGAGTAACCGAAGCTGAGCTCAGCGGGGCTGGGCTTGCGGAGGCTGTGCTGGCTGGGGCTGGGCCTGCCGGGGCGGGCCTGCCAGCCTCATCGGCAGGCGCGGCACCCGCCGAAAGCCTGGGCGAGCGCGCAGAGGCGGCGCCGGTGGGCGGCGGGCAGGAGGTCTGATGGTCAACTGGCGCAAGATCACGGGAGTTACCGGCATCGCCGCCGGTGCGGTCGCCGCCGGGGCTGGCGCGGTGGTCATGGCCGAGAAGATCGCTGTTGGCCGGATCAGGCTGCGTCCCGACCCAGCCATGGGCGAGCCGTTTGGCCACATCCGAGGCAAGCCCATGACAGTGCTCGCGGACGACGGGCTGCCATTGCACGTCGAGATCTGCGGGCCGATCGAGCCAGAAGCCGCGCCGGTCACGATTATCTTCTGTCACGGCTACACGCTGAGCTCGGACGTCTGGTACTACCAGTGCGCAGGGCTTGAGCGAAGCGCGCGGCTGGTGTTCTGGGACCAGCGCAGCCATGGCAGGTCAGGCCGGTCCGACCCGGACCTGGTCAGCATCGACCAGCTAGGGGCCGACCTGCACGAGGTGCTGATGGCCACGGCGCCCGGCGACACGCCAGTAGTTCTCGTCGGCCATTCGATGGGCGGCATGACGGTGATGGCGCTCGCCGACCAGCATCCTGAGCTGTTCGGCACCAAGGTCATCGGCGCGGTGCTGATCTCGACCGCGGCCGGCACCGTCGATCCGACCAACTGGCTGCCAGCGCCGCTGCGGCCGGCTGTGCGCGCGGCGATGCCCTCGATGATGACCGGCGCCTCCAGAGGCGTGGTGGCCGAGATAGTGGAACGCAGCAGGAAGTCCGCGGGCGACGTGGCGTTCCTGGGAATCAGGCGGATCGCCTTCGGCAATCCGCGGGTGAGCCCGACCGTCGTCGACTTCCTCGAGCGCATCATCAGGGGCACGCCGATCGACGTGATCGCCGACTTCTACGTCGCCCTGGTCGGGCACGACAAGCGGCGTGCCCTGACGGTACTCGGCAATATTCCGGTTGTTGTGCTGACCGGCGACAGAGACAGGCTTGTCGACCCCGCGCTGTCCGAGGAGATCGCATCCGCGATTCGCGACTCCAAGCTCATCAAGATTGCCGGCGCCGGACACGTCGTCATACTCGAGCGGCCCGATGAGGTCAACGAGGCCATCGCCGATCTCGTGACGCGCGCGCTAGCCACGCGGGCGGCCAGTGACTGACCTGACGCCATCAGGCGTGGCGGCAGAGGAGGACGACCGCCCTGCGGTGACCGTGCCGCTGTCGGTTGCCGGCGCGGCGCAGACGAGGTTGCTCGGGACCAGGCTCGCCGGCCTGCTGCGGAGGGGCGACTTGGTCGTGCTCGCGGGCGCGCTCGGAGCCGGCAAGACGACGCTCGCGGCGGGGATCGGCGCGGGGCTCGGAGTGCGGGGCCCGGTCACCTCGCCGACCTTCGTCATCGCGCGGGTGCACCCGTCGCTGACCGGCGGTCCCGACCTCGTCCATGCGGATGCGTACCGTCTCGGCAGTCGGCTTGAGGTGGACGACCTCGACCTCGATGCCGACCTCGATCATTCGGTGACTGTGGTCGAGTGGGGCGAGGGCCTGGTGGAGAACCTGGCAAGCGGGCGGCTGCTGGTCACGATCACCTGGCCAGGTCCTGCTTTCCCGCCGGGGCCATACGCGGCGACGCCGGGTGGGCAAGATGGCCCGGGCGACGAGGTCAGGAATGTGGTCGTGACCGGTTTTGGCGCGCGGTGGGCAGCTGCCGCGGACGAACTCCGTGCGGTCCTCGCAGCACCGGACTAGCGGACTCGCCGCTGCGGACTCACAGCGCCGGACTAGCGGTGCTCGCCGCCGCGAACTCACAGTCCCGGACTAGCACTGCGAGTGACCGCCCATCGAGAAATGTTACGATCTGTCGCCCATCGGCATGGTCAGCGCCAGTAAACTGCGGGACATTCGGAACAGCTTGCCGCCGTCAACCACGGCCTGATGCCGGTCAGGGAGGCGCGCAGTGACTGAGCAGGGCTACCCGCCTCGCCAGCCTGGGTACTCGGGTCGTCAGGGGCGGTCGCGGGCCCCGCACGCGCCGCGCAAGACCGGCTGGCAGGTGATCGACGCCTTCGACGACAGCGCCGGCTCCGAGTCCGACCTGCCGCCGTGGGCCGTCCCAGGCGGCGTCGAGCCGCTCCGCCCAGCGCGCAGGCCGCCACGGGCACCCGATCGGGGCCAGCCTCGCACTCCCGCCGGGGTCGATGACTCGCCCGGGTACCCTGCCGCCGAACCCGTCGAGCCGGTTCAGCGTGGCAGATTGGCTGGCCGCAGCAGGGCCGCCGCCGCCCGCCGCCGCCGCTCCAAGCGCAGGCTGGAGACCTGGGGCGGTACCGCGCTGGTCATCGCGATATTGGTGGCCGGCGGCCTCTGGCTGACGAGGTCACACGCGCCGAAGAGCCAGTTTGTGACGACGCTGCAGCGCGGTGAGTTCAAGAGCGTTCCCAACGCTTGCAAGGTCCTCGGAGCAACCGAGTTGCAGGCCCTGCTCAAAGGATCCCCGAAGAGCGTCCAGCCGTTTACGGCCGCGGTGCACAGCCAGTGCACGTACACGGTGGACGCGAAGCCGACGTTCAGGCTGCTGACCCTGACCGTGCAGGCGTTCCCGCCAAGCCTGACAGCGCCGGGCAGCGGCAGTGCGACGGCGAACGCGCGGTACACCTTCGGGCTGGAGCGCACCGGGCTGGCGAAGCCCCCCAAGGGCACGGCGCAGCCACCCGCGATGATCACAGCGATCCCTGGCCTCGGCAGCCAGGCGTTCAGCGCCGCGCAGACATTCCACACAGGAATGGTTACCGACCGGGTGACCGTGTGGATCAGGTACCGCAACGTGCTGATCGACGTCAGCCTGATGGGCGAGGCGAGCGGAGGCTTCGGCCCCGTGACCACCGCCCAGCTCGGGACTGGCGCGCTGAGCGCGGCGCGCATCGCCTTCGCCGCCGCCAAGACCGAGCCTACTGTCGGCTGACTCTCGGCCCGGCGGCACTGCAGCGACCTGCGGGTTTACCGAGCGTACGCCTTGTGTTCGCTGAGATGTCCCAAAACCGACCAGACGTCTTTGTTTGCTTGAGATTGCCTTCCGAGAAGCTAGGGGAGCGGCCGACCGGCCGACAGAATCGCGAGCATCACGACTCGGCGATCCCGCTCAGAGGAAGAGGGCTATAGGGGATGCGTAAGCTCATCAAGCTGTCCGCTGCGACCGCGGTGGCGGCATTGGCCACGGTCATGGCCATAGGGCCGGCTATGGCCGACCCGCCCACCGGAGTCACTCCGAAAGAGGGTGACGTTGTCGGTGTCGGCTCGGACACGATCGAGTTCTTGTTCGACCAGTTCTCCTTCGACTACAACAAGACGCACACGGGTACGCACCTGTACAGCTGGGACGCACTGAACCCGAAGACCGGAGCGATGGGCGACAACATCGTCACCAAGTCCGGCTGCTCCTCAACCCCGCGGCCCGACGGCTCGTCTGCTGGTATCACCGCGCTCGACGCCAACGCGAAGACCGCGGACGGCAAGCACTTCTGCATCGACTTCGCTAGGTCGTCGCGGCCTCGCGCATCCACCGATCCAGCATTCGGCCCTGGCGGAATCGCGTTCGTCGCCTTGGCCAAGGACGCCGTCACCTGGGCGAGTAACGCCACGACCAATGCGCCCGCCAACCTCAGCACGGCACAGCTCAACGCGATCTATACCTGCACCGACACCAACTGGAACCAGGTCGGGGGCAGCAACGCGCCGATCAGCGCGCAGCTACCGCAGACCGGCTCTGGAACGCGCGCGTTCTTCCTCGCAGCGATCGGGGTCGCGACCCCCGGTTCGTGCGTGAACAGCACGGCCCAGGAGAACGAGGGCGTCGACCCGGCCCTTCAGGGACCGAATGTCATCTTCCCCTTCTCGGTCGCCAAATACATCGCGGAGAAGTTCCACTCTGCCACATGCCTCAACACCTCCTGCACCCCAAACGCGAGCGGCGTCACCTGCACGCCGAAGTCGGGCCAGAACCTGTTCGGCTGCAACACCCACGGCAACATGGTGCTGCGCAACATCGACGGCACCGTGCCGACGACAGGCACGGGCACCAAGACCGTGATCAACAGCAGTTTCAGCCCGAGCTTCATACGGACGGTCTTCGAGGTGGTCCGCTTTAGCTCGAGCACGGCCAACCACATCCCGAGCAATCTGGAGAAGTTCTTCGCCTCGTCTACCAACACGGTGAAGGGCTGGGTCTGCACGAACAGCACCGCCAAGACCGACATACGCAATTACGGGTTCCTGACGACCCCGTTCTGCGGCGTCGCCTCCTGACGGACTCGTCTATCGGTACCGGGGCCGGCCAGCGGTGGCCGGCCCCGGTACCGCCATCTCGTCACCCCGAGCAGGGGCGACGAGCCAGCTGGTGCCTGTCGCGAGCTGGCGTGGCGCGAGTGCGGCGCGTGGTGACTACGCTGAGACACCGTGCTGCTGCTCGCCTTCGACACCGCTACTCCCGCGGTCACCGTCGCCCTGCACGACGGTTCCAGCATCGTCGCGCACGAGACCGCGGTTGACGCGCGCCGCCATGGCGAGTTGCTTGCCCCGTCGATCAGCAGGGTGCTGGACAAGGCCGGAGCCAGTCCGGCTGATCTGACCGCGATCGCGGTTGGCACCGGTCCTGGCCCTTATACCGGCCTGCGGGTCGGGCTGGTGACGGCACGGGTGCTCGGCAGCGCGCTCGCTTTGCCTGTCGACGGCATCTGCACGCTCGACATCATCGCGTCAGAAGCGCGCCACGAGGCCCCGGGTCGAGCGTTCATCGTGGCGACCGACGCCAGGCGCATGGAGGTCTACTGGGCCAGGTACGACCCAGCCGGAGAGCGCCTGTCCGAGCCCCAGGTCAGCCTGCCCGCCATGATCCCGGCCGGGTGCCCTATCGCCGGGGAGGGTCCGAGATTGCACGCCGAGCTTGCCGCGGCCGGCCAGCTGATCGGACCGCGCTATCCCTCCGCCGTCAACCTCGCTCAGATCGCCGCAGGACGGCTCGCCAGCGGCGTCCCGCCCGCGGCGGCCGAGGCGAGGTACCTGCGCCGCCCCGACGCCAGGAAACCAGGCCCGCCGAAACGGGTCACGGCATGAGCGATCACGAGGTGCGCGATGGAGCGCGGACCGACGAGCGGCGAACGGTCGGCGAAACCGAAGTCAAGCTGCGCCCGATGACCCTGGCAGATCTTGACCAGGTACTCGAGCTCGAGCGAGCCGTGTTCGGTGCGGAAGCCTGGACCAGGCAGATGCTGGTAGGCGAGCTTGAGCAGCAGCCGGCCAGCCGGTACTACCTGGTCGCCGACGACGCAGGTCGCGTCGCTGGGTATGCCGGTCTGCTCGGAGCCGGCTGGCAGGGCGACGTGCTGACGCTTGCGGTCGCGACCAACCGCTGGGGGAACGGCATCGGGTCGGCTTTGCTCGAGGCGCTGCTCGCCGAGGCCGCCAGGCGCGGCTGCACAGAGGTCTTCCTCGAAGTGCGCGCGGACAACGCAAGGGCGCAGCGGCTGTACCGCAGGCATGAATTCACTGAGATCGGGATCAGGCGCGGCTACTACCAGCCTTCTGGGGCAGACGCTCTTGTGATGAAGCGCATGCTTGCTGGCGCGCGCGAGGCGGGACAGCCGCGGTGACGGACCCGCTCGTGCTCGGGATCGAGTCGTCCTGCGACGAGACCGGGATCGGCCTGGTCCGCGGTCACGACCTGCTCGCCGACGCGATCGCGTCGAGCGTTGACGAGCACGCCAGGTTCGGCGGCGTCGTGCCTGAGGTGGCGAGCCGGGCGCACCTGGAGGCGATGGTTCCGACCGTGCAGCGCGCGCTTGAGGCGGCGGGCGTCGGCCTCGGCCAGGTCGACGCGGTCGCGGTTACGGCCGGGCCTGGGCTGGCCGGCGCACTGCTTGTGGGGGTGTGCGCGGCCAAGGCGTACGCGCTCGCGCTCGGCAAGCCGCTTTACGGGGTCAATCACCTCGCCGCCCACATCGCTGTCGACCAGCTTGAACATGGCGTTCTGCATGCCCCGGCGATCGCGCTGCTGGTCTCCGGCGGGCACTCCTCCCTGCTGCTCGTGCGCAGCCTGACCGGTGACATCGTCCCGCTCGGCGCGACCATTGACGACGCCGCAGGAGAGGCTTACGACAAGGTGGCCAGGTTGCTCGGGCTGCCCTTCCCCGGCGGGCCGCCGATCGACGCCGAGGCCAGCACGGGTGATCCCCGGTCGATCGCGTTCCCGAGGGCGAAGTACCGCGACGGCACGTCCGACTTCTCCTTCTCCGGGCTGAAGACGGCCGTTGCGAGGTGGGTCGAGGGCAGGCAGGCGGCTGGCCTCGCGATACCCGTGGCCGACGTCGCCGCCTCATTCCAGGAGGCCGTCGCCGACGTGCTCACGCGCAAGGCCGTGGACGCGTGCGTGGCGAACGGGGTCGATCTCCTGGTGATCAGCGGCGGCGTGGCGGCGAACTCTCGCCTGCGCGCCCTGGCCGCGCAGCGCTGCGAGGCGGCGGGTATACGGCTGCGCGTGCCCAGGCCTGGCCTGTGCACCGACAACGGGGCCATGGTTGCGGCGCTGGGATCAGACCTCGTCGCGAGCGGCGCCGAGCCGTCAGGTGCCGATCTCGCCGCCGATTCCGGGTTGCCGGTCACGCAGGTTCTGGCGGCGAGCCCGCAAGGATGAGCGCCGGCGGATGTCAGGACCAGGGAATGGCAGGGCGGGCGGATATCAGGGCCGGCGGATGTCAGGGCCGGCGGATGTCAGGGCCGGCGGACGTCAGCGCCGGATTGCTCGCAGCCCGATCGTGAAGATCGGCAGCGTGAACTCGCCTGAGGACGTCTGCGGCGCCGCCGCCAGGTACTCCCGGACCCGCGTGAACACCGCCTCGCGCTCAGCCTCCTCCATGACCAGGAACATCGAATGAGTTCGCATCGTCGCGATCAGGGAATTGGCCGTCCTCACCTGGCCGTGCTCGAAGCCGGCTGCCTGCGGCGGCCAGAACAGTGATCCTCCAGGTCCGCGCAACCAGGCGGCGATCCCAGACTCCTCGTCGGCCTCCGCGAACGACCTGAACGTGGCGACGTTTCGGCTCTCGATCGCCCGGTGCAGCCCAGCGACCCACTGGACCCGGTCGTCGTCGGCGTTCCACAACCCGGCGAATACACCGCCAGGCGCCAGCACCCTCGCGATCTCGGGAATGGCCCGGTCCAGGTTGAACCAGTGCGCCGCCTGGCCCGCAAGGACAGCGTCGACCGAGCCGTCCGGGAGCGGAATTTCCTCGGACCGGCCCGCGACGGCTGTCACGTCGGGGAGCAGTCGCTCGAGCTCGGCCAACATGGCGGCGTCGGGCTCGACTGCGACGACGCTCGGCGGAGCCCCGTGCAGCGTTCGACGCGCTAGCTGAGCCGTGAGCTTGCCCGTCCCCGCGCCGAGGTCGAGAATCGCGGTTGGCCGCCTGACCAGGCGCTGTGCCGGTGCCAGGGCCCAGTCGATCGCGGCTTCCGGATAGTCGGGCCGGTGCTGCGCGTAGGCGGATGCGGCCGCACCGAACGATGCGGCGCGGCGTGCGTACTCATCTCCGGCGGCCAGTGTGTTCGCATCGCGATCGGCGGGCACCTCCATGATGGGCACCATAACTGGACAGCCAGCGCTTGACGATGGGGGTCACCAGGGCTACTGTGCGGTCTTGGCACTCGATGGTGTAGAGTGCTAACGCGACGAGGATGGTCTGGCACCCGCGACGGCAGGCCCCATGGTCGCCTCTCTAGTAACTTCAGCTAGCCCTTTCCGGAGGGGGAGGTCAGATCGTGACGACCGCCACCAAGGTTGTTATCAAGCCGCTCGAAGACCGGATTGTCGTGCGCCCGCTCGATGCCGAGCAGACCACGGCGTCCGGCCTTGTCATCCCTGACACGGCCAAGGAAAAGCCGCAGGAGGGCGAGGTCATCGCCGTCGGACCAGGTCGGTTCGACGACGCTGGCACCAAGCGCGTCCCGATGGACGTGAAGGTCGGCGACGTGGTGCTGTACAGCAAGTACGGCGGCACCGAGGTCAAGTACGCGGGCGACGAGCTGCTTGTGCTCTCCGCCCGGGACGTGCTCGCCGTCATCGACAAGTAGGCGAGCAGATCCCATGGCGCGGGCCTGGCTCGTGCCCGGCGCGCGCGAGCGCGCCACCCGCCGCCCCGGATCGGCCGGCTGCAGGAACACAGCGTTCCCGTGATAGTCGGCCAGCCGGGGCGGCGGCATGAACCCTGACTGAATTACAACCACCGACAAGGATCAGCTGAGGTGCAAGTTGGCCAAGAGCCTGGATTTCGATGAGGAAGCGCGGCGGGCGCTTGAGCGCGGCGTAGACAAGCTCGCGGACGCCGTCAAGGTGACGCTCGGCCCACGCGGCCGCAACGTTGTCATCGACAAGAAGTGGGGCGCTCCGACTATCACGAACGACGGCGTGACCGTCGCGAAGGAGGTCGAGCTGGAGAACCCGCGGGAGAACCTGGGTGCTCAGCTCGCCAAGGAGGTCGCCACCAAGACCAACGACGTGGCAGGTGATGGCACCACCACGGCGACAGTGCTAGCGCAGGCAATGGTGCATGAGGGATTGCGATCAGTGGCCGCCGGCGCGAACCCGATGTCGCTGAAGCGCGGCATCGACGCGGCCGCGGCCGCGGTCTCAGAGGCGCTGCTCAAGAGCGCGCGGGAAGTTGAGGAGCGGAGCGAGATCGCTAATGTCGCGACGATCTCCGCCCAGGACTCCAAGGTCGGCGCGATCATCGCTGACGCCTTCGACAAGGTCGGCAAGGATGGCGTGATCACGGTCGAAGAGTCGGCGACGATGGGCCTGGAACTCGAGTTCACCGAGGGGATGCAGTTCGACAAGGGCTACATCTCCGCCTACTTCATCACCGACCAGGACCGGATGGAGGCGGTGCTCGAAGACGCCTACATCCTGTTGAACAACGGCAAAATCTCGGCAATGACTGATCTGCTGCCACTGCTTGAGAAGGTGGCTCAGTCGCGCAAGCCGCTGCTAATCGTGGCCGAGGATGTGGACGGCGAGGCGCTGTCCACCCTGGTAGTCAACAAGATCCGCGGCCTGCTGAACGCCGTTGCTGTTAAGGCGCCTGGGTTCGGTGACCGGCGCAAGGCGATGCTGGAGGACATGGCTATCCTGACCGCGGGCCGCGTCGTCAGCGAGGAGGTCGGCCTGAAGCTCGACCTCGCCGACCTGGACGTCCTCGGCACCGCGCGCCGCGTGACGGTGAGCAAGGACACGACGACGATCATCGACGGAGGCGGCGACCAAGACGCGATCAGCGACCGCATCCGCCAGCTCAAGACCGAGATCGAGAACTCAA
>Ga0126373_10004716_pt1 | contig 10479 bp, 9 predicted proteins | sample PanSoiMetPlot_11_FD_92545 | JGI IMG/M metagenome (GOLD analysis project Ga0126373, IMG submission 92545) | Tropical forest soil microbial communities from Panama - MetaG Plot_11 | ecosystem: Environmental > Terrestrial > Soil > Tropical forest > Bulk soil | place: Panama | collected 2016-02-17
GACGAACCTTGCTTGCCGGGACTGCCTCGGGAGTCGGCACCTTATTTGGCGCCGGATTCGGTTTTGGGGTCGCGCCGGCTACCGCCCAAACGGCGGCTTTTCAGTCCCCGATGGCGACCGAAATTCGAAAGGATGAATTTTGGGCCAATAAAGGCAATGTAAAGCTTGCACTCTACCGCAAGCGGCTTGCCAAGCCGGACGGTGACCGGTCCGGTCCGGTCTTTTTTCTGGTGCACGGCTCCTCGCTCTCGGCGCTATCGAGTTTCGATCTCAGCGTGCCGGGAAGCGAATATTCGATGATGAATGTATTTGCGCGTTTCGGTTTCGACGTCTGGACCATGGATCATGAAAATTACGGGCGCTCCTCACAGACGTCGAGCAATTCCGACATTGCCAGCGGGGTCGAGGACCTGGCCGCGGCGCTCGATGTGGTTCAGCGCGAAACCGGCCGCGCCAAGGTTCACGTGTTCGGCGAGTCCTCCGGCGCCATCCGCGCCGGCGCTTTTGCGCAACAGGCGCCCGACCGGGTCGAGCGACTAATCCTGACCGCCTTCACCTACAAAGGCGAAGGCGCCGCTGAAATCGCGCGGCGCCGAGCGCGCATCGAGGAGTTGCGCGCCAATCCGAAGCGCAAGCGCGACGCCGCCATGATCCGCTCGATATTCAGCCGCGACGGACACCCAAACCTTTACGAGCCAGCAATGGCGGACGCGCTGGTGGGGACCGAAATGCAATACGGAGATACCGTGCCGAGCGGCACCTATATCGACATGGCGGTGAACCTGCCGCTGGTCGATCCGGCCAAAGTGCTCGCCCCGGTCCTGATGACGCGCGGCGAATGGGACGGCAATTCCACCGACGATGATCTGCTTGAGTTTTTCCGTAGGCTGCCAAACGGCGATCGCCAATATGTCATCCTGCCGAACACCGCGCACAGCCAGGGCTTCAGCAAGAATCGACAACTGCTGTGGTACGCGGTGAACAACTTTCTCAAGGCACCGACGCCGGTGGCGAGTTGAGTTTCCTCATTCCGGAGCCGTGCTGCGCACGTCCCGGAATGACTAAGCGAGCTCGCCCGCCGCGAAAAAATCGCGCAGCTCCCTATACGTCTCCTCGGGCGCCTCTTCGGAGAGATAGTGCCCGCAAGGCAGCGCCTTGGCGCCGCGAATGTCGCTGGCGTAGCGGCGCCAGATTTGTTCGGCGTCGTGGTTGCGGCCGACGCCGCCGGTCGCGCCCCATAGCAGCAGCACAGGGCAGGCAATTTTTCGTCCGGCCGCGAAATCTCTGGTGTCCATGTCGAGGTCGACGCCATGGGTGGCGCGATAATCTTCGCACATCGCATGGACGGTCGCCGGGTCGCGGAAATAGCGCTTGTATTCGGCAAGCGCGCGCGGATCGAAGAAGCTTAAGCCCTGCGCAGTCTTGGCGAGTTTCTTTTCGATGAAATAATCCGGATCGGCGCTCATCAGCCGTTCGGGAAAATCGTAGGGCTGGATCATGAAGAACCAGTGCCACGAGAAAGTCCCCCAGGCGCGGGTGACATTATTGAGCAGATGATGCTGCGGGATGATGTCGAGTATCGCGGCGCGCGCCACCTTGTGCGGATGATCGAGGCACATGCGATGCAATACGCGCGCACCGCGATCATGCCCGGCGGCGTAAAAACGCTCGTGTCCAAGCGCGGCCATGACCTCGATCTGGTCCTGCGCCATGGCGCGAAAGGAATAGTTCGAATGATCGGCGCCGCCCGGCGGCTTCTCGGAGTCGCCGTAACCGCGCAGATCGGTCGCCACCACCGTGAATTGATCGGCCAGTCGCGGCGCAAATTTGTGCCAGGATAAATGGCTGAACGGGTTGCCATGCATGAGGAGCAACGGCGGGCCCCTGCCGTCGCAGACGGTGACGATGCGCGCGCCAGTCGTCTTGATCTCGGTGCGGGTGAATCCTTCGAACATGTCGCGCACGATCACTTGCGCCGCGGCTTATCCAGCCCGAGCTCGCTCCACCGCGCCTTGACTGCGGCAATATCTTCCGGCGCCGGCCACACCAGCGGCGGGAAACGCGCGCCGTCAAACTCCGGATCGGGATCGTAGTCGAGATTCATGGTGGCATCGATCAACATCCGATTCCACTTGCCGGTGCCGTACAGGGAAGTATTGCGGTCGCGCTTGCGCGTCGACGGATCGAGAAACAGACCAAACGTCGCCGGCATGATGACGACGTCATCCTCGCCGGCATTGACCCGATAGGCGATCGCCCAATCGACCGCGCCGTAGTCGTGAATATCGATATCGTCGTCGACCACCGTGACGTGCTTGTAGCGCACGTGCCCGGCCGAACTGCCCCACAGCGCGTTGGCGACCTGCTTGGCCTGGCCGCGATAGCTCTGCTTGATCTGCACCAGGATATTGACGCCGGCTTGCACCGGCGGACACCACACGTCGGTGACGCCCGGCACGCCAGCGCGATCGAGCACGTTCCACGCCGTGGCCGCGCGCATGATCGAGGAGCACATGCCGTTTTCGGAGAAGCAGCCAGGCAGCGAGCCTTCGATGGTGCCGCGCAGGATCGGATCTTTGCGATGGGTGATGCAGGTGACGCGGATGGTCGGTTTGGGCGCGCCACCGCCGGCGATATAGCCGGTGACTTCGGCGAACGGCCCTTCCAACATAAAGGTCGCAGGATCGAGCTGGAGATAACCTTCGATCACGATCTCGGCGCTGGCCGGCACCATCAGATCGACGGTTTCGCATTTGACGAGATCGACCGGGGCGCCGCGAATGGCGCCGATCACATCATATTCGCAAAGCCCCTTCGGCACCGGCGAGCCGGCGACGAAACCGAGCGATGGCTCCCAGCCCATCGCGACTGCGATCGGCATTTCGCTGTGGCCGGCCTGCTGCCAGGCCGTGACGTGGTGGCCGATATGCTGCGCGCGCACCATCAGGATCGGGATCTTGTCCTTACCGGCGATCATGCCGCGATAGATGCCGACATTCATAACGCCGCTGGTGGGATCCTTGGTCACCACGCCGCCATAGGTCATGATGTAGCGCCCGCCATCGGCCCTGTTCCATTGCGGCACCGGAAATTCGTAGAGATCGACGTCTCCACCCTTGACGACGTTCTCCTTCACCGGCCCGCTCTTGACCACATTGGGCGGCAGGCTTTGCGACAGCACGGTGCGGCTAAGCCGCACCAGCTCGCGCGGGTGCGTATCGGGCGATAGCCCAAGCATCATGGCGACGCGGCGCGCGCTGGAAAGCCCGCCGGTGAAGACTTGCCGGCAGCGGGCATTGGCGCCGTAGTCCCGAATATTACCGAACAACAGCGCCGGCCCGGTGCCGGCGCCCTGGGCTAACCGCGCGATCGTGCCAAGCTCGATATTCCAATCGACCTCGGCATTGATGCGCTGCAATTCGCCGGCGGCATCAAGCGCGCCGATCCAGCCGCGCAAATCGCCGAAAGCAACCGGCTTTCGTTCACCCACCGTCGATCGTCCTGCTGCTGAACCTTCCATGGCGTGGCGTTCTTCGCTTTCCCTGCCGGTCCTGTCAAGAAAGCACCGGTCGTAGCCCGACTCGCAACTCGCCATTGGCTATTCGCCATTCGCACTTGGCTTTGCTATTGAGCGCGCAATGATCGACGACCAGCGAATCCTGATCGCCGGCGGCGGACCGGTCGGGCTGCTTTGCGCCTGGCTTGCCGGCCGTCAGGGGCTGCCGGTCCGCCTGTTCGACAACAACCGCACAGTGCAAATGGACTTGCGCGCCGCGACCACCCATCCGGCGACGCTCGATCTCTTGGATGACGCATTGGTCGATGACATGGCGCGCGTCGGTCTGTTGGCGCCGATCTTTCAGTTCTGGGACCGACCGAGCCAAGAACTGGTCGCGCAGTTCAATCACGCCGTTCTTAAAGACGACACTCGGCATCCCTTCGTCGTGCAATGCGAACAGTTCAAGACCGCGAAGCTGGTCCTGGATCGGCTGCAGTTTTTTCCGAACGTCGAAGTGCTGTTCGGTCATAAAGTGATCGACGTGGCGCAGAGCGCGGATGCCGTGAGCGTACAGGTGCGCGGGCCGTCGGGCGTCATCTCGCAGCACAGTGGCGTCTATCTCATTGGCGCCGACGGCGGGCGCAGCACGGTGCGGCGGCGTTCCGGAATCAAATTCGAAGGCTTCACCTGGCCGGAGCGCTTTATAGTTCTCACCACGCCGTTCGATTTCGAAGCCGAGCGCGGCTATTGCTACCGCAGCTACTTCGCCGATCCCGGCGCGTGGTGCAATTGCTTCAAGGTCTCCGCCGACGGCCCGCCGGGACTTTGGCGCACGGTCTATCCCACAGATCCAGCGCAGAGCGAGCAGGACATCTTGAGCGATGCCGGCGTGCAAGCGCGCATGCAATCGTTTTTTCCTGCGCCGCAGGCTTACGAAATCATCCATCGCAATCTCTATGTGACGCACCAGCGCGTCGCCGAGACCTTCCGCAAAGGCCGCGTGCTGCTCGCCGGCGACGCCGCGCATGTCAACAATCCGATCGGCGGCATGGGATTAAACGGCGGCATTCAGGACGCCGTGAACCTTTCGGACAAGCTTCTTCGCATCACGCGCGACGGCGCGCCGGAGCGGCTCCTCGATCTCTACGATCTGCAGCGCCGCACCGTCGCCATCGAATTCGTTCAAGAACAATCCATCGCCAACAAGAAGCGACTGGAGGCGCGCGATCCGGCGGTGCGCAAACGTAATCTTGACGAGTTGCGCGCGAGTGCGGCCGACCCCGAGCGCGCGCGACAATTTCTCTTGCGCACGTCGATGATCGCGAGCCAGCGGCGGGCTGAAGCGATGACGTTGGCGGGTTGAAACCTTATGCTGCGAGAGAAACTCGCGTTTTTCTCAAATTCCCTCCAATCCGATTTCGCGATCGTACAATTACGTTAAACCCCTTGAGTATCGGCCCATGAAAGCTATCAACCACCTGGTGCTCGCCGGCCACGATCTCGAAGCCATGCGCTCGCACTATGCAGGCTTGGGATTTACCGTCACGCCGCGCGGCCAGCATCCGTTCGGCACCGGCAATTCCCTCATTCAGCTTAACGGCAGCTATCTCGAACTGCTTGCTGTCACCGCGCCGCAAGATATCCCCGAGCATCGCGCCGGGAATTTTTCCTTCGCCGCGTTCAATCGCGACTATCTCAAACACCATGAAGGCTTCTCGATGCTGGTGCTCGATACGCCGGATGCGCGCGCCGACGGCAAAGCGTGGGGCGCCGCCGGTCTGCAAACCTACGAGCCGTTTGATTTCTCGCGAACGGCGAAGCTGGCTGATGGCCAAGAGATCGTAGTCAGCTTCTCGCTCGCCTTTGTCAGCCATCCGGCGGCGCCGTCGCTCGGCCTGTTCGCCTGCCAGCATCACACGCCTGAATACTTCGCGCAGCCGCGCTATTTGCAGCATGCCAATGGCGCAACGGCCGTTGCGGATGTCTGGATCGTCGGCGACACCGCACCCGACCTTGCCGGGTTCATGCACATCGTCACGGGTGCCAAGGCGATCAGTGAGGATCCGTCCGTCACGACGCTGCAAACGCGCATCGGCGCAATCGTGCTCAACGCGCCCGCCGGCATTTGCAAAAGCTTTTGGCGTCGCCGCGGCGCATCCGCAAGACGGGCCGCACCTCGCTGCGTTTACGCTCGCATGCGAAGGCTTGGATCACGAAGGCTTGGGTCACGAAGGCTTGGGTCACGAAGGCTTGGGTGAACTGGCGGACTTGCCTAAAGTGGGCAATCGGCACGTGCTTGCGCCGGAGAAGAATTTCGGGACCGCCATCGGTTTCGTGACAACGAATGGGTGATCATATGCGCATGTTTCAACTCTGCGTCTGCGGCGAGCCGCTGCAAGCCAAACAGCAGCCGACGCCGCAGCCGGCCGGCAGCGAGGTGCTGCTCAAAGTGCTCGCCGCGGGCGTCTGCCACAGCGACCTGCATCTCGCCGATGGCTGGTTCGATCTTGGCGGCGGCAAGCGGCTCAGTCTCGCCGATCGCGGCATGAAGCTGCCGGTAACGCTTGGCCATGAGAATGTCGGCGAGGTGGTGGCGGCCGGACCGGACGCCAAGGGCGTGCGGATCGGCGCCCGCATGCTCGCAGACCCTTGGATCGGCTGCGGCGCCTGCGGGCCGTGCCGGCGCGGCGAGGAAAATCTCTGCCGCGCCATGAAAAGCCTCGGCGTGTTTTCCAACGGCGGCTATGCCGATTACATGATGGTGCCGCATCCGCGCTATCTGTTCGACATCGGTGACTTGCCGGCGGAGCGCGTCGCGCCGCTCGCCTGCTCGGGCGTGACGACTTTCGGCGCCTTGAAAAAAGTACCGACGCTCGCGAGCGAGCCGACCGTGATCATCGGCGCCGGCGGTCTCGGCCTGATGTGCCTTGATTTGCATCGGAAGATGGGCGGACATTCGGCCATCGTCGTTGATGTCGATCCGGAAAAACGCAAGGCGGCGAAAGAGGCCGGCGCCGCGCACGTCATCGACGGCGGTGCGTCCGATGCCGCGCAGCAGATCATCGATCTCACCCAAGGCGGCGCCTGGGCGGTGATCGACCTCGTCGGCTCGTCGCAAAGCGCGCGCCTCGGCTATGACAGCCTGATCAAAGGCGGCAAATACGTCATCGTCGGCCTGTTCGGCGGCGACCTGACGGTATCGCTGCCGCCGATTCCGATGCGGGCGCTGACGATCCAGGGCTCCTACGTCGGCAGCGTTCCGGAAATGATCGAATTGATGGAGCTCGTCCGCCGCACCGGGCCGCCGCAGGTGCCGGTTGCGACCAAGCCGCTCGACCAAGTGAACGCGGTGATGCACGACTTGCGCGCGGGCAAGATCATTGGCCGCGTAGTACTGACGCCGTAGGCTTCAGCTGGGGGCTTTAGCCGCACGGATACGCAGTAGTGAAGAAGGATTTGATGAGACCATGCAGCGTAAGGTGATCATCTCATGCGCGGTTACCGGCTCCGCCGACACGCCGGGCCGCAACCCCGCGGTGCCGGTAACGCCCGCGCAGATCGCGACGTCGGCCCTTGACGCGGCCAAGGCCGGCGCGGCCATCGTGCACATCCATGTGCGCGATCCGAAAAGCACCAAGCCGAGCATGGACACCGCGCATTATCGCGAGGTTGTCGAGCGGATCAGGGGCAGCGGCACTGACGTGCTCATCAATCTCACGACGGGGCCGGGCGCGCGTTTCACCCATGACGAACGCGATCCTTCAAAACCGAGCGCCGAAAGCGTGCTCAAATCGCCGGAAGAGCGCGTGCGTCACGTGGTGGAGCTCAAGCCCGATATTTGCAGCCTCGACATGGGCAGTCTCAATATGGGCGACCGGGTGTTCATCAACACGCCCAAGCACCTCCAAGCGATGGCGGTCGCGATCAAGGATGCCGGCGTGATGCCCGAGCTCGAAGTGTTCGAGACCGGGCATCTCCTGCTCGCCAAGCGCTTCATCGAGAACGGCTTCGTCAAGCCGCCCGGCATGTTTCAGATTTGCCTGGGCATTTCCTGGGGCCAGCCAGCCACCACCGAGGCCATGACCTATATGCGTAATCTCTTGCCGCCGGATGCGCCGTGGTTTGCCTTCGGCATTTCGCTTCATCAATTCCCGATGGTGGCGCAAACCTTTTTGCTCGGCGGCCATCCGCGCGTCGGTCTGGAAGACAATATCTATCTGGAGAAAGGCAAGCTTGCGCCGAGCAACGCGGCGCTGGTCGAGAAGGCGGCAAACATTATCCAGACACTCGGCGACCAGGTCGCGACGCCGGCGGAAGCCCGGCAGATCCTCGGCTTGGCCGCGCGCAATGTGTGAAATCCAGGGGACCAAACGTCATGGATTTGGGCATCAACGGTTTGCGCGTGATCGTCACCGCCGGCGCCGCCGGCATCGGCCGTGAAGTCGCCCGCGTATTCCAGCGCGAGGGCGCGCTGGTGCACATTTGTGACGTCGATCGCACCGCGCTCGCCGAGCTTGCAAGTAGCGATCCCAAGCTGAAGGCGTCGCTCTGCGACGTGTCCGACCGCGACGCCGTGACCCGCTTCATCGATGCAACGGCGGACGCGCTCGGCGGGCTCGATTGCCTCGTCAACAATGCCGGCATCGCCGGCCCGACCGGCCGGGTTGACGAAATTCCGCCGGAAGAGTGGGACCGCACGCTCGCTGTCAACATCACCGGACAGTTCAATTGCGTGCGCGCGGCGCTGCGGCACCTCGCCAAAAGCAGCAATCCGTCGATCATCAATCTATCCTCGACCGCGGGCCGCCTCGGTTTTCCCTTGCGCACGCCCTATGCTGCCTCGAAATGGGCGGTGGTCGGGTTCACCAAGTCGCTCGCCATCGAGCTTGGGCCGCAAAAAATTCGCGTCAACGCGATCCAGCCCGGCGCGGTGGAAGGTGACCGCATTCGCCGGGTCTTTGCCGCCAAGGGACAGGTCCGCGGCGTGTCGATGCAGGCCATACAGGAGGAAGCGCTGTCGCATGCGTCGATCAAGGAGATGATCGCGCCGCAACAGCTCGCCGACATGATGGTATTTCTGGCCTCACCGCGCGGGCGCACGATCTCGGGCCAGGCCATCAGCATTTGCGGCGACGTGCAGTCGCTGTTCTAGAGCGTGATGATTTTATCTCCGCTCATCCCCGCGAAAACGGGAACCCGGTTCTTTTTAAAATCAAACTGGCTTCCCGCCTGCGGCGACGAGTTGATTACGGTATCGCGCCCGCCTCACCTGATCCGGTACAGGGTGTGGCGCCGGTTGCGGGTGAACGGCCGCACCTGTGCCGGCCAGCGGCCGGCTTCGACTGCCTTGGCCCATTCCGGGCTGACCAGCACATGCGGGCCGTCGATCTCGTAGACTGCCGAGTGGCGCGCGCCTTCGTGCGCAACCTTCTTTTCTTCGCCGCCGATGCTCATCGCGAACGGTTCGCCTTCGAGACGCGTCACCGCATGCACGCCCGGCACTTTGAGAAGATTGGGTACGTGCTCGGTATCGTAGACTTCGTGGAATAGCGCTTCCTTGTCGGGATCGACATCCATGCTGGCGACGAACAGGTATTTGGATTTGATCGGCATCTGTGCCCTTTACTTGCTTGAGTTATTTCACCTCCCCCTCAAGGGGGGAGGTGAAGTTTTCGAATTCACTTGAACCGCTCCGAGGGCGGAGCGATCTCGGTGACGAGATCGCGGATCAGTGTTTTGTTCGGCAGCGGTGTGAGCGTCATTTTGCGCGGCTCGAGTCGCGCGGTGCAAGCATAGACGGTTTCACCGTCGAGCTGGATCATGCATTCCTTGCAGGCATTGGCGTTGATGCAGGAAAACCGCATTGCCAGCGTCGGGTCCTTGTTGACGCGCAACCAGCGCAACCCGTCGAGCACCGACTGCCCTGGCTCGAACGGCACTTCGAAGGTCTCCCACCGCGCTGGTTCGCCATGGCCGCCGCGGCGGATTTGCAGTGTGGCGAAGGTGCTCACGACGACAGCGCCTCGGCTGGCGCGCCGGAGAGTTGCAGCACGCCCCCGGCGAGCCGCACGCGCTGATGACGCCGCCAATCCGGCAGCATCTGCGAAAAATCTTCGCGCTGATGGGCGCCGCGGCTTTCAGTCCGCGCCAGCGCCGACTGTGTCACCGCGCGCGCTACGACGAGCATGTTGCGCAGATCGAACCATTCCAGCCGTTGCAGATCAAAGCCAGCGTCTTTTCCGCCGGCAAAGCGTGGCGGCCGCTCGCCGAGTTCATCGGCTAGCAGGGCAATCCCGGCGAGCGCGCGGTCGAGCTTGGCGGCGGTGCGGAACGGCCCGACCTCGTCGGCCATGATCGCCTGCAAGCGCACGATCATGGCTGCCGTGTTCAGGTCCGGCGCGGCGCCATTGCCGTCGCCGACGAGGTCAAGTGCGGCACGCAGACCTGCCGCGCGCAAATCCTTGCGCGCAATCGTCTTGGCGTGCGCTGCAGCACTGCGGCCGGCGCGGCGGCCGAACACCACAGCTTCGGTGATGGCATTGCCGGAGAGGCGATTGGCGCCGCTCGTGCCGCCGACCACTTCGCCGGCAGCGAACAGGCCGGGAAGTTCGGTTCGCATCTGCGCGTCAGCGACGACCCCACCCATGTGATAGTGCGCGATCGGCGCCACCTCGACCGGCATGCGGGTGAGGTCGATGGCGTTGGCGGCGAGCCGGTCGATCACCGGCCCGAAAGCGGCGCGCAACGCCGCCGCGGAGCAATGTTCGAACGACAAGTAAGCGCCGCCATGCGGCGAGCCGCGACCGGCTTCGACTTCCTTGAAGATCGCATAAGTCGCGAGATCGCGCGGCAGCACGTATTTGCCGTCCTCATCCGAGCCGTAGCGCGAGGTGAACTCTTCCATGCGGCCGTTGAGCAGCCGTCCCCCGAGCTTGTAGCGGAACGGATCCCACATGATCGGATCCATGCCGACGAGCCGC
>Ga0126373_10004717_pt1 | contig 10478 bp, 8 predicted proteins | sample PanSoiMetPlot_11_FD_92545 | JGI IMG/M metagenome (GOLD analysis project Ga0126373, IMG submission 92545) | Tropical forest soil microbial communities from Panama - MetaG Plot_11 | ecosystem: Environmental > Terrestrial > Soil > Tropical forest > Bulk soil | place: Panama | collected 2016-02-17
CCGCTAGCAGGCACGCAGGTCCGGCGATGTCCAGGCGTAGCGGCAATTACCAATTCAATACTGATCGCGATCGCATCGCGATCGCGGCTAGGTTCGTCCTAGTTGCGGCAATTGTTGCCCAGCTGGCCGCTCCATCGGCCGATGCTGCGCCGGGCCTTGCACCGAAATCTCAACTCGTCGCTTTCCCGCCTGCGATATTCGGACCATCCACAGCGCAACCCGAGCCGATGCGGCTGCCTGATGCCGCCATCGAGCCAATTGAATGGAATGCACTAAAGGGATGGTCAGCGGATGATCACGTGGCGGCCCTGGCCACCTTCTTAGCGAGCTGCCACCCGCTGCTGCGGACCGGCCTGCGCGAGGTCGACAAACGCCCGATGTACGCCGCGCTTGTCGAAGTGTGTCGTCAGGCGGTCGCCGCTGGCCGATTAGCACAGGATCAGGCGCGGCTGTTCTTCGAACGCAATTTTCGACCGTTGCGCATAACTAAGCTCGGCGATAACGCCGGCCTCCTGACCGGCTACTACGAACCGATCGTCGACGGCTCACGCTTCCCCACCGGGATTTTCAAGGTACCGATTTACCGCCGCCCGCCAGATCTGGTGCCGCCACCCCACAGTGCCGGTCCTGGTTTCCCCAACCGGGGACAGTCATTGCGGCGAACGAACAGTGGGACGCTGGTCCCTTACTATGATCGCGGCGCGATCCTCGATGGCGCTCTCGACGGACAACATCTCGAGATTTGTTGGATCAAGAATCAGTCCGATGCTCTTATCATCCAGATCCAGGGATCGGCGCGCGTGCGCCTCGAAGACGGCGCCATGCTGCGCATCAATTACGATGGGCATAACGGCTATCCGTTTGTGCCGCTCAGCCGCATTCTCATCGAGCGAAATATTATTCCGCGCGAGGAGATGTCACCCGAGCGAATTCGGGAATGGGTACGCGCCAACCCGCAAGGCGTCGAGGAACAGTTACGGCAAAATCGGTCCTTTATGTTTTTCCGCATTGTCGGGTTGGCGGATGATCGGCGACCGGCCGGCATTCAGGAGATGCCCCGTGAGCGTGAGGCGATTGGCGCCCAAGGAATACCGCTGACCCCAGCGCGCTCGATTGCTGTCGACAATGCGTTACATGTGTACGGCACGCCCTTCTTCATTGAGGCCGACTTGCCACTCACGGATGAAAAACGGGGCGTTCGCTTTGACCATTTGATGATCGCTCAAGACACCGGCTCGGCCATCGTCGGTCCAGCACGCGCCGACATCTTTTGGGGGGCTGGAGACCGCGCCGGACAGCTCGCCAGTCACGTGCATCATCTCGGCAACGTCGTGATGCTGGTCCCTCGCGAAATCGATCCTGTCGCAGCGGGAGCCCGAATGCCGCTGCCGCCGCAAAAGCCGCCGCTTCCTGCCGAGGCCAAGGCCAGGACGCGATCGACAAAGTCCTCTGCGGTCCGGCCGTATTCGATGCAACTCGGGCGCTCCATGCGTGGATTGCAAGACGTGCCGAAATTCCGAGAGACGATTCCGGGCAGATAAAGGCCAAACGGTCGCGCACGTCCGAAAGACGTGTTTGACGGACTGCAGGTGCAGCTCGGGCCAATCGTTCGGTGTTTTATCGCACGCTGCCGGAGGGCCCGTTTCACGCCGCGATTTTCACGTATTCAAAATCGCCGGGCTTGTTGTCGATGCCGATGCGCGGCGGGGCGATCCAGCTCGCGAACTTGCCGGGCTCGACCACCTGTTTCATCAGACTGCCGATGAACTCGCCGTCGTTCGTCGACGGCAGCCATTGGTGCCGGTCGCGAGTCCAGGTCGCCTCGTCGATGAGCTTGCCGGCCGGGGTCACCTTGACGTCCTTGAACTCGCCGATCTGGCGATGGAAGCCGACATGCGGCAGTTCGAGTTTGTAGGCGACGCCGGTCTTGTCGACGATTTTGTTCCAGCGGTCGAGACCGCGCTGGCAATCGGCGGTGTAGTCATCGCGCAACCGCATGTTGATCGCGGTCAGCGCCGGCTCGTCGACGCGCTTGATTTCGCCGTCGACAAATTTCAGCACCGGAAAGGTCGCGTTTTCCAAGCGATGATCGTCGTCGATCTTGGGTTCCTGGAAGCGCCCTTTGAGCCCGGCCGTGAACGTATTCGCCGCGTTTGTGGACACCTCCGAGCCGAATAGGTCGAGGGAGAGCGAGTAATGCAGGTTGAGCTTCTTCTGCATCGTCGGCAGGTCGATGACGCCGAGGGCCCGGACCTTGTCGATCTCGGCGGGGTCTTCGATCCCGGCCGCTTTCATTGCCTCGCAAGTGCGCTGGATGGTGCGGCCCACGCCGGTCTCACCGACAAACATGTGATGCGCCTCTTCGGTCAGCATGAAGCGGCAGGTGCGCGACAGCGGATCGAAGCCCGATTGCGCCAGGCTTTCGAGCTGCATCTTGCCGTCGCGGTCGGTGAAGAAGGTGAACATGTGAAATGACAGCCAGTCCGGCGTCGCTTCGTTAAAGGCGCCGAGCATGCGGGGCTTGTCGGGGTCGCCGGAACGGCGCCGCAACAGTTCCGCTGCTTCTTCGCGGCCGTCGCGACCGAAATATTTCTGCAGCAGATAAACCATCGCCCACAGGTGCCGCCCTTCCTCGACATTGACCTGAAAGACGTTGCGCATGTCGTAAAGTGACGGCGCGGTCTTGCCGAGATGGCGCTGTTGCTCGACCGAAGCAGGCTCGGTATCGCCTTGGATCACGATCAGCCGCCGCAGCATGGCGCGATATTCGCCCGGCACGTCCTGCCAGGCAGCTTCGCCGTAATGGCGGCCGAACGGGATTTTGCGATCTTCCTCTTTCGGCGCGAGCAGAATGCCCCAGCGGTAGTCCGGCATCCGCACGTAATCGAATTTGGCCCAGCCTTTGGGATCGACCGACACCGCGGTGCGCAAATAAACGAGCGCCTGTTGAAATCCTTCCGGGCCCATATCCATCCACCAGTCGATATAGCCGGGATGCCAACTTTCCAGCGCACGCAGCACCTGGCGATCGTCGGCCAGATTGACGTTGTTCGGAATTTTGGTCGAGTAATCGACGTTCTCGATATTCATGGTCGGTCCTCTTATCCCATTCCATCTCCCTGTGTGCGGGGAGAGGCGTTTTCACACCCTGCGCGTGTCGAAGGCCGGCTTCTGACCGGTCCCATAGCGCTTGAGCGCGCCATCTTCGCCGATGGCGTTCGGGCGTTGAAAAATCCAGTTCTGCCACGCGGTCAGCCGCGCGAAGATTTTCGATTCCATCGTTTCCGGCCCGGCAAAGCGCAAATTCGCCTCCATGCCGGTGAGTGCGTCGGGCGAAAAGCTCGCGCGCTCCTCAAGGAACACGCGCACTTCGTCGTCCCAATCGATGTCGTCGAGCGCGAAAGTCACAAGTCCGAGCCGTTGCGCCGTCGCGGCATCGATCATCTTGCCACGTTCGGCTTTGACGCGCTCAAGATCGCCTGGCGTTGCCAGAAAACGGCTGGCAAGCCGCGTCAATCCGTTCGCCATCGGGTAGGGGCCGAAATTGACATCGGCGAGCGCGATGGCGGCCGGCGGCTTGTTGTCGCCGTTACGGCTGCCGATCAGCATGTAGGAGCGGTCGCTGGCAAGCGGCAATTCGGCAAGCGTGCCGGCAAAACACGAACCCGGCTCGATCAGCGTCACCAGCGAGCGCGAGGTCAGGTCGACGCGCTTGAGGACGCGCTTCCACAGGAGGCGAATCTCGCGCGCGAGCCAATGCTGCGCGTTGGCATCGAGGAAGCGGTCATAGGCCAGCACGTCATTGGCATCGCCGGACGATTTGAAAACGATCACGGCGACGTCGAGCTCGTTGAGGCGGATATTCAAGATCGCATCATCGAGCTCGCGCGCGAGTTTGAGCGGCCAGAACTCGGCGCCTTGCGCGGTCATCGCGTCCGCCGACGCCGGCGTCGTCGTCGCGGGGCCGCGGACCAGGATAGTCGCGAGCCGCGCGGCGCGGTCGAGTTCGACCGACAGTGTTTCGTATTCGATGGCGTCGTCGGCGAACCGGCGCGAAAGCGGCGTGAGCTTGATCCCGCTCCCGGACGTCGCACGCGGCGACCGGGCTGCGAATTCCTTGGCGCGGGCGTCGATTGTCTCCTCGAATTTCGAACCCGGCACCACCGCATCGACGAGCCGCCACTCGACGGCGCGTTTGCCCTTGACCCCTTCCTCCGTGGTGCAGAAGACATCGGCGTGGTCGCGGCGCACCCGCCGTTTGTCGGAGACGCGGGTCAGCCCGCCGGTGCCCGGCAGCACCGCCAAAAGCGGCAATTCCGGCAGCGACACTGCCGCCGAACCGTCGTCGATGAGCATGATGTAATCGGTCGCCAGCGCCAGCTCGTAGCCGCCGCCGGCGGCGGTGCCGTTGATCGCGCAGATGGATTTTACGCCCGAATTCTCGCTGAGATCCTCGATGCCGTTGCGGGTCTCGTTGGTGAACTTGCAGAAATTGACCTTATGCGCGTGGCTCGCTCCGGCGAGCATGCGAATATTGGCGCCGGCGGAGAATACCCGCGGCTTGGCCGAGCGCAGCACCAGCGCCCGCACGCCGGGATGCTCGAAGCGCAGCCGCTCGATCGCATCAGCCAGTTCGATATCGACGCCGAGGTCGTACGAATTGAGCTTGAGGTCATAACCTTCGAACAGCGCCGATTTCTCGTCGACGTCCATCACCAGCGTCGCGATTTCGCCGTCGACCTTGAGCCGCCAATGGCGGTAGCGTGTCGGCTCGGTCTGAAAATCGATCCGCACCCGGTGATCGGTTCGCGTTTTGCCGCTTCGCTCGCGCGCTACCGCTTGGTCTGCTGGGCCCATCATGATCTCGGTCGCCGCGCTTCGACCGCCTCCGCTGAACTTAGGGGTTTGGATCGGGCTCGCCCTTGATATGAATTATAATTCATGAGATAGCAATCCCCGACTTGGCAACGGGTTCCGCCTCATGGTGGTCGCGCAACAGCCGGTTGATGAATGCGGCAACCGTTTCAACCGTGAGTTCCGGCGCCTCGCGATAGGGAATATGCCGGATGCCGGGCAGTATCGCTGCTTCCACGGGGCAGAAGCATTGCTCGCGCGCGACCTCGATCTGCTTGAGCGTGCCGTATTGATCGTTCTCGCCCTGCACGATCAGGATGGGGACGCGGATATATCCCAGCGCTTCGGTAATGTCCCACTTTTCGAAGTCGGGATGCAGCCACGGCTCGTTCCAGCTGCGGAACGCGGTGTCGACATCGGCATGGTACGATTTCAATCTTTCGCGCAGCGCACCGGAATCAAACGATTTGCGGGCGCGCCGGATTTCGGCAAGCCCCATCTCCTCGGTGAAGAAATGCGGCGCGATCAGAACGATGCCGCGCACGCGGTGATCCTGCACGCTGCCGGCATAGATCGTGGCGATGGAAGCGCCGTCGCTATGGCCGAGGATAATTCCGCGCCGGAATCCGATTGCCGCCAGTACGCGCGGCAGCACCTCGCGCGCCTCCTCATCCATGAAAGACGTGCTGCGCGGCAGCCTGGCGCCAGTCGAATTGCCGTAGCCGGCCCGCGAATAGGCGAAGACGCCAGCGCCGGTCGCGGTGGCGATCTTGTCCGGGAACTGTCCCCATAGGCCGACGCTGCCGAGCCCTTCATGCAGCATCACGATGGTCGGCGCGGCGTCGGGCCGCGGCCCGATCATGCGGTATTCGAGCCGCAGCGGCGGCAAATCGAGAAAACCGATCTCGGAAACGCTCACCGCCGCGCGCCTCCCGCGGTTCCACGGCAATCAAGCGCCGCCGGCCCCAGCAAGTCGGTGGCGATCCGCACGAGTTTCGCGAAGCTTTGCTCCACCGTTTCGCCTGACGTGTCGAGCTGCGCCTGCGCCCGGGCATAATCGGGGCCGCGGGCGTCAAGAATCGCCACAAGATCCGCCATCGCTTCGCGGTTCTGCGCCATCGGCCGAAAATCGCCTTGCGCCATGACCCGGCTCATATGGTCCTGCGGGCGCGCCTTGATCCAGATGGTGTGGCTCCGCCGAAGCAATAACGCATAACTCTCGCGATCGGACACGATGCCGCCTGCCGTCGTGATCACTGCCTCGTCATGATCGGCGATCACACGCGCCAGCGCGGCCCGCTCGTGGCGGCGGAAGGTCGCGGTGCCGGCCATCTCGATCATATCCGGGATGCTGGCGCCATAATCCTGTTCGACCACGCGATCGAGCTCGATGAAAGGCGAGCCGAGATGCCGCGCCAGCATGCGCCCGAGGGTCGATTTGCCGGCACCGCGCAACCCGACCAGCACGATGCGCCGCCCGCGATCGGCGCGATCGTGCGGCAGAAATCGCGTTTCGATCCACTGCGTGAGTTCGGCGAGATGGTGATCGGGCAGCTGCGCGACGGCGTCGAGCAGCGCCGCGCGAGCGCCACTATGCGCGGCCGGCTCGCCCAGCAAATCGACGGCGGGAATGTCGAGCGCTTGCGCGATCGCGCGCAACACCGTGACCGACGGATTGCCAGTGCCGCTTTCGATCTGGGCCAGATAGCGTTCCGAGGTATGCGAGGCTTGCGCCAATTGCCGGCGCGTCATGCCGCGTTTGGCGCGGCCGCGGCGCACCTCACGGCCGAGCACGACGAGAAGGCCGGCATCGGCGCGACCATTGGCTTGGGCGTCGAGCGCCGGTTTGCGCAAGGTCTTGGGCTTCTTGGCAAGCCGCACGGCAGCAAACCCTCCATGCACTATAGTTCATATGGAATAGCGCACGCGGGTGAGCGAGGCAAGATGCGGCACTACTGAAAAATCTTGCGCCAGCCGCCGTTGTCTTGACCCGCCGGCGTTTCGCTTTCCTCGACGCTGTCGGGTCCCGGGTCGTCGGGAGCGTGCACGAGCGGAATCACCGGCTCGGCTTGGACCGGCGCCGGCGCCGAATGGACGGCCGAGGCGCCCGCGGAGATCATCGGATTCTGCTCACGCGATGCCGGCTTTGCGCGGGCTGGGGTGATCGGGGAGGGAAGCTCCGGTTCAATGACGGGCGCCGCGATCGCCCCGGTCAGCGGTACCCGCCATTCGAATGCATCGATGCGGCCGCTCACCGGCGACACCGGCAGCCAGCGGTCCGAAACATATCCATCGGCGGTCCATTGCGGGTCGGGCGGCGCATTGAGCGCCCGCGCCATCCACTCTCGCGCGCGGCCCTCGTCATTACGCTCGGCGCGTTCGAGCTTCGCCATCAGCACGCAAACCCGCTTGGTCGGCCGCTCGAGATAAGGCGAAAGCTCGCCGCGTGCTTTGGCAAAGTCCTGCGCGTCGATCGCCGCGCGTGCCACCGCGAGCGCGCCCTCGATATGGCCCGGAACGCGCCGAGCGCCGGCCTCGATGCGCTTGAGCTTATCGCGCGCGGATTCGCCGGACCGCAGCTCGGCATAGGCCTGCGTCAATTCCGGGTGGGGGTTGGCGCGCCAGGCAACGTCGATGATGCGGTTCGCTTTGCGCAAGGACCCGCCCTCGGCCAAAAGCCGGCTGGCGAGCGCGGCCGCGGGCACCAAATCGGGCGCCAGCTTGTTGGCTTCGAGCGCAAATTCCTTTGCGGCGTCGCGATCGCGGTCTTCTATCGCGAGCGCTCGCGCGGTGAGCAGCACGGCGCGCCGGCGACGATAGCTCGCTTTGTCGAGCATCCGCCTTTGTTGCTCGAGCAGATCGAGAGCGCCGGTCCAGTCGCCGTCGCGGCAGCGCGCTTCAAGCACCGCCGTGCCTGCCCAGCCCAGCGCTGGCGCGATGCGGGCGGCTTCCTCGGCATAAGCGCGCGCGCCGGCGGCGTCATTGCGGCGCTGCGCCTCGATAAAGAGGCCATGGAGTCCAAGCGCCTTGGTGTCGGGTCGCGCCGCCATGGTGCGGAAAGCGCGGTCGGCCGCGTCGCGATCGCCGCCAAGCTGGGCGGCTTGCGCGCTCAACAACAGCGCCAGCGGTTCGCCAGGTGCAAGGCGTTGAACTTCGGTGGTGAACCGCTGCGCGGCGGCGATATCGCCGGCGCCGACCGCGATCAGGCCATGCGAAATCGCTTCATAGGCGCGAACGCCGCGGCGATTGCGCAATAGCCGCGCCAGCATAACCGGCGAGCGCGTGATCCAGCGAATGAGGCCAAGAATGAAAGAAAGAACGGCGACCGCAGCCAGTATCGCGGCGCCAAGCACCAGCAGCGAGGTCTCGATGCGCAAACCTTGCCAGGTGACGACGACATCGCCCGGCCGGTCGGCGAGCAGCGCGACGCCATAGGCGATCGCACCGACCAGGATGAGATAAAGCGCGACACGGATCATCGGGCGCTCGATTGTGCGAGCGCGGCGAGCGCGCTGGCGGCGATCTGCTTAGAGGCCGCAACGGCGGCCTCGCGGTCGGCGGCTTTTTTGCTGAAAGCAGCGGCGAGCGGCTTCGCCGCCTCCGGCAGCGCGTTGAGATCGGCCAGCGCGGCGGCGATCTCGGCATGCGCCGCATCGAGCCTGATCCGATCGACCACCGCTTGCGGTTCGTTTCCTGGCGGCGCATTGAGCGGCGTGACGCGCACCAGCTTTTGCGCATTGCTCTTGAGCCGTTCGATAAAAGTCGTGTCGCCGGACCGCGGCTCGGATGCCTCCGCCAGCGCGGGGATGAGGGCTTCCAATTCGCGCGCCAGAGCGGCGGCGCTCGGAACGCCGCTCGCGGCGAAGGTTTCAAGCGCCGCGGTCGCTTGCCGATCGACGCCAAGCGCTTGCACCGCATTTAGTTCGGTTTGGTAGGGCGCGCCGCGTTCGACCGCCGCGCGCAGCGCTTCGGCGGCGATGGTCAGCCGCGCCGAGCGATCGTTGGCGCCTGACGACGCCAAGGGCGCAGTCGCTGCCGCAAGCCCTTTGACCGCGCTTTCCAGGGCCAAGATCCGGTTCGCCAACGTGTCGATATCCTCGTGATGCACTTGGTCCTTGCTGGCCGCGTCGGTTGCGCCTTTCGCCGCCTGCGCGGCAATGAGCGCAGTGTCGGCCGCTTTGCCGGCGCTTTGGCTCGCCGCGGCAGTTTCATCGACGCGGCGGGTCAGAGCGGCAAGGCTGTCGGCGAGCGCCTTGGTCTGTGCAGCGACCTCGGCAATGCGGTTGCCGATCTCCGGATCGCTGCGTTGGGTTTCCGGCGCGATCGGGCTCGTCTGCGCGGCGGTGGGTGGCGAACTGGGCGGCTGATTGAGCGCTGGCGGCGGCGGCGCGGGGGCATCCGAAGCGGCCGTCGTGACCGGCGCGGCCTCGCGCGACGGGATAGCGCCGAAAAACCAAAGTGCGACCGCTGCGGCCGCCATGAGCACCGCGCCAAGAAGCGCGCTCCCAATATGTGACGTCAAACGCCTGCCGGAGCGACCGGGCTCCGAGGCATTCGAACTCGCGGGCGCGCCCGCTTCCCCTGCCGCCGCCTTTTCGGCTGCGCCCTCGACCTCGGTCGCCGCCAATTCGATGGTCGGAGGCCGCCGGGGCGTCTGGTCGTCCGTTTCGCTCATGTGTCCTTTTTAAAGCAGATGCGGCGTAAATGCTTTGCCTAGAGCATGATCTCGAAAAGTAACGACCCAGCCCAAGGTCATTTCGCTCTAGCCGCAAAGTTCGAGCAAGGCATCTTGGGTTGGTCGCGCCGCGACGAAAATACGCGCCGCGCCGGCCTCCCGGAGGGGTTCGGCGGCTTGCTCGGACAGACAAAAATGGGCCGGCTTCGTGAGCGCGACCTCGAGCAGGTTCGAACTGCGCGCTGCCTTGAGAAAAGCTTCGGTGCTCGCGCGTGAGAAATGCAAGACGGCATCGATTTCGCCTGTCAGCGCCGCCGCGGCCGGCCCGGGGAGAATAGGCGCAATCAGGGAGCGATAAACCACGACGGTATCGACCTCGAAGTTTTTTGCCACTAACGCTCCCGCGAGGTCGCCCGCGCGTTCCTCGCCGGCAAGATAAAGGAGCCGCGCCGGCGGCTTTAAGCGCGCGGCGACGAGATTGACCAGATCGTTCACATTGCCGGCGGCCGAGGTGACATTGGTGAAACCGCCGTCGCGCGCCGCTTGTGCGGTCCGATCGCCAACCGCGAAAACCGGCACGCCGCGCCAGGCGCTGCGCCCAGCGGATTTCAGGATCCCTGGCAGTGCGTTGGTGCTGGTGAGCAAGATCGCCGCCCATTCTGCTGCTTTGGGGTCGACTTTGGAAAGAATCTCGATCTGAAACAGCGGCGCGACGATCGGCTCGTGGCCGCGCGCGCGCAAAGCGCTTGCCGTGTCAGCCGCGCGCGGTTGCGGTCGCGTCACCAGGATGCGCACCGTTCAATCCTCGACAAAGAAATCGGCGCCGGCTCGCTTTTTGATTTCCTGACCGGCATCGGCGCCGAGGGCCGCCGCGTCGTCGCGCCGGCCCTGCCGGGACACTTCGATGGCGTCGCTGCCGTCGGGTTTGGCCACGAGGCCTTGAAACTTC
>Ga0126373_10004719_pt1 | contig 10475 bp, 13 predicted proteins | sample PanSoiMetPlot_11_FD_92545 | JGI IMG/M metagenome (GOLD analysis project Ga0126373, IMG submission 92545) | Tropical forest soil microbial communities from Panama - MetaG Plot_11 | ecosystem: Environmental > Terrestrial > Soil > Tropical forest > Bulk soil | place: Panama | collected 2016-02-17
CGCGCGAGGCGGCACCGTCACCGGCGAGCACGGCGTCGGCATACTCAAGCGCGACTGGCTCGCCGGCCAGCTCGACGACACCGCCATCGACGTTCACCACCAGATCAAGGCGGCGCTAGACCCCCGCGGCCTGCTTAACCCGGGCCGCGGGTGGTAGCTGCTCACTGGAACGCGCGAGAAGGTCTGGCGTACCGTCACATTGAGCAACGCGAGGAGGCTGCGATGACACTCAAGATCATGCCCCATGGCCGATTGCAGGAGTGGGTCGCTGATGAGAAGGGTTACTTCGCGGCCGAGGGCCTCGATTACAGCTTCGTGACCGGCGGCGACTACGGGATTCACAAGGTCGTACGTGACGACGCCGGCGAGATCAAGACCGGGGCTTTCGAAACCTTCGGTGCCGGGCGCGACGGCGCGGATGTGAGCTGCGCCTGCCACTGGGCCACAAGCGCCGCCGCGACCGAGCGGGCCGGCCAGCTTGTCACGATGGCGTACTCGGTAGCGCCGTGCGGCATCTTCGTGCCGCCAGAGTCGCCGATCAGGCGCCCGGAGGACCTGGCCGGGGTGCCGGTGGGGGTCGGCTACCACTCGGGCAGCCACTTCGCCACGCTGCAAGCACTCGAAGCGGTGCTTCCCGCTGACCAGATCAGCCTGACCTTCCAGGGCCCGCCGAACGAGCGGCTCGACGCCCTGCTCGACCGCCAGGTACCGGCGGGAACCATGTGGGGCGTTCCGTTCTACATCGCCGAGTCCTTCGGCTTTCGCAAGGTGCTCGACGCCACGTTCATGATCGGCTTCCTGGCGACTGGCACCAACGCCACCAAGTCCGACGTCGAAAAGTACCTGGCCGCCCTCCGGCAGGCCCAGATGGAAATCGACTTGCACCCAGAGGCGTACAAGCACTACCACCTGCGCGCCGTTCCTGAAAAGTATCGCGAACAGGTCGACGTGCGCATGTTCGGCCTAGGCGAGCGCATTGTCTTCCTGCCATACACTGGCGAAGCCTTCGCGGCCACCAGGCAATGGACCGAGGTACGCAATATCTTCACCGCCTCCGACGCCACACCGGCGGCCTACGACGAGGTCATTCTCGCCGGATAACCGGACTGGGTGCGGCGGTCGATTACGAGGCCGGCCGGTGAGCGACCCAGATGTCCTCGATCGGCCACCGGCGCGACCAGTCGGCGGTGGCCAGCTGGTAGAACGGGTGGTCCGCGGCGTCGGGCGGCGCGTACAACTCGTGCAGGCCATCGATCACCAGGCCTGCTGCCAGCAGCACATGTACCCACTCGCCGTGACCTGGATGGAACTCGACTCCGCGACGACGCTGCAAGCGGAATACCTCGTGCTGAGCTCGCAGCAGTTCAAGGCCAGCCAGACCGTCGCCCGGCTGGCACATGGTTACCAGGGCACTCACGGTGTGAAAGACCAGCCGTCCGCCGGGGCGCAGCAGCCGCGCCGCTTCGGGGATCCAGCGACGCGGATCGCAGTACAGGCTAGCGCCGCATTCCGAGACCACCAGGTCAAAGCGCGAAGCAGCGAGCGGGACCTGGCCGGCGTCGGCCTCGACCAGCGGAAAGTGCACGCCGAACCGTTCCTGGCAGCGTCTCGCCGTCCGCAGCTGAGCATGGGTGATGTCGACGGCCACGGGCCGTGCTCCCTGCCGGGCAAGCCAGGCAGAAAGGTAGGCCGTGCCACAGCCAAGCTCGACGACATTCAGGCCGTCGACCCGCCCAAGCACGCCGAGTTCTTGCTCAGGAATGCCGAACAGACCCCAGCCGAACTCCTGCTCCTGCCACGCCCGGAGCGCATGGTCCGCGGTGTACTCAGCATTGACCGCGGCCCACGCCGCCCGGTTCGTCGCGGCGTCCAGGTGCAACGGATCAGCTCGCATGGTTCATCGTGAACCGATCACTGCGACCTACTGACCCAGGTCCTAGGACCAGAACGCCGCCGCCCCGCCAGGATCAGATGAATGAGTCCAGACCTCCGTTGCCTTGCCGTTCTCCGCGTGGATGACGTGGACGAGGTTGAGCTGGATCTGCTTGCCCGCCCGTTCGGCATGGATTGTGGCGAGCACGACCGTGTGGTCAGCGCTGGCCAGCACATCATGAATCTCGGGTCGGAGCGGACCGCTAGCCAACGCGGAGATCTTGCCAAGATGCCCCATCACCTGCGCCGCGCCTTGGTAGTCGCCAGCCAGCGGGCCTGTGCCGGCGATATGCCAGACGACGTTCTCGGCGAAGAACTGCTCCTGCAGCGCGCTTAGGTCGCCGCGACCGAAAGCCGCGCTAGCCGCCCGTACTAAATCCACGTTGGGTTGCGTCATCGGACCACCTTTCTGGTCAGCCTGCCGCAACCCATCGTCATCGCCTGCATGCGCGCCGTCAAGGTTGAGAACCGCGCGTACTCGCCGCGAGCTAGCTAGTGGCCAGGCCGAGGTCTCGCATGGCCTTGCGATAGGCGACCGCGACGGCGTCGAACTTCATGTGCAGCTCCGCGGCCAGGTCGAAAGGCACACGGTCCGGCCGCTGAGACTCCACGACGACCTGGTCCTGGCCGAAGATTGTGTCCTCGAAGTCACGGATCACCTGGTCATCCTGGTCCAGGTTGTAGTTCCGGCCGATGATTACATACCCGGCGCAACGGCCCGCGGCTACGGGCTGTGATGCGAACAGGTACACCATTCCCCGGTCGCCGCCCCACCCTAGCCGCAGCGCGATCGTGTACGGCAGGTGCAGCTCGTACCGGCTGCGTCGCTCCGGAGGCCCGGCCTCCTCGTTGCCGAAGACCGGGAAGTCATCGGAGTTGGGCGCCTCGGGGCGCACGATCTCGTACCGAAGCACGTGACCGTCGGTCCGCACCTGGTGACGCGGCACGACCGGTCGGGCCGGATCGCCTAGCAGGCCAGGGTGCACCCAGGGGAAATGGCCGAAGTCGGTGAAATTCTCCACCTGCCGCGCGGCATCGCACGCCCACGAGTACGGCCCGGCGCTGACGACCGCCCAGCCGCAGTCCTCAAGCTCGGGAAGCTCAGGCAGCGGCCAGCGAGGCTCGGCCATGGCCACCCACACCAGGCCGTAACGTTCCCGCACACGGAACGTCGGCACCCGGGCTTTAACCGGCACCCGGGACGGATCGGCCAGCTGCGGTATCGCGGCGCACCGGCCGTCACCGCGATACCTCCAGCCGTGATAGGCGCAGACGATCTCGTCCCCGTCTACCCAGCCGAGCGACAGCGCGGTGCCGCGGTGCACGCACACGTCTGACAACACCCGCACGGCACCGTCGCGCCCACGCCACAGCACAAGGGGCTCGCCGAGCAGATCGGCTGCGATCGGACCGCCATCGACGCCCGCCGAGAACGCGACGGGATGCCAGCATTCCCGTAGCGCAGCAAGATCAGCGAACACTCCCGGAGATGCCATACCCAACGATCGCACTCAGGACCGTCGGCGCACCAGCCGGTGAGTTTCGCCGGCGGGTGGTGTCAGTACTGGTAGGTGCGTGCATTCGCACCCAGACACTGAGGAGATCAGCATGTCAGCGGACCAGCTTGCAGGAACCACAGCACTAGTCACCGGCGCCAGCCGTGGCCTTGGCTTGGGCGTCGCCGCCGCCTTGGTCAACGCCGGAGCGAGCGTGGTCGGAGTTGCTCGCGACGGAGCCAAGCTCGCGGATGCGCGCGCCGAACTGGGCGAGCGGTTCACCCCGGTGGCGGCGGATGCGGCCGACCCGGTCACCGCCGGCCTCCTCGTCGACAAGTACGCGCCGCGGCTGCTCGTACTCGCCGCCGGTGCCATGCCGCTATCTCGCCCGGTGCAGCACCAGACCTGGCAATCCTTCAGCCGCAACTGGGAGGTCGACGTGCAGCAGGTCTTCCACTGGACGCGTGAGGCGTTGCTGCGGCCGCTTGAGCCTGGCAGCGTCGTGGTCGCTTTCTCGAGCGGAGCGGTCATCGCGGGATCGCCGCTGAGCGGCGGCTACGCGGGCGCGAAGGCCGCGATCCGCTACATCACGTCCTATGCGGCCGATGAGTCGGAGCGCAGCAAGCTCGGCATCAAGTTCATCTCCGTACTCCCGCAGCTCACGCCAGAGACCGAGCTAGGTGCCGCGGCCGTCGCAGCCTACGCCGCCAGAGCCGGGCAGGACATGGCCGCCTTCGCCGCTGCGCGCGGCCCGGCGCTCACGCCGGAAGTCGCGGGCAAGGCCGTGCTCGAGCTGACCACCGATGCGGGCCGGGCCGCTGGCTCATACTTGCTGTCCGCCGCTGGCCTCAAGGAACTGACATGACGGGTCGAGCGACCGCTGGGAGCGTTCTGACCAGCCTGACCTCCGTCGATACAAGGCGGAACCCGAGACGCTCATTGGCTCGCACCATGGCTGGGTTGCCGGTGGAGGTGTCTAGCGTGGCGATGGCGTGATCACGAGCCGCCATTATGGCTCGGAGCTTCAGGGCGGTAGCGATCCCCTGACCACGGAACGCGGGGTGCACCGCGGTGCCTAGCGCGCCTGTGAACCCGACGTAACGGTCGCCGCACGCAGCCAGGAAGCATTGCTCGATGCCGACCCGGTGCTCCTGCGCCGCCGCATAGTGCCGGTCGCGCAACTCCGCGGGTGTCCGCGGTGTAACGGGGCCCGGGTCGGGGTCGGGCCAGCCCTCATGGGCCGCGTTGTACAGCGGGCAGAACTCGGTCCAGAAGACCTCTCCCCGCTTGAGTTCCTGCTCCAGCGACGTGAGCACAACGCCCCGCGCGGCCAGCCTGGCGAGGATGTGCACATGGGCCGCAAGGTCGACCTCCGCGACATCGAGCACCAGCGTGTGCATGCGCATCGTCTCGGCAAAGCCGCGACCGACGAGGAAGGCCAGCGACTCGTGGTTGTTACTGTCGACGCGGGCCTGCAGCGTTACCGCCCCGGCCTCTTGCGCCCGGCTGACTACATGGCTGAGCAGGCGAGTCCCGACGCCCTGCCGCCTCCACTGTTCAGCGACTAGGAGGTCCATCCGGAACTTGTCGAGACGCGAGTGCCACCAGGCCCCGTAGCCGATAACGCGCTCCGGCGGACCGAGACTGGCGACGCAGCAGTCGTGGGAGGAGACCATGGCCGTCGGAGGCATGCCGGCCGAAGCGAACAACGCGGCTAAAGCCGAGTGATCCGCGTGAGAGACGGGACGAACGAGCACAGCATCCATCAGAACCTGCGGAAGTCGGGGTGGCCGTCGTGCCACAAAACTAGCACCACCTGGCCGACGATGCTCGAGCCCTTGACCGGGCCCCAGTACCGGCTGTCGCAAGAGTTCGACCGGTTGTCACCCAGCACGTAGAAGTCACCCGACGGCACCCGGTAGGGGTGCTGGCCGCTCGCGATCGCGGGCCAGAGCGTGTCGTCGCGCGGCAGGTAGGGCTCAGCTAGTACCCGCCTGTTCACGTAGATGCTGTTGCCCGATGAGTAGATCGTCTGGCCAGGCAGCGCGATGACGCGCTTGACCAGATCGCCTTTCCTCGGCCCTGGGCAGTTGTCGCGCGGCGGGTGGCTGAACACCACGATGTCGCCTTCGTGTATGTCACGCCAGCTGAAGAACGCCTTCTGCACCATGATCCGGTCGCGAACGCCGAGCGTCGGCTCCATGGACGATGAGGGAATCCAGAAGACCTGGAACACGAACGCCCGGATGAGGCCCGCCACGATCACCGCACCGAGAATCATGGCGGCCGTCTCGACCAGCCTGCGCCTTCGCCGCCGCCAGCCGGCCCCGGCATCAGCAGGATCGGCCATGCCATGCCTCCTGTGCGATTACCCGCAGGTGACCCATGGCCGGGGTCACGGGGCGGATGGGCTCGGGCGAGGCAGGCCGGCAGTGCGCGCGTCCGCGCGCCTGGCTCGGGCTCGCTGCCCTGGCCGGAACCACCGAGGTCAGCAGCCCAGCCGATGCGCCCAGCGAGCAGGCAGCGACCAGTAGCGCGCAGGCCAACGTAATCAGGCGCCGGCCCGGGCGGGGGGTAAGCCACTCCCGCGCGGCGCCGGCCAGGTAGCTCAAGGCGATCGAACCCGCCGGGGTCCCGTCGCCGATAAGCAGCGCGGCCAGTTCCTCGGCCTCATCGCCATGCCGCCCCCGCCAGCGGGCCGGATAGCACCGCAGCACGGTCCCGACCAGCCGGGGCGGCCGGGCCCCATTCATCAGATGCCACCAAGTTGCAGCCGCAGCCGGCCCGCCGCGCTGACTCGCTCAAGCGAATCCAGGTGCACGCGCAGCGCCGCCACGCCGGGCGCGGTAATGCGGTAAGGATGGCGCCGGTCGTCGGCGGGCAGCGACTCGATCAAGCCGAGCCCTTCGAGCCGGTCAAGCGCGCCGTAGAGCGTGCCTGGCCCGAGCTCGACGCCGGCAAGCTCTTTGATGTCCTGGATGAGCGCGTAACCGTGCTTGGGTCCGTCGGCGAGGCTGATCAGTATCAGCGCCGACGCCTCGCCTACCCTCCGCAGCACGTCCTGCCCAGCCCTGCCATCCCATCTGCCCACGACCACTCCCCTCTATTACGTTGACCAATATATCAGTCAACGTAATAGTCGCGCCAGGGCGGTCATGCGCCGGAACGAAACGAGCACCTACTCCGTCTTAATGGCGTGCTCGCAAGAACGGCAGCCGCTCTGGCCGCGCTGACAGCCCTGACCGCATGCGGCACCCTGCCGGCGCGTCACGGCGGCATGCAGCCCGGCGTCAGGTCTGGCTGCATGAGAACTGTGCACGGAGTAGTCAACGGACCCGGGTCACTTTTGGCGACCTGGCTACCTGGCGATTTCCGCCCGCAGACCGGAACTCAGCCAGCTTCATCACTGCCGGAGTCCACTTACCTGAAAGTGAGCCGACATCCGGACCCACCTAGGCTCATGCTCGGTTCTGTCTTTCAGACAGGGCCGGTCACAGCCGCGGATGGCGGACGAGGGACCGGCACGCCGGTCCTGATACAGGGACACCGCGGGCTTATCGAAAGCGGACCGCCGTCGCCCCAATCGATCGGCGTCTACTGGAAGCCGCGCCCCGGATACCTGGTCAGCGTCGTCGGCTACAAGGTTCCCGCTGCGATCGTGCTGCAGGTGGCCAAGAAGGTCTCGTTCGTCGCGCCCGGAATCGTCGCGCTCCCCGTCACGCCGGGCCGGATCGTCACCAGGCAGGCCGCGATCTCGGCCGCGGAGCGAGCCACGCGCGTCAGGTGGCGGCATGCGGTGGCGAAGCTGTCCACCTGGACCGAGATCCAAGCCCTGGCCGGGCGTAGGCAGCAGATCCCTGCTGCTCCTCGCCTGCTGACCGGCAGCCCGTGGCGCCCAGTGTGGGCCGTGCTGCTCACCGGGTCGCGTGCAACGCCATCGGTAGCGGTAATAGACGCGGCATCTGGCCAGGAGGAGTTCAGGATCGGCGGCCACGGACTCTGGTTCCGTGCGCTCACGGACCGAGACCCGACCCGCACCGGGCGATGCCCTGGGGGGTCTAGCGCGCTCGTGCCCTTCGGCGTGCCTACCAGGGACGAGCAGGCTTATATGGCCTACCGGCCGGCGACCGCCCATGCCAGGACGTCGGTTCGGCTTGTACTGTCCACCGTCCCAGCGGTCAACAAGGCAGACAGCGGCCTGTTTGGCGGCTGCGTTCAGCAGAACTGCTCCCTCGACCAGCTCGTCTGGGTCACGATCACGACCGTTCGCGCGAACCCGGGTAAGACCGTTGCCTGCCTGCCCGGCAGCGTCTCGGTGCCGGCCGGTTACAGGCCGAAGCAGGTAAAGCAGTACTACAGCGTCGAGATTCCCGACAGCATCGGCATCGGCTGCGGCAAGGTGCCTGACTCGCTCAAGGCACTCAAGGACCTCGCGCCTCCGTGAGCCTCGCGAGCTTTCGAGCACGGGGTTACAAATACTTGCCCATGCCACCGGCCACGTCGATCGATGCGCCCGCGATGTAACTGGCACGGTCACTCGCCAGGAAGGTGACCAGGTTAGCTACCTCGTCAGGCTGGCCGAACCTGCCCAGTGGCACCTCGGCGGCCGCGAGCTGTCCGAAGAAGTCTTCTGCTGGGGTGTCAGGTGCCCGCAGCCGGTGAATGTTGTGCCATTGCGGGGTCTGCACAAGCCCGACGTTCACGCTGTTTACCAGGATCCCTTCGCGGCCGAGCTCGATGGACAGCGCCTTGGACAGGCTCAGGCAGGACGCCCGGTTGACCGATGAGGCGAGGAATACCGGATCCGGGTAACGCGCGTAGACGGCGCTGATGTTGATCACCCGCGCCGCCTGACTGCGGCGCAGGTGCGGCAGCGCGGCCCTCGTACAGCGGATGTAGGAGAACAGCTTTACCTCGATGTCGGCCTGCCAGTCCTGGTCGGTGAGCGTGCCGAACTGGCCAGGTCGCGCCCCGCCAGCGTTGTTGACCAGGATGTCGAGCCCGCCCATCGCATCCGCCGCGGAGTCGATGAACGCGACGACCTGATCGGGCACGGTCACATCGCACACCATCACGGCGACCTGGCCGGGCCCGCCCACCGGGTCGGATGCCAGCGTCCTGAGCTCGGCGGCCGCCGCCTCGAGTTCGGCCGAATTCCGTGAGCAGATCGTGACAGCCGCGCCCTCGGCTATCAGTCCGGCGGCGATCGCCTTGCCCAGGCCTTTCGATCCGCCGGTGACGATTGCCCGGCGGCCGACCAGCCCGAGATCCACTTACGCCTCGGTTCCGGCGTCGCCGGCGATGTGCGCCTCGGCCAGGTCGATCAGGCTCTGGCGTGGCGGGCTGAACACGTCGATCTCGTCGCAGTAGCTGTCGGTGGTCCAGGCGCCGTGTGGCACCCACGCCGGAACCACGGCGACGTCGCCCTTGCGCATCATGCGCACGTCTCCGTCGAGGTCGAAGATCAGCTCGCCTTCGACCACGATCACGATCTGCTCTTCTTCGTGCACGTGCCGGGGAGCCACCGCGCCCGGTGCGAACCTGACGAAATTCGTCAGTGTCCGCTGGCCGAGCACCGGGCGGAACCCGAGGCCGGGCGCGAACTCAACCGGGGCTAGCGAGTCCACATTCACATACCGGCCAGGTCCGGCCGGCTCGCCAAGCGCATCGGTGGTGAAGTGGCTCGCGGCGTCGCTCATCTTGTCTCCAGTGCGGTTTTCAGCACCTCGCCGATCCGGCGGATGCCCTCGTCGATCAGTTCGTCATCGACCCGGCTGTAAGAAAGTCTCATCTGCGCGTGCCCACCCTCGCCTGGGTAGAACGGCCGCCCCGGCACGTAGGCCACCTTCCTGGCGCGGGCCGCTGCCGACAATGCCACCGTGTCCGCACCGTCCGGAGCAGTCACCCAGATGTAGAAGCCGCCCTGCGGCGTGGTCCACGTCGTGCCCTCGGGCATGTGCCGCTCCAGCGCCTGCCCGGTCAGCGCCGCCCGCCGCGCGTATAGCGCGCGGGAGGAGACGATCTGCCGCGCCATCTGCCCGCTGCACCCGTACTCCTCGAGCATCCGCTGCCCGAGCGCTCCTGAGCACTGGTCTGAATTCTGCTTCGCCACGCCCAGCCTGGCGATGATCTCGGCCAGGCCTGCCGCCCAGCCCAGCCGGAACCCAGGACAGAAGATCTTGGAGAACGTCCCGGCCTGAAGCACCACGTCAGGGGCCAGCATCCACAAGCTCGGCGGCGGATCGTGCTCAAAGCCGAGCTCCCGGTAGGCGACGTCCTCCAGGATCAGGAAGCCGTATCGCCGCGCCAGCGCGACGAGCTCCTGCCGCCGAGCCAGGCTCATGGACAGCCCGCTGGGGTTCTGGAAGTCCGGGATCGTGTAGAAGAGCTTCGGCCGCCATCCCGAGGTGAGGTGGTCGGCCAGCATGTCGACGCGCAGTCCCTCGCCGTCGACGGGCACGCCGCGCACATCCGCCTCATAACCGCGGAAAGCCATGATGGCGCCAAGATAGGTCGGCGCCTCAACGACGACGAGATCGCCGGCGTCCAGGTATGTCTTAGCGACCAGTTCCATGCAGTCGATGCCGCCGCTGGTAATCATCAGCTCGCCCGCGCCAGGCGCTCGGCCCTCGAGCGATTCCAGCCTCCCTGACACGTAGTCCCTGACGCTGGCGATCCCCTCGGTCGCCGAGTATTGAAGCGCGACGCCTGGGTCGGAGGTAATCAGGCGCGTCGCGATCTCGGCCAGCACGCCCGTCGGGAACGTCGCCGGGTCAGGAAACCCGCCGGAGAATGTGATCACATCTGTCGCGCCGGCCAGGGCGAGAATCGCGGTCATCTCCCCGCCGCCGAGTGTCCGCGTTCGCTTGGCGATTCTGGCATTCCAGTCAGGCCGTTCAATAGCTGTCGTCATCGCGCGCTCACCTCTTGGCGGCTGGTCTACAAGCGTCCAAACGCACCATAGCTCGTATCACGCCCTCGGGCTGAGGGCGATGAGCGTCAGTGCGTCGATCAGGCGCCACCAGTCCGCCTCGGTGAGGTCGCGGC
>Ga0126373_10004721_pt1 | contig 10474 bp, 10 predicted proteins | sample PanSoiMetPlot_11_FD_92545 | JGI IMG/M metagenome (GOLD analysis project Ga0126373, IMG submission 92545) | Tropical forest soil microbial communities from Panama - MetaG Plot_11 | ecosystem: Environmental > Terrestrial > Soil > Tropical forest > Bulk soil | place: Panama | collected 2016-02-17
ATCGTCCATTCTTCCTCGCTCGTTCCGGCCAACGATCCCACCCTGCTGTTCACCAACGCCGGCATGAACCAGTTCAAGGACGTCTTCCTCGGCCTCGAGAAGCGCGATTACACACGCGCGACCACATCGCAGAAGTGCGTGCGCGCCGGCGGCAAGCATAACGACCTCGAGAATGTCGGCTTCACCAATCGCCATCACACCTTCTTCGAGATGCTGGGCAACTTCAGCTTCGGCGACTACTTCAAGAAGGATGCGATCGCTTACGCGTGGGAGTTGGTGACCTCGAAAGAATGGTTCGCCATCTCGTCCGAAAAGCTCTACGCAACCATCTTCGAGGGCCAGGGCAACATTCCGCGCGATGACGAAGCTGAGAAGTACTGGTTACAGGTTGGCATGCCCAAAGCGCGCATCTTCGCCATGGGCATGAAAGACAACTTTTGGCAGATGGGTGACACGGGACCTTGCGGGCCGAGCAGCGAGATCCATTACGACATGGGGCCGGAAGCCAGCGATGCTGGGCACACCGACTGCAAGTTCCCTTGCGAGTGCGGACGCTACGTCGAAATCTGGAACTTGGTCTTCATGCAGTACAACCAGACAGCCGACGGCAAGTTCAATCCGCTGCCAAAGCCGTCAATTGATACCGGTGCAGGCCTGGAGCGCGTAACGGCGGTGCTGCAGGGGGTTATTTCAAATTACGACACCGATCTGTTTGTGCCGCTCATCAGGAAGGCCGCGGAACTGACGGGCGTTTCTGTCACCGAGGAGATGAAGCGCGAGGACGTGGAAGAGAAGCACCATCAGGCTGCTTCCTTGCGCGTCATCGCCGATCATGCGCGCGCTGCGACATTTCTTATATCCGATGGCGTTTTGCCGTCGAACGAAGGTCGCGGCTACGTGCTGCGCAAGATCATGCGGCGTGCGATAACACACGGCCGATTGCTGGGTCAGAGCAAGACTTTTCTCTACCAGATGGTGTTTGCTGTTCGCGATCTAATGCAAGATGCGTACCCCGAATTGAGAGAAACCGCAGAGCGCGTTTCACGAGCTGTCGAGAGCGAGGAAACCCGCTTTGCCCGGACCCTGGACCTCGGGTTTAAGAAATTGGAAGGCATCTTCGGAACGGCGAGACGAATGGACTTGCTAGAGTATGGTCTCTTCTCCCAAGCCAGGGACTCGGAGGTGGAAAGCGCAATAAAGAACTTGCAGGATGAACTCGATGATCTGAGCAAAACTAAAGATCTGCAGACTTTACCAGAGTCAGAGCGAGAGAAACTTCTCCGCACTGCGGTTGAGCTATCTGGCAAAGGGGAGCTGTTCGACGAGAAGTTCATAGACTGGTTAAGGTCCCAATTCCGAAGACCGGTCATCTTGCAGGGCAAGAGAGCGTTTGAGCTATATGACACCTACGGCGTCCCTCTGGACTTCATGCAGGATGCTGCGCGAGATCAGGGCATCGAATTCGATCTGGACGGCTTCAACCGTGCAATGCAGGAGCAAAAGGCTCGCGCTCGCGCCTCTTGGAGAGGCGGCGCCAAGGCCACCGCAAGCCCGGCTTATTCCTCGCTACCGCAAACTGTCTTCGAAGGCTATAGCCAGACACGCTCGGCTAACTGCGAAGTGCTGGCAATCATCAAAAACGAAAATGGAGCAGGCGTCGGCACGCAAGAGTTGAAACCTGGCGAGCGCGGCGAGATCGTGCTCGATCATACTCCGTTCTATGCCGAAGCCGGCGGACAGGTTGGAGATATCGGCTGGTTCTACGCCGAAGATCGCAACACAGTAGTCGCTGAAGTCGAAGGCGTGACTTACCCCGTGCAAGGGGTCCGCGCGCATCGGGCCGTTGCCACCCAGCCGATTCGCGTTGGCGACAAGGTTGATGCTGTCGTCAACGACGAGGTTCGCCTGGCCACCATGCGCAATCACACCGGCACGCACCTGATTCACGCCGCGTTGCGCGAGGTGTTGGGCAATCACGTCAAGCAGGCGGGCTCGCTGGTCGATCCCGGTCACCTGCGCTTTGACTTCTCGCACTTCGCCGCTGTTGGCGACGAAGAGCTGCAGGACATCGAAGAGCTCGCCAACCGCGAAGTACTGAAGAATGATCGAGTCGAGGTCGTCAACGACGTGCCCATTGATGTTGCGATCAACGAGTACAAAGCGATGGCGCTGTTCGGCGAAAAGTACGGCGATCGCGTGCGCGTGATTCGCATCGGCAATTTCTCGACTGAGCTTTGCGGCGGAACGCACACCGCAGCGACGGGTGAGATTGGCCTGATCAAAATTTTGAAAGAAGGCAGCGTATCGAGCGGTGTGCGCCGCCTCGAAGCCATCACCGGCGAAGGCTCGCTGCGCCACTTCCGCCAAGATCACCAGCTCGAGGACGTCGTCGCGGCTCTGGTTCGCGGCGCAGACGACCAGTCGCCGGCCGACGCGCTGAAGCAGGAACTGCTGCGGCGCGAAGAAGAACTGAAAAAACTTCGCAAAGAACTCGACCAGGTGCGTATGAAATCGGCTTCGTCGTCGGTTTCTTCAGCGGTCGAAAACGTGCGCGAAGTGAAAGGCGTGAAAGTCCTGGCCACACGTGCTGACAACCTCGACCGCCCCCAGCTGCGCACACTCATCGATAACCTTCGTAACAAGATTGGCTCCGGAGTGGTCGTCCTTGGCTCCGTCTGCGACGGCAAGGTCGCGCTCATCGTCGGCGTCACCAAAGACCTGACTTCGCGTGTGCAGGCCGGAAAAATCATCGCCGAGGTCGCTAAGAAAGTTGGAGGTTCCGGCGGCGGCCGTCCCGACATGGCAGAAGCCGGCGGCAAAGACCCCAGCGCACTCGACTCTGCCCTGGCCGAGAGCTATACCGTGGTCGAAAAACTCATCGCATAGCTCCTTCGGGCATAAAACCTGCTTCAGTGGATGCTTAGTCTGAATCTTCCCCTGAATTCGTTGACTATTTTGGAAACTTTTCTCCGCTCTTGGTGCGTCTGGGTCTCTCTAGAGGATTTTTCTATGGTGCGTCGAAGTACTTGGCAAAGATCGACGCGGTGTCAGGAATCTCCTCAATCCGCCAGATGCGCTTCTCGGGCACGCGTACCATGCGTATGCGTATCTCATCCAAATCAAAAGGATTGGGCTGCGGCAGCCCGCCGATGATAACCTCGGCCGTATCGCCGCGCACTTCCGAACGCAGCACATGCAGTTGCGAGAAGTTGTGTATGTCGAGCTGCTGAAATCCCGATGTGCCGGTGAGTATTCCATTGCCACTCAGAAACATACGGAGAGCATTGCGCGTGCCAATGAGCGTCCAGTCGTGAAACTTAGGCGCGATCTTGTGTAGCCACTCGATGCGAGTTTGGGTGAAGGGCAGCGGATCTTCTTGAAACTTCTTTGTATATTTCGCCACAAGCACATCAGTGAGTGAGCGGCTGATGGCTTCGGCGATGCGCTCCTCGTCGACGTATTGGCTCGCCTTGCCGTAATTTTTCTCTCGGACAGCTTTTGCCAATTGCGAGAGCGAATATTCCGGAGTGCTGGTGTAGCGGTACCACCAGATTCCTCCTACAATGCTGAGAATCAATGAAATGAGTAGGATGACAGCGATGCCTTCGCGCCAAGGATTTCTTTCGAATTGCCAGCCGGCCTGGGAATCCACGAGCACAGAATACGATGGCACCCGTCGTGCCAGAAATGTCGTTTTGGCAGCAAGAATCGGAATTTAGCCGCCCGGCGATCGGGTGTAAGGTTTCAGTGTCGGACAGCAAAACTGGATGGGAAAACTGTGCATCCTGCTGACGAATTAACCGTCTAAGATGATATAGGTGGTTACATGGCGACCATAGAGAGCACATATTTGCAGACCGCGCGCGAACAGTTGGAGGCGCGCTTGGAACGGCTGGAAAGCCTGTTGCAACAACAGCCCAACCAGCAAGTGGAGCAACTGATCACCGAGGTCGATCGGGCAATCGAGCGCATCGACACCGGGCATTTTGGTGTGTGCACGGTTTGCCACGAGAGCGTCGAGGCGGACCGGTTGATGCATGACCCGCTGGTTTCGGTGTGTCTTGGGTGTCTGTCGCCGGCGCAGCAACGGGCGCTGGAATATGACCTGGAGTTGGCGGCGCGGATTCAGAGCGGGCTGTTGCCGCAGTCGGATATAAGCATACCGGGCTGGGCTGTGGCGTTTCACTATCAACCGGCGGGGGTGGTCGGCGGCGACTACTTTGACGTGATTGGCGATGGTCGCGGCGGCGCCTATTTCCTGGTGGCTGATGTTGCGGGGAAGGGAGTTGCGGCAGCGATGTTGTCGGCCAATTTGCGCGCTATGTTTCGCGCGCTGGTTCCGTTGGGGTTGGATGTGGAGAACCTGCTGACTCACGCTAACCGACTGTTCTCCGAATCGAAGTTGCCGATGCAATATGCCACCCTGGTCTTCGGGCACAGCAACTCGGCCGGCGAATTGAAGTTGGTGAATGCCGGGCATCTACCCATCCTGCTGTCGAGCGGCAACAAAGTTACCCGAGTGGAGAGCAATTGCATGCCACTGGGGCTGTTTGCGGAACAGGAGTTTCCGGTAAAGAGCGTTCACCTGCAAATGGGCGACACGTTGGTGCTTTACACCGACGGCGTCACGGAAGCGCAGGATGACAACGGTAAGGAATACGGAATCGCCAAGTTGCAGGCGCTGTTTGAGGAATGCATCACCAAGTGTCCTGAGGAGTTGGTGAAGTGTTTCCGTGAGCGGCTGCAAGGTTATCGCGGCGCGACAGAACGCGCTGATGACGAGACGCTACTAGCGCTGCAGTACGTCGGACCTACGTCTTCGACGATGGTGTCGTGAGGGGAATTAAGTCAGCAAGACCAAAGAGCTCCGATCGCTTCCGGAGCTTTTTTCGTTTCCGGTGAACGAGCTCGCTGGCGAAATAATGGATGGTGCCGAAGAAGGGACTCGAACCTTATATCATATTGATTCCAAATGGTTTCAATCGCTTACATTCCGCTAATGTCGACAAAAACGCACATTCCGCAGCCACTGTGTACAAAATGTGTACAAAAATCTTGGGGAGTAGCGAACAGATGGAGTAGGGCTGTGAAGTGGGCTGGTTACGCGATGTGTTTCACGGTGCGCTGCTTCTGGTGGAAGCGCACCAGAACGGAGTGCGGAGTTCGTAGCAGCTTCTTCTTGCGCCGGTGCATAGCCTCGTCGTTTCCAATCTCGATCACACCCGGCTGCTTGCGGAACCAGCGGTAGACGGTGTCCGTGCTGACGTTGAGGATTTCCGCCACCTGCGCCGGGTTGTAATGTCTCTCGACCGCCAGGTCAGGCGCACGATTCTCTTCGCTGTTCATACCACTCTCCGTGCGACCTCCTCGGTGAATCCCAGTAAGGCCGCAGGTTTCACAGGTGTAGTTGCCTTGGTTGTTCTTACGGTACAAGCATAGCTGGCGCACTTGGGGCAGTTCGGCTCAGTGAATTTGATCTGCTCCTCCGACTCGCGCCGACGCTCGACGCGGGCCAGCCCATACTCCTGCAACACGCCAAGCGCTCGGCCAAGCTCCGACGCGCTGCGGTTGCGCTGGAAGTGGTCGCGCAGCTCGGTTCTGGTCATGCTGTCAGGCCGCGCCCGTAGCTGGCGCAGGATTTCATCGGCGGTTTCGTCACCCAAACTGTCGCCGTAGATGAAGCGGGCGCTGTCTTGGCAGTACTTGACCACGGCCAGTGCGGCGTTCAGGTGTGCGGCCTTGATCAGCAGCGACTTATCGAGGAGCGCGTAAACAACGCGTACGAATGGGTTGGCGTGCTATCGAGGTAAAAGTAGTATTCCTTGACGTCCTCGCCGTGATTTCCCTCACTGTTGCTCAGTCCGAAGAGGCGTTCCTTGAGGATCGGGTCGCGTCGGTTCCACAGTGCCAGCCCGAAGCACAACAGCTGGCGATCATCAGAAATGCCGCGAGCCCGTCCTCACCCCAGCGGTACGCACGATACTGCGCCGCATCATGGGTGAAGTAATTCCAGGCGTCGCCGTTGGAGCTGTAATCTTCGCGTACGGTCCCCCACTGCCGCTCACTCAGATACGGCCCCCACTTCTTCCACGCGGCTCTTCCTTCTCGGTCCTCTTGAAGCCGGGTCAGTTCCGCGCTGGATTCGGTGGTCTGATTCATCTGAAGTAGGATTTCCGTTTTGTCGTCTTGACCGCCATCAGCATAATCCGAATCTCATGTGCAGGCGCACTTTTTCAGATTCGTAGCGCGGAAGTTTCCGAAATGGAACAGCCATAGCCACGCTCCACGGCATCGAACGTGCGCGCTTCTCAGATCTCGGACAACTATTCGCTTGCATGAAGTTCCGAGCGCTCTAACGGTGATATGTAGAGCTAATGACAAAGCGCCGGTTCCGAGATGCGACGTCGAGTCGCGATATGACGTGTTTGCTCAAATGATCGATAGGGAAGCGTTCAAGCCTTCTTGATTAAGCGTGTGATCCAGACCAAGATGACTGCTCCAATAAATGCAACGATGATGGAGCCGATCATCCCACGGCCCTGCCAGATTCCCAAGAGGTTAAAAATCCAACCTCCGACGAGGCCTCCGAGGATACCTAGGATGATGTCCACAAGGATGCCGTAGCCCCCTCCCTTCATGACTTGTCCCGCTAGCCAACCGGCAATGAGTCCCACCACAATCCATGCCAGGAATCCCATGTGATGCCTCCATAGTCCCGCTCGCCGCGGGTAGTGTGAAATGTACACGCGGCCTCGACAAACCGCAATCTGATTTTTAAGAACGACTCAGTTAAAATTGCAACTCCCTTCGAGTAGGAGGACACCGTCATGCGTCCCTGGATGTTGCTATCCGTCCTGCTGATAGGCATCGTGGTATTTGCTCCGGCACAGACAAATGACGCGGACGAGTCGACGCAAGCCCTGAAGAGTAGAGAGAATCTCACCAAGGCGCTCGCCACCGTAACCAGCACGGCAATTTCTCCGCTGGTTGGGGTAAGCATCATGGGAGTATGGCAGTACTTCCGCACTCCCGCACCGCAGCGATCCCAGCTCCCATTCTTCGACCGGCCATATTTCTGGGCACCGACCATGGCCTTGCTGGTGCTCATCTTCATTAAGGATACGTTCGGCGGATTCGCTCCTCTCATCAAGAAACCTCTAGACTCGATTGAGGTGCTCTTAGTGAATCATGCCTCGCTGGTCCTTATCGTCTTTCCTGTAGTGCTGAACCAGGTGGCAAGGGTGATGGGTTACACCTCGCTCAAAGGCCTGTTCGGCTATCTGCTGAGTGGACCCGTGGTGTATGCGGCAACGATTGACAATTCAGGCGTGCATCGTGCATTCAGCGTGGCCACTGCGATGCTCTATACCATTGCCGGGTTGATCGTTGCGGGGGTTGTCTGGTTACTGGGGCATTGTTTTGATGTGTTGGCCCTGCTAAGTCCGTTTCCGTTTGTGGATTTTCTTTTGAAGCTGGTCCGTAATGTGGTCTTTGTAATTCTGTTAGTGGCCTCGATAATCAGTCCGCATGTCGGGCTGGTGATGTGCCTTGCCGTGATCATTCTCAGCTTCCTGGCATTTTCATGGGCATTGCGGCTGTCGTTTTTCGGCACGCTCTTTGCCTGGAGCATGCTGGAAATGTTGCTGCTGGATGTTCAGGAAAGGCCAAGCGGCGAACACGGAGTGCCGGCTTTCAGCGCAGGCATGAAGAACATAAAGCGCAGAACTTATGGCAAGCTGGTGCCGGGCGAGGATGCATCGCTGGTGTTTGCGTATCGGCGGCTTTTGGTCGGACCGGAGAAAAGAGTTGTCGTCGGACGAGCGGAGAGTTTTGCTGTAGGGCGTGGAGTGTTCTATCCCACGGTGGTGGAACCGATCGAATCGGCGGACAAACATCGTGTGGTTTTCCGGCTGTTGCCCACCTATCGAGGTGTGGAAGAAGAAGTGCGTCGGTGTTTGGATTGCGCCAGCGTCTGCGATCTGCGGTGGACCAAGGGACTTCGCTCATTCTGGAGGTTTGTAACCGACAATGACAGCGCCGCAGCGGAAAAGACGTAGCCGGTGGTTAGATTCGCCAACAACAGCCTCATCGGCAGTTAAATCAGAGAAGTTCATTCCTCTCACGATAAGGCAGCCGCTCCTCTAAGAATGTCAACGCAGCTCTTATCTGCGGGGACGGCTTTTGTATCTTAATCACCGCGGAAATTCCGTTTTTCGCACCTCGCCTGAAATCTTGAGCGGCAGACTGTAATTTATCCGTCACTTTGGACGGGGGCAACGGCACAGGAATTCGCGTAATCCCACCAGGGCATGTTGGAATCCGGACAAGCCGGGGGAGACCTTCTTGCCTCCCTTTACATAGGCGACGCGATCTGGGTTTTCTCCTATTTTTTTACCGAAGGCGGATAATTTTTCATGAGCTTGGCAACCGCCTTGTTGAGATTCTTCTGTCGCTTCTCCGGCTTGGCCTTAGGATCCAAAGTCTTGCTCGCAACTCCTCTCCAGACTAATTCATGCTTGGCCGCATCGTACATGTCGAGATCGATCTGCCCCGTGTAGATCGTTGATGTTTGGCCAGTCGTAATTCCAGCTGTCGGCCCGTACCACCCCCCTCCATACCAGCCAGGGCCATAGCTGAACGTCCCAGTCGCGTTCGTAATGGGAACGGTGCCGTTGAAGTTCACTCCGCCGTCACAAAATGACCAGGTCACAGTAACAGCATTGGAGCGCATCGGCGTGATGACGTACGCTCGTGGTGCGAGGTCCTGAGCATACAGCGGCCAAGACATCACGGCAACCAGGCTGCACAGCAGCATTTTGATAAGTCGCATGGATGCTTACTGACGGGTCACAACACACCCGTGCATGGTGCTTCGGTATTCCTGATTACACGGCTCAGTTTGCTAAGGCTAGCGGAAACCACGGCGCTACTCCACTGGCAGAAGTGACAGGAAGAGCAGTGGACTAAGCACATCGAGCGCCAGGTGGGTTTGGGCCAGTTTCGATCGTCTCATTCCGGGTGAGGCGTTTCGGTTGCCGGTGGCATGCTACGATCCGCTTTGTGCCTCGATCCAAAAACTAGGTCTGCGAAGGTTTCTTCGCCCATCACCCGCCGAAACTCTCGCCACGCGAAGAGAGGAACGAAAACGCAGAACACGACGATGCTGCGCCCGGCCAGTTGTTCGAAACGTATATCCGTAGCCGCTTTTGCAACGTCAGACCCATGGATAAGCCGTTTGATCATCTCCTCGACCCCATGGAAGGCGAACACCAGCAGGCCAAATACAAAAGCCTTCCAGACGGCGGAAACGAGCAACGCCTTGTCCTCGTGTCGTTTGCCGAGCTTCGCGTACTCTCCGATCATGATGACTTTGGTGATCACTAACGCATTAATCAATGCGAAGGCGACGGTCCAATATTCGACGTTGTACTGTCTCAGCAGGAGCATGTCGTAGATAGCGATAGCGCAGAAAAAGAAAGCAAGGTAAAGGGAAAGCGTAAGCATTTCCTTGAGTTCGTGCTTGATTTTTTCTTTCCGATCTGGGTGGGCGGAATTCATCGGTTCCTCCAACGAACCTGAGATCGATCGAAGGGCGTCCATTGGGTGCGCAGGGTGTCGGCCGGTCGCGTGGCGATTTGCTAGGCTTCCTATTTTTAGTTCGCCTGCGAGTTCAGGGGAACTGTCATTTGTGACAGTCAATCACCAGGGTCGGCAGGCCGTTCGAGGCTCTAAAACCACAGATTGAGCATCAGCCCCAACTGGTTCAATTGCTGATTCGGGCTCTTGCCCGTGTTGTTCTGGTGTTCGTAATAGGGGTTGAAACCGACGTGCTTGCCAAATGGAAATATACAGCCGACTGTAATTGTCGTCGTGCTCCACTTCTCATATTGGCTCGTGTACCAGAGCTCGGCGCTGGCATAGGGCGACAGGTGGTACCCATGAATCTTCCATGGCCGTTCCACATAGATGCGGTTACGGTAATGCCAGGAGAACTTGCCGTTCGACCAATCGAGATCGGCGCGGTTTCTGTCGGAGATGAAAAGCCTACCTCTAGCTGGGACGTTTAGCACGAAGTAAGGCTCGAACCGGTTGGTTGGAGGCGCATTGGTATACGGCAGATACCGATACCCGACAGAGAACAACAGCATTTGGGACTTCGATTTGTCGAGATCAAACTTGGTGATTTCCGCCAGTTCGCTCAAGCTCTTGATATGAAAGTCGAGACTTGGTCCGATTTCCGCCGAATTCTGTTCACCTCCCGCGTGTCCTTGGCTTGAACATAAATCCGGAAGTTTGGATTGAACCGGTAGTACGCATCGATCTCCGGCAGTACCTGAAAGGTTTGGGTCCACTGGGCGCCAGCACCACGAGAGCGATCGCCAGGATTAGCCACCGGTTCGGCATCTTTCGTCATGGCTGAAGGGCACTGGCTAGAACGACACCTCGGCTCCCACGATCGGCCCTTGTTGCGTTA
>Ga0126373_10004722_pt1 | contig 10473 bp, 13 predicted proteins | sample PanSoiMetPlot_11_FD_92545 | JGI IMG/M metagenome (GOLD analysis project Ga0126373, IMG submission 92545) | Tropical forest soil microbial communities from Panama - MetaG Plot_11 | ecosystem: Environmental > Terrestrial > Soil > Tropical forest > Bulk soil | place: Panama | collected 2016-02-17
CTTGTCACCGAACGTGTCAACCAAACTGCCCTAGCGTCGACCCGCCTACGTGTTTCCATACGTGCGTCACTTGCCAGCATCCGTGTCCGCAGCCTCAGTTCCAGGCGGCAGCCGCCGCGGCTCTCCCGACCGGGCATACTTGCCTCGACGGTTGTGATCCCACCGTCGCCCAACCCACGTGTCACACGTGCCAGCCGAGCTGCCACACTTGTATAAACACGTGCGCGCCAACCTGCCATACGTGTGTCCAGACTTGTGCCGCCACCTGCGTGCAGACCTGCGCCCAAACTTGCGCCGCCACGTGCGCCCAAACATGTGCCCAGACTTGCGCGGCCACATGCGCTCAAACCTGCGCTCCTTCGTGCGCAACGTGTGTCCAGACGTGCGCGCCAACATGCCATGCAACGTGTGCGCCCACTTGTCACCGTACGTGTCAACCAAACTGCCCTAGCGTCGACCCGCCTACGTGTTTCCATACGTGCGTCACTTGCCAGCATCCGTGTCCGCAGCCTCAGTTCCAGGCGGCAGCCGCCGCGGCGCCCGGCGGCGCGGCTGGCGCCGCAGTGACGCACGCCGGGACGTGTTTCACCTGCGTGTCCGCCTGTATCGCAGGCTGTACCTTCGTGACCTGTCATCACCCGGTCTGTACCCGCCATGCGTGCCCTGCCCCCGCGCCAGCTGCCGGATTCGGCGCTGCCGCCGCTCAAATAGGAGGCGGCGGAGGCGGAGGCGGCTTCCCGACGGACTCTCCGACCTACTGCGGGGATGTTTGCCCCACGGTCAATGGCTTTACGTGCGAGAGCTGCGTGTTCACGATGTGCGGGCAGTTGACCTGCCAGACGGTGTGCGGGCCTTCGTGCGGCCCGACGCAGTGCGCGAGCTGCGTGACTTGCGCTCCGACTTGCGCCCAGACATGCGCCCCGACTTGCGCCCAGACATGCGCTCCGACGTGCCACACCTGCCACTTCTGTCCGAGCCGGATCATTTGCACTGTCCTCACCGTCTGCCATCCCTGCGTGATCGGCTCGGCTGCATGTCCCGCACCGACTTTTGGCTGTCCTATTGGCGTCGCCCCAGGTGCGCAGGCCGCGGCGCCCGGTGGCGTGGCGGCCGCCGCGCTGACACAGGTTGCGACATGTATCACCTGTATCCACACGGGCGTGTGCTGCCCAAGCGCATTGCACACCGTATGCCTGGCGACTTGTCTCGCGACCCAATGCCCTACGGGTTGTCCAACAGTATGCCAGCCAACCTGCCAGCAAACCTGCCAGCCAACCTGCGCGCCGACTTGCCATCCGACCTGCAAGCCGACCTGCGCGACGTGTATCACTCACTGCGGCACTTGCCATCCGGTCTGTCCGAGCTTGCCCGTCCAGTGTCCTTCTATATTTGAGCGCTGCCCACCTCCCACGGTCTTCTGCCCCGTACCGACGGCATTTTGTCCAGTGCAGACAGCCGCATGTCCCATACAAACGGCGGCGTGTCCTACTGGGGATTGTCCCGTCGGCGGCCCTGGTGGCGGTGGTGGCGCAGGGTGAGTTGCGGACGCCGCAGCAATGCCCCCGCGCCATTCACCTCGTTGCCCCGTAAAGCCGCGTTGCCTTGAAGTATCATGAAATGGCAACAGCGCACTGAATGTATTTTCAGACCAAGAATTCTATCGTTCACTACCTCCTTTCGCGTAACTTGCTCGATTACGGAACACTCGTTGACGGCGACGTAACGGTTTCAGAAATCACCAGCCGCAACCGTAACTACGCCGTCCTGCTTGCCGGCCGGCCTGGTCTCTTCGTGAAACACATTCGGCCGGACCAGTTGGGAGCCTCACACACGCTTTCCCGCGAGGCCTACTGCTATCGCATGGTGACCGCCGAGCCGGCCTTTGCGCCGCTGGCCGCGCTGATGCCGCAATTCCACGCTTACGACGGCCACCGCCACGTCCTTGTGATCGAGTTGCTGCCGCAGAGCGAGAGCCTGGCAACCTATTACCGCCGCACAGCCGATTTCAGCGGCGATATCGCGGTGCGCTTGGGCAGCGCGCTGGGCACTTATCATTCCAGCCTTGCCCGGGAAGCGGAGTCGCCTGCCTGGAGTAAACCCCAATATCAGAATCTCTTCCCCAAAGCAATACCCTGGATCCTCCTGTTCCACGGTCCAGAAGGCGAGGGTTTCCGCCAAATGAGCGCCGCTAATACCCAGTTGCGTGGCATCCTCACTCGTTATGCGGAATTTCCAGTCCACCTGGACCAGCTCCACGAGGAATGGAGCATCAACACATTGATCCATGGCGACATGAAATTCGAAAACTGCGTGTTGTGTCATCCTGATGGCGCGCCCGAACCACAGCTCAGGGTGATCGACTGGGAAATTGCGGATCTCGGCGACGGCTGCTGGGACGTCGGCGCCATCTTCCAGAGTTTTCTCAACCTGTGGGTCTTTTCGATGCCTGCCGGCTTTGATACTCCGCCCGAGGAACTCGAGAAATTTGCAAAATACCCTCTGAACAACATGCTGCCCGCGATTAAGGCATTCTGGCGGGCGTATGCGGATCGGTTGGAGCTGGAAAAGGAGGCCGAGCGCGCCCTGTTGCGGCGTTGTGTCCGCCATGCGGCCGCCCGCATGCTGCAGACCGTCTTCGAGTCGATGAATAATCAGGCCCAGCTAAGTCCCAATGCGGTTTTCTTATGCCAGCTCAGCTTGAATGTCCTGCTTAACACTGATGAGGCCACATCCGTGTTGTTGGGATTAGCATAGAAGATCGCGCCATGGATCGCCAATTAGAACGCGAGCTCCGGGAAATCTTAGACGGAATCGTCATTTACACCCGCGAGTCTTATTCGCTCGGCGGATACCGCGTTGAGGTCCCCCCGGCCCCGCCTGAGGACCCGGCCGCAAAGTCACGCCAACCCCCTCCATTCGTCACCAGCTTGCAAATGATGTTATATGAGCACTGCTACTGCCGCCGCTTCGATCCGCCGCTCCGTCCCGAAACCTTATCGCTGAAAGGCACGACGGGCGACCTGCTGCAGGCGCTGAGCGCCGCAAACAAAACGGCCGAGCGGTGGGATTACGGGTGGCGTGTCGTGCAGTTCACTTCAAACGGCATGGTTTACGCAACCAAAGGGGGCCAGAGCCGCATGTTTTCGCCCGGCCATCTGCTGTCACTGGACCATCCCGGCGCGCCGCCACAGCCCGGCGGCCTGGTATGCGCGCTGCTTGCCAGAGAAGACATTCTTTCTCAGCCCGGCTTCTACTGTGTACAACCGCAGCTTTCCCCTTCTCAAGATGATCATTACAGTTTCATCCGTTTTTACTGGCATGTCACTCCGGAGATCGCCCCCACGCTAGTGGCCGAAGTGACCGAGCGCTTCAGCCGGTACGGCGTTCCGTACTCTTTCAAGTGCCTTCGCTACCCCGCCGCTTACACGCGAGCGGACGCGGCGGTGTTATATGTAGGCCGCCGTTACTTGTTCCTCGTCTTGCAGCTCGTAGAAGAAATCTATCAGGTCGTCAAGGACGGTCTCAAGCCCAGGGTCCCTTTATTTTCGAAGGCGCTGGCCCCCGGTTTGGGAGCTGCGGAAGATCCCGCTTCTGCCGGTGAGAGTTTCGGGCTGGCTCGCTGCCGCGCAATGGCCGAGGCTGTATGGAACGCGTACGGACGGAGAATGCAGTCGGAAAAAGCTCGCCTCGCCGAGCTTGCCGCGGCCTTTACCAACAATGGGTGGAATCTCGATAAGTCTCACCTGTCCATGGGAACCGAGGATCCATTCCCTGATCACTTTTGCGATCAGCTTCATGGGAGCGCCGTGAGCGGTTTCGCGAAATGACTCCGGCGCGCAACATGCGTAGCCGCGAGGATTTCCTCGAAGCTGCCTGGCGAATCGGCGCCGAGCTATGCCGTGAGGCTCTCTGGGATGGCTCGCGATGCAATTGGCTCGGCGACATGATGGAATTCCAGTTCGGCGCCTGGTCCGTGGTGCACAGATCCTCGGGACCGGATTTGTACTCCGGAACCAGTGGAACCAGCCTTTTTATGCTGCGGCTCGACCAGTTCGCTCCGGATAAAAAGATTCGGGCAACCGCTGCGGGAGCGCTCCAGCAGGCAGCATCGCGGGCCGATACCATGCCGCCCGCGCTCCGACACGGCTTCTACACCGGCACACTCGGAATCGCGCACGTCTTGTTGGAAGGGGCCAAGCATCTCGAACGCCCCGATTGGTCGGCGAAAGCCTGGGCGCTGATCGACGAGATGCGCACCATCGATCCCGACCCCGCCAGCATAGACGTCCTCGCGGGCATCGCCGGCTCAATTCCTTTTCTCCTTCGCCTTCATAAGCAGGAACGGCGCCAGGATCTGCTCGATTATGCTGTCCGCTTGGGCGAGAGTCTACTCGTGCGGGCCAACCAATCGGATAAAGGATGGTCGTGGACCACTATGCCGCCCATGGTCCAGGGCGCACCCGACCTCACCGGCTTCTCTCACGGCACAGGCGGCATCGGTTGGATCATGCTGGAACTCTATCACGCCACAGGCCGCGACGATTTTGGCCACGCCGGCGCCGAGGCAATTCGCTACGAACAGTCCTGGTTCCAGGCTGATATCGAGAACTGGCCCGATTTCCGCGGCGAGCCTACGCCATCTCACGATGGGACGATGCGCCACATTTGCGCAACCGCTTGGTGCCACGGCGCGCCTGGCATTGGCTTGGCCCGGCTGCGCGCATTCCAGTTGCTTCGAGATCCTGAATATCGCTCCCAGGCCGAAGCCGCCATCCGTACCGCCGTCCGGTCCATGAACGCTTCGCCCGCCCAGGAAAACTATTCCCTTTGCCATGGGTTAGGCGGCAATGCGGAGCTGCTGCTTTACGCCGATACGGTTCTGCCCTCAAATGGCTATGACGAAATCGCTGCTACCGTCGGGCGCCGCGGCATCGAGCTGTATGATCGCGCTGGCATACCCTGGCCCTGCGGCATTGCCGGTGGCGGCTTCAATCCGAGTTTAATGCTTGGTGTAGCGGGCGTCGGACACTTCTTTCTGCGGTTGCACGCCCCCGCGACCGTCGACTCCGTTCTGATTCTTACTCCTGAGGGAATCGGCCAACCGCACCGCGACCCAGCCACCGCCGCAGGGCAGTGATAACGCCGGGGCTTGTGGCGCCGCACGCCCCACGACCGGAGGCGTTACGTCGCGGCAGCATGACGAAAGCGATGAGGTAGGCGAGAATCAGCAGTATCGGGAAGTAAGTCTTGTACCACCGAGAAACCGGCGGTTCCACCATGGCGGCGATTTCATTGAGCGCGTCGAAACCGACCTTATGGAGGGCAGACTTGGCGAAATCGAGTCCGACATTGGTGCCAGTTAGGGTGAGCGGCTTGCGTTCCTCGTCCACCGTAACTGACCACGCAGTGACACGCGGATCGGAATCAAGTACGCGTGCGAGCTTTGTTGACGCAGCTAGGGCACTTCAAATTTGTGTGAAAAACTCTTGTTTCCGTCGTCCATCCTTACGGGAGCGGGGTTGACGTGCCTAAGCCCGCATAGATGTATTTGCCCTGGTATAAGTCGCGCAAGGCGGCGAATGCTCCGAGTCCTCCGCAATGGCCAGCGCCAATAGTCGGGATCTTCCAGGTATCATGCAGTTCACGTGCAATGCGCTGGACTTCATCATCAGAAGTACTGAGAAGATGAAATCCGCCGAAGACTGAATAGATCCGGGCATCGATGGTTGCGGTCTCTTTGACTATGTTCAGAATCCCGGGATGCGAGCAACCGACCACCAGCACCAGGCCCTGGGGGGTGCGGAACGCAAGCGAAATCTCGTGCATCTCCTTTGTGCCCGCAGTGTCAGAGATCGTCGACACAAGAAAGAAGCCGGGCGCGACTTCCGTAGTTTTGTCGATCTGCGTGAAATGCGCGTTGGGCCACGGACTGCCGCTCGGCCCGAGTTGCTGCGGCTTCCCCCCGAAGTAGTGCATGTACTCTGGGAGGGTCGCGATGTGGCGATTTGTCGCGCTGACAATACCGGGCATTGCCGGCGTTCCGAACTGAGAGATTTCATAGGGTGCAAATATCGGGACCCGAGGGTTGACTTGTAGAACATACTTCAGTCCGCTTGTATGGTCTCCGTGCCGGTGAGACAGCACGACGAAATCAAGGTCTTTGAGGTTCAGCTTGAGCGTTTCGACATTGTGCCGGAAGGTTTCAGGGTTGTTGCCGGTGTCGAACAGGATGCGCTTGCCGCCGTGTTCGATAATCGCGGCATAGCCCCAATCCATCCGCAAGGCTGACGGTTTGCCAAAGGCGTCGTAAAGGATGGTGATACGATTACCGGCGGTCTCGGCGGAGGCCCGTTCGCGGACGAAGATTGTGGCTAGGAAAAGAAGTCCGGCCGGGAAAGCGGCGAATTTCATGCAAATAGATACCCCTCTCCCCTATGTATCACATACTCCCCCTCCCTATGTCAATAGTGAGGTTCCTTCACCGTGAGAATTTCGCAAAAAGATCCGCCAGCTCTTCTGCAATCCCTTCGCGCTCAGACGCTTCATCTGAACTGAACGCGGCCGTCGCACAATGGCGCAGGTGATTCTTCAATAGAGCCTGGCTGACGCCTCGGAGCGCCTGCTGCACTGAGGACACCTGGGCGAGGATATCCGAACAGTAACGGTCCTCTTCGATCATCTTTTGCACGCCGCGAACCTGGCCTTCAATTCGGCGCAATCGCTTCAGGTTCGATGTCTTGATTTCGGGATCGACGGCGACTGCCTTTCGTCCGCCCTCATGTGCGTCGCACGCGCAGGCGGCGTGGACCGTCCGCTGCGAATGTTTCCTGTCCATGCCATCACTTTAAATACCCTTCCCCCCTATGTCAAACAGACTTGCAGTAGAGAATGGTCCCTCAGCGAACCAGAACTGGGCAAGAAGAACGTTCGAAGAGTTAACCGACCATACGCGGCTTGCACTTGCGAGCTTCTCAGACAAGTCTTCGATCAGTCATGTCTTACTCTTGACGTAAAGGTCGGGAAGGAAGCTGGCGAGGCGGACAGCCCAGAGGGCGAAGTAGGTGGCGGCGGTGAAGAGGTTGCCGCCGGCGCGGAGGTAGTCGAGCGTGGCGATCAGGAGGCGGAAGTGACGCTCGTTGGTTTCGGCGGGGGCGAGGAGTTGCTCGTTGACCTCGGCGAGGTAGTCGAGCGTGACGCTCGATTCATAGTGGAGCGTGGAGTGAGGGCGTGGATAGGGGTGCCCAGCATTTCTTCGGCAATGTCGCGCGATTCGATTAATTGCACCGAGTGATGCGCCGCGAGCCGCCGCGCGCGCTGCTGCGAACAGCCCACTCATCGAGGCCGGCAATGTATAGCTGCCGCATCTTGACTGGGCGCCTTGGATCTGGGAGTTCATCGAAGAGCACCGCGTTCCCAACGGAAAGCACGATGACCAGGTCGATACCATGGCGCAGGCCATCCTGTGTTCGCTGTCGAGCCCGCCTATTGCACCTCTCAAATCGGCGAAGCGGACGACGAGATCCAGCGTGTGGGCCGTATCCTGACGCGCGAGGCATCGAGCGGGCGCTGCAATGCAGGCGTTGTGAAAGTGCCTGTCGCAAACACTGATCGCATTTGCCTATCGCGCTAATCGCGCAACCCCTGCGAGGTCGGTAATCTTCATCAACGGGTTGGACGTGTCTCGCAGCTGGCAAGCTGTGGTATGCCGCCGCTGTTCATGTCGACGGTACCATCGTTGGCGACCCATCGGTTCTCATCTCGGCGCAGAGGGCAAGTCCGGGGGAAACGATCGCCCTTTTTGTGGATGGCTTGGCAGCATCGCCCGCTGGATCGTTAATCACCCAGGCGATTACATCCTCGGAGCCATTGAGTGCAATGATTGGAGAGTCTCAAGCTCCAGTTGTATTCGCAGGGCTGACGTCGGTTGGCGAATTTCATCTCAATATCCAGGTTCCGCCTAACCTTCCGGCTGGCACGTATCCCATCAGCGTGTCCACTGCAGGTCAAACTTCACGGCCGGGCATCGTACCGCCGATTGGGCCATAGGTCCAAAGACGTATTGCTAAATCGCCGGAACCGTGGAAGTGACCGACTAACGGAGCGCTGCGGAGTGCCGCAGCCGCTGGCCCTGGCCGGAGTGGAGTGATCCTAGTCTGTCCCCAAGTCAATGACTAGTAGGCTGGTGGATCGCTGGCTGGGAAAGACTCCTCGGACGCTTCCTGAACGGCTTCGTCTTCGGCTCTTCGGATTTCCTCTTCCGCCTGAAGCCAATCGGCAAGTGCCGACTCGTTGCCCCGTTGAAGGTAAATTGCATAGGCTCGGCGACGAATGCGCTCTTCAAGCGAGGGCGTTTCGATCGAGGGTTCGTTTGCGAGTGCGAGCATGGAGTCACCTCCCGCGGTTACGGTAGCACGGCGTGATCAACGAAACAATGATTGTCCGCTCGCTGAAAATCGGCCTCGATTCAACCGAGCTTTCGGCAGACTTTGGGCAGTTCAGGAAGTAAAATCGGGTATGCCGAAGCCCACAGATACGCCGCGTGCGGAACTGCATACACATCTCGGGGCTGCGGTCGATCCACCTATCCTCTGGTCCATCGCCCACAGGCAAGGCATCCGGTTACCAACCAAGGACTATTGGGAGTTCGAGGCGATGGTGACGATGGGCCCGGGAACGCATAACCAAAACCTCGATCAGATGCACAACCGGGTGTACCGTTGGACGGAGCTGATCCAGTCCTCGCCTGAGGCGATGAGTGAATCCGTAGCTAGCGTCATCGGTGGGGGCTATCGCAAGTGCAACCTCACGCTCCAGGAGCTTCGGTTCAACCCGATGTTCCGTAACCGGAAGGGTGAACGTGATCTCGATCACATCATCCTCGCCGCCACTTCCGGCCTGCATCGTACAACGCTGGAGTACCCGCAGGTCCGCGCTGGCCTTATCCTAATGATGGACCGTCGGCTTTCACCGCGTGAGAACAGTATCATCGTCGAGAAGGCGATCCGCTACCAGGCGTTCGGTGTAGTAGGTATCGACCTAGCAGGACCAAACCGCTCTCGCTTTTCAATGCGGCAAATCGCACCTTTTTTCCGACGGGCCCGCGAGGCAGGTCTCGGTGTGACGATACACGCGGGTGAGACCGGTGACTTGAATGAACTTCGTTATGTGGTTCGAGAGATCCGCCCAAATCGCATCGGTCACGGTCTGGCATTGGCGCGGGATCCGAAACTGGCTAAAGAAGTCTCACAGCAGGGTATCATGCTGGAGCTTTGCCCCACTTCGAACCTAAAGAACGGTATGGTCCGAGATCTGAAAGCGTTCGGCCGGATCGTGGCGACTTTCCAGAAACATGGTGTTCCCTTCACGATCAACACGGATGGTCCCGAAATGTACCGGACCAATGTTTTCAAAGAGCAGGAAATGTTACGAAAGGAAGGCGTTCTTAGTCGCGAGGCAATCGCAAAGTGTAACAGTTGGGCATTCGAGGCGAGCTTCATTAGAGCTTAGCTGCTTTGACGCACATTTCGGTAGAGTCGCCTTTGCACTGAAGGCCTGACCCACCATTATCGTGAGGTTTCGGCAAGCTTGCATGAAGGTTTAGATGCTGATCGCCCATGGACGTTGAACAAAATCACGCGTAGGCTGTAGCAGATGGGATTTTTCCTGCTGACCTTCGCCCTTACCTGGAGCTGCTTCAGCACTCTGGCGATCCTGGCCCGCAGCGCACCAGTCGGCGTTGCCGGTTACGCGTTGTTGTTGCTGGGAACCTTCGCACCCTCGATCGTCGCCGTGTGCCTTACCTACCGCGAGGAAGGAAGGGCCGGAGTCACCTCACTGCTTAGTCGTATCCTCCGGTGGCAGGTCGCCGCACGTTGGTATCTTTTCGCGGTCGCATTATTCCCCGCGATCAAACTTGCAGTTGCGCTCACGTATCGCGCGCTTGCCGGAGCCTGGCCGCGATTCGGAAACCAATCTCCTGCCATCATCCTGATCGCGATTATTCTGTCGACGCCGGTTCAAGCCGGCGAAGAGGTCGGATGGCGTGGGTATGCTCTGCCGCGCATGGCTGCTCGCCTCGGATTCGGGTCGGCGAGCATCGTGCTCGGCGCGGTCTGGGGCCTCTGGCATCTTCCGCTGTTTTTCGTTCCGGGCGAGGATTACGGGCAGCCGTTTTTCGTTTTCGCGATGGGAACTACCGCGCTTTCGGTCGCGATCGCCTGGCTTTATGCCAATAGCAAAGGGAGCCTGCTCCTCACGATGCTGATGCACTCGGCTGTGAACCAGACGGTCGGCGTCGTTCCAGACACGCTCGCCCAGCCCGGAAATCCGTTCTCGCTGCGGGCCCCGATTCCTTTCTATCTCACCGTCGGATTTCTGTGGATCGCCGCCGGATATTTTCTGGTCCGCTTCAGACGGGTCCGAGCGGCCGTACTACAAAAGACAGCAGCATGACAGGTGACCAAACCAGTTGCA
>Ga0126373_10004723_pt1 | contig 10472 bp, 7 predicted proteins | sample PanSoiMetPlot_11_FD_92545 | JGI IMG/M metagenome (GOLD analysis project Ga0126373, IMG submission 92545) | Tropical forest soil microbial communities from Panama - MetaG Plot_11 | ecosystem: Environmental > Terrestrial > Soil > Tropical forest > Bulk soil | place: Panama | collected 2016-02-17
GTAAATAAGCAAAGCGAAACCATCTGCGGAACGTAACTTCGACGTAGTGGTTAGGCACGCAATTGCACGAAAAGAAATGCTGTTAAGTCTTAACTCAATAGCACCTATGCCACCGCCGTTTTTTTACCGTCCGTTTATGTGACAGACCGGTTCCCTGCGCTAAAGCCTCATCGAGAACAGTTTGAATTCGAACAGCATTATTTTTCATGAGCGGTGTTATTGCATTCGCGCTCAAGCAGCGCGTGATCATGCTGGTGGTGTTTGTCGCAACGCTGGCCGGCGGTCTGTTCGCTTTTTCGCGATTGAATATCGAGGCTTATCCAGATCCCACTCCACCGATGGTGGATGTCATCACACAAAGCGCCGGTCTGTCAGCGGAAGAAATCGAGCGCTACATTACCGTACCGATTGAGACGCAAACCGCCGGCTTACCAAATCTTCGATCGATCCGAACGATTTCGCTTTACGGTCTCTCGGACGTGAAGTTGCAGTTTAATTTTGACTACACTTACGAAGGCGCCCTTCAGCAAGTCCTTAATCGACTCGCGCAGTTGCCTCCACTGCTCAATGGTGCGCAGCCGCAAATTTCGCCGGTCAGTCCGATTGGGGAGATTTACCGGTATCGCCTTGTCGGGCCGCCCTCCTACAGCATAACCGACCTAAAGACAGTGCAGGATTGGGTGTTGCAACGACGGTTTCGTGCCGTGCCAGGAGTCATCGACGTGACTGGCTGGGGCGGCAAAACGAGGCAATACGAGGTTGAGGTCGACCTCAACAAGCTCGTCGCCTCCAAGCTAACCCTGCCGCAAGTGATTCAGACTCTGAGCGGCAGCAACATCAATGTTGGCGGCAACACAATAGACATCGGCCCGCAGTCAGCGGTCGTGCGTGGGGTCGGCCTGATCCGCAGCGTTGACGATCTCAGCAATACCATGTTGGCGCAGAACAGCGGTTTTCCGGTCCTCGTTGGCGATGTTGCGACAGTACGGGTCGGGTCCAAACCGCGCCTGGGCATCGCAGGCATGAACGATGACGACGACATTGTTCAAGGCATCGTTTTGATGCGGCGCGGCGAGGAAAGCACACCGACCATCGAGCGGGTCGAACACGAAGTGGAGAATATCAACAGCTCCAACATTCTCCCTCCAGGCGTTCGGATCGAGCGCATCTACGACCGCAAGGATTTGATCCAGATCACAACAAGAACTGTGCTCCACAACATGGCAATCGGCATCGCACTCATTTTTGCGGTGCAATGGCTGTTTCTCGGCAATCTTCGTAGTGCTCTGATTGTTGGCGCGACGATACCTTTTGCGCTGTTCTTTGCTGTCGGCGTAATGGTGCTGCGCGGAGAATCGGCCAACCTCCTTTCAGTGGGCGCAATCGACTTCGGTCTCATCGTGGACGCGACCGTGATCATGGTCGAGAGCATGTTTCGCCGACTCGCTGCCCAAGACGAACTCTCCTTCCAGGCGACGATGGGCTATCAGGCCCACGGGAGCAGTTTCCGCGGTAAGATGCTTGCGTTGTTCCACGGCGCAGTCGAAGTGAACCGGGCCATTCTGTTTGCCGCTGCAATCATCATTGTAGGTTTCATCCCGCTGTTCACCTTGAGCGGAGTGGAAGGCCATATTTTTGCGCCAATGGCCAAAACATACGCTTACGCCATAGCAGGTGGCTTGCTCGCAACTTTCACCGTGACGCCGGCACTTTCGGCGCTGCTTCTGCCCGTGCACGTCGAGGAAGCAGATACGTGGCTCATGGGCACGATGCGCCGGTTCTACACCCCCATTCTTGAGGTTGCCGTGCGCAAAAAGGCTTGGACGCTCACGGCCGCGAGCGTACTCCTCGGCATTGCTATTTTGTCCGTGCAATTTCTCGGTTTGGAATTTCTGCCGAAGCTGGAGGAAGGCAACCTGTGGATTCGGGCGACACTTCCTTCCACGATTTCGCTTGAAGAAGGAAACAAATACGTCAACCAAATGCGGGCGGTAATTACCAGCTTCCCCGAAGTGGAAAATGTTGTGTCCCAGCATGGCCGTCCAGACGACGGCACCGACGCCACCGGTTTTTTCAACGCAGAGTTCTTTGCGCCCCTCAAGCCAGCCTCAGAATGGCCCAGGGGGATGAACAAGGAGCGCTTAACGAGCGAGATGCTGGCCAAGCTGCAGGCCGAATTCCTTGGCGTTGAGTTCAATTTCTCCCAGTATCTGCAGGATAACGTTTCCGAGGCAGTGTCTGGTGTGAAGGGCGAAAATTCAATCAAGTTGTTCGGTAACGACCTTGAAGCACTGACGAAGACGGCAAACCAAATCAAGGACGTACTTGCGACCGTGAGGGGGATCACGGACTTGGCGGTGTTTACATCGCTTGGCCAGCCTACCGTACAGATCGATATCGATCGCGCCCGCGCAGGTCGCTATGGTCTCACTCCGGGCGACGTCAATTCCACTATTCGCACCGCTATCGGTGGCGAATCCGCTGGCGAGCTATATGTGCCAAACAGTGACCAGCACTTCCCGATCATCGTAAGGCTCGCAGCACGTTACCGGCAAAGCCCGGAGGCCATTCGCGACATCTCCGTCGGCATACAAGGCGAAAAGGGGACAATGCAGATTCCGCTGAGTGAGATCGCCACTGTAGACTTGGTGTCGGGCGCTGCGTACATCTACCGCGAGCAGCAACAGCGGTATTTGCCGATCAAGTTCAGCGTTCGTGATCGAGATCTGGGCAGTGCGATTGCGGAAGCGCAGAGAAAGATCTCTCAGCAGATTACGTTGCCGCCGGGTTCTCGGCTGGAGTGGGTCGGCGAGTTTGGCAATCTTCAGGATGCAATCGCCAGATTGCGCATCGTCGTGCCCGTTACACTTGGACTGATTGCGCTCCTGCTCTGGATCAACTTCGGCTCGCTGCGTGATACGTTACTCGCGATGAGCGTTATTCCGATGGCCGTCATTGGCGGCATCATTGGTCTCTGTCTGACCGGTGTGCCATTCAGCGTGTCCGCGGCGATCGGATTTATTGCATTGTTTGGCATATCGGTAATGAACGGCATCATCGTGCTGACGCAGTACAACCTTCTGAGCCGGGGTGGCATGGAACGAACCCAGGCAATACTTCAAACCGGTGCGCTTCAAATACGACCCGTGTTGATGACTTGCATCATCGCGGGGGTGGGTTTGCTGCCGGCGGCGATATCGACCGGCATTGGCTCCCAGGTTCAAAAACCCCTTGCCATTGTGGTGGTGAGCGGCATGACGCTTGCACCCATACTGATTTTGCTTGTTCTGCCAGCTCTCATAGCGGTATTCCCCCGGCAAACGTTCAGCGCTCGGCATCTGCGAGCCCAAGCAGAAGTGGCTGAATAGCCCGACAACACGCGGCGGTTCGGGCAAGACGCGCGCGCGATGTTGCCGCGGAATGCAGGGCCCGCAAGACCCGGAAGCATTGATTTCCCTACATTGCAGCCACATTTAAACCGAAAGGTGACTTATGGCGGCGTTTTCAAACAAGTGGATGTGGTCAGAAGCCTTCGAAATGCTCGCGCGCGCTGAGCGGTTGCATCACGAATTTTTTCGACCGGCACATTCTTCTACGGGGGCGCCGGCTTGGGAGCCACCGGTCGACGTGCTGGAAACTGAGCACGAGGTACAGGTTTTAGTCGCTCTTCCGGGCGTGGATATCTCAGGGGTTGAGGCCGTGATCGATGGTGCCGACCTGGTGGTTGCCGGCAGGCGCGTTTTGCCAGCCTGTTTGCGAACAGCGGTCATTCACCGTCTTGAAATTCCCCAAGGCCGCTTTGAGCGGCGCACGCGCCTCCCGCCAGGCCGCTACGCCGATATTCAGCAGACCACGGTGAATGGTTGCCTGCTGATTACGCTGCAGAAGGCGGGGACGCTATGACCGGCACCGAAATTATGCGTTCGTTGGAAGATGGCGCGGCTGGCGACAGTTCCGCCAGCGCTATCCGTCAAGCAACAAATCTGCCGCCGCTGCCGGCGGGAGCAATGATCATTGTCCCAGTGCGAAATTTCGTGCTCTTTCCAGGCATGGTGATGCCGGTCACCGTCGGGCGTTCCAAGTCCATAAGCGCGGCACAACAAGCGGTGCGAGAGCAGCAGCCGGTCGGGGTGCTGAAACAGCGTGATCCCAACGTCGCGGATCCAACCCCTAACGACATGCATCGCATGGGTACCGTGGCCAATGTCGTCCGTTACATCACCGGTCCGGATGGTGCGAATCATCTCATCTGCCAGGGCGAACAGCGCTTCCAGGTGCTCGAGTTCCTGAGTGGTTGGCCTTTTTTGGTCGCCCGCGTTCTCCGCGTTCCCGAATCTCTCTCGCGCACGCCAGAGATCGAGGCGCGCTTCCTGAATTTGCGCGCGCAGGCCGTGGAGGCCCTCGAACTGCTGCCGCAAGCCCCGCAGGAACTGTTAGCTGCAATCCAGGCCGTCGATTCCCCGGGTGCGCTCGCCGATCTCGCCGTCGCTTACATGGACGTACCGGCGGATGACAAACAGGAAATTCTTGAGACCGTCGATGTCGCAGCGCGAATAGAGAAAGTTTCGCGGTTGCTCGCGCAACGGATCGAAGTGCTTCGCTTGTCCGCTGAAATCAGCAAGCAGACCAAGGCTGCACTTGACGAGCGCCAGCGCGAGGTTCTGTTGCGCGAACAAATGGCTGCCATCCAAAAGCAGCTTGGGGAAGGAGAAGAGGGCAAGGCCGCCGAGGTCGCGGAGCTCGAGAAGGCCGTCGACGCAAGCGGGATGCCCAAAGAGGTTGAGGACGCCGCCCGCAAGGAGCTGCGCCGCCTGCAGCGCATGTCTGAAAGTGCTGCCGAATACGGCATGGTGCGCACCTATCTCGATTGGCTGATCGAGCTTCCCTGGAAGCTGCCAGAGGAAAGCTCGATCGATATTGAGCAAGCGCGTCGCATCCTGGACGAGGACCACTACGGGCTCGAGAAAATCAAACGCCGGATTGTCGAATATCTTGCGGTCCGTAAGCTGGCGCCGTTGGGTAAGGCACCCATTTTGTGCTTTGTTGGGCCGCCCGGTGTGGGCAAGACATCGCTCGGCCAATCAATCGCGCGCGCCATGAACCGTAAGTTTGTGCGTGTGAGCCTCGGTGGCGTTCACGACGAAGCGGAAATTCGTGGTCACCGCCGCACCTATATCGGTGCACTGCCGGGCAATATCATCCAGGGGATTCGAAAAGCCGGCTCCCGCAATTGCGTGATGATGCTGGACGAGATCGATAAACTTGGAGCTGGCATCCACGGTGATCCCGCGGCAGCACTCCTTGAGGTGCTTGATCCGGAACAGAACAACAGTTTTCGTGACAACTATCTCGGCGTTCCATTCGATTTGAGCCGCGTGGTGTTCATCACTACCGCCAACATGCTCGATAGCATCCCCGGGCCGCTGCGCGACCGCATGGAGATCATCAGTCTGGCCGGCTACACCGAGTCCGAAAAATTGCAGATTGCGATGCGTTACCTCGTCCGCCGGCAGATGGAGGCGAACGGCATTAAGGACGGCCAGGCCGAGATCACAGAAGATGCCTTGCGCGAAATCATTCACTCCTACACACGCGAAGCCGGCGTGCGCAATCTGGAACGCGAGATCGGGAAAGTTTTGCGGAACGCCGCTGTTCGTATCGCCGAAGGTAAGGCTGGATCGATTCGCATCGACCTCGATGAGTTGGCTGCCATTCTTGGTCCGCGCCAATTCGAAAGCGAACTGGCGATGCGCACGAGCGTGCCGGGTGTTGCGACGGGCCTTGCCTGGACGCCAGTCGGAGGCGACATCCTGTTTATTGAGGCAACCCGCGTGCCTGGGTCCGGTAGCCTCATTCTCACCGGTCAACTCGGTCAAGTCATGCGGGAAAGCGCTCAGGCGGCTCTGAGCGTGGTCAAGAATCGGGCCGCTGCCTTAAATATTGAGGCAGGCAGCTTCGAACGCAGCGACATCCACATTCACGTGCCGGCGGGGGCTATCCCGAAAGACGGGCCCAGTGCTGGCGTGGCCATGTTTATGGCGCTGGTTTCTCTGATGTCCAATCGGACAGTCCGTAGCGATACGGCCATGACCGGCGAGATCAGTTTGCGTGGCCTGGTTCTGCCGGTGGGCGGTATCAAGGAAAAGGTCATTGCGGCGGCCGGTGCTGGGCTAAAGCGTGTGATGTTGCCTGCCCGAAATCGGAAGGACTACGAGGACATCCCGCCAGAAATTCGCGACCAACTTGAATTCATTTGGCTGGAGAAGGTTGAGGAGGCGGCTGCTGCTTCGCTCGAGGCGGCCACTGATGAACCCGCCCGATCCGAGGCAAGCGAACAGGCTGCCATCACCGCCGCCGCCTAGACGCGGAATGCTGTAGCAGCCACCTGTTGGCGGTGGGGCGCTTCACTGACCTCTCAATGATCCGGCGGTTGGAGAAGCAGCCAGCACCATTCCGGCTGGAGTCGTACCATCGATATTTGTGGTCGCGCGAAATTTCTGCACTCTTGTCGGCAGAGTTCGCAGCAGCGACGCAAAGATGGTGGCGATGAGTGACGTTCGATAAGCGGCGGCTCATCTGTCGTTTCGCTTGAGCGAATACCGCAAATATTACCAAACAGAAGTCAGTGGCAGTGGCTGTTTTGCCACGGCGACCGATGCTCTTTCGTCTCCGGCGTCAAAGGTATGCATCTGCCTCTGCGTGCGGCTGTTTTTGCCGTATGTCTGAATGATATTTGCACGAGTCAGTTGTCGGTTGTTGGGGTTCGAAGCGGATGCGCAAAGTTTTGATTATTGTCGTGATGGCATTAGCACTCGCTGGATGTGCGAACGGAAGACAGGATCGTGTGTTGGGCGGCGCATTAATCGGTGGTGGCGCCGGCGCGGTTATCGGTGGCTTGGCGGGCCGGACAGCTGGCGCGGCTTTTGCCGGTGGTCTGATTGGTGCGGCGGCGGGCGCAATTATCGCCGATGTGACCAGGCCAGGATGGTGCTATTATTGGCGACATCATCGGCGTCACTATGTGCGATGCTGAGTCCGCCGATTTTCTCCTGCCGCTTCCGTTGCAAAGTTTCGCACTGTGTTTTATGTGCGTGACATAGCGAGTGTGACTGAGTCGTGTATCCACCTATTCGAATTTCGCCTAGGAGGAGAGCATGAAAGTCGCCGCACTTGCCGCCCTCAGTGTACTCATCGTGCTACCGGCAGAAGCTGGGCAAGGTCATCGCCAAAGTGATTCGCCACTCGCCGCTTGCGATAACGATGGCCACTGCACGACGTTCGCCGCTGCACCGGCGTCGAGCCCTCGCAAGAGTCGACCAAAGCCCCGCAGCGCGATAGCTGTCGCCAGCCATACGGCCACTGCAAATGATGGCGCCGCCACCGAGACCGCTGCGGCTGCCGCGCCCGCTACCGCCACTGATAGCCCTCCTCCTATTCCTCTTCCCACTCCTAGGCCTCAGGGCGCTGCACTCGGCGCCAATGCCAACGCGGGCGGCGTCATCATTTCCTCCAAGACTGGGGCGCGTGCGCGTGTTGGTGTCGCTTACGCCGCGCGCTTCCAGGCCTATATCGATGATTTGGAAAAGAACCACGGCGCGCGAATATTGTTCATGGGCGGCATCAGACCCGGCCGATGTTCGGTCGCCAGCGAACACCCGTGTGGAAAGGCCCTTGACGTGTGCCAACTTCGGCGTGGCGCGGTCGATCCGCGCTGCAATCTGCCTGGTCGGGCCGCCCTCAGTCAGATCGCCGCAGCACACGGTCTGTTCGAAGGCGGGCGCTGGTGCGATTCCGACTACGGTCATGCCCAGATCGGTGTGACCGCCCCGTCTTGTGGCGGACGGTGGCCGGTCCGCCTCGTGCAGACAGGCAGCAACTAGCGCAGTTGACTTGACGCCAGGTTATCGCTGCCCTGCGGCGGTGGTGTATCTCGAAATTTCTGTGAAAATCCCGCGTGGCTGGGAAGCCGGACAAGCGCGGGCTGCGCCTCACACCGCTATATTAGCCGGCAATTATAAGAGCCACATGGGGAGATGAGCTGATGTGGCGCCCTGTGCAGGCGAACGGTGGTGACTCCGATCCTGTTTTCGATGCTCTCGATTAGCGTTGCGAGGGGTTCCCTGAGGGGTGGGCGAAATGGTGCTGGTCGAGAGAATGCAGGCCTTGGGTGATCACGCCCGATCCGGCCGAATGCGAAGCCAGGAAAGGCCGCAAGAAAAGCAAGTGAATGGCGACGCCAAGCGTGCGGTCATTCACGAATGGGAAACTTGGGCCGCGCTAAATCCGGATGACTTGGCGGACCCCAGCGCTGAGGGGTTCTTCTTTTCTCATTTGCAGCGGAAGAAGCCCGAGCTTCTTGATTTTCTTTCTGACGACAAGCGGCAGACGGTTTCTGCCTGGCTGCACCCTAACAGCCGCCTCGTTGATTAAAACGCCGGCCAGCAGCGGGAATTTTCCCGCTGCTGATCATTGTGAAACGAAAGCGCTACTGCAGATCAATCGGCTGATAGTGCCCGTTTTCGTCGAGCTGTGAGCCCCATACTTTGTGCACGGCTTGGTGCTCGGAGCGACCGAAGCTCACCGGCGTACCGAGGCCGAGGTCGAGGCCCCGGAGATTTTCGAAAGTTTCAACCAGTCTTTCGGTATCGAGCTGAGGGCCATTCCGCTTCAACGCCGAAATCAGGATGTTGGCCGTTACGAAGCCTTCCAGCGATACGTAGTCTGGCGCTTCACCAGGAAAATATTTTGTGAGCGCGGATTTGTAGTCGAGGACAAGCGACGAGTGACCGTCAACGACGGGCACGACTTGGGTCACGATAACCCCCGCCGCATATTTTTTGCCCAGGAGCATCAATTCATTGGACAGCGCGGTGCTGCCGACGAAAGAAACGCTGGAATAAATCATGTCCGGGTACGCATCGCGCGTCTTCTCAATGAATTTTGCCGCGGCGCGATAGGCCGGCACCATGACGACCGCTTTTATCGGGATCTTGCTAGCCTTTAGTTGCGCGACAGCCTCATCAACATCGACTGTGTTGCGCTGATAGTTAAGCCGCAAGATCGTGCTCTCGTCGCCACCGGGCAGCGAGCGCATGGCCTTGGCGACGCCGGCGAAGCCCGCGTCTCCGTACGCATCCTGTTGGGCAAAGACGGCAATCTGCCTGGGCTTTATTTTCCGGACCTTAACCAGATAATGAACGATTGCCTCGGTCTCTTCCGCGTAGCTGGCGCGGTAGTTGAAGACGTACCGATCGGGCGGATCGCTTCTGAGCAAGCCGGCCCCTGTGAATGCTCCGAAGAAGAGCATCTTGCGATCGAGAGCGTAGGGCAGCGCGATAGCAGCCGTCGGCGTTCCGACGTTGCCGATAATACCGAAGACCTGATCTTTTTCGAAGAGTTGCTTCATGGCCGGGCCGGTCCGCGCAGGCTCGTAGCCGTCATCTGCCGCCACGAGCCGGAGCTGTCGGCCAAATACTCCGCCATTCGCGTTGGCCGCCCGAAACGCCGTCTCGATGCCCAGCCTCATATTCTGACCAAGCTCCTTGGCTGGCCCTGTAAATGCCGCTGCAATTCCAAACTTGATTTCGGTATCGGTCACGCCTCGAACCGGCGCACCTCTCGGTTCTGGTGAAGAAGGCGGGGCGAGAGCGGCCTGTTGCGGTTGTTGCGGCTGCTGTATCTGTTGCGTCTGCTGTGTCTGTGGCGGCAAATCGGTTGTCGCGGCCGCAACCATTGGGCCGGAAACGACCGGCCTGGCCTGCACGACGTTTGTTGACGGTCGATCGCTCGGTCGCGAAACGTCCGAGCCGACCGTGAGTCTGTCTGACGGTTTTGAGGCTTCCGCGGTCGGCGTATCCGACAATAGCGCGCGTACACCTTGCGTAATTGGCTTCGCGAAAATTGCCAACAGTGCGACGACTGCTGCAACTGACACGACCATGGTAATTCGGCCGACGAGTCCCAAGGTGCTGTCCTCCATGGGTAGTGGTGGTGGCTCCGGAACGGACTCAGGTCGTGAGGCGAACTCGGCCGCCATTCTCATCCGATCTTGATTCTCGCTCGGGGCCATCGGCCCCGAATGGACGTAGGGTCGTTCTCCGCGAGATGGCTGCGACGGCCCGCGTGGACGTTTAGGTGCGTACTTGCTGTGATCCGGAGATTGGTCGTCGGGGCCGTAGAATTGCTCGTCGCGGATCGGCGTGTTCATGACTGTCCTCTTACGCGCTACGATCTGGTCAGCCTAAATTCTTTTGAAAGACCGGACTGCTGAGAAGTCGTTCAAAAGTATTACCACGACGGAACAATAGAGTTCGGTACGACCATACCACGGACGTCCGCGACGCAAATTTTAACCTTTGGTTAACGAACTATCAGGTGCTGGTATATTAATACCTCAACGTTGATGAGGTCACCGACTCGCGATCCATTTTGGCGCACCTCGCCCGCTCATCCGTGCACGCGTCATCTGCGTA
>Ga0126373_10004724_pt1 | contig 10472 bp, 4 predicted proteins | sample PanSoiMetPlot_11_FD_92545 | JGI IMG/M metagenome (GOLD analysis project Ga0126373, IMG submission 92545) | Tropical forest soil microbial communities from Panama - MetaG Plot_11 | ecosystem: Environmental > Terrestrial > Soil > Tropical forest > Bulk soil | place: Panama | collected 2016-02-17
GATCGCTTGATTCGTGACGCGTTAGCGGGACAATCTCTGCCCGAACCGGAGCACACTTCATCGTCCCAGCGGCTCGCTTCCGACCCCTATGATCCCGCCCAACGCTACGGAGCGCTGCGAAAATATGCCGCGTCGCGCGATTGGCCGGGTTTGATTGCCGAATTGAAAGCTGCCGGCTTGCGCGGTCTCGGCGGAGCTGGCTTTCCTACCGGCTCCAAGTGGGAAATCGTCAAGTCCGCGCCCGGCGATGAGAAGTTCATTGTGTGCAATGCAGACGAAAGCGAGCCCGGAACCTTCAAAGATCGCTTCATTCTGCAAAACGTCCCGCATCTAGTCGTCGAAGGCATGACTCTCGCCGGATTCTTCACCGGCGCGCGCAAAGGGATTTTCTATATCCGCCACGAATACGAATTGCCGAAGAAGGCATTTGCCGATGAAATTCGCGCCTGCTACCGCCATGGCTTGCTCGGAAAAAATATCCTCGGCTCGAACCTGAATTTTGATCTGGAGATATTCACCAGCCCCGGCGGATACATTTGTGGCGAAGAAACCGCTCTGCTCGAGGCCATCGAAGAGAAACGGGCCGAACCGCGCAACAAACCTCCATTTCCCGGGATAAACGGCCTCTGGCAAAAACCAACGGTCATCAACAACGTCGAAACATTCTCGAATGTGCCGCTCATCCTTGTGCGCGGCGCCGATTGGTTCAAATCTCAGGGCCAGGGCGGAGCGCCCGGCCTGAAATTCATTGGTGTCAGCGGACACGTCAAGCGCCCCGGCGTCTACGAAGTTCCTATGGGCGTCGCTGCATCGGAGTTGATTTTCAACCGTGCCGGCGGGCCCCCAGATGGCCGCCAGCTAAAGGCTTTTGCGCCCTCCGGTCCGTCCTCCGGCTATCTGCCCGCGTCAATGACCGGCGTCCATATGGATTTCAAATCGCTCGCCGACGCTGGCTCGATGCTCGGTTCCGGCGCTCTGGTGGTTTGCGACGATTCCGCTTGCATGCTCGACATGGCGCTCAATTCCACCAGGTTTTTTCGCAACGAATCCTGCGGCAAATGTGTTCCGTGCCGCGTCGGCTCCCAAAAGTTGGTCGACATCTTGACCGCGTGGTCGCGCGGGCAGGGAAGTGCCGCCGATTTGGCGCTTATCGAGGAGCTTTCGCACGCGCTGACTCTCACGTCAATCTGCGGTTTGGGCCAGGTGGTCCCGGCGCCGATCGCTTCCGTACTGAAATATTTCCCCGACGAAGTCGCCGCGCATTACAAGGAGCGCCGCTGCCCGGCTGGAGTTTGCCCCGTTTCACGGACGAAACCGTCATGATCCCATCCGCGATTTCGCTCACCATCGACGGCCAGAAAGTTTCCGTTGCGCCGGGTACGACCATCTTTGACGCCGCACGCCTCAACGGCATTCGCATTCCGACGTTGTGCCATCAGCAAAACGAAGTGCCCGTCGGCGTGTGCCGTGTGTGTGTGGTCGACGTAGGCGGGCGCGTTCTCACTGCGTCCTGCGTGCGCCCTGCCGAAGAAGGCATGAACGTTGCGACCGCCTCCGCGAAAGTCACGCGTGCGCGCCGCACACTCGTCGAGCTGCTCATGTCCGACCATCCATCGCCGTGCGCTCGCCAGCAACACTCCGGCGACTGCGAACTCGAAACTCTTGCCCGCACCGAAGGAATCGAATCGCCCCGTTTTGCTCGGCGGGACTCTTCGCGAGGCCGCGACGACTCTTCGGTCGCCATCGCAGTTGACCACGACGCTTGCATTCTGTGCGACCGCTGTATTCGCGGTTGCGATGAAATTCGCCACAACGATGTCCTCGGCCGCATGGGCAAAGGCTATCGCTCCGGCATCGCCTTCGATAACAACCAGCCCATGGGCGACTCTTCGTGCGTTTCCTGCGGTGAGTGCATGATTTCATGCCCCACAGGCGCGCTCACGAACAAGTTCCACGTCGGTACCGCGCTGAGCGTCGGCGATCCTGCGCTGCCGGAATTTCTCAAGGGTCTGCCTGTTTTTTCGGGAGTTTCAGGCACTTTCCTCGAATTGAACAGCGGCTCGGTTGTCATGCGGCATTTCCGACCCGGCGAAATCATTTGCCGCGAAGGGGATTACGGATCCACAGCGTTTTATCTGCTGAAAGGCAGCGCTCAAGTTTCCATCAACACTCAGATCGGCCACGTGAAAACCGAAGGCGGCGCTCGCGGATTTTTTAGCAAGCTCTCCAGCCGGCTGGCGCACAGCGCCGAGGACCGCCGCGAAGAGGAAGCCGACCGCCGCACCATTCCCATCGACGCCCCCGCCGACCTCCCGCTCGCAAAGCCTGTCGCCGAACTTGGCCCGGGCGAGCTCTTCGGCGAAATGACTTGCATGAGCTTTTATCCGCGCTCCGCCACCGTGCAAGCTCTCACGGAATGCACCGCGCTGGAGATGCTTCGCAACGTTCTCGACATTCTCCAGCGCAACAAGAATTTCCGCGGCGAGATCGAGCAGAACTATCGCCGTCGCGCGCTTGACTCGCACCTGCGCAGTGTTCCTGTGTTCGCTCAGCTCACGCCCACTTTCATCGACCTGCTGCGCGACAAGGTCGAACTGATTCGTTACTCGCCCGGTCAGGTCATCTGCCGTCAAGGAGAAATGGCCGACAGTTTTTACCTTGTGCGCATTGGTTTCGTGAAAGTCTCTCAGTCTCATCCCGGCGGGGAAATAATTCTCGCCTACCTTGGCCGCGGCGGATATTTCGGCGAAGTCGGATTACTGGGAGGCGGGACTCGCACGGCGACCTGCGCAGCGCTCGACCACGTTGAAGTGGTGCGTATCGCCGCGGATGATTTTCGGCTGATGATGGAGCAGTTTCCGGAGATTCACCGCAGCCTCGAAACCGTCGCCCTGGGCCGCCAGCAGGAAAATCGAGACCGTCTCGCTCTGGTCGAATCCACACCGCTGCAGGATTTCCTGGCGCAAGGTTTGATGGAAGCGCAGAGCCTGCTCATCCTCGATCTGGAACGCTGCACTCGCTGCGACGCCTGCGTTCGCGCATGCGCCGACGCTCACGATGGCGTGACGCGCCTCATTCGCGAAGGCCTGCGCTTCGACAAGTATCTCGTGGCAACGTCCTGCCGCCAGTGCCGCGACCCGTTGTGCATGGTTGGCTGTCCTGTTGGCTCGATTCGCCGGCGCAATTCGCTCGAAGTGATTATTGAGGACTGGTGCATCGGTTGCGGCCAGTGCGCCAACAATTGTCCTTACGGAAACATCAACATGCATCCGTTCACGGTGAACGTCGCCGATCCCGAGTCGCCGGGCCGCACGCGCGCTGTCGTCAAGCAAAAAGCCACTTCCTGCGACCTGTGCACCGATCACGCCGAGCCGAGCTGCGTTTACGCATGTCCTCACGACGCTGCCCATCGGGTTGATCCGCGCAAATTCTTCGGCCGGCTCCTTGCGCAATCCAAGTCGGACTGAGGACCGGCGTGCTCTTCGATCAAACGCATCGAAAATGGCTCACTGCGACAGTCATCATTCTCATCGTTGCAACCGCTGTGTACATTCCTTACGCGCTCAGTTCGCCGCAAGGGCCTCGCGGAGGCAGCGCCACCGGGCTTGCCTTCGGCATCGCCGCTTTCGCGCTCATGATTTTTGCCGGATTGCTTGGCGCCCGTAAAAAAGTTCCCGTGTGGCGAGTCGGCCGCGCGCAAACATGGATGCGTGGTCACTTGTGGCTTGGATTGATCAGCCTTCCGCTGGTTTTGTTTCACGCCGGATTCCACAAGCGTGGAACGCTCACTTTTGTTTTGATGATTTTGACTTTTCTCGTAGTCGCGAGCGGCATCTTCGGTGCGATCCTGCAAGCGTACATCCCTCGTCGCATGACAATCGAAGTGCCGATGGAGACGATCTACGAACAGATCGACCATGTGCGCTCGCAGTTGCGCGAAGAAGCCGATCAGCTTGCTACCGCAGCCTGCGGAACAATAGAAGGCGTTCGCGCTCCGGCTGCCACCGAGATTGCCGCTTCGGGCCAAACTGCATCCGCCGTTGAAATAGGCGTCGAAGTAAGCGAAGAGTCGCGCGCGCAACTGCGTGAGTTCTACGTGTGCCGTATGCGTCCGTTTTTGAACACGCCCGCGGAACGGCGCTCGTCGCCTCTCGCCGATGCGCCCCGCGCAGCAGGTTTATTCGAGGAGCTGCGTCTGTTGCTTCCGCCCGAGCTCCACGAAACGCTTAAGGATTTCGAAAGCATCTGCGAAGAAGAGCGCCAGCTCGTTCGTCAGGCCCATTTGCACCGCATCTTGCATGCTTGGCTGCTCGTCCACGTGCCGTTGTCTTACGGTTTGCTTGTGCTCGTTGCCGTACATGCTGTGATGGCTTTGCGCTTCTAAAACGGAAAGCAAGGAGCGAACGTTTGCCACGCCGTCCGAGAACAGCGAAGAAGCTGGCGCAGCGAATCGAGCTCTCGTATTTCGAGCGGCCGCATCCGCTTCGCCGCTGGCGCTTCATTCTTTCTGTGGCCGTCCCTGCAGTCGCGCTGTTATGGCTTGCCGTTGTCCGCGTCTCCGGCAGTCGAACGCCTTACAGCATGGGGCCCGTCTCCGCGTCGCACGCGTTCTTCGGACAGAAATGCTCCGCATGCCACGTTGCGGACACAGTTTCGTTTCGCTATTCGGTCAGCGATCAAGCCTGTCTCGCCTGCCACGACGGTCCGATTCATCAAGCAGCGCAAATCTTCACGCCATCGTGCAGTTCGTGCCATACCGAGCATCTCGGTCGCGCGCGCCTGATTAACGTAAGCGATGTTTCCTGCACGCAATGCCACGCGAATCTCTCAACGGCTAACGGCGCTCCGCATTTCGTGCGTACTGTCCTTTCATTCGCGACGCACCCGGAGTTCGCTCCCCTGCGTGGCAATTCGAAAGACCCCGGCACGATCAAGTTCAATCACCAGGTTCATCTGCAAGCAAATCTGATCGGTCCCGATGGCCGCCGCGTTCAGCTTGCCTGCAACGATTGCCACCATCCCGGCGCGGGACGCGGTCTGTGGCCTTACGGTGTGCCAGGCATTGAGGCGGTCACGTTTTCCGGCGGCACGGAATACGCGGGAGCCTCCAACGTTTCCCATCGCAGCAGCGCCGCCGAAAAACGCCTCGAGTTAGCCTACATGGCGCCGCCAACCTATTCAAACACGTGCTTTTCGTGTCACGCGCTCGAGTTCGACAGCCGTTTTTCGCAATCCGTGCCGCACGGCACACCCGCGAAAGTCGACGCGTTCCTTCGCAACGAGTATCAGCAGTACCTTGCCTCGCATCCATCAGCTTTGCGCGAAACGTTTTCTCCGCCGCGCCTGCCGGAGAAACCGATCGCGCCCACTCCGCGCGTCGTCACTTCCGAGGAATGGGTCGCAGAACAAACCGCTGCTGCGGAAAACCTTCTTTGGCGAAAAACTTGCGCGGAATGCCACACTCTCACTGTCTCGGCGCAAAATTCTCTGCCTGCGATTGCTCCATCGCGCATCACCCTTCGCTGGCTGCCAAATTCGAATTTCAGCCACGACTCGCACCGCATGGTCACCTGCGAATCCTGTCACTCAGGCATTTCTTCCAGCGAGCTTACATCGGACGTGAATCTCCCCAGCGTTCGCACCTGCCAGCAATGCCACGCCCAACGCGCCTCCGCCGCGCCGGCCGGTTGTTATGAATGCCACACGTATCACGATTGGTCGCACGAGAAAATCTATCCTGGAAAGTTCTCGCTGCCGGATTTCCTGAAGGATTCTCGGAACTTCGCGCCCACCAGTGGCAACGTTCCGGCGACCGCAGCCGTCTTGCGCTAACTACTTATTGCCGCTTTTTCCGATCACTTCGCTGATCCACTTTTCTGCGCGCGCCGCGACGCTCGTGGATGGCGCCTGTGGTTTAGCCGGAGGCGCGTCCGTCACCGTATATAGCTTGCCGTCATGCAAAAACATTCGCTGCATCTCCGTCAAATTAAATGGCCGCGCGCCACGTCGCCCGAAAACAGCAATCTGATTCCCGCTCTCGTCTACCGCGCGATCCCTGTCAATCCCTTTCGAAATCGCCAGCGCCGCTCCTGCCGTGCGGTAAGTCGCAACCAGCTTCGGGATCGGGCGGGGGCTGAAGCCCTCAAATCTCGGATTGTCTTCCGGCGCGATCAACTGCACCACGCGCATTCCATTTCGCCCGTCCGCAACGTACGCAAAAATGCTTGCCGCCGTTGCGCCCAGTTTTGCGTCATTCACATCGTTCATGGCGCCGCCAGCCGTGAAAATCTGGTCCAGCGCCGGATGCTCCGGTTTTTCCACGTTCACAATCGCCATCCCTTGCTTGCCCGCCGCCACGTAGGCGTACGTCCTCGCCACATAAATATTTCTCGCATCGCTCAGCGGCACAATCGCATTCGGCAGCAGTCGCGGATGCGCGAGGTCCGTCACATCCAGCACCTTCATTCCATCGCGGTCCACAATGAAACCGTACCGAAACTGAATCGCGATCCCGCGCGGCTCATTCAACTCCGGCGCGCCAATCTGTGACACCACGCGCGGCGCGAGCGGATTATTCAAGTCCACCACCACCAATCCGTGCGCACACAAAATGTAAGCATACGTCCCCGCAATCGCGATTCGCCGCGCTCCATTCAAAATTCCATTTGGATTGAACGTCGCCGCGCGCCGCAGAAAATTGTCTTCCGGATTCCCGTTGAGCAGTGTCGACACGCCCGGCGCTTTGCTCTTCAAATCCGGATTCCCGACGACGATCAGCCCTTCATATTTGTCCGTGACATACAGGAATCCGTACATCAAATGAATCGGCTGCTCCTGATTCTGCGCCAATTGCGTCCGCGTTGGATCCACCGCGAGCGTCGTCGGCGTCGCTACGTCCGTCGCGAACTTCGTCTTCACGTACAATCTCTGCCCCAGCGGAGAAACTGGCGCCGTCACCATCTGCTCGGAAAAATTCTTGTTGTCCACATTCGCGATGTCATAAACGCGGAACCCGCCCTTGCCCATCGCCGCGTACATATATTCGCCTCGCGTCTGTACGCTCAAAACAGATTTGCCGACATGATGCCGCGCCACGCTCAGCTTCCGTCCGCCCGCGACAAATTTCCGGTAATCCTCCGGATACGCAATCTCCTGGAAATCGCTGCCGTAAACCGTATCCGGATCGTCGTGTTCCGCCACAGCCACGGCCGAAAATCCCTTGTCTCCTTCCGCCACATACACATACCGTCCCTGATAATTCAGGAAATTCGTTCCCAGCAGCAGCACTTGCGCCATCCACGCATTGTTGTCGCCGGCGCTCGACACATGGCAATCCGTGCACTGCTTCGTCTCCGTCGCGCGCACCGTGTGCGGCACAAACGTGCTGAACGCCTGCCCGCTGAATCCCGGCGCTGAAACAGTTTGCTGCGTGTAGTAAAGCCAGTCGCGATTCGCATTCTGTGAACTCACCAGAATCGCGCAACTCGAACGCGCCGGCGCCACGCGGTGCCCGGTCACCGTTCCATCGACCGCCAGCATGTACGCATCGTCTCGCAGCACCTGGAAGTTGTACGTCGTCCAGTTCCGCGACACCGTCCCTTCGTTGTGCAACATTCTCCGCCGATTGTTCGCGGTCATCTGCAAATGGCATCCAAAGCAGTTCGGCGTCCACGACGAATGGCACGCAAAGCACGTCATGCCGGCGCGCGGATGCGCCAGTTCCTCGTCGCTTGCCGGAACGTCGCCCCACGTCGCGCCATCCGTGCGCAACGTTTTTGCCAGCCGCGATTTCTCGCTGTAGTGAGAATTCCCCGGCGTAATCGTGTCCAGCACCTGCGTCACTTCCCATTGCATGTCGCGCTGCATCATCGAGCGTTGGTAAAGTTTGCCGTCCTCCCAGTAGAACTCGCGCTCGCCCCACGGAGTCCGCTGTGCCGCCAGATTGATTCCTCCTTCCGGCGACGCAGGCCCCGACGTAATCAGCGTCGCCTTCTCCCGAATCGTTCCGTGGCAATCTGTGCAATGAATCGCAATCGCTGCGCGCGGCTCGTTGTAAATCTTGCCCGTTCCGTGCGCGTCTTGCGCAAAGTGACAATCCACACACTGCATCCCTTTTTCCAAATGCAAATCTTGGAGATGAACCGCCTTCCCAAATTTCTGTGGATCGTCGAAGGCCACCGTGTTTCCGTTCGCATCGAGCAAGTTTCCATCGCGGTCGTGCTTCTGCACTTGCCGGAAAATCCAGCCGTGCCCGTGAAAATCGTCAAATTGCGTTTTCGTGAGCTTCTGGTTGAACTCCGCGCTCCCAGTCTGCGCCAGAAAGTTCACGTCGGCCCAGAGTCCGCGGGGAGCCGCCGCCTCCGGATTTCGCAATCCAACTTTGTAGCGTTCCCCTTCCGTAGGGTTGCGCTGCTTCTGCGGATACATCGTCTTCGCGTCCACTTCGTTGTCCCACCACGTGTCGCCGTAATACGTCGCCAGCATGTTCGTGCCCGGATGCACATGGCACACCATGCACTGGCTCGAAGGCATCGACAGCGTAAACGCGTGCTTGATCGGATGCCCGGGCTCCCCGCGCGGAATCGTCGGATCCGCCTGCGCGCTTTCGCCCATGTTTCCGTATTGCGCGTACTGCATCGAATGCGCGGTCGAGCGGTCGTTCGCATAAACCACATGGCACGCCGTGCAGCCGCTCCCGCGATAATCTCCCGGCTGATCGTTCGTCCCCGGCAAATTCAATGTCGGGTCCAGCAGCCGCGTTTTTTGCAAGCCCAGAAAAACCGGATCGGTTCTGAGTTGCGTACCAAATCCGCGGGAACTCAATTTGTCGTCCGGCTTTCCCGGCTCTTCCAGCCGGTCCGGATTTCCAATCTCACTTTTCTCTGCACCGCCCCGCTCGAAAACTCGCAACACATTTCCCGGCTGCGAAATCTCCCACCGCTCCAGCGGCTCCTCGAATGGCAAAATCCCTTTTGCAAGAGTCTCTTCGGCAGTCGGCACGGGATAGGTCTTCACTCTTTGCGGCGTGCCGTCCGCCGCATAGCTCTCTCCGAGATGTTCGTCCTTCAGCGGATACGAACCGTTGTTGTAGAGCGCCGCGCCCCACAAAATTCCGCCGACCGCCATCATGCTCGTCCGCACGGAATAAACTTCCTGCGCGTGGCATCCGTTTTGCCCGCACGTTTTATTTGCCACTCGCAAATCCCCCGGGTTGACGAACTGAATGTATTCCGCACTTTCGCGCAGCCAGTCCGTATACGCGCGCACCGGATTCGCCGAACTTTTCCAGAGCCATGGCAGCTTCGGCGTGGGGTGCGCCTTCGCTTTTGCAGCTTCATATTCCGCTGACCCGGCTTTCGCGCCGGAAGGAACCACGACGCTTGCATTTCCCGTGTGACAGTCCACGCATCCCAGCCGCACCGTGCTCGTTGTGTGCATCGTCGGTTGATCCACGCCCACGTGGCACGAAACGCATCCTGCGGATTTTCGATCTGCGTCGGCTTGCGTCTGATTGATCAGCAGCGCTGCGTTATTTCGATTTTGCGCATGTACATCCTCGCGAGTCATCAGCAGCACAAACAGCGCAGCGCCCGCCAGTGCGAAGCATGCCGGTGCGAAATACGCTCGTCGCAGAAACATCATTGTGAGCTTGCTGGTGCGTCTCACTCGCGCACTCGCCTCAAAATCGAAATCTCAAATTCGCAAACGCCGAAAACAGCGTCCGTTTCGTATAAATATTCTGAAAACCCTGCCCCGGTTGAAACACGGATCCGCCGAACGTCAGCGCAATATTCTCCGTAAGCGGCGGCCTGTACTTTGCGCCCAGATCAAACTCCTCACCGATATCGTGCCGAATCGGCGACTGAAACAGCACCAGTTCAAGCGGCTCTGTCCGGTCGAATCGCATGAAATTGAAATTCGTCACGGCTGTCAGCTTCGTCGTCACGTCAAAATCCGCTCCTGCGTTGTAAATCCAGATTCCCGGATTCACAAAATTCGCCTGGCCTTCGTTTTTGTCCGAACGCAGATTCGGCAGCAAACTCTCTTCAGGTGTCAGGTCCACACCCGAGCCCGACAGCCGTATCGCCTCGCGGTTCCAGAAACTGAACACTCCGCCCGCAAATGCCGGATTGTCGATGATCGCGTCGAATCCTCGCGCGCGGCCGTTGCGCGGATTCGCATCGCCTGACGAGTATAAGAACGATCCGCGAAAACGCATCCAGTCTTTGTCTTTCGAAAGTTCCAGCGCTGCCATCTGCGCATTCACCGTCACTCTTCGCCCCGCAATCGCGTTGAACGTGTCGTATCCTAGCGCCTGATAGAATGCATGGCTTACGTTGATGGGCCCGATGTGCCCGTCGCTCGTCCATCCCAGATACGCCACGCGAATCCCGTGCGTAACCACCCCCGCGCCCTGATTCACCACGTTTCCGATCGGCGCGGGCCGTACCAGAAATCCGTCAGTATTGAAA
>Ga0126373_10004725_pt1 | contig 10472 bp, 10 predicted proteins | sample PanSoiMetPlot_11_FD_92545 | JGI IMG/M metagenome (GOLD analysis project Ga0126373, IMG submission 92545) | Tropical forest soil microbial communities from Panama - MetaG Plot_11 | ecosystem: Environmental > Terrestrial > Soil > Tropical forest > Bulk soil | place: Panama | collected 2016-02-17
GACCTGGTAACCGAGGTGCCCCAGCGGCCCAGGACCAATTACCAGGCCAAGGACCAGGACACCTCGCTGCGGGCGTTCCGCGACGAGGTGGTCGCCGCGATCGGCCAGCGCAACCTCGTGGACGTGCGCTCACCCGATGAGTTCAGCGGCAAGCTGCTGGCACCGGCTCACCTGCCGCAGGAGCAGGCCCAGCGGGCGGGCCACATCCCGACGGCCAGGAACGTTCCGTGGTCCAAGGCCGCGAACGACGACGGCACCTTCAAGTCGGATGACGACCTGCGCAAGCTCTACCGGGACGAGGCCGGCCTCGACTTCAGCAAGGACACCATCGCCTACTGCCGGATCGGCGAGCGGTCCGCGCACACCTGGTTCGTGCTGCACGAGCTGCTCGGGCAGCCGCGCGTCAAGAACTATGACGGGTCCTGGACCGAGTACGGCTCCCTCGTCGGGGTGCCGATCGAGCTGGGTGAGGGCCGGTGAGCGGGGCACAGGACGGCTGCGGGGCGCCGGCCGGCGGGGTCGCCGTGACCGAGAACTCCTCTGGCGAGGCCATCATCGAAGGCCACGTGATCAAGGAGGGCGCGCCGGTGGCGGTCGGTTATGCTCGGCTGCTGAACGACGGCGGTGAGTTCGTCGCCGAGGTTCCGCTGGGCGAGGACGGCGGGTTCCGGTTCTTCGCCGCGCCCGGCACGTGGACGGTCCGGGTGCTCGCACCTGGCGGCGCGCGCGTGGACGAGACGGTCAGCGCCGACAAGGGCCACACCACCACGCTGCAGGTCAGCGTCTCCGCAGCGGCGTAACACCTGAAACAGGCCCGGAGGGGCAGGCCGCCAACGGCGGCCTGCCCCTCCGGCGTCGCGAGCCACAAGGTCCCGCCTCTTAGCCTGCTGATAACTCCTCCGCGCTGCCCAGTCCGGAGTCGTTGCCCAAGGATCCGGCAAGGTAGACGACCCGGCGGGCGATGTTGACGGCGTGGGCGGCAAGCCGCTCGTAGAAGCGTGCCACCAGCGTCATCTCCATCGTCACCGGCAGCGCCATCCGCCCCGCGGCAAGTTCGGCAATCAAGCTGGCGTGCAGGTCGTCCATCTGCTCGTCACGCTCGCCCAGCTTGAACGCGGTTGACCGGTCCCGCTTGTACCAGGAGTCCGCCGCCTGGCGCCACATGTCGGCTACGAGGTCACCCATTCGCTCGACGATCCCCCGGCCACGTGGCGAGAGTTCGTCGCTGAGGATGTAGTCGGCCCGCCTGGCGATGTCCACGACAAGATCATGAGAGCGCTCAAGCTCGGGCACGATTCGCAGCACGGAGAGCAGGAAGCGCAAGTCCGAGGCGACGGGTGCCTGCAGCAGGATCTCCCGGTTAACCAGTTCCTCGATCTCCTGGTAAAGGGCGTCGATGACCTTATCGCGTTCGGCCAACACCCGGACTACCTGGTTGTCGCCACTAAGGAGGGCATTGGTCGCCCCCGGCAGGTCTTCAGCGACCATGGCGAACAGCTCGATGACCTTTGCTTCGATGGCTTCCAGTTCGCGGGTAAATTCCTGTCGATGCTCAGCCATGGCTTGAGCCTACTGGGCACCCGCCCTGGTCCTCTAGGGGCAGATGGACCGCCTGTGTCCGCACCGCCCCGGGACCTTCGGCCCTGTCGTCCACCTGATCTTGGGACTACCCTGTAATTAGTACGAATCGGAACTAATCGAGGCCCTGAGGAGCAGAAATGTCCGGAATCCTCGTCGGGGTAGACGGTTCGGACCATTCCCGCCGTGCTCTCAGCTGGGCAATGCGTGAGGCTGCGCACCATCATGTCCCGCTGACCGTCATGACGGTTCACCCGGCCCCAGTCCGGCCAGCCACCCAGATCTACTGGAATGTGCCCGACCTGCCCGATAGGAGTTTTGATCCCGAGACCGCGCGAATGCGGCTTCAGCAAATGGTGGACGAGGTAGCGAAGGATCTCGGCGAGACGCCGCCCGAGGTCATTGTGAGCGTGATCACGGGCGATCCCGCCGAAGAACTCGTCAACGCCTCGCATGACGCCGACATGCTCGTCGTGGGGTCCCGCGGCAGCGGCGTGTTCGCCAAGCTCCTCATAGGCTCGGTGAGCAGCAAGGTCACGCAGCACGCGGCCAGCCCGGTGGTGGTCGTCCCCGCGGCTGGCTAGGCGGAACGGCCGGAAGCCGCGCCCGGGGACGGCGCCGGCGCCGCTGCTGCTGACTGGGATGGTGACGGCCGCACAGGAGGGCGCATGAGGGCATACCCAGACGGTTCATCGGGCGTCCGTACCACGGCTTTGCGCTTTCTCCTGATGACACGGGGCAAGGGCCATAATTAGACTGAGGCGCGTCGATCGCCATGCCGGCATGGGAGTTAGTTTCAAAATGAGACATGTCCGATGAAACGGGCTGCGATGATCGGGGCGGGCTGGACATGAAGTCTAGCTAAATTTGAGGTGTAGTAAAGGTGACATGAATGTGAATACTTATCGACAGGGTGTTCACAGAGTTAATATCGAGCGACCAGAATGTTCACGGTGGCGGCCCAGGTCTGCGTAAGGCTGACCCCGGTTCCGCCCGCACGCCCGACGGCCTGGATACTTGTTTGCACGGTGGGAGTGTCATGAGGGTGGTGGTGGCTCTGGGCGGGAATGCGCTGCTGCGCCGGGGACAGCCGATAGCTTTGGAAGGCCAGCGCGGAGATATGCGGCTGACCTGTGACCGCCTAGTATCTAGTAACCGAGAAAATGAATTGAGTATTCTCGCATGAGAATGGCCCGCACGTTCGAATCAGCGGCCGGCATTTTCTTCGGCCAAGCTGAGAACGCCGCCATACCATCAAGGCCATCCTCATCGCAACACTCGGCAGTCAGACAGGGGCCGGGTGCTGGTATCCAGCAGTGCAAGGCTGGGCACGGCCGATTTCAGCGCCAATGAAGAAAGAGGTATCTCAATGCAACGTCAGCGCATCAGACGGACCGCCGTAGGGCTGCCCGTTGTCGCGATGGCTCTTGTCCTGGCCGCATGTTCCTCCTCAACCACGACCGGCGGAGGATCCTCCTCAGGAAGCGGCTCGAGCCTGTCCGGCACACTCAACGGGAGCGGGTCGACGTTCCAGCTCACCTTCCAGCAGTCGGCCATCCAGGCGTTCAAGGCAATCCAGCCCAACATGACCGTCAACTACGGCGGCGGCGGCTCGGGCAAGGGACGTTCGGACCTAGCCGCGGGCGTCGTCAACTTCGCCGGCTCGGACTCACCGATCCCCTCCGACGAGGTGGCGAACTTCAAGGGCAAGACCGTGTTGTACTTCCCGATCATGCTCGGCCCGATCACGATGTCGTACAACCTGTCGGGGGTCAGCAGCCTGAAGCTGGACCCGGCGACCATCGCGGGCATCTTCCAAGGCAAGATCAAGACCTGGAACGACCCAGCGATCAAGGCGCTCAACTCGGGCGTCAACCTGCCCAGCACTCCGATCTCCCTCGCCGTCCGCTCCGACTCCTCGGGCACGACGGCGAACTTCTCGCTGTTCCTCACGCTGGCCGCGGCCAGCACCTGGAAGCTCGGCACCAGTTCGACCATCAACTGGCCCTCCAGCGCGCACGCTGGCAACGGTAACGGCGGGGTGGCGCAGATCATCAAGTCCACCCCTGGGTCCATCGGGTACGTCGATTACGCCGACGCCAAGGCCGCCGGGCTGACCTTCGCCTCGGTCAAGAACAAGTCCGGCAACTTCATCGCGCCCTCGCCGTCGTCGGCGTCTGCGGCCGGTAGCACGGTGACCCTCAAGCCCGACCTCACGTTCGCCGCCGCCTGGTCGTCGAACCCGCAGGCCTACCCGATCACCTACCAGTCGTGGGACCTGGTCTACCAGAAGCAGTCGAGCGCGAACACCACGAAGATGCTCAAGGCGTACATCAGCTACCTGATTGGGGACGGTCAGAAGCTGCTCACCACGCTGGGCTACGCCCCGCTGCCCGCCAACATCGATTCGAAGGCCAAGGCGCAGCTGAGCAAGATCGGATCGTAATGAGCACAGCAACACAAGCGGATCAGGCCGCCCCGGGCAGCGTCCCGGCCCGCGGCCTGACCGCGCCCCGGGGGCTGGCTGACCGCAGCTTCCAGTGGCTGGCTCTGGGGGCGGGCCTGCTGGTCCTGGTGATCCTGGTCCTTATCGCCTTCTCCACCACCCAGCAGGCCTGGCCCTGGTTCAAGACCGAGGGCCTGGGCATCTTCGGGACCGTCTGGGACCCCGCGGCCAACAAGTTCGGCGCGACGCCGTTCATCTACGGCACGTTCGTCACGGGTGTGATCGCGCTGGTGGTGGCGGTCCCGGTCAGCGTGGCCATCGCGTTGCTCTTGACCCAGGTCGTGCCGTACCGCATCGCGCGGCCGATCGTGTACGTGGTCGACCTGCTGGCCGTGGTCCCGTCCGTCGTCTGGGGCCTGTGGGGCATCTTGGTATTCGCCCCCTGGATCCAGCACATCTACGCCCACATCGGCTCGGCCGTCGACGGGATCCCGGTGCTCGGCGCGCTGTTCGGGCCTCCGACGAGCGGGGCCTCGTTCTTCACCGCGGGCATCATCCTGGCCTTCATGATCACGCCGATCGTGACCTCGCTGTCGCGCGAGGTCATCGCGACGGTGCCGTCAATCGACCGGGAGGGGGCATACGCGCTGGGCGCCACCCGCTGGGAGATGATCCGTGGCGTCGTCCAGCCGCACAGCCAGGGCGGTGTAGTCGGGGCCGTGCTGCTCGGACTGGGCCGGGCGGTGGGCGAGACGATCGCGGCCGCGCTGGTGATCGGGTCCTCGCCCACGATCACCTCCCACCTGTTCTCCACCGGTTACAGCATGCCCGCGGTCATCGCGAACCAGTTCGGCGAGTCCACCGGCGTGTTCAAGGCCGGGCTGATCGGACTCGGCGTGCTCCTGTTCGCCTTCACTATCATCATCAACGTCGTCGCCCGAGCGATCGTCGATCGTTCCGCGCGGCGGATGCGAGGTGAGTGATGGCCGCCATCACCGAGCCGCCAAAGGCCGACCTGCGAGAGCCGGCGGGCTGGCGGCGCACCAAGAACCGGATCGCCACCGTCTTGATGTGGATCTCGTTCGTGGTCGTGATCATCCCGCTGATTTTCGTCTTGTACACCGTCATCGCCAAGGGCGCCTCGGTCATCAGCTGGCAGTTCCTGACCAGCGGCCCGATCCCGCCGAATGTGCTGCCCGCCGACGTGGGGGGAATGGGCCCGGCGGTACTCGGCACGATCGAGATCGTCGCCCTGGCCTCGGCCATAACCGTGCCGCTCGGCGTACTCGGCGCGATCTACCTCAACGAGTACGGCGGCAAAAACTGGCTAGCGTGGTTCATCGGGTTCATGGCCGACGTGATGACCGGCGTACCGTCTATCGTGATGGGGCTGTTCATCTTTTCGATCTGGGTGCTGCACTTCGGCTTCTCGGGCCTGGCCGGCGCCTTCGCCCTGGGCGCCCTCATGCTGCCGATCGTGATCAGGTCCACCTACGAGATGCTCCTGCTGGTGCCGGACACGCTCCGCGAGGGGAGCTACGCCCTCGGGGCCAGCAAATCCCGCGTCACGCTGACCGTGGTGCTGCCGGCCGCGCTCGGCGGCATCGTTAGCGGCGTCCTGCTGGCCATCGCCCGGGCCGCGGGCGAGACGGCCCCGTTGCTGTTCACCATCCTCACGGTCACTAGCGCGAACCCGAACGTGTTCAGCGGCCCCAACACTTCGCTGCCCTCGCAGATCTTCGCGAACGCAACACAGCCGTACCCGGGCGCCCAGGCCCGCGGCTGGGGCGCGGCGCTCACGCTCATCGCGATCGCTTTCATCCTCATGATCGCTGCCCGCATCGTCACCGCCCGATACGCTCGCTACCAGCGCTAGGAACATCATGGAAGATCCACAGCCGAACGTCGCTGCGAAGACCGAACTGCCCAAGCCAGCGGCCCTGCAGGAGACAAGGGCACGGGATGTCTCGAGTGCGCCGGGCAATTGCATCTTCGACGTAAACAACGTCTCGATCTATTACGGGTCGTTCAAGGCCGTCACCGACGTCACGTTGCCCGTTTACGAGAATGAGATCACGGCGTTCATCGGCTCGTCGGGGAGCGGCAAGTCGACGGTACTGCGGTCGTTCAACCGCATGAACGATCTCATACCGGGAGCACGGCTGGAAGGTGAGATGGCCTACCGGGGGGAGTCGCTCTACGGCAGGGATGTCTCCGCGACGGCCGTGCGCCGGCGCATCGGCATGGTCTTCCAGAAGCCCAACCCGTTCCCCAAATCGATCTACGACAACGTCGCCTACGGGCCCCGCATCAACGGCATCCACAACAAGGGCAAGCTGGACGAAATCGTCGAGAGCTCGCTGCGCAAGGCCGCGCTGTGGGAGGAGGTCAAAAACCGGCTGAAAACGTCGGGCCTGAGCCTGTCCGGCGGGCAGGCGCAGCGGTTGTGCATCGCCCGGACGATCGCCGTCGAGCCGGACGTCGTCCTCATGGACGAGCCCGCCTCGGCGCTCGACCCGATCGCGACCGGCGCCATCGAGGACCTGATGAAGGAGCTCAAGCAGCAGTACACGATCATCGTCGTCACGCACAACATGCAGCAGGCCACGCGGGTCAGTGACCGCACCGCCTTCTTCTACGTGCTCACCGACACCAAGAGCGACACCCGTACGGGCGTGCTCGTCGAATACGGCCCGACCGCGCAGATCTTCGAGGATCCAAAAGATCCCCGCACCCAGGGCTACGTGACCGGCCGGGTAGGCTAACCAGGCATGACTGAGGGGCGGCATACCGACGCGGGCCCGCCTCCCGCCACCGGTCCAGGCGGGAGGAGCGTGGTGCCGCCAGGCGTGTGGGTGGATGACACAGACGAAGACGACCCGGTGCTGCGCAACGCCGACGGGAGCCTGGTCGACACCTGGCGCGAGGAGTATCCCTACACCGAGCGGTTCACCCGTGAGGAATACGACCATCTGAAACGGCTGCTTCAGGTCGAACTGCTCAAGCTGCAATACTGGGTCCAGGACACGGGCCGCCGCATTGTTGTGATCTTTGAGGGCCGTGACGCGGCAGGCAAGGGCAGCACCATAAAGCGCTTCATGGAACATCTTAATCCGCGCACCGCGCGCGTCGTCGCGCTCACCGTCCCCACCGAACGCGAGCGGTGGCAATGGTATTTCCAGCGCTACATAGTGCATCTGCCAACAGCGGGGGAGATCGTGTTTTTCGACCGCTCGTGGTATAACCGCGCGGGGGTCGAGAAGGTTATGGGCTTTTGCACCGAGGAGGAACACGAGACCTTTCTCCGGCAGGTTCCCCAGTTCGAGCGGTTGCTGGTCGACGAGGGCATCCTGCTGACCAAGTTCTGGTTCTCGGTCACGCCTGGCGAGCAGCATACGCGGTTCGCCATCCGGCAGATCGACCCCGTGCGGCAGTGGAAGCTAAGCCCGACCGATATCGCACTGCTTGACAAGTGGGATGCCTACACCGAGGCCAAGGTCACGATGTTCCGGCGGACGGACACGCCCGAGGCGCCCTGGACAGTGGTCAGAAGCAATGACAAGAAACGCGCCCGCATAGAAGCCATGCGCAGTGTGCTCGCTGGGATCGAATACGACCGAAAGGATTACGAAGCTGTCGGGCGCCCAGACCCGCTGATCATCGGCGCTCCCGCGGATATGCGGGAATTGGGCCCAGGGCAGCTGTCTCCCACCCCGCTCGCTAAGGCCAGAATGGTGCAGCGGCCCCCCGCGTAACGACCGGCGCCTACGCAGCCCGAGACGGTACGGAGCGCCCGGCAGGCGCTGCGGCAGGCTCACTGGCCGACGGGGCCGCGCTCGCTGGCTCGGCGTGATCTCAGGTCACCAGCCCCCGCCTGCCATACGCCGTGCACTCCCCGGCTTGGGCGCGGCGCGGTCATCCTCAAGTGGCGATCTAGGCCGGACCAGGCGGTCTCGTTCCGAAACTCATCACCTTTTCGTCGCATTCTAGTACGCATTTAGTTCAACTCTTCGTAATCTAAGGCGCCTATCACTGAGAGCGGCAGGGCCGGAACCCCCACGATGAGGAGGGTGGAACCCCCTCCAGGCGAAGTTCCGGTGACCATCGACATGTCGAGGCGCGCAGTGTCCATTAAGGGGCGGCTGATCATCGCGATCTCCCGGCGTCTTGCGGAATGACAGCCGCGTCGCGGGGGGACGAGGGCAGGACCGGGCTCCGGGGGCGGCCCGCACCCGCTGCGGCAGTGCTGGCTGACCGGCTCGCCGCGGCACTAGTTCATCACGAGCCTGGCTGGCGGCTGCCCCGGCTCACCGCGCTGGCGCGACGCTACAGCGTGAGCTCGTCGGAGATTGACGCGGCCATCGACGAACTGGCCGCGCGCCACCTGGTCCGGCGGCTGCCGGACGGGCAGGTGTACCGGGCCAGCCCCGCCGAGTACCGGGTGCCGCTGGAGGGGATCTTCGGCCTGAGTTCCCACGTCGACCCCATGGGCGGGCAGCTTGCCTGCAAGAGCAGGCATACCACCATGCGCCGGCCGCCCGAGGACATCGGCCGGTCGCTGGGGCTGGCCCCCGGGGAGCCCGTCCTGGCCGTCCGCTGCGTGTGGACGGTGGGCGGTGAGCCAGGCGCACTGGCGGCCAGCTACCTGCCCGAGCGGGCGGCGGCCACGCTGGGGGTGCTCCCGGCGGGGGAGCCTGGCGAGGAGGACCTCGTGCTCGGCGCCCACGACAAGGGGAGCCTGATCCCGCCCGCCTCGTTCCCGTTCCCGTGGCGGCCCGCCGGGCCGGAGGGCCCCCGGCCCGGGGCGGTCCAGCTCGAAATGGGCTTGCCGCCGCCGTCGGCGGCACGGACGCTGCGCCTGGGGGCAGGCGAGCCGGTGGCCACGGTGACCGTAAGCTTCACCGACCCGGGGTCCGGTGCCCCGGTGGCGCTGACGATGGCGATGCTGCGCCCTGAGCTGTTCCGGGTCGTTGTCGAGGCCACTCCGGCAGATGTTTCCGCGAACCACGCCGGCGGTTTGGCAAGCGCCTGGACACACGCGGGGGACGGCTGGGACCCTTAGGGGCGTCATGCCTCCTGCTGTCCCCCTTGTCCCCGAGCGCCCACCGCGGCGAGCGCGGTACCTGATCCCCTTAGGCACACCGCGCCGCGGTGAGGTTCTCGCCGCCCTGGCCGTCGTGGCCGCGCTGGCGGGTGCCTTACTCGCGCCGCTCACGCTCCTGCTCCTGGTGGCGTTCTGCACGATCAGCAAGATCAGCCGGTGGCGGCCGGTATGGCTGGCGGTCCCCGCCTGCTGCGGGGCGATATGGCTGCTGGCGGTCGGGCCCGGTACCGCGATCGCGGCGTTCGGCGCCGCCATGAGTTCGGTCGCTGCCGTGCTGTCGCGCCTGATCACTGACCCGCCGGTGCTGGCCAGCCTGCCCGGTGCCGAGGTACACGACCTGGCCGGGCAGTTCCCGGTGGCGCTGATCCTGGCCGCGGGGGCGGCAGCCTTCGCGTGGTGGGCGCGCTGGCTGCACACCGACGAGTGGGACCTGCCCGCGCTCCGCCCGGGACTCGCTAACTTCTGCCGACGGCAGTGGACCGCAGCTTCCGTTCGGTCTGGAGGCATCGTTACCAGAGACGGAGCGTGCCTGGGGGTTGACCGGGCCACTGGCGGCCCCGCGGCCCTGTCCTGGCGTGACGCTGGCGGGGGCGTCCTGGTGACCGGTGCGGCGCAGCCGGCCCTCCTGGCGTCGGGCTGGCAGCTCGCGCACGCGGCGATCCGCCGCCGCAAGCCGGTGATCGTGGTGGACCTGACCGGGAGCCAGGAACTGCGGGGATGGCTCGCCGCCGCCTGCCCGGCCGTGGCCGCGCCGCTGCAGGTGTTCGGCGAGGCCCGCTACCTGCCCGGGCTGCGCCCGGCGGAGGACGATCTGGCGATCCTGCTGGCGTCACCGCTGGGGCGCTGGCTGGGCCCGGGCCAGGGCGCGGACGCCAGGATCGGCCTGGCCGAGGTGGTACGGCGGCGGGCGGTGGTGCTGTTCTCCCTGGACCGGCGCGGATGCGGGCGCGCCGCCGAGGTGGTCGCCGGCCTGGTGGCGGCCGACATCGCCGCCGTCTATGCGGCCCTTGGCCGCAAGGGCATCCCGTCCGAAGGCCTGTGCTGGTTCACCGAGTGTGACGGGATCGGCGCCGAAGCGCTCGCGCCGCTCGTTGCCCCTGGCGGCCAGCCCGGGCTCGCCGCGGTGCTGGCCACCACGGTGCCGGACACGGCGGCCAGGCTCGCTGGGCAGGTCGAGGCCGGTGTGTTCTACCGGCTGGCGGACCGGGATCTGGCGGCCGGGCTCGCGGCGCTGACCGGCACCAGGCTGGTACCGGTCGCGCAGGTCCTGCCCCAGGCGGCGGAGGCAGACGCGCCGCCGGGCCCGGCAAGGCCGCTCGGCACGGTGCCGTCCCCTGTGGTGCC
>Ga0126373_10004726_pt1 | contig 10471 bp, 10 predicted proteins | sample PanSoiMetPlot_11_FD_92545 | JGI IMG/M metagenome (GOLD analysis project Ga0126373, IMG submission 92545) | Tropical forest soil microbial communities from Panama - MetaG Plot_11 | ecosystem: Environmental > Terrestrial > Soil > Tropical forest > Bulk soil | place: Panama | collected 2016-02-17
GGCGTCATTCCCAGCTGCGAATTCGTTTTCTCGTACAACCGGCTCGATGAACCGTAGCCGCATTCATACAGGGCTTCCGTAATATTTGCGCCTTCACGCAGCAGTTTTTTCAATCGCACGAGCCGCAGCGCCTGCGAAAACTCCCGCGGCGACAAACCTGTGCTCCGGTGAAACGCGCGCCGAAGCTTTGCCGGTGAAGTCTGCAGTTGAGCGGCGAGAGCGCCGATTCCAACCGATTCTTCCGTGCTTTGCGCTAGAATTGCCGTCGCCCGGCGCACCAGGCCTGTCGATTCATCCTGCTCCTGGGGGCGGCACCGGCGGCAGGGTCGGTAGCCGAAACTTTCTGCTTCCTCGTTCGTACGGAAGAAAAGCGTGTTTCGCCGCAAGGGGCGCCGCGCGGGGCACGAAGGCCGGCAATAGATGCGCGTCGAGCGCACCGCAAACACGAATGCACCATCGGCCGCCGAATCGCGCTGCAGCATCGCCTGCCAGAAATGTTCGGCGGCTCGCGGGCTAATTTGTGGTGCCGCGCTTACATTTGAGGTCGTGGACATGGCCTTAGATTACCGCTCCGCAAAAATTCAATCTATCCGTTTTCGGACACCGAATTGCCTGCTGCCTGCGGCCAGATTCCTCGGCTCAGGCCTCGCCCGGCGCCGGAATCGCCTCGTCTGCTTGAATTACATCCTTGTGCGGGGCAGTGATGACCAGTAGAACGGCAGCGAGAATAATCGCGCTGGCAAGTATGGTACGCAAAGAAAGTGGTTCGCCTGCCAGGAACCATCCGAGAAACAGGGCCACCACTGGATTCACGAACGCATAGGTGGCAACGCGCGTCGCCGTACTATGCTTCAGAATGTAAACGTAGGCACTGAACCCGAGCGCCGATCCGAAAAAAACCAGATACAGCAGTCCAAGCCACGAGCGGAGGGTTACCTGTGAGAAATGAAAACCGCGCACTTCTCCGGTCACGAGCGCCACAAGACAAAGAAGCGAGCCCCCGCACAGCGTCTGCATGGCAACTCCCAGAAGCGGTGAAGAGGGCATCGGGTGGTGCTTCGAGTAAATCGACCCGATCGCCCAAGCCAGAGACGCAAGGACCAGGGCCAGTGTTCCGACTGGGTTGACCCGTTCAGAACCTCCAAGGTGCTTCGGCCCAACTAAAAGAATCATGCCCGCGAACCCGAGAACAAAGCCGGCAATCACTCGTGGTGCTGGACGGGTTCCTCCGGGACGCAGCCAATCCAACAGCACCATCCACAGCGAAACTGTCGCGACCAGCAGCGCTGCAATTCCGGACGGCACAATTCTCTCCGCCCACGACACCGTCCCATTCCCTAAGAACAGCAGCAGGCATCCCGTAATGGCGGTGGTTCTCCACTGAGGCAGAGTCGGTCTCTCGCCGCTCACCCGCCGAAAAATCGGGTAAAACGCCAGGCCCACCGAAAGATGCCGCAACCCAGCCATCAGAAACGGAGGAATCGACTCCACCGCCACCCGAATGGCGAAGTACGTGGACCCCCAAACAACGTAGACCACGGCAAAAGCAGACAGTAGCAACCAGGCTGGCCCGGACGCCACCGTTGGGCCTGAGGCGGAGACTCCTCTAGCGGAAGGAACTGTGTCGCTGGCCATCTACACCTCAAAAACAACTAAAGATAACGCGAAAGCAAATGGACGCCACAACCATAATGGCGTGTCGCTTCAGGGCGCTGTGCGCGCCGCAAATTAAGGCGTAAGCAAAGCGAAAATCACAAGACGAATCGCAGTACCGGTTATTAGACTTTAGGACACTCGCCCCTGTTTCGAGAAGTTGACAAAACCGATTGCAAAATGGCAAGTTTACATTCTTAACATTCTTCACCGTTTTCGCAGGTTAGCAAGACAAGTAATAGAACTACCGACAGGACCTAGGTGTCGATTCATCTCTACTGAGGGTGAGATGAGTGCCAGGAACCACGCTTTAGCTTGGGAAAATCTGCCTGTGCTGGCGGAAAAGACGCCTAAGCCCGACCGAGCGCCCATTTTCTCCGACCAAGTGCTGCAACCTGGACCCGCTTTGCGGGTTATGCCGCTGCTAAAGACGCCGCAGCCGCGCCGATTCTTGTGCGTCCCGACCCACGCCGTCGGCGTCCACACCGAGCACCGCGAAAGCCCGCGCGCCTTGTTGAAGTTGCCCCTCCAGCTCCGAAGCGTTAGCGGCGTTCGCGAAGAGTATCCGATAACGCTGGTCACTCGCGATATCAGCTCCTCCGGCGTGTTTTTCCTTTGCCCCAAGCATTTGGCAATGGCAACCGAGATCGAGTTGGATATTGTCTTGGTAAGCCGTCCCCTCGGTTATGGCAACGTTGTCGTTTCATCGCACGCTCGTGTTTGCCGCGCGGAATCCGCCAACATGCCGGGATGGTATGGAATCGCCGCCAGTTTCGACGATTTTGCCTTTGACCGCGACGATCACATCCCAGGTCGGTTTCCCGCCGCGGACTGATCAACCTCGGATGCTGCAAAAACAGTGACGCCTTTCTGTTACTCTTGCCCGGATGAACCCCGGCAAGAGACTGCGCGGCGTCCTTTTTGACTGGGACGGAACGCTCCTTGATTCCTTCCATGCCGATTCGCAGGCTTATCTCGCCATGTTTCGCGATCTGGGACTGACTTGGGGACTCGCGGAGCTGCGGAAACATTATTCGCCCGACTGGTACACCGTCTATCATAGGGCGGGCATTGCGAGGGAACGGTGGGACGACGCGGACCGCCTCTGGCGGGCATACTACGCGAAGCATCCCGCGAAATTGATCCCCGCAACTCGTCGCGTGCTCACGCGGTTGAGCCGCCATCATAAGCTTGGCCTTGTCACGAGCGGGGACCGCGACCGCGTCACCCGCCAATTGAGAGAATTTGCGCTGACGGCGATATTTCGCGCCCTTGTGTGCGGTGGCGACACGCCGGAAAGGAAGCCTCACCCCGCGCCGTTGCAGCTCGCCTTACGGAGAATGAAGTTGGCGCCCGCCGACTGCGTTTACGTTGGCGATACTCCAGAAGATCTCGAGATGGCGAAAGCCGCGGGCGTGCAGGCCGTTGCCGTGCTGGGTCCTTTTCGAACCGCCCGCCGCTTGCGCGCCGCAGGCCCTGAGTATTTGCTCAAAGACTTGGATGAGCTACCCGCATTATTGCGAAAGATCGATGCGAACGCCCTGAGGTAGCGCCGCGAGCGGTTACGGCTTGGGTGACGGAGGCGTTGGCTGTGCCGCGGGCGCCGCCGGCGGGGGAGGAGTCTCGGGCGAAGCCGTCTCGACCGGCATCGGAGGAAACGGCTTGAAATTCGTCCACTTGATGGTCACGCGAATTGGAACATCGCGATTCTTCATTTTGTACACGCCTTCAGCCCGCGAGTAATTCGGGAACCAGTATTTGCCGTCGACATTCTCGCGATACGTCTCAAACATCGTGAACGGCAGGCTCGGCGGATGCATCTCGCCCAGATCGGTGATCCACCGGCCGTACGTCTTCACCACTTCCAGGTATTTCTGATCCACCCAAATCACCCCGTCAAACAACGGATGCTGTCGGTCGAGCGTTCTCGGCGAAACCTGAAAAATGTAGCACTCCACTTCATCCACGGTTTCCGTGTTCAGATACTGCAGGTTGTATTTCGGGAGCAGGCTCGGAGTGACTGGAAATGCCGGAATTCGCGTCAGCAACTGCACATCGTCCGGTTCGAACTGCAGGTATTCGATCGAGGTTTCCGGAGCGGAGACCGCCTTTTCGTAAAGCTTGCCGTCCCCCGCCCGCGCCGCGTCATACGTCGCGATATATTCTCCCGTGGGTCTTCCGTCAGACCCCAGTTCCTGAATACGAATGGTCTTGCGGTACGAGTATGTGGGCCGCGTCGAGACGTAAAGCTGTTCCTTCTCGGAAAACGCCTTGATGATCTCCGCGGGTGGTAAGGAAGGGGGCGCTTCCGGCTGCGGCACGCCCACAATCCGCTTCACGTCGTGATCTGGCGGAGGAGCCAGCGGACCAGGCGCGTTTTCCTGGCCGTTGGCCGGGAAAGCGAGAAAGAGCGAAAGTCCGGCGAGCGCGAAAGAGAGTGCGGTCGAACGAGGCAGCCGGATTGCGCAGCAAAACATCGTCATTCTGTTAGATGCAGGGAGCGACGCGGAACGCCGCTCATTTCCGGTTAAACCGACGGCTAGCCCAGTTTACCGCAAGTCGGCGGGCAGCGAATTGCGATTTGCAAGATGCGTCCGCCTCTCTGCTACAATTTTGTGTTCCGTCAATGGGGAAAGAAGAGCTAGAGGCAAGGCGGTTTGTCGCGACGGGGCGGGTCCAGGGCGTCGGATACCGCAATTTTGTGGAGCATGTTGCGGGAAAGATCGGCGTGCACGGGTATGTGCGCAACCGGCGGGACGGCAGTGTCGAAATATTTGCGATGGGCAAGCCCGAACATTTGAAGCAACTGCGGACGGCGCTCGAACGCGGCCCCCTCATGTCCTACGTCGATGCCGTTGCCGAAGAGCCTGACACTGTGGACACACAGTACCTGGGCAATTTCATCATCGAAATGACCGTTTGACGAGGAGTCCCTGCATGGACGATTTGAAGCAGTTGATCCGCGAAGTGCCGGATTATCCGAAACCTGGCATTTTGTTTTACGACTTGACCACGCTCTTGAAGGACAAAAAAGGTTTTCAGGAGCTGATTGACCGCCTGTGCAACCACTATGACGGGCACAAAATCGACCTCGTGGCCGGGATCGAGGCGCGCGGATTCATCTTTGCGCCCGCGCTTGCCTACCGCCTCGGGGCGGGATTTGTGCCGGTGCGGAAGCCGAAGAAGTTACCGGCAAAAACGGCGAAGGTTTCGTATGCGCTCGAATACGGCACAGACACGCTCGAGATGCACGAAGACGCGGTCCAAAAGGGCCAGCGCGTGCTGCTGTGTGACGACCTGCTGGCGACGGGCGGAACGGCTGCTGCGGCTGTGCAGTTGATCCGCGCGCTTGGCGGGACGGTTGACGGGGCCGCGTTTGCTGTGGAGCTGAATTTTCTGAACGGCCGCAGCAAGTTGCCGGGCCTCGATGTTTTTTCCCTGATGCAGTACGACAAGTGATGGCACGGTTTCTCTCGGCCCCGCTATTTCCTGTGCACCACTTGGTAGTTTGCGAGGATGCATCCTCCCTCGATCTGGCGGCACTCGGTCAGCTTGAGTTTGAGGCGGCGGTTGAACTCGCGAAACGTCGGGATGCCCGAACCCAGAAGAATGGGGTGAATGTTCAGTCCGATCTGGTCCACGAGATCGGCGGCCAGCAGAGACTGTGCCAGTTCGCCGCCGCCCATGAGACAAATGTTCTTCCCGGGCCGCTGCTTCAAATCGCGCACAAACTCGGCCGCATCGGTTTTCACGAGTTCGACGCCAGGCGTGTCGATGGCCGTGAGGGTGCGCGAGAAGACGTAGGTTCGCATCATCGGTTCTTTCCGGGGCTTCGGTTTCGAGGCTTTCCTGCTGGCGGGCTTCGTTTCGGCGGCGGATACGTCCCAGGTCTTGCGGCCCATTAAAATCGTGTCGGTGTCCTTGAAGTAGTCCTTCATGACCTGCTGCACATCCTTGCTAAAGTGGAGCCAGTCGAGCGAACCACCCGCTCCGGCCAAGAATCCGTCGAGGCTGACCGCGCCCCCGTAAGTGATTGTGCGCATCGCCTTACTCCCTTCGTTGCAGCTCCCGGGCGAGAACCTGACAGAAAGATTTGCCAAGCATCATACGGCGGATGGCTCGCTTTGGACCCTGTGGGCGAGAGAAACAGGGGAATGGTGGAAATGGTCGCCCTCACCCGGGGGTTTTGCACAAGTGTGGGATCACTCGAGTTACGGGCGAGGCGCTTGGAAGTGCGGAGCATGCGACTAGTCACGATCCCTCCGAGGCATGGCCGGCGTTCGCGAAGCGCGAACGGGGGAAGACTCTGCTATTGTGGCCGGGATGACAGATGCCTGCGAAGAGGAAGAGGGATTCAGCGCGCGAAATGCACGTTGAGGCCGAGCGCGTGCACGCCAGCTGCGAAAGAGAGGAACAAAGGCTATGCCTGTAACGAACGGATCCATCGAAATCAAGAGCTATCAAGTAGGAACAAACCGCGAGGCAAACTTGAACAACCCTTTCGAGCGCTTCCTGTACATGAAACCGAAACACCCGACCGCCACGGTGAAGCACCTGATTGTGTATTTCCACGCGAACTCGGTGGCGGTGAATGATCCGAATATTGGATACCAGACGCCGACGACGGACTATTGGGTGGTGGGGCTGGCGCCGGTGCAGGACTTCGACGACATGTACAAGATTCTGTTAACGGAGAAGCCGGTGCATTTTCTGTGGGCCGCCGACAGCAATGACAAGCTGTTCTGGTTTGGAATTTCGTCGCAGAGCGAGCCGATCGGCCACAACTAGGAGCTCGCATCGAAGAGGATACAACGCTGCGGGTGCCTGCGCCGGGCTGCGATAGGCAGGGCAGGCGATGACGGATTAGGAAGAATCAGAATCAGGGGCTCGGTGCAGATTACGCTACGCCGAGCCCGAAATTCCGAAGTGCGTCAGGTTTGTCAAGGTTCGTGAACGAGAAATGATCTACGGCTGGTTCTGAGAAACAGGCTTTTTTCAATCCGCTGGCTAGAAGCTCTCCTTGGACTTGCTTCGCAGTGTCGACGGCTGGCGTCGCGAGAAATGGACGCACCGAGGAACGCAAAGAAGCGGGCCACAGCCGTATTTGGCAGGCGCAGCCCGGCCCCAAAAGTTGGAGGGTACAACGACAGCAAATGAGTATTGACGTTGAAGGAGAATTTGATGAAAGTTCCATGAATGAAGCTGCTGACCGCGCGGTGCGGCTAATCGCGGTCCACCTGAGTGGCAAGCGAGAACTGATCGATGACCCACTGCCAGGTTCCGTCGTTTTGGCGGCGAGCGACTTCGGCGGTGACGGTGCCGTCCGGGAGTCGCGTTGAGGTGAGCGCCAAATCTCCGCAGACCAACGCTGGCCGCTGCTCCCCCATCTGAAACTTTCGTCCGGTGGCCGCCAGTTCCGCGAAAAGTTCGCGAATTGCCTCGCGCCCGTGCATCAACGGCCCTCCGCCAGAGTCGAGCAAGGAATCAGGCTCATATAGCGCGGCCATGCCGTCGACGTCGCCCGCGTGTTGCCTGGAAATAAGCAGGCGCTCCAAATCCTGGGGATCGTAAGCCCGCGCTCGACTGGTTTGCTCGGTCATGGTGATGCTCCTGGAGCGTGTTGACTGATTCCGGCCGAGGAGATTTTATCCCCGCGTTCGAATGATTGTGGAGGAATTTCACGGGCTATCAGATATCGGCAATTCGAAATCCCAAATCGTAATTATCGAGAGGTGAAAAAAAACGCCCTCAGACTCCGAGGCGGGGCACCTGGTAGGCAGCCTCCGTCGAGCTGAAAGCATTTAGGTGAGTTGCAGGACCAGAATCATCGAACCGCGCCACGCGAGGTCCGCCGCTCCACGAGCAAAGGCATCGTTCGTTTACTCTAAGCCCAGGCCAAACTTGATCGGGAACAGAGGATTTTTCGAGTCGTGCGGCAGGTCGGATTGCTGTTGTTCCACAGCCTCGCGAGAAGCTGGCAGTTCAAATGGCAGATGACCCGCCGGAGAGAGTTGGCCGGTAATCAAGCGCAGTAGAGGCTCATCGGCGATTCCGAAAGATCCGAGCAACGCGGTCGAGCGCGAGACGACATTTTGCAGTACCAAGGGGCGTTCGAGCGTCGTCACAAAAACAGTGGGGACAACCGCGCTAACGCGGACTAACTCCGCGTATGCCGGATCCTTCTCGGTGAACCAGAGCCGGCCCTCGTGTTGCCTGATGCCGAAGAAATAGCCGGGATGCTCGCTTTCATAAGGGGCGGGCGCGCGAACGAGTGCGAAATCGGCAGCCGTGGGTTCCGTCACTACTTGAAAGCCAAATGTTTCGGCGGCTTGCGCGTTCACCCCAAACAAGTACACTCTTCTTAATGTCGGGGCTATCGGGAGCAACGGCTTTCCGCTCGACGGCAGTCGCTTATTTTGCAGCAGCACCACCGCCTCGGCCTGGGCCACCTGCCCCTCGCGGACGAAATCCGCGTTGCCAACGGTCGCTCGAGCATGCGCTTCGTCGACATAGGGCTGCTCAAAAAGACCCTGCTGAAATTTTTGCGTCAAAATGAGGATGGCTGCCTCGCGAACTCGGGCTTCCGAGATGGCCCCAAAGTGGACGCGCTCCACGATCATGTCGGATTGCTCAGTGCCTCCGACCTGATCGACTCCGGCGTTTATTGCCTTGGCGAAACGCTCCGCGGTTGTGAGGTTCTCCACTCCCCACGGCATACCGATGTCTTTTGTCGATGGTTTGGTTCCGGCGGGCGATCCGTCTTGGCAAGCTTCGGGGCACGGATTGGTGATAGCCCAATCACTCAGAATGACACCGCGAAAGGCGAACTTCCCCCGCAAAAGAGCGGTAAGGAGTTGGGAATTGAAGCCCGCACCAACCTGCTCGACCGTTTTTTGATCGATGACGAGATTTTGCAAGATCGAATAGGTGGGCATCACCGCGCTCACGCGTGCGTCGAAGGCGCCGGTAAAGGGAAGCAGATGCTGCGGAAAGTTCTGCCCGGACATGGAGGCGTACCGACCGTAATAGTTGTGGCTGTCCCAGCCGTCTTTGGCGGCTCCGTAACCAGCCCAATGTTTCGCGACGGCAGCCACGCTGCCTGAGTTGAGGCCATCGGAACCTTGCTGAACGCCAAGGACGTAAGCATAGACCATGCGTTTGGCAATTTCGGGGTCTTCGCCGAAGGTGCCATCGATGCGCGCCCATCGCGGTTCTGTAGCCAGGTCGGCCTGCGGCGCCAGGGACTCGCGAATGCCCACGGCCAGATACTCCTGCCGGACGACATCAGCAAAGCGCTGTGTCAGTTTCGAATCGTTCAGGGCGGCGAAACCTAAAGGCGAAGGCCACATTGAAAAAGCCGAATCGCGAACGCTGGCTCCGAGGACGTCCTGGAAGTGATTGCGCGGGTCGGAGGAAATCGTGACGGGAATTCCCCAGCGGGAAGATTCGGCGATGGCCTGCACTTCATTGTTTTGACGCGCGAGATTTTGTGCGTCGGTTCTTAACCTCGTAATGAAACTGTTGGCGTGCTTCTCGTCAATCATCTGCCTCGTTTTCGCCCGGTCGTAAACCTTGCCTGAGCCGATGGATCCCAAATCTCCCTCAATTGACAACGTGCCATGAACCATCAGCCCAGCCAGTTCTTCCAGGCTCATGCGTCGCGCCAGGTCCGCCGCGCGAACCTCGGGACGGAGGCGCCAATCTTCGTAGGCATCGAGTTTGCCGTTGCGGTCGAGGTCTTTGAAGGTCAAGCCATCGACGATGAGAAGTGGGGCGGTGCGGTGACCCAGTTCCGGTTGTTGAACAGGGGGGAGAGACGGCTCGAGGGCCAGTAGGGTAAACGCTGCGGTCGCAAGAGCGACGAAACCGTGTTTCATTGAGCCTCGAGTTCTCCTGACAATCCAAAGCAGGGAACTTTGGACCTCGGTCGAAGTCAGTCGGCGGTGTGGGCCGAAAGGTACAATACAACAAAAGCACGGGTCGGAAAGGGAGCCAGTGGCGAGTCGGTTCGGAGTCACGACCGGTCACAGGAATCACGGGGCGGCTCGAAGGATTCCGATAGGAAATGTTCTCGGTTCTTTTGTTTTGAGGGCTGCAGGTCGAACGACGCGGGCGTTCGCGAAGTTTCTCGCGTCGGAAAAATCCTCTGTGATTCATGGGGTTGCGGAGGGGCTGAGGAATTTTGTGGAAAAGAAAAAATGATGTGAATGGGCTGTTGACAAATTTGGGAGGGATGCTATTCTTGATTGGTTCGTTCGATGCCACTCTGCTGGACAGGGAGGCTAACTGCTCTTTGACAACCGATACGATGTGCCAGAATCTGTTCGACCCCATCTAGGCTTCGAGCATAGATGGGACTTTGAGTAATTTGAGCGACTAACAATTTTGCTTAGCAGGCTGGCTCCGGGAAACCGGGGCTTTTTTGTTGCCCTGAAAAGGGCAGCAACCCCTAACGGGGTAAACGCTAAGCGACAGGCTTCAAACGAGAGTTTGATCCTGGCTCAGAACGAACGCTGGCGGCGTGCTTAACACATGCAAGTCGCGTGCGCAGTTTCGTAGCAATACGGGATGGGCGCACGGCGCACGGGTGCGTAACACGTGGGCAATCTGCCCTCCGATGGGGAATAACCCCGCGAAAGCGGGGCTAATACCGCATAACATTCCTTGGACGATGGTTTGAGGATTCAAAGCAGTGATGCGTCGGAGGAGGAGCCCGCGCCCGATTAGCTAGTTGGTGAGGTAACGGCTCACCAAGGCAATGATCGGTAGCTGGTCTGAGAGGATGGCCAGCCACACTGGAACTGAGACACGGTCCAGA
>Ga0126373_10004727_pt1 | contig 10470 bp, 6 predicted proteins | sample PanSoiMetPlot_11_FD_92545 | JGI IMG/M metagenome (GOLD analysis project Ga0126373, IMG submission 92545) | Tropical forest soil microbial communities from Panama - MetaG Plot_11 | ecosystem: Environmental > Terrestrial > Soil > Tropical forest > Bulk soil | place: Panama | collected 2016-02-17
ACCACGTCCCAGCCGCGCGGCGCCGTCATCCGGTCGGCGTGCCGCTCGCACAGGTCGTAACAGTGTGGCTCGACGAACGCCGCGAGCGGCCCCAGGACGGCCGTCGAGTCCCGGTAGACATACGTCAGCGTGTAGACGGCTGCCCGCTTGCAGCCCGGGCGGGAGCACTGGCGAGCAGGCACCGGGTCACCATCTCCGGTCAGGCAGGCAACCGGCCCGCTCCAGCACCCGGAGCCAGGCGAGGTTGCGATCATCGCTACAACGGCTGACGGTATCGACCGACGGGCGGTAACGCCACCACCCGGGGCACACTGCGCGATCGTGTCTCCGGCCGCCAGATCAACTGCCGATGATGGCCGCGATACGCTCGGGAACTGTGCGTGACGAGGAGGGCCTCAGCCGGCCGAGAAGTGCCCCGGTGCGGCGGCGCGACCGGCACGGCCGGGGACTGCGCGGCTCGCTGGTACCGCCGGGCGTGCCGCTGCACCGGACCCGCTCCGAGCGGTTCGACGACCTGGTGCTGCTGGCTGTCTCCCAGCTAGAGCCGCGCTGGGAGGCGGAGCTTTCCGGTATCGAGTTCGGCGTCGAGGAAATCCCGCCCATCCTTCCCGACACAGGGGATCCTGACCCGGTGCCGCTGGCGCGGCTCGAGCCGGGCAGCTCCCGGCTTGGCCTGGGCGAGATGGGCAGCGCCGGGCCTGGCCGAAGCGAGCCGGCTGCCAGCACTCCCCTGCCAGCGCCGCGAGAAGCGGCTGGCCTGCCCCGTGACCCGCCTGACCAGCCGGCCAGGATCGTCCTCTACCGCAGGCCGCTGCTCGCGCGGGCGGACGGCGAGGAGGAACTCGCCGAGCTCGTGCTCGACGTCATCGTTGAGCAGTTCGCGCACTGGCTGGGCGTCGACCCGCAGACCGTCGATCCCGGCTACCCAGCTGAAGACTGACCCGCCCCCCACAACCAGCAGGTCAAAGCTAGCCGCCGAGGACTGTGGCCAGGGACTCGCTGACACCGGGCAAGGGTATCCAGGTCAGCGAGCTGGGCACGGGCATGATGGAGCGCACCGATCCGCCCGCTGAGATAACGTTGCCGCCGTACACCGGGCCCGACCCGGCGAGCGGTGTCACCACGAGCATGAACTGGCTGGCTCTGCTCCCCGCTGGCGGCACGACCGGCACGACGACCGAGGACTTCGCGGGAATCTGCACGAGCTGGCCAGCCGCTGTGGAAGCCGGTGTGGTGTCCGTCGCAGTGGCGATCCGGACTGAGGCCGCCTTGCCCGGCGCGGACAAGACGAGCTGGGTAAGCCCAGCGGAGCCGGCCGGATTGGCGGCCAGAACGCCCTGCTCAAGCACAGGGGTACCGCTCGCCGCCAGGGCGCCAACACCCCCGGCAGGACCGCCGACCACCTGCATCACCGCGACGACAGGCACGGTCGACGTGACCTCCAGCGCTCCCGTGATGCCCGCCAGGGAAGGCAGCGGGAGGACCGACACCGACCCGCCGAGCAGATCGATGCCAGTCCCACCAGTGGGCTGGTATGAGCCCCGCTGGGTGACGGCTGTGATCTTGACCTGCGCTGCTCCCGTGCCCGGCACCGCGACGTACAGGTCGGCGCCCCTTGCTGCCGCCGGCAGCCCAGGTATGACCACGTGCTGAGACGGCGCCTGCAAGGTCGGCAGCCAGCTGCCGCCCTGACCGCCCGAATTGGTCTCCCGCACCGCCGCGGCGACCTGGCCCACGGTCGTGCTGACATTGATCGCCATGACTGTGGAGCCCTGCAGGAGCTCGCCCAGCGACTGGACGACCATTCCGTGCGGGGGCACGGTGATGCCGTTGTCGGCATTGCCAAGCACCGGCGGGCCGTTGACAGCGTCGGTCAGTACCTGGACCTGAGCGTCAGCCGGCTCACTGCCGGTGTTCGTCAGGTACAGCTCGATCGTGCTCGCGGACTTCTGCCCTGGCCCAGCGAACCAGAAGCTCGTACCAGGTGTGCCGCACCGCGCGGTGACCAGCCCGTCGGCACCCGTCTGCTCGACCTCGAGACCCTGGGCCAGTGCTCCGGTCGCGCTCACCTGAATTCCGCCGCGGCCCGGCACGGTGCGAATGCTCGGGCTCGACCCGGCCTGCCCGGCCTGCTCCGCGGCAGTCAGCCCGGCAGCGACCGGAACCGCGGACGCCTGCAAGACGCCAGGCTGCGTCAGCGTCGCCAGAGCCGGGCCGGGAGAAGCGCTGCCAGCAGGCGACAGCGGGGTTACGACAGCCGAGCCGGTCTTGGCCGAGCCCGGTACCGCAGCCACGGCGAGCGCTGAGGCTGTTGGTCCGGCCGAGCCCGGAGCAGGACAGACCCGAACCGCGCTGGTGACCTCGACCCGGCTGGCAGCGCCGGCGCGGGCAGCTCTGCTCGCGGGGTGATGAATCCTGGCCATTCCGTAAATGCCCGCGAGGACGAGCACGACCACGACGGAGAAGATGAGATGGCGGTACCGGGCCACGCTCATCGCCTCTCTCTGCGGTCGGAATCCGGGGCCGGCCTGCTGCGGCCCGCCCGGTCGCGCCTGCCTGGCCAGTCGTGGTGCACCTCGGCGGCGGGTGGCTGCGCTGCGCTGTCGTCCTGGTCCTCATCCGGCCACGACCGACCCCGCCCGCCGCGGTCCTGCGGCCAGCCTTGCCCGCGCTGATCGTCCGGCCAGCCGGACTCCTGGCTGCGGTCAGCCCAGCGCGCGTCCGGCTCGCCGGCACCGTGGCTGCCACGGCGTCGGCGACCAGCCGGCGGGCGCGGGTAGTCCGGCTCGTCGCCGTAACCGGTCCCGCGAGCCTCGTCGCGGCGCTCGTAGCCAGCTGGCGGCGCGTAGTCGCGTCCTGATGGCCGGCCGGTGTAGCCCGGGGCGGAGTCCCGCGGGGGGTACTCGGACCGGCGATCGTCTGATCTGCGTACCGGGTAGTCGATCTCGGAGTGCGAGCCAGACGGAGTGCGCCCGCTGGCGCGCGGGCCCGGATAGCCGCCTCCGGCTCCGGTCCTGCCGCCCGGTGAGTCCGGCGCGTCGAAAGTGCCAGACGGAGACAAGGCGGCCCTGCCACCCCGGCCGGCGACGCCGTCCCGGCGAGCAGCGGGATCCCGCGGGTCGAAGGAAGCCCCCCGGCCGGCCGGGTTCTCTGGATATGCGGCTGTGAACCGGCTGGTCGGCCGGTCGGCAGGCCAGCCCTGGCCATCCGGCCGTCCCGCCGTGAACACCTCGGTCGAGGAGGCTGCCGTCTTGGCTGCGGTGTCGTCCGCCATCGCCGCTGCGCGCCTCGCTTCCCGCCGGCCTGCACGGGTCGCACGGCGCCGGGGCGACCCGCGGTCGTCCGCCGGACCGCCAGCGTCTTGCGCCGCGCCCCTGGCCCGGCCAGACCGCCCGGTATGGGCTGCCATACCAGCGCGGCGCGGCCCGGCAGCCGCGCCTTCGCGGTCATCGGACCCGGCCCGGCCAGTCACCGGCGGCCGGTCCGCCGGTTCGGTCTGGCCCGAGGCGCCAGACCGGCGGCCAGCTGTGGCCGCCGCCCGGCCAAGCGCCCTGGCCCTGGACCGCGCATCTCTAGCCCGGCTGCTGACGCGCGGTCCAAGCGCGGCGACCGAGCCGGGTGCGGCACTGGCCAGCTCGATCTTGTCGCCAGTCGCGCCAGCCTGGGCGGTGGCCTCCGCAGCCGCCTCGATCTCCGCGGCGGTCCGGATCCCCGGCAGCGCCAAGCCAGCCACCATCAGGAAGGCGGCAACCTCGAGTCCCATCAGCAGGTCGTGCCACAGCGTGCTCCGGCTGATGGTCAGCATGCCACCGCCGGACGGCAGCCTGAATGCCTGCGCCCACGTGCCCGCAGGCGATGGCACGGGGGTGAGACCGTGGCCGTCGACGGCGGCGGACCACCCGCCGGCTGGCTCGGCGAGCAGCACCGTCCCGCCTGTGGCCGGAACCCGTGCGCCAGCGACGCCCACAGGGCCGGACGGAATGGCCACCACCGTGCCGTCCCGTTCCACGACGCTGACCAGGGACGGCAGGCTGGTCAGCCGCCACAGGTCAAACGCCGACGTCGCGGTGCTCGCGCAGTTCACGGAGCACATACTCACCTGAGTCAGGCCGGGCACACCGTCCAGCACGCTCGCGAGATCTGTATCAATCGGCGCCCGCATGAGGACGAAACCGATGTCGAAGCCGGCCAGTTGGCGGCTCTGATCGGATCCCTCGCTGCCGCCGGGGGCAACGAGGGATGCGACTGTCTTGCCGAGGGCTTCCTGCGCGGCCGAGGCCTGACTCACGTCCGCGTAACTGAACTCAGGGCTTGACCCCCGCAGCAGCACGTAGGAGATCCGGCCGCCGGACGATGCAAGTACAAGGGTGCGCAGGTGCCGGCCAGTACCGGCCGCGTTCGACACGAGCGACGGCACTACCGCGCCGGGGGCCGGGCCGACGGGCCCGGTCACGCCGTTGACCAGCCACCAGCCAGCCGCGAGGACCGGGGCACTGCTTGCCACCAGGGCCAGGACCGCCACCTGGAGCCTGCGAGTTGTGGCGGCGCGACTGCCGTTACGGGCCGTCAGCATGCCATCGGCCGCCGCGGCGGCGGCTAGCAGCAGGCCCGCGGCCGCGACTGCCAGGGCAACTCCCGGCCAGGCGGTCATCTGCTGGCCGCCGGCGGGTGTGACGGTCGTCCTGCTGGTCACCAGCGCAGCCGCGAAGCCGAGCAGCGCCGCGCACCAGCCGCTGGCGACGAGAGAGCTCCGCCGGGACGTCAGCAGCGCTGCTAGGCCCGCCGCGAGCAACGCGGCGCTTGCCCAGTATGGCGGCAGGCCCGGCCCGCCAGGGCTCAGCAGCAGGAGCGAGCGTCCGGGCAGGCCGGCGGCGGCCAGGCCTGGCTGCTGTATGCCGGCCTCGAGCAGGAACCTGCTCGGATGCCCGAGTAGCTGCGCGAGCCACGGCAGCAGCACAAGCGGCGTCAGCGCCACAACGGCGAGGTCCGTGAGCCTCGCGGCACGGCGCCGCGTCAGCAGGCCGGCAAGCACCACCCCGGCGATCGCGAGCGGCCACAGCAGGGGAACGAAGGCAGCGCCGACGGCTACCGTGAGACCGGTGGCCCACGCCGCACGCCTGGCCAGCCTGGGCGGCTCGGTGAAAATGCGCCCCGCCAGCCCGCCCATGGCGGGAATCAGTACGAACGCCACGGCGCTGCCCAGCCGGCCAGCCGAGATCGCGCCGAATGCGATCGGTAGCAGCGCGTAGGCGACCGCAGCCCACACCCGCACCGCGGCCGTCTTGGTCACCCGCCGGAGGGCCAGGTACGCGGTCAGTCCGGCTAGGGGCACGCAACCCAGCAGCAGCACGTCGACCGCAAGCCATGCCTTCCCGAGCAGGATCGTGGCGAGCACGGCCAGTGCGGCCAGGAATGGCGGCCCGGCGCTGGCGGATCCGGTCCCGACGGGGTGGTAGGCCTGGAGGAACTGCGACCACAGTCCCGACGCGCCCTCCCAGGCAGGCAGGAGGGCACCGCCGCCCAGCGTCCCGCTCGTCAGGATCCTGCGCTCGGCCACGGCCGTGACGACGATCAATCCCAGCACCAGCAGCACGCCGGGCCTTGTCAGCACGCGCTGCAGGAAGCCGGTGTCGACGAGCAGCGACTCGTCGTCGGTTGGGTCGTCGCTGGCGTGGTGAGCCCCGGCCAGGTTGTCCGGCGTCGGCTTGACCAGGACCGTCGCGGCGAGTTCGGCGAACCGGCGGACGGACCGGCCCGGCGGTATGTCAGCGCGCAGCGTGCCGTAAGCGGCCCGACGGCCGGGCGCCCGCCTCCTTCGCGCGCTCGCCAGCCGGAGCGGATGCCCGACCACGCCGAGGATCGCGGCGGACTCGTCCAGGGCCGCCCCTGGACGCTTGGCCACCAGGTAGAACAAGGTCCGCATCAGGGACAGGGCGAGGTTGCCGACCAGCGCCGCGAGCATCGGCCCGAACGGCAGGTTGCCGAGCAGCGTCAGCAGCCCGTTGCGCCGGTCAAGCAACCGCGCACGGCGGCCAACGGAGATGGCCCGGCGCGCTCGCGTCGCGGCCCGCGCGTGATAGACGACGGCATCGGTGATGACGCGGACGCGAAAGCCGGCCTCGTGTGCCCGCCAGCAGAAGTCGACGTCCTCATCGAACAGGGCCATTCCTGGATCGAATCCGCCGAGCCGTTCCCACACGTCCCGGCGGACGAGCATGCCCGCGCTGCAGACCGCGAGGGTGTCGCGGTCGCCATCGTGCTGCCCCTGGTCGACCTCACGCGGCTCGACGCCCGTGACCCGGCGGCCTGCGGTGTCAATCGATAGGCCAGCCTCGACGATGACGTTCCGGTCCGCCCAGTCTCGCAACTTGGGCCCGAGCACCGCTGCGCGCGCGGTCTCAGTAGCGCCGCGCAGCAGCTGCTCGAGCGCGTCGCGAGCTGGCTCGCAGTCGTCGTGGAGCAGCCAGAGCCACTCGACCTCGTCTCCCCGGCCCCGGCCGGGCGAACCGGGCACCGGCGCGCTGGCCGCCTTGTGCTGTACGGCACGTCGTACGGCGGCCGCATAGCCCGTCGAGCGGTCCATCCCGAACACAGCACCCTGGCCGAGCTGGGCGGCGAGCATCGAGCCGCTGCGGTCCCGGCTCCCGGTGTCGACGGCGACGACCCGCTGCACTGGCTTGGTCTGCTCGCTAAGCGCCTCGATGAGACGTGGCAGCCACGCGGCGCCGTCGTGGGCGACGATGACCGCGGTCACAACGTGCTGAGAGTAGGCGTCGGTTGGGGGCAAGGGTGTTGTCCCAGGGTTTGCTGTCGGCCGCGGCACCTCTGGTGCCGATCCGCCCTGACGGGGGTACCCGTGAACAATACGCGAATCCGACCCACCCGGATGGCCAGACAGTTGTGCTGGCCGCTACGGTCAGTGAGCGTCAGTTACAGCACGTATGTGCATGGCTACTCTGGGCACCCGTCGACTCTGGGCACCCGTGGACTCTGCGCGCCCGGGTACGCCGTGAGCGCGGCTACACAGCCTGACGCTTGAGCCTCCGGCGCTCCCGCTCCGACAACCCGCCCCAGATGCCGAACCGCTCATCGTGGCCGAGGGCATACTCCAGGCACTCCGCGCGCACCTCGCAGCCTCGGCACACCCGCTTGGCCTCGCGGGTCGAGCCGCCCTTCTCCGGAAAGAACGCCTCTGGATCGGTCTGAGCGCACAGCGCCCGATCCTGCCAGCTTTGCTCCCCGGCATCGTCTGCGCCGATCCAAAGCTCGCGCACCAGCGAGACGATGACATCTGCCATGGTGCACCTCCTGCCTGTGGTCCGAGTGATCCCCGCCCCCGCCCTCGGACGAGTAAATTACATGACTGAAATTACACCCGCGTGTCTTGCATCGCGTCAAGTGAGATGCGTGATAATGGCGACCTGCTTGCCCGGGTTGCCGGGAAAGTCCGCCCGGCAATTTGAGTGCGCGCGCCCGGGCGGCCGAGCAGCAGCGCACCGCTGTTGACAGACTTGCCGCATGCGCATCACAGTTCTGGCCGGCGGTGTCGGGGCCGCCAGGTTCCTGCGCGGCCTCCGCGCGGCGGTGTCGGATGCGGATATCACCGTGATCGGCAACACCGGCGATGACTTCACACCGTTCGGCCTGCACGTCAGTCCCGACCTGGACACCGTGATGTACACGCTCGGCGGCGGCATCAACGACGAACAGGGCTGGGGCCGCGAAGGCGAGACCCGGGCTGTGCTGGCCGAGCTGGCCTCCTACGGCGCCGGGCCCGGCTGGTTCGGCCTCGGCGACAAGGACATCGCGACGCACATCCTTCGCAACCAGCTGCTGGCACAGGGCCGCACCCTGTCAGAGGTGACGCGATGGCTGTGCGACCGCTGGCAGCCCGGCGTCACGCTGCTGCCGATGTCCGACGACCCGGTCCGTACGCACGTGACGGTCGAGGAAGGCGGACGCCTTCGGGAGCTGCACTTCCAGGAATGGTGGGTGAGGCTGCACGCGGCGGTCCCTGCTGTGCGCATCGAGGCCGTCGGCGCCGCGCAGGCCAGCCCTGCGCCCGGCGTGCTGGAGGCGATCGCCGCCGCGGACTTCGTGCTGTTCCCGCCGTCGAACCCGGTCGTCAGCATCGGGGTTATCCTCGCGGTCCCCGGTATCGCTGCTGCCGTAAGCGACCAGACTGTCGTGGGCGTCTCGCCGATCATCGGGGGTGCGCCGGTCCGCGGCATGGCCGACGCGTGCCTCACCGCGATCGGGGTGCAGACCACCGCCGCTGCGGTCGCCGCACACTACGGACCCGAGCTGATCAACGGGTGGCTGGTCGACACGGTAGACAAGGACGCGGTGGACGCGCCCGAGCTGGCCGGCATCGCGGTACGGGCGCGCCCGCTGTACATGACGAGCGTGGCGGCTGCGGCGGAGATCGCCAGGGCAGCTGTCGAGCTCGCCCTCGAGGTACGCCGGTGACCGCGGGGGGAGGAGGGTCGTCCGCCGGAGAGCCCCGCCCGGCGGCCGCCGCGATGAAGCCGGACTGGCCTGAGACGACCCCGTTCCCTTCGGAAGTTATGGTCCTGCCGGTGCCGGGCCTGCCGGAGATCACGCCGGGGGCCGACCTGGCTGCCCTCGTCGCCGATGCCGCGCTGGCCGGGCCGGGCCTCGCCGACGGGGACATCCTCGTGATCACCTCCAAGATCGTCAGCAAGGCCGAGGACCGAGTCGTCAGCGCCGACCGGGAGTCCGCGATCAGGGCCGAGACCGTCCGCGTGGTGGCCCGCCGCGGCCAGACCACGATCAGTCAGACGCGGCACGGACTGGTCCTCGCGGCGGCCGGCGTCGACGAGTCGAACACCCAGCCGGGCACCGTGGTGCTGCTGCCACTCGACCCGGACCGGTCGGCCGAGGCGCTGCGCAAGACCATCGGCGACCGGGCGGGCGCTCGGGTCGGCGTGATCATCACCGACACGATGGGCAGGCCGTGGCGAACCGGCCAGACCGACACGGCGATCGGCGTGGCGGGCGTGACGCCGGTGCGCGATCACCGCGGCAAGCCCGACACATTCGGAAAGGTGCTCGAGGTGACGATGGCGGCGGTGGCCGACGAGGTCGCGGCCGCAGCGGACCTGGTGAAGCAGAAGACCACCGGTGTCCCGGTCGCGATCGTCCGGGGCCTGTCCGCGCTGGTGACGGACGCGGCCGGGCCAGGGGCGGCCGCGCTGATCCGGGCGCCAGACGAGGACATGTTCCGGCTCGGTGCCGCCGACGTCGTGACCGCACGACGGACCGTGCGTGACTTCACCGCCGAGCAGGTGTCGCCCGCCGCGATCCGCCGGGCGATCGCTGCGGCGATCACGGCACCGGCCCCCCATCACAGCCAGCCGTGGCGGTTCGCTGTGCTGGAGTCAGCGGCCGCGCGGACCCGGCTGCTTGACGACATGCTGGCGGCGTGGCAGGCCGATCTTGCCGCCGACGGCTTCACGCCCGAGCAGATCGCGCGCCGGGTGCGCCGCGGCGAGCCGCTCCGCAGGGCTCCGCTGATTATCGTGCCGTGCCTGCTCCCCGACGCCGCGCACGCCTACCCGGACGCGCGCCGCAACGCCGCTGAGCGGACCATGTTCGTGGTGTCCATGGGCGCGGCCGTCGAGAACCTGCTCGTCGCGCTCGCGGTGGAGGGCCTTGGCTCCTGCTGGGTCTCGAGCACGCTGTTTTGCCCGGACGTCACGGCGTCCGCACTTGGGCTGCCGGGCGGCTGGGAGCCTATGGGCGCGGTGGGCGTCGGTCATCCCGCCGCGGCTGCGGCTGAGCGGCCGCCCCGCGACCCGGACGACTTCACGCTGCGGCTCTAGAGGTCTTGCCAGCGGGGCTTCCCGGCACCGTGCCCGCGCTCGACGGACGGTGGGCGCCGCGGCCGCGAACCGCCCTACGGCTTGCGGGCGACGCCGCCCCACAGGGCAGCGGGGCTCGCGGCCTCCTCGGCGGTCTCGGGCCGCCAGTCCGGCACGTTGACCATGCCGGGCTCGGCCAGCTCCAGCCCGCTGAAGAAGGGCGCCACCTCGGACTGGCTGCGGAAGGTGACGGCCTCGGCCATCATCTGGTTCAGCCGCTTAGCCATCTCGGCCATCTCGGCAGCATGGATGTCGCGCGCCGGGTGCGACAGGGCGAGGTAACTGCCTGCCGGTACCGCCGCGACCAGACGGGCGACCACGCCATAAGGGTCGTCACCCTCGCTGAGGTGCTGCAGGATCGCCATCAGCATGATGGCGACCGGCTGGCTGAAGTCCAGGGTGTCCGCCGCGCCGGCCAGGATGGCTTCGGTGTTGCGCAGGTCCGCATCGATATAGCTGGTGGCGCCTTCCGGCGTGCTGGTCAGCAGTGCCCGCGCGTGCGCGAGCACGACCGGATCGTTGTCCACGTACACGATGCGGCACTCGGGCGCGAGGCGCTGTGCCACCTCGTGCGTGTTGTTCGCGC
>Ga0126373_10004728_pt1 | contig 10470 bp, 4 predicted proteins | sample PanSoiMetPlot_11_FD_92545 | JGI IMG/M metagenome (GOLD analysis project Ga0126373, IMG submission 92545) | Tropical forest soil microbial communities from Panama - MetaG Plot_11 | ecosystem: Environmental > Terrestrial > Soil > Tropical forest > Bulk soil | place: Panama | collected 2016-02-17
CCAGCCTGGATACGCCGGAACCGGTCAGCGCGACCGATATCGTCCAGGAGATGAATAAAGTCGCCAGCGAGAACAAGCCGGCGGGAACCGGCTTGACGACCGTAATTGTGGGGACGGGGAACCCGCCACCGAACGAGGCGGCGCCGCGCTCGGATGATCCCGCGAAACCCCCGGCCACCAACGACACCAATGGCACGTCGGGCAACGACCCCAATGAGCTCAAGCCGACCGCTTCGGGCAATGCCACCGACCAGCAGACGGATGATCCGAACGAGTTGAAGCCGAATGTAGCCACGGATCAGCCGCCCGCGGCTCCGCCGCAGATTAATGACATTCCCTCAGGGAGCCAAGGCGGGGGTTCGGGATCCCAGGCGAGCGCGAGTTCGAGTGATGCCTCGGGACAGCAGCTGGCGGATGACCAGATGATTGCCTCGAGCAAGCACAAGAAAAAGAAGGGTCTTCACAAGATCATCCCCGGCAAATAGGGGGCAAAAGAGGGCCTGACGGAGGCCGGACCTGTCCCCTTTCGGTTCTCCGGGCCCAGCTCTTTGGTGCGAGTTCGACCTAACTGGATTCAAACCCACAGGTTAGCCACGAAGGGTTGCACCAAACGCATTGTCCCCTCGTAACCTCGTTACCCTCCGTCATTCGTGTTACCTTCGCACTGTCTGCCCCTAGCAACCGAGGACATCCTTGGCCCGAACCGTACTGCTTGCTGACGATAGCGTTACCGCCCAGAACATGGGTCGACGCATCCTCATGGATGCCGGCTATGAAGTAATCACGGTTAACAACGGCTCGGCGGCTCTGAAGAAAATTCACGAAAACCAGCCGGACTTGATTGTGCTGGATGTGTACATGCCCGGTTACGGCGGGCTCGAGGTCTGCCAGCGGCTGAAGGAATCCGCGGAAACCCAGAAAATTCCGGTGCTGCTGACGGTCGGCAAAATGGAACCGTTCAAGAGCGATGAGGCCCGGCGGGTGCGGGCGGATGGCCACATCATCAAGCCGTTCGAAGCCAGCGAGCTGTTAGCGGCGTTGACCAAACTCGAAGATCGAATCGTGCCACAGGTGGAGCGGCCGCGCGCCCGGAAGAGCAAGTCGGAGAAGAAAGCGCGTATTTGGCACGCCGCCGACCCGGCAACCACCTACGACGATGCGAACACCGAGAGCATTGCCTACCTGGCTGAAGTGAAAGAGCGGCAGTCGCAGAGCGATCCGGGCGAAGACACGCCGGCCGCGGAACCGGGTGAAGCCACCGGGCCCGCAGCCCAGGCTGGACCCGAGCCGTCCCTGGTGCCGCAAACCGCAGCGGAAATGCCGGTGATCGCGGAATCTTCCGCCCCCGCGCCGCAGGAATTCACCACGCCGCAACCCCCGGAGAGCGCAGCCGTCGAAGTTCGAAACCCGAGCGAGCCGGTTGCGCCGATCGAAGAGCCTCGGAAGGTCGCCCCCCCGGAGACGGCGGAAGGCGCGCTTCATGCTTCTGATTCCGAGCCTCCAAGCGCGGGAGAATCCGCCGATGTGGCAGTCCGGGCCGACTCCAAGCCTGCTCCTCGATGGGTGGCAGAGAACGTTCCCTTGAAGGCGGAAGAGGCTTCGCAGTCGCTCGAACAGGAAATGCTGCGGGCGCAGGAGAGCGCCTCTGTGGTTCGAGATCCGGCAGCCAGCGAATTGGCAGCAACGCCCGACGCGCCTGTACAGCCGGCCGCGGAATCTAGGGATAAAAACGGTGCGACGTTTGCCGCCGCTGCTTCGGCATCTTCCTCCGCGGTGGCGTCAAGTGCGGTTTCTGAGCCGGATCCGGAACGGCCGACGGTTTCTGAAGCCGCCGTAGCCTGGCAAAATTGGCAGCAGATTCGCGACTCGGTGATGAACCCGGAAAACACCCAGGCGATTGCGAACTCCCTGGCGGAGGCAGCCCAGGCTGCGGATGTAACTCCGGCTTCCACGCCTCCCATCGAACCCGCCAGCCCCGCGGAAAACCATTCCAACCTTGCGCTCGAAGGTGCGGCCCTGGCCAGCATCGTGGACAGCGTTCTCGCCGAACTCAAGCCCAAGTTGATGCAAGAAATCGCGAAGAAGCTGAAGAAGTAACTCCCGGCAACCTTACTCCCCTTCCACTCCGTTTTGAATCATTGCGCGGCCGCGTGCGTCACGGAGAGCTGGTGCTGGTACAACTCTGCATAAATTCCCCGCTGTGCCACCAGCTCTCGATGCGTACCGCTCTGGATAATCGCTCCGTTCTGGATGACCAGAATCTCATCAGCTTTCAGGATTGTCGAAAGCCGGTGCGCGATCACGATGGAGGTTCTCCCGGCGAGAGCGGTTTCAAGCGCCCGTTGTATGGCGGCTTCGGATTCGGAGTCCAGATGGGCGGTGGCCTCGTCGAGGATCACAATGTCGGGAGCCTTGAGGAGCAGGCGGGCGATGGCGATGCGCTGCTTCTCACCTCCCGAGAAGCGATATCCTCTTTCCCCGACCACCGTGTCCACCTTGTCCGGCAAGGAGTCGACAAGATCCAGGATCTGGGCATCGCGCAGTGCACTCCGGATTTCGTCATCCGTGGCATGGGGCTTGGCGTAAAGCAGATTTGCCCGAATCGTGTCGTGAAACAGGTGAGCGTCTTGGGTGACGACCCCGATCCGCTCGCTTAAGGAATCGAGCTTGGCATCTCGCACGTCCATTCCGTTGATTCGAATCGCCCCACCCTGCACGTCATAGAGACGCGGTACCAGGTGGGTCATCGTCGTCTTACCCGCGCCCGATGGCCCCACCAGCGCCACCAGTTGTCCGGGCCCAACCTCGAAGCTGATGTCCTCGAGCACGGTTTTCTGCGTCCGCTTTTCGGGGACGGCGATGGACTCGAGCGAGGCCAACGAAACCTCCTCCGCGGATGGATAGCGGAAGAAAACATGGTCGAATGAGATCCGCGCCGGGCCGGGAGGAATGGCACCGGCATCCGGTTTTTCCCGAATCATGGGCGGAAGATCGAGCACTTCGAATACCCTTTCAAAAGAAACCAGCGCCGTCATGATGCTGACTTGCACGTTCGAAAGGCCGAGCAGCGGAGCATAGAGCCGGGCCAGATACGAGACCAGGGCCACGACCGTACCCACGTCGAGCAAGTGCCGCACCGCCAGTACTCCGCCCCAGCCGTAGGCGAGGGCACTCGCCCAGGTTGCCATCACCAGCAGAGCGGTGAAGAACAGGCGGGCATAAAGTGCCTGCTTCACTCCGATATCAGAGACCCGCGCTGCTTTCTCCTGAAAGGAGTTTCCCTCCTCCTGACGGCGACCAAAGAGCTTGGCCAGGAGCGCCCCGGCAACGTTAAAGCGCTCCACCATGAGGTTGTTCATGGTTGCGGTCAGGTCGTAGCTCTCGCGCGTAATCCTTTGCAGTTTCCGTCCCCAGAAGCGGGCAGGCAGCACGAACAAGGGAAGCAGCACGAGAGCCCCCAGCGTGATGCGCCAGGAGAGCAGAAACATGGCGCCGAGGATCAGAAGCACGGTGATGAGATTGCCCACCACATTCGAGAGAACGTCGGTAAAGGCGGTCCGGGCACCGCCCACGTCTGTATTCAGGCGGCTGACCAGAGCCCCCGTCTGGGTCCGGGTGAAGAATGCCAAGGGCATGCGCTGGACGTGTTCAAACAATCGCGCCCGCAGGGAGAGAACGATCTCCGCCCCGATCTTCGACGAAAGATAGGTTTGGGTCATGCCCAGCGCGCCGTCAAAGATCCCTAGCACCGCTACAATCGCGGCGAGACGGATAATCAGCTCCGCGTTTCCTTTGAGGATGCCGTTATTGATGATTTGCCGGTAGATGAGCGGATTCACAATGCCGATCGTGGCATCGACAATCACCACGAGAAGGAACCACCCGAGCAGTCCGAGGTAGGGCACAGCAAACCGCAAAGTTCGCCTGGCGGTGCCGGGTTTTATTCTCTGCTTTAGTACCGATGCATCTTGTCCAAGCGAACGCCAGGCTCCTATCATGCTCGACATCGAACCGCTCTCCGGTCACGGGCGAACTCAGGTCGCAATCAGCTTAGTTTAGCTGTTTTCCCGGTTATGGACGTAACCGGACGCGATCGTCGACTAGGGATACCTGCCCAGTCGCCGCCCGCCCGCCAAGAATGATGGAAAGATGAATGATGGAAAGATGTTGGAATCCCCCAACTTCAGAAAAATGTCTTTTCAGGAAGAGCAGCGGTACCCGGGGCTAAAAAAGTCGTTGGTGCTGGCCGCTATTATCGAGGCCGAAATGTAACTTCACTCTCTCGTAACGCGCTTGGCCTTGCTTTGCACGAATTTGGGTTCGTCTTGCTTGCCGTACGCAACTGCCGGAGGGGAGTTTTTGATCTGCTCGTCACCTCTTGCGGACGCTTCTCGGAGAAGCGGCACACAAATATGGATACTGGTTCCCTTCAGCGAGTTAATCGCGATAGTTCCATTCACCAATCGGACACGTTCTCGCATGCTGGTGAGGCCCAACCCCTTGCCTTTCATGGCGGCTTCGACGTTAAAGCCTTTACCGGAATCCGAGATCGTGAGACGAACCTGATTCAAGCATTCCGATATCCGCACTTCGATGTGTTTTACCCCACTGTGCTTGATGGCGTTGCGTAAACCTTCCTGCACAACTCGAAACAGGCAAAGGCCGACTTCGAGCGGCAAGCGGTTGGCCACTTCACTGGTGAATTCGATGTCGGCGTTCTGCCGCGAGGCAAATTCCTTGCACCAGCTTTTCATTCCCGAAATGACACCCAGATATTCCAATTTTGAAGAATGCAAGTCGTGCGAGATGGCTTGCACGTCATTGCTAATCTCAACCGTTTCTTTATAGAGCTCTTGCGCTCGACTCCGAGCCTCGTGTGGGTTCTCACTCAGTTGCTCCAGCTTGATCGCCAACAGAGCGAGTCGTTGCGTGACATCGTCGTGAAGCTCTCTGCCAATCCGGGAGCGCTCCTGCTCTTGCGCCTGAATGAGCCTTCGGTTTACGTCGAACAATGCCTCTTCCGCTGCCTTGTGGTCGGTGACATCGGCTACCATTCCGATCACCCGCAACATGCGGCCCTTTTCGTCAAAAAAGGCACGTCCACTGTTCTTCAGCCATATGGGAGCGCGACCGGGAAGCAGCACGCGGTAGGTAACGTCACCCCTGGGATTTTCCGGGGTAAGCGCTGCGATGGCTGCATTAAATTTGGTGCGATCGTCGGGATGGATTTTGTCCATGAACTCGGGACGGCTAAAGCGCCCGGGCTCAGCGGGGCCGAGAATTTTCACGTACTCGGCAGATCGCAGCAGTACGTCGGACACTACATCCCATTCATAGGCGTACATTTTCCCCGCCAGAGTTGCGAGTCGCAGCCGTTCTTCGCTCTCGCGTACCGCTTCCTCGGCTCGCTTGTGCTCGGTGATGTCCTGCACAATACACGCGATTCGGTCAATGCCGTGCACACCTTCGACGGGAAAGTACGACACCAATACGTCCCTCTCGCCCAGCTCAGGATAGGTATATTTCGTGTCATACCTGACCACGTTGCCTTGGAAACACTCATCCAGCTTCGGCTTGGCAACCGACTCAAAAAACCCTTCGTTTAACACTTCGTCGGCGAAACGCCCCACCACTTGCTCTCTGGTCAAGTTACGCATCTTCAAAAACTTGCGATTCGCAATCAAATAGCGGTATTCGCGGTCAATCACCACGATCATGTCTTCCGAGCCTTCGACAGCTCTCTCATATTCCCGCAGCTTTTCTTCGGCTAATTTGCGCTGGGTAATGTCAGCCACCATACCTACCATGCGCAGCATTCTGCCCTGTTCGTCGAAGAAGGCATGAGCGGTTTTCTCGAGCCACACGACCGATCCATCGGGACCCAACACGCGGTAGCTCATCTCAAGGTCTGGACTCTCGGCAGTACACGCAGTCAGGGACGAGTTAAACAATGCTTGGTCGTCGGGGTGGACTTTCGCCAGCACCTGTTGGCGCGTAAGCGAAGCCTCCGCCGTTGCGCCGAGCACACTGCGAATGTCACCGGAGCGCACGACTACGTCGGTGGCTACGTCCCACTCATAGGCGTACATCTTCCCAGCCTGAGCTGCTAACCGGAACCGTGCTTCGCTCTCGCGCAACGTCTTTTCCGCGGACATGCGCTCAGCTGCGTCGAGGCGGCGTCGAGTGATGTCTCTAACCACCACCGCAAAAAGCCTGTTCCCGCCAGATTCAACCTTGGAGACGGAAGCCTCCATGGGAAATTCTTCGCCAGTGGCGCGCAGCGCCCAAAGCGTGCCGGGGCCATTCAAAGAACGATTGGTGGCCTCGCTTTCAGCAAAGCGGTGGACATGTGCACTGTGTTCGGCGCGGAAGCGCTGCGGAATGAAACGTTCGATGGAATCCCCAATCGCTTCCTGGGCAGGACAGAGGAACATTCTTTCCGCAGCGGGATTGAAGAGCACGATCCGGTGAGCCTCATCGATGGCGATGATTGCGTCCATCGCCGAGCCAATGATGCCCGCGAGCAGGTGCTGGTCTATTCCTCCGTTTTCGTCGAAGTTCATCACCATGCGATGTTCACTGTCCCTTCCGCTGCATGGACTCAAACTTTTGTGGCTTGCTTCTCCGAACAAAAAGCGGCGTCGCGCCGATGCGTTAGGGGGTGGGATGGAACTCGCATGGCGAAGTGATCGGCAGCTTCACCGATCAGCATCTTGGGTAACGTCTGCGACATATGGTACCAGACCCATCTGTATAGCACTAGCTAATGTGCACTCGCAAGCTAAGACCACATCCATCGCACCTACCACAGCCTGGTCGGGAACGGCGATTGCTGACACCGCATATTGGTCTGAAATGGCCGGCGGATTGCTGGGAATTGGCCTGCTTCCGCCTGACGTCGTTGCTGCCATGCCCAACCAGACAATCGATTCCCCCGTGTGGTCCGTGAACAGCGTATGCCGCCATCGGCAGACAATCGATCAGACGCTGAGGAGGAAAGTTGGTTATCGCGGAGAGTTTAGAAAACACCACCTCGACATGGAGTCTCCCCCAAAGCCCTACGCCGCATGCGTGGCGTATGTTGGCGTTTTCTCCTGGGCGGTGGAGGAAATACCGTAGTTAGTGTTGCTTACCTATCACTCCGTGGTGCCTGTCGCAGCCGGCTTCTTGTCGAAGGGACTCGGCGAATGGACACTGTAGATGGGAATTCCTTCATCTCCGCCAGGATTGTTTCGGCCGGAGATCCGTCGGGTGCTATCACCCGTCGCTTCGTGTAGGATAGCTGTTGTTGAAGCAATATGGCTTTTCGGCCCATTCGAAAGCGCCACCAACCCTGAGTACCGACAATGCCTACCTCTTCGAGAAACATCCTCAACCATATGAGGTGACCGGGGTAGGTATAACAGGAATCCGCCATACATTAGGACCAACAGTCCGTACGTAACACACATCTGAGATGAGAGGCTTTGCTGCATTCGTCGTGACCGATTGAGCGGCGGAAGCTACGGTTCTAAAGGTGTTGCATGCGAATTCTGCTTTACAACCCCGATAACGGGGTCACCCGCAACTTTATGCCCCACCTGTGGATGTTCCTGCTGCAAGCGCTTACACCAGCGGGACATGAAGTCCTGCTGGTCGACGGCAATGCCCAGCCCATGGATGAGGCCCAAATTGCGCAATTCGTCCGCGACGAGAACATCGGGCTTGTGGGTATCGGGGCTATGACCAGGATGGTGGCTCGGGCCTATCGCATGGCGGACGCTATAAGGGCGACGGGAGTTCCGGTGGTCATGGGAGGGCCGCACGTGACCGAAGAGGTCGATGAAGCTCTCGGCCGCGATGGTGGGCCGCGCCATGCCGATGCTGTTGCCGTGGGAGAGGCCGATGAGACCTGGCCGCAAATCGTCAATGATGCGGTTCGCGGCGAGCTAAAGGAGATCTACGCGCCGCTTGATGCTATGGGCAAGGAGCGCAAGCCTTCGCTCAATCCCTATCCCGAGATTCCATGGGACAAGCTTGATCTCCGCCAGTTCAATCTGGTTCCCAAGGTCATGCACCCCATGCTTAAGAACTTCCGCGAAGGCTGGGGAACATTTCGTATCGTGCCGGTTGAATCGGGACGAGGCTGTCCTTACAGCTGCGATTTCTGCACGGTCACCGGATTTTTCGGTGACTCCATTCGGTTTCGCACCAACGAAAGCGTCGTCAACGAATTGCTCCTGCTGAAAGCTCGCGCTCGCAAAGAACAAGGCCAGATTGCGGTCTTCTTCATCGACGACAACTTTGCCATTAATGTAAAGCGCACCAAATCACTGCTGCGGGACATAATCCGAGCCAAAGCCCAGGTCTTTTGGGTGGCGCAGATCAGCGCCAATCTGCTGCGCGACGAAGAACTGGTTGATTTGATGGCTGCCTCAGGAGCCAAGTGGATCTTTATTGGCATGGAATCGGTTGATCCGGTAAATCTGAAAGGCGTCAATAAAGGTTTCAATAAGCCGGGCGAGTACAACGAGGTGCTCGAGCGCCTGGCAAAGCGGAATATTTACGCGATCACCTCGTTCATCTTCGGCATGGATAACGACACTCCCGGAGTCGCCGAGCGAACCTTACAGCAAATCCGCACCTGGCCTCCCGGCCTGCCGATTTTCGGACTGCTCACCCCGTTGCCGGCAACGCCCTTGTACCAGCGGCTGGAAGCGTCCGGGCGGCTCACGCGCCCCCGGCACTGGAAGGATTTCGTTCCCTTCACCATGGCGCACACACCGTTGAAGATGACCATCGCAGAAGCCCACGATGAACTGAACTACGGCTGGGCTCACTCCTACAGCCCTGAAGCCCTGGCTCAGGCGGTTGCTGCGCTCGACGATGAGCATGTGGGTGATCGCGTCAATATTTTTCTGGCCCGGCTTTGTTTTCGGGGGATCTATTTCCCCATGCTGACCAAGTGGTCGTGGCTGCGGGTCATTATCGGAAACCGCCGAACCATCCTGAGGCTGTTCCACAAGGGAGTGTCACGATGGGTGCGCCCGAGAAATTCTGTCCGCCCTGATCCCGCTGACGTCGCGATGCCGAATGTCAGCGACCAAGTTAATGTTTAAACAGTTTCGGCGGAAGCGCGGTGCACGGCCCAAGGTTCGCCAGCCACTTAGCCAGGGTTGTAACTGTCGTGACTGCGCGCGCGCAAGCTAAATCGAGAAATACCAGTAATATGCAGCCCCGGGGAGGAGTTGTTGCGCGGGATTCGAGATCTGATTTGACTTGCGTGATAGTCAGATTGCGCCTATAAGGCTTATGCACTTCTAATGATCGTTCGTTGAGAGTTCAGTACGACTTCTGCTACTCGCAGCATTCACTCGGTAACGCGTTCCGGTGTTCAATTCGGGGACGCTTCTACTAAGCGTGTGCCCGTGGCGCGCGACTATCGAAGGTATGTAGCACAGTCCATCGTTGTTTTCGCCGCATATTTCATCGCCGGCAAACTTGGCCAGGCTACTACGAACATAAGAAGCAATAACCTTGGCCCGGTCTGGCCCGCGTACGGCGTTGCCCTGGCGGCGGTTTTGCTATGCGGGTATCGAATTTGGCCCGCCGTCGCGGCCGGGATGTTCGTAGTTGCGGCTATAAGTCCGGAATCTTACTTGACTGCCCTCGGGCAGATGGTAGGGTCTATCGCTGCCGCTCTGCTGGGTGCTTTCCTTCTCCGTCGCCTCGCCAAATTTGAGAATTCTCTGTTCCGGCTGCGGGATGCCCTTGCCCTGGTTTTCGTAGGCGCATTTGGCAGCGCCATGGTGAGCGCGTCCATCGGAACTGTGGTGCTGCACGCCAGTCACATCAGTTCCTACGCAGGTTTGGGCTCTGCCTGGCTGATTTATTGGTTGGGCGACAGCACCGGGGTCCTTCTCGTGACCCCCCTCATCCTCACCTTCCCCAACCTTCTGCAGATCCGTAATTGGCGTCGGCTGGCAGAGTTCATTTGTCTCCTGACCATTTTGGTTGCGATTTGCGCAGTGGTTTTTGGTGATTTAGCGATTGTCCCGGTCAGGATGATAGCCTTCGCCGTATTGCCATTAATCATTTGGGCCGCCATTCGCTTTGGCGTAAGTGGCGCCGCGCTCTCGATTTTTCTGGTTGCGACGGTGGCCACCGTGCAGACCGCGTTTGGCTCCGGATCGTTCGCTAGCAGTACGCCTTTCATGGATGGCGTCCAGCTAGATGTATTTTTCGCCGTTCTATCGCTGACCGGTTTGACGTTTGCCTCGGTGTATGCCGAACGCGAACAGGCCCAGCGGGAGCGGGAACAGAGTCTCCGTGAACAGGTGGGCATGGAGGTTCGTCTGGAAGACCAGCGATTACTGCGCGACAGTGAGGAGCGGCTGAGATTAGCCCAGCAAGCCGCTCGCATGGGAACGTTTGAATGCCATCTTGAAACCGGGGTGACTACCTGGAACCGCGAAATGGAAGCACTTTACG
>Ga0126373_10004729_pt1 | contig 10466 bp, 10 predicted proteins | sample PanSoiMetPlot_11_FD_92545 | JGI IMG/M metagenome (GOLD analysis project Ga0126373, IMG submission 92545) | Tropical forest soil microbial communities from Panama - MetaG Plot_11 | ecosystem: Environmental > Terrestrial > Soil > Tropical forest > Bulk soil | place: Panama | collected 2016-02-17
CACTCATCCAGTGCCGGACACTCCGAGTTCCTCAAGCGCCAGCCGGCCCAGCCGGGCCGAATCCCGTATCCCGGTCTGCGCGATCTCAATGATCTTCTTTGCGAGTACTTGAGTGATCGGATCAGACCGGTCGCTCAGCTTCAGCGTTCGCAAGCAATCCTCGTAGGCCGCGACGAGCGGAGCGATGTCCTCGGGTGCAAAGGCCGCATTCTGCAAAAACCGGTAGATGGCCATGGCAGCGCTCCATTGGAGAAATCGAGACGGACGGGAGCGAGAGCCATCCCCATTGCCGCCATGCGGCCGGCAACGCCAAACTGTCTACACCGAACGGATGAACACCACCTGAACTCAGGGGGCAATTCGATGCGTCAAAAGGCGCATTTGGCATTTGGCCACGACTACTCGGCCGGGGTGCTGGCCGCTCGCGGCGGCGGCGCCCCCGGCCGGTATAAAAACTGCTCAACGGGGTGCAAGCGCCGTATCGCTCATTCTCCGCACGGCATCATCCGCCAATTTTGTCGATACCTCGGCGGCGCGGCGCGCGCTGTGCAAGAGGGCCTCGATATTGTCGCGGACCACACGCGTTTGCAGAGCCAAACACTCCTGCGGCGTACGGCAGCCGAGGAACTCCTCGAAATGCTCCAGATTTTCCTCGATGCGGTTTTGCACGAAACGCATCCATTCTCCGGAGACATTCTGCAGGCCATCAATCACGAAGGTCGAACTCTCAAGCAGGGCCTGCACATTGCCGGCGGACTGCTGCATGGTTTCTCTCGCGGTATCACCGCTAAGCCCGAACAGCTTGGAGAACTGATCCACCGAGCGCTCGGCGATCCGAGTCGCAGCTTCGCTGCTGTTGCGCCAGGTGCTGTTCATGGTCTCCGCATTGCGGCGAAACGCTTCGGTTCCCGCTCGGGCCGTGCGCTCGGCCGTATCGGACATCGTGCGGCTGGTCTGAGAGGCCTGCTCCGCGGTTCTTCGGGTCGTCTCATGGACAGAGTCGCTAGAATCGCGTTCAGCTTGGCGCGGATTGGCCATTCGTTTCTCTCCATTGCAAAAGGGTTGTGTTGCCTCAGACTCTATTGATATAGCCCGCGCCATTTTCATTTCTATACAAATCTTTCCACGCAATTGCGTAACGTGTTTCCATTCAACGCAGTGCGTCTGGAAAATTTGTTCGGCTAATCTGAATTGTGACGTAACGTCAACGCGCGCTGACGGAACTAATCGGCGTAACAACAGGACGAGCTGTGGAACCGAATCGGTGCGACGCAATGTCGCCAATCCGACCAGTGTAATTGCCATGATTAGAACGATCGACCGTAACGGTGGGCCCAATTAAACCCAAAGCGCGAAATTTTCGCGGCAAAATTCCGGATGGCGTCTGGCGACTCGTTCGCCAAACACATAGCGCTGAGCCGGCGTTTATTTCAGTTCAATAGCCGTACCATCGGCGTCGCGGATAGCCGCCGACCGGACCTTGATAGGGAGCGCAGTTGCCGCCCTGTACCGTGTAGCCCGGGGGACAGCCGTTCCACGTACCCCATCCGCCTCCGACGGGTCCTTGATACGGCGCGCAGTTGCCGCCCTGCACCGTGTAGCCGGGCGGGCAGCCGTTCCAGGTCGGGTGGCCATAACCGTATGGCGGCGGGTAATACTGACCATTTGCAGGCGCTGCGGCGCCAGCGACTGCTGTGCCGATCACGGCACCTACCAACACAATCTTTGCTGTTGTGTGCATGGAAAGCTCCCAGCTCGTTCCAATCTTCCTTAGCTTTTTAGCGGCGGAAAGTCCCGCGAAAAGACCGGCTGCTTGAGAAATTCCTTCGGATCACGGTGCCAAAACTGACTGACATCAGGATAGCTCTTGATCGTGGTGTTAACGAGCTTGCCGCCCTTTTTCCCTACTTTGCGGATATAGACCGTGAAAGTGAGATTGCCGTAATCGTCGAATTTTACCGGGCCACGCGGAGTCTCGGCGAGCGACACCCGCCGGATCGCGGCGATCAATTTGTCAGGATCGACGTCGCCGCCGGTTGCCTGCAAGGCTGCTCCGAGGATCTGGCCATTGACATAGAGCGCCGCCGCATAGAATCCGATCGGAATATCGGCGCCGAAATACTTTTGCATCGAAGCGATGAACCGGCGGTTTGCATCGGTGTCGAGATCGAGCGTGTAGGGAATCGAATTGATCAGGCCGATCGCCTCGTCGCCGAAATTGCGCATGATGCTGTCATCGGCGACGGTCGATCCGCCGAGCAATGGCAGAGTAATTCCCTGATCGCGATACTGTTTAATGAATTTAAGAGGATTGGCGCCGGCGTAGACCAGCACCACAACGTCCGCCTGTTTCGGGTCAATTTGCGCTAGATACGGCACGTAATCCGGAGTGTTGAAGGGCGACCATAGTTTCTTGACCACTCTGCCGCCGTCGTCCTCGAAAACCGATTGGAAGCCGCCGACCTGCTCGTAGCCGAACGCGAAATCGTCGCCGGCGGTGATCGCCGCCTGCAGCTTCATTTCCTTGCTGGCGTAGTCGGCAAGCGGATAAAGGCACTGCGCCGAGCTGTCCGAGGTGCGGACTTGATACGGATCGCGATGGCGCTGGGTGAGATCCTCCGCGCCGCCAAATCCCATGGTCGGCATCTTATGTTCGCCGAGGTAATCTTTAATGGCGAGCCATTCGAAAGCGGCGAGCGGCCCCATGATGAGGTCGACCTTGTCGCGCTCCACTAGCTCGATGGCTTTGGCCTTGGCGGTCGCCGGCACGCCGGCGGTATCGGCCACGACGAGTTCGATCTTGCGGCCCGCAAGCGTGAAGTTCTTGTCTTTCAGAAAGCAAGTGATCCCCTCTTCAAGATGAACGCCGCCGGCCGCAAGCCCGCCGGTTTTCACGGTCATCAGCCCGATCTTGATCGGGTTTTGCTGCGCGACGGCTGGCTTTGCCAATTTCGCGATTGCGGCAGCCGCGCCGGTTGCCGTCAGAAATTTGCGCCGGTTTATTTTTCTTGCCACGTCGTCCTCCCTTTTCGACGTCCGCGGCCCGGTCTTCCGGGTCACCATCCTCCATTGATAGTTCGAATATGCCGGCGAGCTTGTTGCCGCTCGCTCGGGCCCACCATCAAGCAGCGTTCTCGGACGCGGTTTTGGATTTTGCCCAATAGTCCGATTGCGCCTTGCTGGATTTGAGAACTTCCTCGGTTTCAAAGCCGGGCGCCATCGAAGCCGACGTGCCGGCCAGCACCTGATGATGCTCGATATTGAGAAGCCGCAGCCAACTCTGCTGCCCCAGCGTAAGCCCGATCATGCAGCCGAGCTCGACAAGTTCCGGCTCCTCGAAATGGCGACGCATACGCTCCCAGAACTCGTCGCCGGTGTCGAGCCGCCAAACGATGGCCTCGGCATAGGCGAGCGCCGCCTTCTGACGTTCATCATATTTCGCCGACTTCTCGAAATTCAAAAGATCAAGCACTTGCTCTTCGATCAGGGCGCCGCTCGTGGTTGCCTTCACCGAGCGCTGGTTGCCGCAATATTCGCAGGTGACCGAGCGGGAAACGTAGAGGCGGCACAGTTCCTTGATCGCGTGATCGAGGACGCCGTTGCGGAAAATGTTGTGCCAGGAATCGGCGAAAAACCAAAAACAGGCGGGTACATGCGCGCGAATGGCCGAGCTTTCCGGCCGCGGCGTGCCTTCGCGCTGACAGCGCTCCATTTCCGCCCGCATTTTGGGGTCCATTTTTTCGATCGGCACGTAGCTGATCCTTTGCTTGGACATTTCCTTACCCTTCTTTGGACATTCTTACGTTCACCGCTGCGCCGCGGTCGAATGGCGTAACCTACCATGGCCAAAATACCTCGGAAATCGAGGTCAAGCGATGGCCTTACCGTCGCAACCTCCCGGGTGGCGCCCGTGTTGCTCATCACATTCACATCGATGAAGGCTTTTCGTTTCGTCTCATTCCCGCGCGGCATTGCGCCTGCGAGCAAAAGGGCTCAATGCGCAGGCGAACGCCGTCAGCGGCCAAATTGGGCGCCGGACATTTCAAGGCGGCCCCGTCTGCAATACACCATCTTAAGCACACGCTCCGGCTTTCGCCGAAGCGCTTTGCCTTTAGCGCCGGCGAGATTGTTTATTTTGCAGTCACCGCCGCCGAATAGCGCGTGTAGAACTGCGCCACGCGCTGATGCCACATCTCCACGAAGGCGCCCGATGTCAGGTTTTCGACCGACTTCCAGATTTGTTTGATGGCCGGCAGCGTGTTCTGCCAAATGGCGCGCTTGCACCACTTCTCGCCTCTCTGCCGGCCCTCGTCGGTCGCGCACATGGATTTCCACGCGATGCGATCCGGATGGCTGACATGTTCGGCCGCCCCTTGAGTTCCCTGCTGGTGAATCAAATAAAGATCGCTGAGTGTTGGTTTCTTATGGGTCTGTATCTCAAACTGGATGGCCGCAGTCGTGAATTTATAAGCCGCGGCGACGGCATTGTCGCGCGGGCTGGTGATGCTTCCGGAGCCGTATTTGTCGAACTCGTAATTACTCAATTGGAATAGACCGATATAGGAGCCGGTGCGCTGCTTCGGATCGAAATCGGATTCGATCTTTGCTACCGCCTTCATGAAAGTGAAATCGATGCCCAAAGCGTCGGAGGCGCGCTTGATTTCCTCGACCGGCGTGCCGACCGGGACATCCTTCAGCGTCGCTAAGATTGTATCCGCCGGTTTTTGATCGGGTGGGACTTCCGAATAGGCGTAATCGGCGAGATATACCAAATCCTGTTCCATTTGGCTGTCATCGGACGAGCGAGTGAAGAACGGACGATCGTCCGCAGTTTTTGGTTGTTCAGCCAGCGGTTCAGCCTTTTGTTCAGCCGGCGGCAGCGACGCGAGCACAATTTTTCCTTTGTCGGGTTTTTCTTCCTCCGCCTTTAGCGCCTGCGCAAGTCGGTCGGCTTTCAGCGCGCGCACGAAGCCGTCCGGTTTTGCCGTGTCCTTGGGGAACAGCACCGGTTCACGTCCGTAAAATGGATAGATGACCGCGATCGCCAGAATGATAAAGGCAAGCTGCAGCGCCCTTATAATCATCCCCCAGGTCCCCGACTCGTCCGCGGTTCGTGCCAAAGCGATGCGGCCCGTTAAGCAGCATAGCACAGCAGAAATGTGGCGATTGTCACCGGGCCGCAAGGAAATCAGTTCGGTGCGGAAGCGAATCGCGCGCGGTGGGCAATCTCGCATCAAATGGGCGCTAAATCCTTTACAATTTGGTTGAAACGCGCCGTTTCAGGGTGATTCGCGCTATCGTTAGCAACGGACGTTTTCTGAGGAAGACCCGGGGCCGTTGCCTATTTTGAGCTCGCCTCCAAGAGCGCGAGCAGTCCTTGCAACAACTGATTCGGCGAAGGCGGGCAGCCGGTAATGTGCAGATCGACGGGCACGACCTGCGACACGCCGCCGACGACAGCGTAACTGCCGGAAAAAACCCCGCCATCCTTGGCGCAATCACCGACCGCGACCACCCATTTAGGATCAGGTGTCGCGCGATAGGTTCGTTCCAGAGCCTCGCGCATATTCTTCGTTACCGGCCCGGTTACCAGCAGCACATCGGCGTGGCGCGGTGAAGCGACGAAGCGCAGCCCAAAACGCTCCAAATCGTAAAAAGCATTATTGAGCGCATGAATCTCCAACTCGCAGCCGTTACATGAACCGGCATCGACTTGCCGAATGGCGAGGCTGCGGCCGAGACGGCGCCGCGCCGAGCGGTCGACCGCGCCGGCGAGTTCTGCGAGCTCGCTGTTTTGCGGTCGAGGCGCGTTTTCGGTCAGCGGACCCCGCGCGAGGCTTTCAAATAATGTTTTGCGCATTACTTTCCGTCATTAGTTGCCGCGATTTAAATCTGCGCTACGAGTCGTGTCCCGAATACGAGCAATTGAACGATTTATTGCAGAGCGGGAAATCGGCGACGATATTTCCCTCGATCGCAACCTCAAGCAGTGGCCATTGAAACCAGGATGGATCGCGCAAATGACAGCGCGCGATTTGACCCGCTTCGAGCCGCAAAGAAACCAGTACGTCGCCGCGGAAACTTTCGACCAGCGCCAACCCTTCGCCGCCGCCATCGGCAAGCTCGATTGCGATCGGCCCTTGCGGCAGGCGATCGAGTATCTGCTCGATCAAAGCAAGACTCTGCTCGATCTCGCGGATGCGAATCCAGACGCGTGCGTTGACGTCCCCCGCGGCGAGAACGGGAACTGTGAAATCGAGCGCGGAGTATGGCGGATAGCCGGGCGTTCGCCGCGCGTCGAAATCGCGACCGCTGGCGCGTCCAACAAATCCTGCGGCACCAAATCGCCGAGCGATCGCGCCGTCGAGTATCCCCGTCGCAGCGGTGCGGTCCTGCAGCGAGGCCGTGTTGTCATAAAGCTCGATCAGCCGCGGAAACCGATCGCGAATTTGCCATAGCAGGTCTCGCAGAGTCGTAACGCCTTCACTGCTCAGATCGGTCGTGACCCCGCCGGGAACAACGCGATCCATCATCAACCGGTGGCCGAAACAGGTCTGCGCTGCCCGCAGCACCAGCTCGCGCAGAATTCCGCAATGGGCGTGCATGAGCACGAACGAGGCGTCGTTGCAGATCGCACCGATGTCGCCCAAATGGTTTGCGAGACGTTCGAGCTCGGCCATCAGCCCGCGCAGGTAATCCGCCCGCGGCGGCGGCTCGATGTCCAATGCCGCCTCAACCGCTCGCGCAAAGGCGGTTCCGTAAGCCACTGTGCCATCCCCGGAGGTGCGCGCCGCAAGCCGCGCGCCACGTTCGAGCGTCGCCCCCGCCATTAGCGACTCGATTCCTTTGTGCACGTAGCCAAGCCGCTCCTCAAGCCGCGCCACCGTTTCGCCTGCCGCCGTGAAACGAAAATGCCCGGGTTCGATAATGCCCGCATGCACCGGTCCGACCGGTATCTGGTGCAGGTTTTCGCCCTCAACCGGAAGAAACGCATAAGTCTGTGGCAGCGGCGCTGAGCGCGCGCCGAGGGGAAATTGCGTGTCCCAGAAGCCGAGGTCGAGCCAGGGTCGCGAGTCCGGAATCCCAACCGGCCGCAGCCCATAGAGGCTGTGCAGCGCGCGTTCGAGCCGGATTGCCGGCGCATGCCGCCTGCCGACGGAGGGAAATTCCAGTACCGGGCATGCGAGGCTCAGGACCGCGATGTCGGGGCTGCCATCGCCGATCAGCGCCATGTGCACAGCGTAACCGGATTCCGATCCCCACAATCCGAGCAGCGTTGCCCGCTCGCCGACAAGTTCATCAGTCGCTGCAGCCCAGAGTTCGGGGGTGACAGCGACACGCGGCCAAGGCCGATGTGCGCCTACGGCCCTACCCTGTGCGACGATGTTTTCGAGCGACGGCATCAACTCAGCCCAATAGCTTGGCGACGGTCTCGAACCAGCCGACCAATGCCGGCGGCAAGTAGATGCCAGCGATCAGCACGAGTCCGAGATGCGCGAACATCGGTAGGTAAGACGCCTTCGCCTTTTCGCTTGGTCCTCGCGCTTCGCCAAAGGCGATGCTGTTCAGTCGCAGGAACAGCGCCGCGAACCCGACCAGCATCCCGAACACAAGCACCAGCGCGAGCCCGGGCGCGCGGGCAAAGGTCGAGCTGACGACAAGGAATTCACTGGTGAAGATCCCGAGCGGTGGCAGCCCGGCAATCGCGACGACGCCCAGGATCAGAGTCCAGCCAAGGACCGGATGACTCTCGGTGAGACCGCCCATGTCGGCGATGCGTTGGGTGCGCTTGACCTGGGCGACATGACCGACTGCAAAAAAGATTGCCGATTTGGTGAGCGAATGCATGGTCATGTGAAGAAGACCCGCGAAATTGGCGAGCGGTCCGCCCATGCCGAAAGCAAACGTAATGATGCCCATGTGCTCGATGGACGAATAGGCAAACATGCGTTTGATGTCGCGCCGGCGGTACAGCATGAAAGCCGCGAAAACCAGCGAAACCAGTCCGAGCGTCACCATCAGTGGACCCGGTGCAATCGCCGCCGGATTGACCGCAAGCAGCATCTTGAAACGCAACAGCGCATACAGCGCCACGTTGAGCAGAAGCCCCGACAATACCGCCGATATCGGTGTCGGGCCTTCCGCGTGGGCGTCCGGCAACCAGGCATGCAGCGGCGCAAGTCCGATCTTGGTTCCGTAGCCAAGCAGCAGAAAAACGAAAGCAACGTCGAGCAGAGCGGGGTCGAAGGCGCTGGCGCGCGCGACTAGCACGCTCCAGACCATCGCGTCGAGCCCCTCGCCGATCACGGGACGGGCGGCCATGTAGACGAGGATCGTGCCAAACAGCGCGAGCGCGATGCCGACGCTGCCGAGGATGAAATACTTCCACGCCGCCTCGAGCGCTTCGTGCGTGCGGTAGATACCGACCATCATTACCGTGGTGAGCGTCGCCAGTTCGATCGCCACCCACATCAGTCCGATGTTGTTTGCGATCAGTGCCAGGTTCATCGCAAACATCAGCACCTGATACATAGCATGGTAGAAGCGGACGAACGGCGGCGTCAGTCTTCCGATCTCGAGTTCGTGGCCGATATAGCTGGCGCTGAAAATGCTGGTGGTGAAACCGACGAAGCTGGTCAGAACGATAAACGTGCCGTTGAGATCGTCGACCAGCAAATAAGCACCGGGCTGCGGCTTGACAAAAAACAACGATAGTGAGCAGAGCAAGGTGAGCCCGGCCGCGGCGATATTCGAGCGAGCGGCTACGCGGTAGTCCGGCAGTGCCGCGAACAACGCCGCCGCAACAGCCGGAATTCCCAATACGCCGGAGAGCGCATTAAACGTCATTGCCGCTCTCCGCGAAAATCGCTGATGATCTGTACGTCAACCGTGTCGAACCGCTCGCGGATGCGGAACAGAAAAATGCCGATCACGATAAAAGCGATTAAGATCGAAAAGGCGATGCTGATCTCCACCACGAGCGGCATGCCTTTGGCGCCGGCTGCGGCAAGCACCAATCCATTCTCAAGCGACATGAAGCCAACTACCTGACTAACGGCGTTGCGCCGCGTCACCATCATCAACAGTCCAAGAAGAACGACGGCGAGGGCAAAGGCGAGATCCTCGCGCGCCAGCGGATCGGCCTCCTGCGTCACGCGCAGCATGACCACCATGGCGAGAGCGACGAGCGCCATGCCCGCGAGCATGGTGACGCCGACGCCGACCACCTTCTCGATCTCACGATGAATGCCGAGCCGCACGATGATGCGATGCAGCGCGACTGGAATGATCATGGCCTTGAAGATCAGTGCAATCGCCGCGGTGATGTAGAGATGCGGCGCATCCTGAACGAATGCTTGCCAAGCTACCGAAGCGGCCAACACCACAGCATGCAAGGCGTAAGTGTTGAGAAGCGCGTAGAGCCGGTCCTGATAGAGCTCGAGTAAACTGACCAGGACCAGTGATCCGGCGAGCAGATGCGCGATATCGAAATCGAGGCCGTTCATCAGAAACTCCCCGACACGAAGCGGAGCAGCGTCGCCAGCAATCCGAGCATCAGGGCCGCGCCGAGAAATTCCGGTACCCGGAACACGCGCATCTTGGCAATTGAAGTTTCGAACAAAGCCAACAGCACGCCGCCAACGGCAAGCTTGGCGACATATGCGACAATGCCGAGTGCAAGCGCCGGCAAAGCCGCGCCGCTCGATTCAATCCCCCATGGCGCGAACAGACAGGCAATCAGCGACACGTAGAGAACGAGCTTGAGCCAGCTTGCCAGCTCGATCAGCGCCAGATGGCGGCCGGAATATTCGAGCACCATGGCCTCGTGGACCATGGTCAGCTCGAGATGGGTCGCCGGATTGTCGATCGGGATGCGGCTGTTTTCGGCGATCGCAACCATGATCAACGCGACCAGCGCAAGCGCGAGCGAGACGCGCAATCCCACTGCGGGAGACGCCATGAAGGCGGACATGGTGGAAAGCTGCGTCGAGCCGGCGATCAGCGCCAGTGTGAATACGATCATGATCATGGCGGGCTCGGCCAGCGAAGCGATCATCACCTCGCGGCTTGATCCGATGCCGCCGAAGCTGGTGCCGACGTCCAGCCCGGCAAGAGCGAGAAAGAAACGTCCGCTGCCAATTAGCGCCGCAATTGCGATTGGGTCCGCCGACCATGAGAACAAAAGCCCGGTGCGGAAAGTCGGAACCAGCGACGCCGCGACCCAGGTCGCAGCAAAAACGAGATACGGAATGACCCGGAACAGCCATGAGGCGCCCTCCGCCAAGACGACGTCCTTGCGCATCAGGCGCACCAGATCGAAATAGGGCTGGGTGAGCGGCGGCCCGCGGCGACGCAGCAGCCGCGCTTTCACCTTGCGCACGAAACCGGTCAACAGCGGCGCCAACAGCAACACCAGCAGCATCTGCACGCCCTGAATCGTCAAGTCGCGGATCAAGACCATAGGG
>Ga0126373_10004730_pt1 | contig 10466 bp, 15 predicted proteins | sample PanSoiMetPlot_11_FD_92545 | JGI IMG/M metagenome (GOLD analysis project Ga0126373, IMG submission 92545) | Tropical forest soil microbial communities from Panama - MetaG Plot_11 | ecosystem: Environmental > Terrestrial > Soil > Tropical forest > Bulk soil | place: Panama | collected 2016-02-17
CGAGACCAGCGTGACGATATGCGGTACTCATGAAGAGTGCAATCCATCGGCGTCTGCTGAGAGGGCGAAACTGCTTGTGCGGAGGATGTTGGCGCTTGCTCTGGCGCCGAGCGCCATAACTGGCACCAAACCCCAGCCTGGTCGAAGAAGTTGGCAGACAATGCACAGGGAAACCTCGCTTTCGCCCGGAGCCAGGTGAAAGAGATATCAAGCACGGGAGGAATGCATGACCAATCATCCGCGGTTTGCGACGATCGGTATTCTAGTCGTTTTGGGCGTCAGTCTCGTATCTGCATCTGTGAAAGCTGACGCGGATTCAATCAAGGAAGTCACAATCGCGGCGAAGCACGCCGGCTTGGCCGCTCAGGCCGCAGATCTAAAGGGCACTCAGACACACTTACACCATGTCATCAACTGTCTGGTCGGTCCCAAGGGGCAAGGATTCGACGACAAGGAAGCCAACCCATGTAAGGATCAAGGCGATGGCGCGATACCCGACATGACCGATGAGGTGCGAAGGACGGCGTTGATCCAAGCGCTAGCCAAGGCCAATGAAGGTCTCAGGCAAACGGACTTGGCCGCGGCGCGCAAGAGCGCGAGCGAGGCGCAGGTGTTACTGACTCCGAAGATGTAGTGCTGGTCCGGACGACTTGACGTGCCATGCGTTGCCCGGTGCTATCGATCCGACTTTTAGGGCGGCGGCAACCATCGGCAAAGTACAAACAAATGAGACCGGACGATCAGCGCTCGGAACTCCAAAGGCCTTGTGACGATCTGCCTGCAGAGGGAGGCTCAGACGGGGCGGGGAGCAATCTCGGCTAAGACGAGTGTCGGTCCACCAGTCTCACAGCCTAGGTTTAGGCTCGAAGGAGCGATCGCACTTTCTATGGTATGCTCGCATTTGTTAGCTGTTCGCGCGAGCTATCGTTGTGAGAGTGGCGTCAGCCCCGCTTTTTTGATCGCTGCCGCCGCCTCGGGCGATGCGAGAAAATGAATTAACGCAGTCGCCTCCCCGGGTTGCTTGGCCGTACTGGTAAGTGCGCCCGCGAAGAAAATCATTGGTTGGACCTCAGTCGGTAACGCTCCTACGAAGGTAATTCCAGGGACCTGTATCAATTCGCTGACCTGTTGGAAGCCGATCTCCGCTTCGCCGCGCGCGACAACCGCAGCGACCGGCTCGCCGGACGGCGGTCCTCGCACCTTTCGACTCTTGCCGACGATTTGGTCTGCGATGCCGAGCTTCGGGAACAGCGTGGTCGTAGATAGGTACCGCTACCGCTGTCCGAGTAAGCGATAGACTTTGCCGCAACCAGCGTATTCCGGAGTGCCTGAACGCTGCCAATATTCGGCTTTGCGGCCCCTGCGCGCACCACCATGCCGATAAGCGAGCGAGCGAGTTCGATCTTGGTGTCGGTGCGCACGAATCCTTTCCTGCCTAGCTCGTCAACCACCCCTCCATCCAGGATCACGACATCTGCGGTCTCGCCTCGCGCGAGTCGGGCGGGAATCGCCTCCGGGGAGTCGCCCATCGATGGGCCGCGCGTCGTGACAAGGCGGTGGCCGCCCGCGCGCTCGAAAGCTGGACTAAGCTCAGAATAGACCCCGTAAAATCCGGCCGAAATCATCACGTGCACATCGGCCGCAGATACTGTGCTCGCTGTCAACAGGGTGGCCACGGTGAATAACCATCGCGTAGGCGTTCGGAGTGTCATAAGCCCGCTCCTTTCCCGGGAGATAGCTATTCAACAAGAGCGCAAACACTTGCATCTTGTGGGTCTCATTTTGAGAGGATGCAAATCGGTGATACTCAGTCGATGAAGCGAACGTCGTTTAGAAGGACGACGCCTCGCTCCGGTGGCACCTAGCACTGCGGCGGTGGGTCGGCCTTCTATCGCCCTTTACGTTGCCACTGTGGTCTGCCCGACATCGAGTCCGAGCTTGAGCAGTTCATCGTGAATCCGCAGCGGCGGATTGACACACTCATCTCGAGAATGAGCTGGCGAATATCCGCGGGTGTCTGCGGCCCGCGCGTCGTCGTGGTCTCCAGCGCCCAGACGTTCGGAAGCCAGCGCGATCCCAACGCAACCGCACAAGACCAATTTCGTGAAACATGTGACCCACGTCACAGGTGAGCGGCCCGCCGAATTGCCATGATTATTGTCGGAGGTCGGTTATGGCCAGCATTCTTCAATTGGAGTATCGTTTCACGGCCCCTTGGATGCGCGTATTTGCGTAGTCGCCGCGCTTGCTGTCGCGATAGTGGCGGTCGACTTGCTCACCAATGCGGAGGCTTCGTCGATGCTGCCCTCGTTGTCAACTGTCGTGGAATCGACATGGTTGCAGCCACCCGGCGCTGCAGTTTCTCCCCGCGCACTCGACCGCGAGCGAGCGCAGCGTACAAACGACGACGCTTATCTTGAGAGGCTTACCAAAGCGCTGGACTAGAATTGACCAAGAATGAAAGTTAGATCCCACACGCGGTTCTCTCGGCCGAGCTGATCCGAAAGATCACCCCGCGGACCTATGCGCTTCGTTGAGTTAGGAGTAGTCGCGTGACGGGTGATCTATCGGGGAATTTAGGGCCTGGAACGGGCGGGCTTATCACTCGACGAGGCAGGCCGATGAAAAAATGGTGCGTCGACGTCGTTGACCAGTGGAACGACGGGGCGATTGTCGGGACCTTCGCGAGCCCCACAGAGGCGTACGGTGCCATCAGGAAGCTCGGCCAAGAGACTCGCGATGGACAGTGGCGATACACGCTCGCCCCTGCCAGGCGACCCCCGCTCGATCCTGCGGGTTGCGCGAGCACCTCGCGGATCCGGTTCTGAATCAACTTCAAGCTCCGATCAGCGGCTAGCCGGATTTAGCGCTAGAGAGACCATTTGACAGGAAGCAGATCTCCCCCTCGCGCGCTGGCAACCTTTAGCCTTGGTCTCCTGTGCGTGGCTACCGCCGCAACATTGGGGTTTTCGCCGCCGTCAACTTATGTCACTAGCCAGGTTCGCCGCGTTGCGACAACGCGCTCACAGCCAGGCACCCGCCCTCTGCTTGGCTGCTCAATGTTGCCTGTCCGATGCTTCGCAACGGCGCGCAACTTACCCCTTCATTAAAAAGCGATTACGCATTGTGAAACCGAGGACAACAATGCCAACCGGCAGGATGCCGCCGACCAGCATGGCTACTGACGTGTTTGCCTCGGTGCCAGCAAACGGGTAAATGATCAGGGTGCCTAACGCGATGAGAACGAGCGTTGCGGCGAACAACAGCGCTAGTACCCAAACCAGCGTGACCGCTAGCCACCCCCATTTCTCGTAAGCCTTCAAAATCGCTTCCGACCGACGTTTCGATATACTCGCCACAATTTCCTCACTACTTGTGGAGCGTCTACCACGCCAGCTGGCGACGCTGCGTTTGGCAGCCCGGCGACATCTCAAGCAACTGCCAATTGGTTATAGAGACGCGGCCCCACCGTGCATTCTCCGTGCCGCCGGACGCGACGCCCTCCAATTATACTGGCAATCGGCACGATGTGTCACTCATTGGGTCTTGCAAGAGCGAGCGTCTCGCAATTGCGGTTCGCTATTTCCTTGAAATGCTATGCGCTTGCGAGGGGTCGGACAGCCAGGATCCGCACATCTGCCGCTTGCTCTCGCCTGTCCTGTCCGCGTGCATCAGCCGGAATAACACGCATCGGCGACCCTCAAAACCTTGATAGGCGCGAGCTCGTACCGTATCCATGTACTCCCTACTCGTCGGAGGAAGCGCCAGGAGCTCTAAGCCTTGTGGCTCTCCCAAATCGCCACTTCGAACCGATGAACAAGGCGGTGGGAGCCGTGCGAACTCGCTTCAGGCGCTGGCTTCGTCGGTGAGTAGCGGAGCCAGTCGGGTTCGGTCGCTGCACATTGGACGGCCGTCGCGCGCGGCCGAACGGCCTTGTGGATGCTTGGCTATCCCGATGCCGTGCTCGCGGATAAGAGCAAGCGCCAAGAAGCGCGAAATTGGCCACGCTCCTACGTTGATGTACGCGCCGACGCATGCATCATGTACGACGCTCAGATCGCCCGCGCACAGCAAGGCCGCTCTGGCGGGACCAGGGAGGAACGCAGCCTGCGAACTGCTCGCTCGCGTCTACGAGTGGTTTACTGAGGACTTCGATGCGCTCAATCTTAAAGAGGCGACAGAGCCTGAGGGGCGGCAACGATCCGAGCCTAAATTTAATGGCGACATTCGTCTAGATGACGTTTAGCGAAGGAGACTTACATGTACGCTTCCATCCGTCAAGGCAAGGCAAAAACCGGCATGGCCGAAGAGTTGACGCGCCGTATCAAGGAGGGAGCCATTCCCATCATCAGTGATGTCGAGGGCTTTAGAGCTTACTATGTAGTCTACGCGCCCGACGACACGGTGACGGCAATCAGTATTTTCAACGATTACGCGGGAGCCGAGGAGTCAAACAAACGCGTTCTGGCGTGGATCGAGCAGAGTCTTACGCCACTCCTCGTTGGACCAGCCACAGCGATGGCCGGTCCAGTGATCGTGCATACCTTGGCGTAGCAGGCGCAACATGCACGCGGCCGTCTCAGTTGGCGGCCTCTCAATTGCAGAGCCGCTACGATGTCTTCCTCGTCGCACGTTCGGCATCGGCCGGAACGGGGTCACGGTTGAGACGCAACCTGGCTCGGGATCGGTCTGATGGACTACGTCCGGAGATTGCGGTGCTACGAGATCTAGATCCTCATGCGCTGGGAAGAAAGTCGGGTGGTCATTGTCAGAGCGCATTCGAATCGAAGGATGTCAGGAACAACACAGTCCGCGCGACGTCGTCGTCGACCGTCGTGAATTTGTCCTCGACCCGATCCTTGAGATGAGGGTTTTGACTACGTCCTGCCCGGAGACGCCCAGTCCGGAAGCCGTGCTTGCGGGCGGAGGTATTGATAGCGTTGCCCATGCTTAACGGCGCAGCAATCCGAACGCGAAGCTACGGCCCATGTTGCGGCGTGCCATCAGGTGAATCCACAGCACGGCGTAAGGTTCGAGCAAGCGGGCGATCGACAACTCGCCCGCGTCGATCGCTTCGAAGCCCAAGGCTGAGACAAGTTCGAGTACCACTTTCTTGCCCGTGGCATCGTCACCGGCGACGAACATCACCGGTTTGCCGGTCGCGAAGGCGGGGTTGGCCATGACCTCGAAGCCCACTTGATGCATCGCTTTGTAAACCCGTGCGCGCGGCGCCAGTTTCGCCACTTCTTCGGCGCCCGAGCTGTTAAGCCCCACGGCAAGCGCAAAGTCGGCGCCGATCGGGTTGGTGACGTCGATCAGAATCTTGCCGGCAAGTTCGCCGGCCGAGGTAATTGCCGCGGCGTTCGCCGCATAGGGCGTCGCCAGCACCACAACGTCGGCATCCTCGACCGCATCGCGAACGCTCGCAAACCGCGCGTCGCCCTTGATCTTGCTAACCAGTGCCTTTGGGGCCGCATCGGCAAGATCGCGCACACCGAAGCAAACGGAATGGCCGAGCTCCGCCCAACGCCGCCCCAATGTACCGCCCACCGAACCCGTCCCGATCACTGCGATTTTCATGAGCGCCTCCGCGGTTGTATCGTTGCCGGTCGAGGCCTATGCGGTCTCCAACTCGCGCGTCCTTCCGAGCGGCCCCACTGTATTCTCAGTGAGCAGGGCAAACCCAAGGCGGTAGCCGCGGTTGAGGCCGAATGCCAAACGTACAATCACCATCATGGCAGGCTCGGCGAATCGCGCATTCGAGAGCGGCCCGAAATCCACCGCCTGCGCAGGAAGCGCGCTTACCAACGGCATCACCGTCGCCTTGGCCGCGGCATCATCGCTGCAAAGAAGGCAGGCCACGGGTTTGCCGTCGACCATCGGATCGTCGCTCAGCAGCAAGGGCGCTGAAGGCGGAATGGCCTTGACCACTCGTGCGCCGGGGGCTAAGCGCGAGACGATTTCCCCACCGGAGGTGATCATCCCGACCTCACGACTTGTGTACTCGGCCTTGAGGGCATTGGTGCAATCCCACAGGACCTTACCGTGGAGAGATCCTGCTTGGCGCAATGCCAACTTGACCACGTTCCAGGGCACTGCGAGCCACAACCACCTCTCCAAAGCTCGCCGCATCACTAGGCGTACCAGTACGAGCACCGTAGCGACGAGCCGCTGCGTCCAGCTCGTTGGCATCTTTGTTGAAGCTTAGCATGGTCTGATGTCCCGCGGCGCCCAGGCGTTTCGCTAGCGCCGATCCGACTTCCCACTGCCAACGATGCCGATTCTCATAGGCGTACTTCTCCAATTCGCGGTGATCGTCGGCGACGCCTTGCGGAGGCCTCCTGCTCTGATCGAGAGCGAGTGAGCCGGAAGATAAGCACTTCATCTATGTCTTGGACGCTTGATTTCTTTACCCGGCGTCCAGGGTGGAGATGAGCGACGACAATGCCAGCGACAGCATCATTTCCGCAATAGCACAACCTAAAATATGTTCCTCAACATATCCAAATATGTTCTTGAACATATTCTGCGTCCAAGTGGGATTTTTATCCGCCACCGCGCACCCACCGGCTCGCTATCCCATCGCATGTCGCGTCCGGCATACCCGTCGCCGGACGTCATGACGTTAGCAACCCACCCACCACTGTCAATCAAGAGATGCTTGAGTCATCGAACTGCTGAGGAACGAGCGGACAAGAGGTGCCAGCATAGTCTCAGCAGCGTCGATCGCCGCTCAGACTAAAACAAAAAAGGACCCTCGGAATCGTCACGCGAACTGGACAAGCGCAATAATTGTCATCAACAAACAATAACAAATCGTGACGTCCGCTCATTTAGTAGGCGACCATGCGAAATCGGCTTTAGCGGCGTACAAAACACTCGCCGTGGCCGTACGGTTCATCATTCCCCAAACGCCTTGGATAGTTGCTAGAGTGTTGATGGTCACGTGTGTAGAAAACGGAGAGAAGGATGACCTCTACCTCCCCAGAACGGGATCTGCGTCTCGATCTCCTCCACGGCGCCACAGCTGTAGATGAGGCGGCCGGCACGGATAAACCGCGCCGGTCACGGCTCCGCGCTGTCCCGCCTCTCACTTGGCGTTCGACATGGCCATCGTCCCAACGAGAGAGCAACGCCTGCTGCAGCTTCACGTAATTCATCGGCGAGCGCGCGATCCTCGATCGAGCGTGCCAACACCATGCCGCCGACACACAGCGCGGCGATGGCACGCGCCCGGCTTCGAGCCGCTGGCCCATCGCGCTGCAATGCTTGCTCGAAAACATCAATCATGACCTTGAGCACGGTTTCGAATGCTTGCCGAACGCGTGGCTCCCTGCGTAGGAAGTCGCCAGGGACAGCGATCAGAGGGCAGCTCCCATCAACATCCTCGAAATGCTCAAGCGAAAGATAGTCGCGGATGAACTGAGCCGCATTGCTGACAGCACGCGGATCGATACTCACCCCGTCGCCGCTCAGAAGCTGCTTTTCATCCAAAATATGGGTGACCGATTTGGCATAGAGATCTCCCTTGCTCTCAAAATAACTATAAAAGCTGCCTCGCGTGAGCCCCGCATCCGCCATAACGTCGTCGATCGAGACGGCATCGAAGCCATGACGATTAAATAGTCGCCGTGCGCTTTCGATGATTTTCTTCTCGGTTATTTGCCGATGCTCCGCGGGATATGGCATAGGTTCCTCCAGCCGGTGCAATAATACCGCAGGCCAAAATATGTTCGTAAACATATCCAAATATGTTCTCGAACATATCCCTCGTCGATCTCCATCCATGAGCTCATGTGGGTTTTTCTGGATCTCTTATTGGTGATCCGACGAAGAGTCCCACCTGTCGAGCCGACCCGCCATCCCTACAAAAAGCGATTGAAATAGTACTATAAACTCTCTGTTACCGTGGCCGAAAACTCTGTTCGCGTAAAACGGAGCCGTGGCAATGCAGCAAATTGCGAACGGGCTCAAAAAGCGCGACATGTCCGAGTACGCCCGGCCTTTGCCCAAAACGCATTATTTTCTCGCTCTTTAGCGACCTGAGGCGGATTCGGTATGGCGCACCGGACATCACCTGATCGACGCAGAGAATCTGACCCTTGATGAAGCGACGGATCGAATGACGGATGGCGCCGCGATGTGGGGCGGCTTCGGACATCGTGAGCCATTCGCCGTGCTTCGCCGCGAATCCCGCGTACCGGTCGCGGCGAGTCGACACCGTGGGAGTCCACGTCGTTTGTTGATCTGTGCCATTGACGTCAATGACAGGGCGATATCTGGGTCGGACCACTGCTCTGCCCAATACCCAAGATTCTCTCGCGGCCTATGGCAGTCTTGACTCGAAAAGCTCGAGATGTTGGAGCATGTCGCGCGCTTGGTGACGACATCAGTGCCGGGGCGCGATGGCATGAACCGCGCTGCTCCAAATACCTTACCGCAAAGGTCGTCCAAGCTCCTCTTGTCGTTGCATCCCTCGCTGGACAATCTCTAATTTAGCTCTAATTTAGCCGCCGGTGAGCGCGCCATTCAGGATCGGGCCAAACAGTTCCCAAGTCTGGCCATTAAACCGTTCCATTTGCATCTGCTTGATTGGCGCGAAGTCGGTGGGGCTAGTATTGATCGTGATCCCGGGCAGCAACATTCCAAGCCGGAAATCATGGAGGTTCGCTGCCTGCCGCATCACGTTATCGCGTGTCAGATTGTCACCACACTGTTTTAGGACCTCGACCATTGTTTGCGCGACAGAATAGCCGTACACCGTGAAGGTGCTGGTCCTGTCACCGTCCGGATAGTACCTATCCATGAATGCGACCCAATCGTTGTAGGCCGGGTCGTTCTTCCACTGCGGATCGGTTGGATCTTTCACATAGCCCGTCGTCAGAATTCCTCTGGAGATATCGAAGCCCGCCGGTTTGATCACACCACCGACGGAGTTCGAAACACTGTTCAGCAGATGGATCGGCTTCCACTCGATCTCCGCCGCCTTTTTGATGGCTTGGGCGGCAAATTTCGGTATCGTCACGTCGTAAAATACATCTGCGCCAGAGGCCTTTAGACTAACTATCTGCGAGTCGATTGTCGGGTCGGTCGTCTCATAGGGTGACTCAGCGACAATCTGCATCTTGCCATTGAGCCCATCCTTTAGCCCTTTGACATAGTCTTTTCCATAGTCATCATTTTGGTACAGAATGCCAATCTTGCCCCGTGGGTTATTCTGCAGCAGATATTGGGCGAAGATGTGTCCTTCGCTCTGATAGTTGGGTTGCCATCCTATGGTCCACGGAAAATTCTGTGGATCGTTCCATTTGGTAGCCCCCGTAGCCACGAAGAGCTGCGGCACCCGCTTGCTATTCATGTACTTTTGTATCGCTGTGTTTGGTGGCGTCCCAAGACTCTGGAAGATGAGCAACACCCCGTCACTCTCCACCAGTTTACGAGCCTGTTCTACTGTCTTCGGCGGGCTGTAGGAATCGTCATAACTGATGAAATTGATCTTACGGCCATTGATGCCGCCATCAGCATTGATTTTGTTGAAATACGCCGCTTCTGTTTTGCCGATAACGCCATATGAAGAGGCAGGTCCGCTATAGGGATTGATGTTGCCGATTTTAATCTCAGTGTCGCTGACGCCGGCATCATATCTCTTTTGTGCGGCGGCCGGGTTTGCCAGGCATGCAAGGCCCAGCATCATTGTTATAAGAAAGCGCCATCGGTGTGCACTCATTGTTTGCTCCTTATTTACGCGCACTTGAACTCCGAAGTTGCCGAATCGAATGCGATAAATTCAGATCGCAGAAAGCATCTTGCAGCGACTCGCCCGACCCGCATGGCATCGTCGTCGTGCGTCTGCGGATTGGTAAAATAGACGAGCGCACCACTGCCCATGTGTTGGGCATACTCGGTCAAGGTGAGCGTTTCGAACCAATCCGCAATTTGTTGCATGGCGGCCACCAACGGTCTCGTCGTGGCATGACCGAGTTTTCGACCACCGCAGGACAAAGTCTACACCAATATATCCCCGATGGCACGCCTCGTATTCGGGGATTTTCGCTGTCTTTCCCGGTCGATTTTAAAGATTCGTCTGGTATTCCCATTGCGATTCAACAAGGCCGCGAATCAAAATTAATTTTGAGCGCCGGTGTCGGTGGCCGGACCAATCGGACTTCTGATTCCGGCCCGCTTGGCATCAAAATCGGGATTGCCGTGACGCCAGTCGAACCACCAAATTTGGTCCTCGCTGCTCGGCGTAAGATCCGATGTCGATGACGAACCGAAATGGAGCGAATAAAGACCTTTGAACGAGCACCGAACAAATGGCCACTTGTACCTCACTTACGCAAGTCAACTACCGCCATTGAGGCTGAACGGCATTCAAACCGGCAAGATGTCTGGCCTCGATGCCCGAATGAGCGAAAAGGACACACTACGATCTTCCTCATGAACTACATCGCGCGGAAAGGTGA
>Ga0126373_10004732_pt1 | contig 10465 bp, 7 predicted proteins | sample PanSoiMetPlot_11_FD_92545 | JGI IMG/M metagenome (GOLD analysis project Ga0126373, IMG submission 92545) | Tropical forest soil microbial communities from Panama - MetaG Plot_11 | ecosystem: Environmental > Terrestrial > Soil > Tropical forest > Bulk soil | place: Panama | collected 2016-02-17
CATCGCTGGTCGGCGGATCGAGCAGTGCGCCGTGATCAGCGAAGGGAATTTCATTGAGGTAGTAGCTGGTGTTGTCGACGTCAAATGACGCAAAGCCGCCGTTGCTGCTTTGCATCCCGACGAGCCAGTCCAGGGCGCGCTCCACCGCCTGCGTGTAGCGCTCGCGATCCTCCGAGCAATACATGGCCCAGGCGACCGCAGCTGTATCGTCGAGGTCAGGATAGTGGCTGTTGGCGCGCTGGAACGCCCAGCCTCCGCCGGCCACTGCGGGGCGGCGCGCCTGCCAGTCGCCCGCGCTATCGAGCAGCTGCCGCGGCTGCAGCCACCGCAGGCCGCGCCGCACGGCAGTGAGCGCGCTGTGACCGCCCACTGCCTGCATCGCCAGACACGCCAGAGACGTATCCCACACCGGTGACACGCACGGCTGGCAGTAGGCGCTCGAGCCGTCGGCGACCAGCAGACGTCGCAAGGCGCGCGTCGCGGTGCGACGCGGCGGGTCCTCGGGTGAATGTCCGCGCACGGCCAGAGCCTCGAGCGCGTTCACCATCGCCGGGAAGATGGCACCCAGGCCGTCCTCGCCGTTCAGGCGTTCCAGTATCCAGTCCTCGGCACGCCGCAGCGCACGCTGGCGTAAAGCCCGCGGGATCAGCGGATCCGCACCGCGACCGAGCCGATCGATCGCGAGGAAAATCCGTGCCAGCGCACTCGCCTGCCCGCCCGGGCGGTGAAAATAGTGGCGTTCCTGCTCCGGCGGTGTGGTGAACAGCTCGCGCAGCTGCACCTGGCGCGGATTGCGGGCGAGCGGCTTCAGGGTGCAAAGAATGGTGAGGGGCACCATTACGGTGCGCGACCAGTACGAGACCTTGTAGACATTGAACGGGAACCAGCGCGGCAGGAGGATGATTTCCACCGGTACATAGGGCACGCCGCGCCAGGGAAGCTGTCCGAACAGCGCCAGTGCAATGCGAGTGAAGACGTTGCTTGCTGCAGCCCCGCCGTGCCGCAGGATTGCCTCCCGCGCCCGCGTCATGTGCGGCGCCTCGGGGCTGTCGCCTGCCAGCTTCAAGGCAAAATACGCCTTGACGCTGCAGCTGACATCGAAAGCGCCACCGTGATAGAGGGGCCATCCGCCATGGTCCGCCTGGCGCGTACGCAGGTAGACGGCGATCTTTTCCTCCAGCGCCGCGTCGATCTCCCCGAGAAAGTGCATCATCATGACGTACTCGGCGGGGATGGTGCAGTCGGCCTCGAGCTCGAACTGCCAGCAACCATCGGCGGCCTGGCGCCGTGTGAGCGCGGCGCGCGCGGTCTCGATCGCAGCATCGAGCGGCAGCTGGGCCGCCTCCACAGCGGCGCGCGCAGTCGCATGTGCACCCGGGGCGCCCGCCGCCGGCTCGAGTAGATCGGATGGGAATGAGCGTGCAGACACCGCGCGGCCCTCAGAGTGTGGCCGCGCGCGGCGGGCGCGCGCTCCATGGCTGGTTGGCTTCACGGGTCGTCGAGGCGAGCAGTGCGGCCCGCGCCGCGGCCGCCTGTGCCACCGCGGGCGGCGTCAGCGGCAGCCCGCGGGCCGCGTAATCAAACAGCATCCTGAGCAGATGATCATTGCGCACCGCCGCATTCGTGCACAGCTGCGTTATACGCACGGCCGAGTGCGAGATTTTCACCTGTTTCCCCGAGGTGAATTGCGGGTTGGCGGAAATCCTGCGCAGCGTGAGCACCGCAAGCCCTACGGCCCATAGGCAGAAACGCCGGATGCCGGTTTCCTGAGCCGGTATGGCCAGGGTGTAGGTGAGCGCATTTCGCAAGTGCCCGTGAGCGACCCCGACCAACTCGCGCATGCCAGCCTGAAATCCCGGGTCGGGTCGCTGTGGCGTCAGTTGCGCCAGCTCGACCCCATAGCGGCTGAAGATCTCCTGCGGAAGCCAACAAGCTCCGCGACTGCGGTCCTCCCAGAAGTCTTTCAGTATGTTGGTGAGCTGCAGGCCTTCACCGAACGAAGCCGCAAGCTCATCCAGCGTTGCCCGGCGCGCCGCAATTTGCGGCGAATGGTGACAGAACAGATCGGTGAGCATCTCGCCCACTACGCCAGCTACGTAATAGCAGTAGCTATCGAGATCGGTCGCGCGCGCCAGACCGCGGACGCTGGCCAGGCGCTGGAAATGATGCATGCCATCGCACATCAGCTCGATGCACCTGAGGATCGCGCCGCGCTGTTCACCGAGCCGCGCGCCCAACCCGACACGCTCCATGTTTGCCACCAGTTCGCGCTCTGCGGGCAGGGTGCGCTCCGTCAGCCGCGCGGCAACCTCGCGGGCCAGCGGGCCCGCTGCCTCGGTGCCAGACACAACCGCCGTGAAGCGCTGCAGAAAAACGCGCGTCTCCGCCGCCGACAGTGCCGGCTCGTCCTCGATGGTGTCGGCGATCCTGCACAGCAGGTAGGCGTTGGCCACCGTCGCGCGCAACGGCATCGGCAGCTGCGGGATGGTGAGCGCAAAGGTCCGCGAAACGTACGGGAGTATCCGTTCCTGGAAGTTGCCGTCAGAGTTTCCGAAGTCCATATGCTCGGGTGTTATCGCGTCATGTAACTGCCGCGGCGCACGCAGCTGTTGCGCCGCGATGCGCCGCGCCGCCCGGGACAGTCTTGCGCAACGATGCAGGTCAAGGCAAGCGTTGGTGCGACGGGGTGTAGACTAACCGCCATGAGACGCGTGCCGCATCGTTATCCACTGCTCAGCAGGATCGATGGGCCCGCGGATCTGCGGCGGCTGTCCATGGCCAAGCTGCCGGCACTTGCCAGCGAGCTGCGTGCCTACCTCCTCCACAGCGCCAGCGGCCAGGCGCGTCACCCGGTGACGGCTTTCGGCACGGTGGAGCTGGCGATAGCCGTGCACTATGTCTTCGACACGCCCGAGGATCGCATCGTATGGGACGGCGCTCTGCAGGCCCACCCTCACAAGGTACTCACTGGGCGGCGCGCGCGCCTGCACACCCTCGGACAGCCCGGCGGTCTGCAGCTGTACCCGCACCGTGCCGAGAGTGCTTACGACGCGTTTGGTGTTGGGCACTCCGGCACCGCCATCAGCGCCGCGCTGGGGCTGGCGATCGCGGCCGCGCGGCGCGCCGAACCGCGCAGCGTCGTAGCCATCATCGGGGCAAGTGCCCTGACCGCGGGCATGGCTTTCGAAGCCCTGAACCACGCCGGCTCGTTGCCCCTCAACCTGCTGATCATTCTTGATGACAGTGACGCATCATTTTCCGGTAACACGGGGGCCCTGGCTAATCACTTCGCGCGGATGCTCTCCGGGCGGATTTACGGGAGGCTACGCGAGCGGGGCAAGAAGATACTGCGCCGCATGCCAACCGTATGGGAGCTGGCGCGCCGCTCCGAGCATCACCTCAAGGGCATGTTGCTGCCGAGCGCGCTGTTCGAGGAGCTCGGATTCAACTACCTCGGGCCCATCGACGGCAGCAGCGTCAGCACACTGGTTACGACGCTGCGCAATCTGAAGGATCGTCCCGGCCGGCAGTTTCTGCACGTGGCGAGGCGCCGCTCCAAGGCCGCCGCACCGGCGCTCACCGCGGCTTCGGCCCCGTCGCGGACCACTTCGGGCGCCGGGATCACCTATACAGAGGTGTTCGGGCGGTGGTTGTGCGAGATGGCCGCGAGGGATCCGCGAATCATCGCGATCGCCCCGGGATCGCCCGCAGTGTCGGGCCTCAGCGAGTTCGCCAGCAGATTTCCGGAGCGTTTCTTTGACGTAAGCATCGCGCAGCAACACGCGGTCACCTTTGCAGCGGGACTGGCAAGCGAAGGCCTGAGGCCGGTCGTCGCCATCGACTCAACATTCCTGCAGCGCACCTATGACCAATTGATCCACGACATCGCCCTGCAGAAGCTGCCGGTTCTGTTCGCGGTCGATGGGGCCGGGCTCGTGGGCGCAGCGGGGGCCACACATCAGGGAAGCTACGATATTTCCTACCTGCGGTGCGTTCCCAACATGACGATCATGACGCCCGCCGATGCGGATGACTGCCGGCAGCTGCTCGATGCGGCGAGCAAGCTGGCAGGCCCGGCCATCGTGCGCTATCCGCGGGCTCAGGCTGCGGGAGTCGCGCCCAGCGTTTCCATGTCGGCCCTCCCGGCAGCGCGCGCTCAGGTACGCCGCCAGGGCAGCAGCGGGATTGCTTTGTTGGTGTTCGGAGCGCTGCTCGAAGCGGCACGCCAGGTGGCTGAGGGTCTTGACGCGACGCTGGTCAACATGCGTCTCGTGAAGCCGCTGGATCGCGAGTTGCTGGCCGCGCTGGCCGCCGAGCACCAGGCGCTGGTCACCATTGAAGAGAATGCCCTGGCCGCAGGCGCGGGCTCGGCAGTAGGCGAGGCACTGGCCTCACTGGGAACGCGGGTACCCCTGCTGCAGCTGGGCATCCCGGATCATTTCATCGGGCACGGGTCGCGCGAAACGTGCCTCGCCGCCGCGCGGCTCGATGCAGCCGGCTTACACGACAGCATCGAGCGCTGGTGGATACCGCAGCGTCCGCAACGCCTGCGCTCCGCGGCCGGCGGTCAGTAACTGCGACCGAGCAGCCAGTCGGCCAGGGCCCGCAGCGCAGTGGCTTCGGGACCGAAAGGCGCGAGCGCTTCAACTGCCTCAGCATGCAATCGCGCGACGCGCTGCTGAGAGGCAGCCACCCCCATAACCGCAGGATACGTTGGCTTGCCGCGTGCGCGGTCGGAGTCTGCGGTTTTGCCGAGCGTAGCCGTATCTCCCAGCACGTCGAGCAGGTCGTCCTGGATCTGGAATGCCAGCCCGATGCGCGCAGCAAAAGCGGCCAGAGCCTCGAGCAAGGGCGTGGAGATAACCGGTACACAGGCTGCGGCCATGAGCACGCTGGCGCGGATGAGCGCCCCGGTCTTATGGGCGTACATCGTCTCGACGTCCGCAATTGATAGCTGTCGGCCCGGCGCGGCGACATCGAGCGCCTGGCCGCCGGCCATGCCGCTGGTGCCGCTCGCCTCCGCCAGCAGCTCGATCAGGCGCAGGCGGATCGGGGGTGCGGCCGGGAGCGCCGCATCGCTGGCCAGCAACTGGAATGCCAGCGACTGCAGGGCGTCGCCCACGAGCACTGCCGTTGCCTCGTCAAACGCCTTGTGGCAGGTCGGACGCCCGCGACGCAGATCATCGTCGTCCATCGCCGGCAGATCGTCATGTACCAGCGAATAGGCATGGATGAGCTCCACTGAGCACGCCGCAGCCTCGACCTGCGCCTCGGCAAGTCCGAGGGCGCGGGCAGTGCTGAAGAGCAACATGGGTCGCACCCGCTTGCCCCCCTGCAACACGCTATAGCGCATTGCGGCGTGCAGACGCCGGGGCTCCGCGTCGACACTGGGCAGGCGGGCCGCCAGTGCCCGCTCCATGTACGCCTGCCAGTGCTGCATCTGGGCGACGAAGGCAGACCGCGCGGTCTCGTCGCTCTGCCCTGCGTCGCGAAGATCGGGAGCGCTGCTCATGAGCGCGTCATGACCGCGCCTGCCGCAGCGGCACATCGGGAGCCATTGGCCCGCTGACGCGCGGGCCTCTCAGGCCGACCTTGAGAGCCTTGAGCGGGTGCGCGAACGCATCATTGACCGCAGTTCCCTCGAAACCGCAATGAGCCATACAGTTGTTGCAGCGTGGATTACGCCCCACGCCATAACGCTCCCATTCGGTGTCTTCCATCAGGGAGCGGTAGCTCGCGGCGCGTCCCTCGTCAGTCAGCAGGTAGCACGGTCGCTGCCACCCGAAGATGTTGTACGTCGGGTTGCTCCATGGCGTGCACTGATACGACTGGTTGCCGGCGAGAAAGTCCAGGAACAGCGCCGAGTGATTGAACGACCAGCGCCGGTGGCTGGTGCGCCCGCCCCGTCGCTTGAAGATCTCGCGGAACAGCTGCTTACTGTTGGTGCGGGCCAGAAACACATCCTGGCGCGGCGCGTGCTCGTAGCTGAAGCCCGGGGAAACGGTGATGCCTTCTATGCCGAGCTGCATCGCTGCATCGAAGAACTGCGCGACCTCGTCGGGATCGGCGCTGCTGAACAGGGTGCAATTGATGGTCACCCGAAAACCCCTGGCACGCGCCAGCCGGATCGCATCGACCGCCTTGTCGAATACGCCTTCCTGGCACACCGACTCATCGTGACGGCGCCGCGCCCCGTCCAGGTGGACGGAAAAAGTCAGGTAGGGCGAAGGCTGGTACTCATCGAGGTGGCGTGACATCAGAATCGCGTTGGTGCACAGATAGACAAATCTCTTGCGCGCCACGATGCCGGCCACGATCTGTGGCATCTCCCGGTGGATGAGCGGTTCGCCGCCCGCGATGGACACCACCGGCGCACCGCATTCATCGACGGCATGCAGAGCGTCATCGACACTCATGCGCCGTTGCAGCACCTCTTTCGGATAATCGATCTTGCCGCACCCGGCGCAGGCGAGATTGCACTGGAACAGCGGCTCCAGCATCAACACGAGTGGATAACGCCGCTGACCGCGCAGCTTGCGTGCCGCGACGTAGCGCCCGACGTGGTACATCTGATGCAGTGGAATGCCCAAGTGCCAGCCTCCGATTACTCGAGCGCCAGCACGGCGGTGCGGTGCTCGCGCCACACGCGTTCCCACTCGATCCTGAACCAGGGGGTGAAGTTCCCCTGCCCCGGGCCGGCCATCTCCCCGTGCAACGCCTCGGGGCTTATCCAGCGCCAGGCCTTGATCTCCGCCGGATTGATGGTCACGGGCTCGGTGGTGCGGCCGATGAAGACGGAGCACAGCTCGTTTTCGGCGCCGGCCGAGTCGAACTGAGCCTGGTACCGGAACTTGAACAGGAACTGCAACGGACAACTCAAGCCCAACTCCTCGCGCAGCCGGCGCCGCGCTGCCGACTCGAGGGTCTCGGCGTGCCGCGGATGGCTGCAGCAGCTGTTGGACCAAAACAATGGCCACAGCTGTTTGGAGGGTGCTCGCTGCTGCACCAGCAGCTCGCCCTGGTCGTTGAAAATAAGCAGGGAAAAGGCCCGATGCAACATGCCGCGGCCCGCATGGCAGCCGGCCCGGTCCATGTAGCCGATTTCGCGGTCCGCCTCATCTACGAGGATCAGTAACTCCGACCCGGCGGGAGTCCCGACACCGTGCGACCCGGCGAGCCTGATCTGTTCCGTCAAAGAACTGCCTCCATAGTGCCGCAGGGCTATCATCTCACAGTTGTGGATGAGCCTAACGTTAGACCAAAGACCCATGGCGGCGGCGCGAACGGCGCTGCGTAGGGTTGCTCGATGAGAGCCGCGGTCCAGCACTGGCTGGCAGGAGGTGGGACGGCGCTGGCAGTCGCAGCTTGTGGCTACACGATTGCCGCCTGCGCGGCATCCCGGGCACGCCGGGCGCGCGGGGGTACCCCGCCCACCGCGCCGCCGACCACGATCCTCATACCGCTGTGCGGGTCGGACCCGGAGCTATACCAGAGCCTGCGGACGTTCTGCGCACAGCGCTGTGTGGACCTGCAGATCGTTTGCGGCGTGCGCGATGTGGAGGACCCGGCGCTCGAGGCCGTACGCAGACTGCAGCGCGAGTTCCCGCTACTGGATCTGCGGATTGTGGCCAATCCTGCCCAGCACGGCGCCAGCGCCAAAGTCAGCAACCTCATCAACATGATGCCGCTCGCACGCCACGAGTTTCTCGTTATCGCGGACGGCGACGTGCGCGTACCCCCTGACTACCTCGAAAGAGTGGTGGCGCCGCTGTCGGATGAGGGAGTGGGAATCGTCACATGCCTGTATCGGGGCTGCCCGCGGCCCGGGTTGTGGTCGATGTTGGGTTCGCTGTTCATCAACGAGTGGTTCGTGCCGTCGGCGCGCGTTGCGGCGCTGCTCGGATCGCGCGCCTTTGCTTTTGGAGTCACGATTGCCCTGCGGCGTGCTGCCCTGCAGCGGATTGGCGGTTTTGCGGCCCTCGCCGACCAACTGCCGGATGACTACCGTTTGGGCGAGTTGACCCGGCGCCTGGGTCTGCGCACCGTGCTGTCCGAGGTCGAAGTCGAGACCTCTGTAGAGGAGGCCAGCCTTGGCGAGTTGGTGCGGCACGAGCTGCGTTGGCTGCGCACGATTCGCACCGTGCGCCCGCTCGGATATGCCCTGGCGGGCGTAACCTTCGGCCTCCCCGTGACGATCCTGGCGAGCGTCCTGGCCCGTGGCAGCCCGGCGACACTTGTCATGATCGCGATCACCGCCGTGGCGCGGCTCATGCTAAGTTCCGCCCCACGCAGAACCCGCTCCATAATGGCGCAGCTATGGCTGGTGGCGCTCAACGATCTGTTGGTCTTTGCCCTATGGTGCTGGAGCTTCACCAGCCGCCGCGTACACTGGCGGCAGGCCCATTACCGGGTAGCGCGCGACGGCACCGCCCATCCGGTTTCCTGATGAGGACTTAAGCGGTGAAAACACTGTTCCTGCATCCCCCTTCATTCGATGGTTACGACGGCGGCGCCGGGGCCCGCTACCAGATGAAGCGCGAAGTGCGCTCCTTCTGGTACCCGACCTGGCTCGCGCAGCCGGCGGCTATGGTGGCGGACTCGAAGCTGATCGATGCACCACCCGATGGGCTCAGCTTCGCGGACATCATCCCGGAGATCAAAAACCGCGACCTGGTGGTGATGCATACCTCCACCCCGTCCTTCAGCGCGGACGCGAAGACCGCGGCGCGCATCAAGGAGGTGAATCCGCACATCCGCATCGGCCTGATCGGCGCGCACGTCGCCGTGCAGCCCGAGCAGAGCCTGGACGCGGCGCCGGCGGTCGACTTCGTCGCGCGCCACGAGTTCGACTTCACCATCAAGGAAGTCGCCGAGGACCGGCCGTGGGCCGACATCAAGGGCCTGTCGTGGCGCAACCGTGACGGCAGCATCGTGCACAACGACCCGCGCGAGACGCTCGCCAACATGGACGAGCTGCCGTGGGTGACACCGGTCTACAAGCGCGATCTCAAGGTCGAGAATTATTTCAGCGGTTATCTCAAGCACCCCTACGTCTCGTTCTACACCGGGCGCGGCTGCAAATCGCGCTGCACGTTCTGCCTGTGGCCGCAGACCATCGGCGGTCATCGCTACCGGGTGCGCTCGGTCGAGGATGTCGTCGCGGAGATGAAGTGGGCCAAGGCGGCATTCCCGCAGGTGCGGGAGTACTTCTTCGACGATGACACGCTCACCGACAACCTGCCGCGGGTCGAAGCGCTGGGTCGCGAGCTCGGCAAGCTCGGGATCACCTGGTCCTGCAATGCCAAGGCCAACGTGCCGCGCAAGACGCTCGAGGTCCTGAAGGACAACGGTCTGCGACTGCTGCTGGTCGGTTATGAGTCCGGCAATCAGCAGATCCTGTTCAATATCAAGAAGGGCATGCGGGTAGAATTCGCGCGCCGCTTCACGCGCGACTGCCACGACCTCGGCATCCTCATCCATGGCACCTTCATCCTCGGCCTGCCCGGGGAGACGCGGGAGACGATGCGCGAGACGCTGGACTTTGCCAAGGAGATCAATCCCCACACCATCCAGGTGTCACTCGCCGCACCCTACCCCGGCACGTTCCTGTACCGGCAGGCGAAGGACAACGGCTGGCTGTATCACGAGGAGAGCGAGCTGCTGACAGAGCAAGGCAGGCAGATCGCGGCGCTGAACTACCCACACTTGAGCCACAGCGAGATCTTCGAGGCGGTGGAAGACTTCTACCGGAAATTCTATTTCCGTCCCTCCAAGATCGCCTCCATCGTGGCCGAGATGTTCACCAGCCCCGAAATCATGAAGCGCCGTCTTGCCGAGGGAGTGGAGTTCTTTCAGTTCCTGCGCTCGCGCCGGCATGCCGCTTGAAGCAGCTGGTCATCACCGCCGATGATTTTGGCGCTGCGCCCGCGGTCAACGAGGCGGTGGAGGCGGCTCACAGCGGCGGCGTGCTGAGCGCCGCCAGCCTGATGGTCGCCGCGCCGGCCGCTGCCGACGCGATCGGCCGGGCGCGGCGGCTGACTTCTCTGCGGGTTGGTTTGCACCTCGTGCTGGTGGAAGGCACCCCGGTACTGCCGGCCTCGAAGGTGAGTCATCTGATCGATGGCAATGGCCGGTTGCGTTCCGACCTGGCAGCTTTCGGCACTCTCCTCGCCTTCAACCGCAGTGCGCGCCGCGAGGCCGCTGCGGAAATCAAGGCACAGTTCGCGGCTTTTCGCGACAGCGGCCTGACGCTCGATCATTGCAATGCCCACAAGCACTTCCATCTGCACCCAGTGGTCGCCTCGCTCCTGATCGAGGTTGGCGCCGCCTTCGGCCTGCGCTCGGTGCGCGTGCCGCTGGAGCTCAGGCGGGTGTTGCACGAGGTCGAGCCGCGCGCTCCCTCGACCCCTATACAGCTGCCCTCTTCCTTCGCGCTGGCATTGCGCCGGCGGTTGCGTGCCGCGGG
>Ga0126373_10004733_pt1 | contig 10464 bp, 8 predicted proteins | sample PanSoiMetPlot_11_FD_92545 | JGI IMG/M metagenome (GOLD analysis project Ga0126373, IMG submission 92545) | Tropical forest soil microbial communities from Panama - MetaG Plot_11 | ecosystem: Environmental > Terrestrial > Soil > Tropical forest > Bulk soil | place: Panama | collected 2016-02-17
AATCTTCTACAACCAGCTTCCGGAGCAGCTCGTAAACTCTCTCGCGCAAAACCCTCCACTGGATGCGACATTCGTAAGCAAGGACAACTTTGCGGTTTCGATCGCGGGCGCAAATAACGAGCCGAGCATCTTTATCGATTCGGCTGCCGCGAACGCAGCGTTTCAAAACGGTTTTTTCACGGGCCAAACGGTTTCGCAGATCGCAGCGGTTGACACGAGCTTCTTGAACACGCTGCCGAGCATCTTTACGACCCAGGCGCGCACACGAATCCCGGAATATGAAAAGTGGAGCCTGGAGTTGCAACACCAGTTCGGAACAGGCACTTCGGTGACGCTGGGCTACGTGGGAAACCACGGAGTGCATGAGCCGATTTTGAATAATTCGGCGAACGCGTTCGGAATTGCGGAGTTAGCATCGCTACCCAGTGCACCGGATCCAAGATTTGGGGAAGTAACAACGTTCTTCAGCGGCGCAAACTCGAACTACAACAGCGGGACGATCAGCGTGATCCACCGGTTCAATGCTTTCGGGCCGGGGATCATTGCAGGGAGCTACACATATAGCCGCGCGCTGGATGAGGTTTCGAACGGCGGCTTTGCGACATTCTCTCCGACGAGTCTGCTGAATCCGACAGATCCGATGAATACGCAAGGGAACTACGGGCCAGCAGATTACGACGTGCCGCAGACGGCGAATGTGAACGCTGTTTGGGACTTGCCGTTCCGGAAGCTCTTTGGGAAGCGCGGATCGTCCTATTTGCTGGATGGGTGGCAGCTTTCCGGTGCGTTCGTTGCGCATTCGGGATTCCCGTACAGCGTAGTGGACCCGTCGGCTTTTGGAGGGTTGACGGCGACGGTTACGGACAATTATTTTTCGCAAGTGATTCCGCAATTTCAGAACAACGGGCCGAAAGGATGCCAAGTAACCGCATCTGGCCCGGGCTGCCTGGCGCCTCCGGGCACGCTGACGTGCAGCCAAACGGTGGCGACCGCGGCAGGGTGCGAATTCAACGTGGGCGGAGAAGGATTGTTTACAACCGGGGCGCGGAACCAGTTCCGCGGGCCGAGGTTCATGAACTTTGATGTGGCACTGATGAAAGCGACAAAACTTCCCTTCTGGGAGAGTGCGCGGCTGTCGCTGGGCGTGCAGGTGTATAACGTGCTGAACCATCCGAACTTTGGTTTGCCGGTGAACAATGCGGCGAGCGCGGAGTTCGGCGAGATTCTGAATACGGTGAGTTCACCGACGAGCATCTTTGGATCGTTCCTTGGTGGGGATGGATCGCCGAGGTTGTTGCAGCTCAAGGCGCAGTTCACGTTTTAGCAAAAACACAATGAGTTAGGCGGGCCGATAAAAGCGATCGGCCCCTACAAAGGCGAACGATGCAGTGTACGTCTAGATTAGAACTCCTCGTAGATCCCTCTTTCCTCTGACGGTTCATGTCGGAGCTAAAGCTCCCACCCCCTGAAAAACGATCGGCGTCTACAAAGACACTGTGGCGGCTTGCGGACGGCGGAAGACGCGATGCGCTGCATCGCACGGGCAGGGCAAGCCCTGCCCCTACAAAAGCAACCAGAAAGGTAAAAGCAGGCGGCGTAAAGCCGCGCCTACATTCTAGTCGGAAACTGCTCCGGCGAGGCGGGCAACGGCGGGCCATAAGAGCGATCGGCCCTACAAGGGCAAAAAAAGAGCGGGAGTCCGAAGTGGACTCCCGCTTTTTGTTTCAGGCTTAGGTTGATCAGAACTTGATGATCAGGCCGACGTTCATCTCGCCCTGATTCGCGTGATTCGTGGAAGCAACCTGGAAGCAGTTACCGAACGGATCGCATTGTACCGACTGGCCCGGAGTGGTACGGGTAGCCAGATACCGCATATCAAACCGAAAACCAGCGTGCGGCATGAAGTAATATTTGACGCCGCCGCCGATGTTGTAAGCAAACTTATTGTAGAAACCGAGATAGACACCATTCGGACTGTTGCTATCGATGTTGGTGAAGTGCGTGAAGCCCAGGCCGCCCGCGACGAAGGGTCGAAGCTTTTGATCACCACGGAACGTGTAATCCGCGCCCCAAGTGAACGTACTCAACGTCGTATTGGTGATCGGCTGGCTCGGCGGAGGGGGTGCGCCGACGAACTGTTCTTCCAGGGTCGAGGGCTGATTCACCCACATGAACTCCGCCTGGAAACCCGGCCAGATCGAATAATCAATCATTGCACCGTAGTCATAGTTGCTGTCGATGAGCAGGTTTTGAACACCGGTGCCTGATGCGGCGACGTTGATTTTGCCGCCGAACTTGTAACCGCCGAACGGCGTGATTTCAAGCTTGGCCAAACCGGTGTCCTGATCTTGCGCCAAGGCGCATCCCGCGGCACAGGCAAAGACGAAGACGAGTACTAAGAATTTTCGAAAGAACATGCGCTTCTCCTCTGAGTTTGGAATGACTCGCCTCCCCAGGAAGCTTGCCTTCCGTTGATTGGATGGGCGACCGCACCCCACTGCCCACCGACAGAGCCCCGTGGGCTCAGATGGCCCCAGTACTAAGACTATCAGTCGCTTCCCATTAGACGACTGTTTTGTGACAGAAGTTGCTCTATGGATTTACCCAAGTGCCCATTCAGGATACCCCCCAGGGATGCAATCCTAAGGCCGCCCCCTGGGTTTAACGGGGCTTTGTGCCCCGGATGAGCAGGGCGCCTTCACGGCGGAAGGCCGCGAGTTCCGCGGCGTCACGGAACCAGCGGCCGGTGTAGGTCTCCGGAGTAGGGGTGGGGTCGATAATACGGCTATGGGCGACCTCCGTGAATCCGGCGCCGCGGAAAAGCGCCGACCATTCGTCGCCGGAGAGCAGCTGCATTGGGATTGGAATGAGCTTGGCCCACTGATGGCAGTAAGGATTGTCGCGAAAGTAGTTGATGAGGATCCATGCTGAGCCGCCCAGGCGCAGAACGCGATAGATTTCGCGAATGCCCGCGGCAGGGTCAGGCCAGTAATAGGAAGATTCGACCGAGATGACCCTGTCGAAGGCAGCTGCGGGGCGCGGAATAGCGTCGACGCTGCCGACGATGAATTCGGCGTTGGGGACGTTTGCGGAATTGCGGCGGGCGTGGGCGAGCATTTCGTCGGAAAGATCCATGCCGACGGCGTGGCCTTGCGGAACGCGCGAAGCGAGTTCGCGGACGAGCCAGCCGCCGCCGCAGCCGACGTCGAGAATTGATTCGGTGGGCGAGAATTGCATCATGGCGAGCATAGGATCGACGATGGGGCGATGCTCCTGTTCCATGCTTTCGCCCTTGCCGGCGTCGGCCCAGGTGTTGAATTCTTTGCGCAGCGTTTCGTTGGCGGCGGTTTGCGACATAGTTGAATTTCACCCCAGGGTTGGATTTTCTGACGCACCTGCAGCGGATCAGCAGGACAGAGACTGTGGTTCTCAGGCAGAACGTCTAAACGGGACGGCCGCACGCGGCGCAATAGCGCGCGCCTAGGATGCCCGCTGTGCCGCACTGGCTGCAATAATGGCCGGGCCCGGCGACGACCATCACGGGCATGCGCGTTTCCGCAGTGCACGCCCAGAACAGGGCAACGACCCAGCCGATGATGGTCCAGCCCAAGAAGAAATTAACGAGGAAGATGCCGGCGGCGTTGCGCTTGTTATGCCCCAGGATCGAGGGCAGGAAATACATCGCGATTCCTAGCGCGAAAAATAAGGGCATGAGCGTGCCTCCTTAACTCCGCTGTGCCGGGCACAGCGGGCATCTACAAAGAGCTACGTTACGGGGCCGTGAAAAGTTCCCTTATGCCGGGCGTCACTTCTCGACCTTGGCCAGGAGGCGGACGAATTTCTCCTGGCGCGCTTGCTGGTCCAATCCATCGTTGGCTTCGGCGAGCTGGGTCTGATTCATAGAGCAAAACTTGGGGCCGCACATGGAGCAGAACTTGGCTTCTTTGTAAAAATCGTCGGGCAAAGTTTCGTCGTGCATGGCACGCGCGGTTTCCGGGTCGAGGGACAATTCAAACTGCTTGTTCCAGTCGAAAAGGAAACGCGCATAGCTCAAAGCGTCGTCGCGGTCGCGAGCGCCGGGGCGGTGGCGGGCAACGTCGGCGGCATGCGCGGCAATTTTGTAAGCGATGACGCCCTGGCGTACGTCGTCGGCATTGGGAAGGCCGAGGTGTTCTTTGGGCGTGACGTAGCAAAGCATCGAAGCCCCGTGCCAGCCGATCATTGCCGCGCCAATTGCGCTGGTGATGTGGTCGTAACCGGGAGCGATGTCCGTGACGAGCGGGCCGAGCGTGTAGAAGGGCGCTTCGTGGCACAGCTCGTTTTCTTTTTTGACCTGAAGTTCGATCTGGTCCATCGGGATGTGGCCGGGGCCTTCGATCATGACTTGCACGCCGTGCTCCCAGGCTTTTTTTGTGAGATCGCCGAGGACTTTCAGTTCGGCGAATTGCGCTTCGTCACTTGCGTCAGCGAGCGAACCCGGACGCAAACCGTCTCCAAGCGAAAAGCTGACGTCGTGCTTTTTGAAGATCTTGCAGATTTCGTCGAAATGTTCGAAGAGAAAATTCTGCTTCTTGTGATGACTCATCCAGACGGCGAGGAGCGCGCCGCCGCGGCTGACGATTCCGGTGATGCGGTTGCGTACGAGCGGCAGAAATTCACGGAGCACGCCGGCGTGAATGGTCATGTAATCGACGCCCTGCTCGGCTTGTTCCTCGATGACTTCGAGCATGAGGTCGATCGTTAGGTCTTCGGTGCGGCGGACGCGGGAAAGGGCCTCGTAAATGGGAACTGTCCCGATGGGCACGGGGGAGGCATTGATGATGGCTTTGCGGATTGTGGGGATGTCGCCGCCGGTGGAGAGGTCCATGACGGTGTCTGAGCCGTAGTGAACGGAGCGGTGCAGCTTTTCGAGTTCTTCGTCGATGTTCGAAGTGGTGGCGGAATTTCCGATGTTGGCGTTGATCTTGCATTTGAACGCGACGCCGATGCCCATGGGTTCAAGATTGCGATGATTGATGTTGGCGGGAATGATGGCGCGGCCGCGGGCAACTTCGTCGCGGACAAGTTCGGGCGTACGTTTCTCGCGCTTGGCGACGTATTCCATCTCCTCGGTGATGAGGCCGAGGCGCGCGTAATGCATTTGAGATACGTTGCGATTTCCGTTCACGCCCGCGGTAGCGAGCCGCTTTTCGATCCATGCATCTCTTAGCGCCATGATTGTTCTCCCAATTTCAGAGCCGAGGAAAAGTCCCCGAATGATGACAGGCCCAGGCCAAAACGATTCCGCGATCATTATCGCATCGCGGCGGACTGGCGGCAATCTGCGGTGAAGATTTGTCTAGCGACGCGAGCGTTTTCGTTTGCGCCATTCGTCGGCGGTGATTTCCCATACTTCGCCGGGCAGGCGGCCGGAAACATAGTCGCGCACTTCGGTGGCGACAACGCGCATACCTTGCTTTTCGGAGATGCGGCGCGAAGGGAGGTTTTCGATGGCTTTAGGCACGCGAAGGACGGGAAATTTGAGCACGTCGAACCAGTAGTCGGTGACCGCATCGCATGCTTCCGACATGAGGCCGCGGCCTTGCCACGGAAGTCCCATCCAGAAGCCGCGGTTTTCGGATTCTCCTTTGATCAGGCTGATGAAGCCGATGACTTGAGCTGGCTCTGTTTTCAGGCGCAAAGTCCAGTGCCAGGCGTCACCGCGCTTGATGGCGGGGAGGGCCATATCGCGGATGTAATGCAGCGCGCCGTCGGGCGGATAGGGCCAAGGGACGGCGTTCCGCAGGTAACGGACGATCTCCCAGTGCGGGAAAAGAATTTGAATTTGGGGCGCGTCGGCAAGCGCGAGAGGACGGAGGAGGAGGCGCGGCGTTTCAAGCGTGGAGATTTTGCGGAGGCGCTTGAGCGAGCGCGGCTTTGCGAGGGTGCGGCGCCGCTTCTTGTTCGCTCTCTTGGTTTTTTTCTTGCGTGTCGTCACTTGGCTGCCGCTTGGACATTCGCTGTAGATAAGAGTTCGATCAGCTTTTGCGGTTCACTCACTGGCGGGTAGCAGGATGTGCCCACGCACACGAATGCCTGCGCGATGCTTGCGTCGAGATGAGGAATGGTTTCTCTGAGCGCAGGCGCGAGAGCATTCGTCTCCGCGATTTGCGGAGTGATGCGCAGAACAGTTTTGCCGAAGCGATACACGGAATTCGCGGCGGCTTCAAGGGCGGAGGAAATCACGGCACCGGCGCGGCCAGTGATCACGACTTGCGTCGAGTGGCGCGAAGGCAGCAGCGCCGCGAGGCCATATGTCCCCGCGAACATTCCGTACTGTGGAGCGACACCGGCGAAGGCCTCGAGGGTGCGTTCGGCCCAGTCGCGATACGTCGCATTACCGGTGAGAGCATAAAGACGACTGAGCACAATCGCGGCGGCGGAATTCGTCCCCGGCGTCGGCGAATCCTGAAAGGGCTTACGGCGCACGTCAAGGCCGCCGATCGGAGCTGCGTCGGAGGCGCAGTCGAAGAAGCCGCCGCGTTCCGCGTCACCGTATTTTTCGATGGCGAGTTGCATGGCGCGTTCGGCAAGAGAGAAATAGCGCGTGTCGAGTGTGGATTCGTAGGCGTCGAGGAGTGCGGCGGCCATGAAAATCTGGTCGTCGAGCATGCCTTCAATTTTTTCGCCGCCGACGCGGTGGCGGAATCCACGGGCTTCGTCCCATGCGGTTGAGAGGATGATGTCAACTGTCTTGAGCGCGAAGTCGCGGCAATCCTCGCGTTTAATCACACGGGCGGCTTCCAAGAATGCGGAGGCGAACATGGCGTTCCAACTGACGTAAATGGTTTGGTCAACAGCGGGCGCTTTGCGTTGCATGCGTGCGGCGAGCATTTTGCCTTTGGCGCGGGCGATTATGAGGCGCACGTCGCTTTCGCCCGCGCCAAATTCGCGGGCGATTTCAGCAGCGCCTGCTGCAACCCACAATACGTTTTTCGCTGAATTGTGGTGCATTTCGCCGACGGGCGCGACGTCATAGTAGCGCTCCATAATGCGCGCTTCATCGGGGGCGAGCGCGTCGCGCAGTTCCTGCTGAGTCCACGTGAAGTAATCGCCGTCGTCGTCGAGTGAGATGTCGGCGTCCTGGCTCGAATAGAATCCACCGCGCTGGCGGTCGCTGAGCGTATCGAAGACCCAGGTGATGATTCCTTCGGCGGTTTCACGAAAGAGGCGGGTCATCTCGGCGTCGGCGGAGATGGCAGTAGAGTTTGCTTTGGCGACTTGAAACGCATGCAAGTAATTCCGGAGCAATTCGGAATTGTCGTAGGACATTTTCTCGAAGTGCGGGACGCACCAGCGCTCATCTACCGAATAGCGGTGAAATCCGCCAGCGAGTTGGTCGTAAACGCCGCCGCGAGCCATTTTCGCGAGAGTGTAGTTGGCAATGTCGAAGAGGCGAGGATTTCGGGTGGACCGCGCCAGTTCGAGGAGCAGGTCGATGGCGGCCGGATGAGGAAACTTCGGAGCGTGGCCGAAGCCGCCGTTGCGCGAGTCGAACTTGTCGATGATGGAATCGGCCATCACCTGCACAACGTTGCCATCGAAGGGCGCGTGAGTGCTTGAGAAACTCTCCGAGCGGCGGACGGCGTCTTCCAGCGCGGCGGCGGAACCGTCGATTTCGGTTCGTTTGGTGCGAAAGGCTTCGGCGATGGCGGCAAGTATTCGCTTGAAGCCGGGGCGACCCATGGCGTCTTCGGGCGGAAAGTATGTTCCGCCGAAGAAAGGCTTGCCGTCAGGCGTGAGAAAGGCGGTGAGCGGCCAGCCGCCCTGTCCAGAAATGGCGCTAACGGCGGCCTGATAACGCGAATCGACATCGGGACGCTCATCGCGGTCGACTTTGACGGCGACGTAGAATTGGTTAATCAGCGCGGCGATGTCGGGATCCTCGTAGCTCTCGCGGTCGATGACGTGGCACCAGTGGCACCAAACAGCGCCGATATCGAGCAGAATGGGCTTCGATTCGGCGCGGGCTTTCGCGAAGGCGGATTCGCCCCATTCGTGCCAATCCACAGGCTGATGGGCGGCAGAGCGCAAATAGGGGCTTGCAGAATCCTTTAGCCGATTTGTGGGACGGTCGCTCATTTATTTCTCTTGGCTGTGTCGCCGCGATGAAAAAATCTGGCAGGCGATTTGTTCGGCGCTACTGGATCGGATTGCGATAATCTGCGTCGCGCGGATCGATCGGTTTGCGTCCGGCGAAGCCTTCATCCTGGCGGTGATAAAAACGGATGCGATCCTCGCCGACGCGCCAACAATAGTAAATGTCTTCATCATGCAGCCGCGCCGGGAAATCCAGAAGGCCGACGTCCAAGTCTTTTACGACACAGCCGGTGGAATGGATTTTTTCGAGCGCTACCGCGATGGAGCTCTCGAGATTATTCTGTTCCAACCGCTGCTGGCCGGCGTGCTGGTAATCGAAGCGCATGCCGCCGGAGATTTGAATGCGTGTGGCAAGCTCGGTCATTTTTTCGTCGATGACCTTGGCGCGGCGGCGCGCTTCCATAGCTTCGAGGAGCACCGGCTCAAGCTCTGCACGCGTGCGTTCCGCTTCGGTGAGACTGAAGAGCCTTTGTTCGTCGTCGCCCATGGATCGTCTTAACCGCCAATATAAACCATTGTACGCGACGGCGGGACAAAATTGGGTTCGTTGATCCGGTGGCCGGCTTCTTTTCCCATGACGATGATGCGGATTTGGGCGGCGATTTCGGCGTCATCCACGCCGCTGCGAAGCGAAGACTGCAAGTCATGATCGTCCTTGCTGAAAAGGCAGGTGCGAAGCTTGCCGTCGGCGGTGAGGCGAATGCGCGAGCAGAAGCCGCAGAACGGCTGCGTTACGGGAGCGATCAATCCGATTTCGCCGCGGCCATCGGCGAAGCGATATTTGCGCGCGGTTTCGCTACGCTCATGCGCGACCGGCACGAGCAGCCAGCGCGCTTCGATGCGACTTTTGACTTCCGCCGCGGGAACCACGAGATCGCGTGTCCAAGTACGGTCGGCATCAAGTGGCATGAATTCGATGAAACGCATGATCAGATCGCGTTCGCGGGCGAATTCAGCGAAGCGCTCAACTTCGTCGTCGTTGATGCCGCGCACGAGGACGGCATTTACCTTAACGGGCCGAAGCGGCGATGCCTGAGCGGCGTCGATTCCGGCGATGACGCGGTCAAATGACCTAGTGCGCGTGATCTTTTCGAATTTGGCGCGGTCGAGAGAATCGAGGCTGATGTTTATACGATTAAGGCCAGCCGCGACTAAATCTTGGCAACGCTCAGCGAGCAATTGGCCGTTCGTGGTGAGCGACAAATCTTGCACGCCCATCGCGCGCAACGCCGAAATGAATTTCTCCACGCCCGGACGCACGAGTGGCTCGCCGCCAGTGACGCGGATTTTGCGAATGCCCAAGCTAACTAAGATTCGGGCGAGTCGCTCGAGTTCATCCCAGGAGAGCAGCTTGTGCTCGGCCATGTGGTTTTCGGGATTGGCGGAACGGCAGTAGACGCAGCGGAAATTGCAGCGATCCGTGACGGAGATGCGCAGATCGGTGATTTGCCTGCCGAACTTGTCGGTGAGGACTCCGTTTCCGCTGTGATGAACCATAATCTGTGACCTTGCTCGCAAAATAAAAATGCCCAAATCCGTGAAGGAAATGGGCAGAAAGCCAGTGCGCGCTGAGCGCCGCGGCCTCTCTCCTTTCCAAATCACGGTCACGTGAACAACTCCTCACGCTCGTGAAGGGAGGCGCTGGAGTTTCCTCCGGCACCCTAAAACGCTCCCCAGAAATCGAATCTGGCATGCGTTCCGTCGCTCTTCGGCGACGGAATCGTTCTCGGGCCGTGGGTTTGCTCTCCGGTAGGTCACGAGAATCGGAGAATCTTCAGGCTTAATTCTACGCTGGTTTGATGATAGCAATCAAATGTGACGAGTCCAGAAGACACGTGGCGAGGGATTCTGTTGCGAACATTGAGCCGAACAATCCGCAATTCAAGAGGTGGGCTGAGGTTCGAGTTCCTTTTCGCCTTTCAGGATGTGCAGGACTGGCGTGGTTGCCACGGTCGTGACAATGGCCATCAGAACGAGCATCGCGAAGAGAGTGGGCTTGAGAGCTCCAAGGTCCAAAGCCACGTTCAAGACGATCAGTTCCATCAGCCCGCGAGTATTCATCAAAATGCCAAGCGACGCGGCCTGGCGCCAGGAAAGGCCAGTGATCCGCGCTGCGATGCTGCTGCCGCCGAATTTCCCCAGCGAGGCAACGAGAATAATCAAGCCGCAAGCCAGCCATTCTTCTGTGCCCTTGACCAAGCCGATTTGCGTGCGCATACCGGTGAATGCAAAGAAGGCCGGCAAGAGCAGCACAACAACAAGGTCGTTGACTTTGGCGGTGACGTCGCGGGCCAGCGCCGAATCATGGGGAATCACGGCACCAAG
>Ga0126373_10004735_pt1 | contig 10464 bp, 8 predicted proteins | sample PanSoiMetPlot_11_FD_92545 | JGI IMG/M metagenome (GOLD analysis project Ga0126373, IMG submission 92545) | Tropical forest soil microbial communities from Panama - MetaG Plot_11 | ecosystem: Environmental > Terrestrial > Soil > Tropical forest > Bulk soil | place: Panama | collected 2016-02-17
GCCTTTCTTACAAAGAACAATATCCGTTGTCGCAAGTTCGATTCGGAAGATACACTTGTGGACGCTGTTGTTGATCGTCTGATTAATGCCAAGGTTGTTGGTTGGTCGCAAGGTCGCTTCGAATGGGGTCCGCGCGCTCTGGGAAGCCGCAGCATTCTGGCAGACCCCCGCAATCCTGATATGAAAGATATAGTGAATTCTAAGATCAAGTTCCGTGAACCTTATCGCCCGTTCGCCCCCTCCGTACTGGCCGACCATGCAGAGGAGTACTTCGATCTAAATGACGCCGCGCATCATTCCCCGGCTCGTTACATGTTGTATGTAGTGCCCGTGAAAGAAAATAAGCGTCAGATACTACCCGCTATAACGCACGTGGACGGAACCGGACGCTTGCAGACGGTTTTTCATGATCAAAGCCCGCGCTACTTCAACTTGATCCACCGATTCGGGCAGGCTACGGGAGTTCCGGTTCTCCTCAACACGTCGTTCAACTTAAAAGGTGAACCAATTGTGAACACTCCGGCCAATGCTTTCGATACCTTTTCGAAGAGCGAAATGGATGCTCTGGTATTGGAGAATTTTCTAATTGAGAAATCCGCTTGAATGGCTTACTTTTGCGTATCCCAGGTAAATCAGCCTCTGATTCGTTCACAAAGGGCGATTTAAGACCCTGATAACCTACCAGAATTGCCTTGGAGCACGGATGGCGTCAAATTAAGCAGCAGATTCCTTCAGAGCAATTAATTAATGCGAATTCTAGGTTTATCTTTTTGTCGGCATGACAGGTCCGCAGCTTTGCTTGAAGATGGCAATATAGTCGCTGCGATTGAAGATGCCAAATTGTCGCGTTCAGATGTGCAAGGTCTGCCAGAAGCGGCAATTGAGTTTTGCCTTGCCAGGAATGGCACTGGATGGCACGAGCTCGACGCAATTGCCTTTGCGACGCGCCCGTTGCAGAGCTGGGCACGACGCTCCTGGGCAGTTGGTCGCATGGCTTGCTTCTCGCCGAAGACCACCGCTTACTATGAAGCGAATGAACTCGGCCTTTTGGCTGCCGATCTGAGTAGCCTCCGCCTATTAGGCCACCAGGTTCGAAATTCGTCGTGCGAGCTTTTGCATCTGGATCATCATCTATGTCACGCGGCGTGTGCATTTTATTGCTCGCCTTTCGATCGGGCTCTGATTCTCACAACAGACGGGAACGGCGACGGGCGAGCCGGCCTTATCGCAATTGGTGAGGGAACGCGTATTCGGGTATTAAAGACCATACCGGCCCCGCATTCGCTCGCTTGGGTTTATTCCCAAATTACGGAATTGCTGAACTTTCTTTCTCATAAGGAGGAGCACAAGACCCAATGGCTTAGCCTTGAAGGTGAGCCGGTTTTCAAGCGTGTGTTTCGGAACATGTTCCGCAACCCTCGGGGGTTGGTGCCCCAGTTGGATTATAGCTTTGTGGAATATGGTCCGACGGGTCGTTTTGTCTTGTCGAGCAAACTGTTTCGCGAGACTGGTCTCCCTGAGAACAGGACAGATATCAGCGACGATCAGCGCCGTGCACTAGCTAGTAGCGTGCAACAGTCTTGTACGGAGATCGTGCTGGACATACTTCATTACTATCGCAAGCAGCACGGGATTAATCAAATTTGTCTGGCCGGGGGTTTGTTCCAGAATGTGCTGCTCGTCTCCGAAATAGAAAAGCAGCTTGGTCTCAATCAAGTTTTTGTCCCACCGGCTCCAGGCAATGCAGGGTGTGCGCTGGGCGCCGCGCTGTTGCTGTGGCATCACATCCATGGCCAGCCTCGTCGCGACACTGGACCTGGAAATTACTGGGGACCGGCTTACAGCCAGCACGAGATTAAGGACATTCTCGACAACTACAAATCACGCTATTCGATTCCCAATACCTCGGAGCGAAAGAATGATGCTACTCTTCAGCTCCTGCACGCTGGCAAGGTCGTGGGCTGGTTTCAAGGTCCGGCAGAGTTCGGCCCACGCGCTCTTGGTAATCGCAGCTTGCTGGCGTCGCCATGGGCAGCTTACGTTAAGGAAAATCTTAACGAATACATTAAACACCGCGAATGGTTTCGTCCGTTTGCCATTTCGGTGCCTGAGGAAGATTGCCCCCGCTATTTCGAGTTTTCACAGCTTTGTCGTTCAATGAATTCATTGGGTTGGGTCCGGGCAAACGCGGATTCTATCCCAGGGAACTTCTGTTTACCGGGAGGGCGTATTCGTCTCCACGTTGTGCAACGCAGTAGTAACCTGAATTTCTGGAATCTGCTGAAACGTTTTGGGGAACGAGCTCCCGCTCCGATGCTATTGAACACGTCTTTCAACTTAGCCGGTGAGCCCTTGGTAACTCGACCTCGAGATGCGCTACGTAGCTACTTCTGTTCGGGCATTGACGCGCTTGTGATAGGGAACTTCGTGCTTTCTAAGGCACGTCTCCCCCAAAAATCCTTAATTGCATCGACCGCATAGTTAATTCTTGCAGGGCCGGATGCAGTGACTGCGCTCCGCAAGTGACTGCCATGAACAGGATCATAGGCGTCCGATCTCCACGGGTGCGGGAATGAGTTCCTTCACTTATAATAGGTGGTGCCTGTGGGAATAAGGGTCGCGAAGTAAGAAATATGATCCGAAGTACGATCGTGCGGCGAATCATCGCAGTGACTGGGAACTAGCGTCCTTGGATTTAAGGCCGAGAAAATTATTCGGAAAGCAAGATAACGTTCCTGTCCAATGACACCAGAACGCGGTTAGCGAATAGGATTGCCCAGATTAGGGATGAACCCAATTTCGCGGTAGCCATTTGATGCGCGTGCAAAGATCGACAGTGCTGGGGATCGTTAGTTGTCTTATCGGCATCGGCCTACTGACTACGACGATTGTGCTGTGCCGTATCGTACCGCTGACACGTGGTTTTCACGCTGCCGCTGCAACTATAGACGTAAATGTCACTGTGGACACATCGCACAGATATCAAGTGCTGGATGGGTTTGGGCAAGCAGAACCCAGTGTGCTCGCAACCTCGGGAAAGAATCAGCTCAGCGATAGCTTGCGCATTCGGGCCACGGGAAAGGCATTTCATGAAGTCGGTATCAACATGGGTATCATAGGCTCTCTATTGGAGAGCCCGGGCGAATACGATCAGCGGAGAAATGACAACGATAATCCTTTCGACATCAATTGGAACGGATTCAACCCCAAATATTTGGAGGCTGCCAAACGATACCTGCTGGATCTCGCCAAACCCTATGGTTTCGATAATTATTTCTTGGGAGCGGAGGCTCCGAACGTAAGGTGGGCTTCACCGTGGCTGGCGGATATTCGGCAGCGCGATTACAACCGCTTTCTCGACGAGGCCGCAGAACAGGTACTCGCGAATCTCACGTGGTGGAAGAATACCTATGGTGAAGAACTGCCCTACTACCAATTGGGGAACGAACAGTTGAGCGGTAATCACGCCTCCATGAGCCCCGACGGGAATTTCGGGTCTGTGAACCCTGTACAGCAGATGGTCGACATCACTAAGCGCGCAGGGGCGCGGATTCGGGCTGCCGGTTTTGCCAACACCCGCTTTATAGTTGGCAGTGAGGAAACTGAAGAGATCTCGCTTCTTGTAGCAACGGCGATCCTTTCTGACGCGGAAGCGCGAACATATGTAGCTGTCATCGGGTACCACGGTTATCCCTACAACACTGGTTATTCCTCGGCTTCATTTATTTTGCATACTTCAGGTGCCGGTCGGCCTGACCACAGCCGGATCCTCGTTCGAAACCAGCTTCGAGATCTCGGTCGGAAATACAACGTGAAAGTATGGATGACCGAGAACTCCCATTGTGGAAAGGCGCCTCTTTCTTATGACGACTTTCGTGCCCGAACGATCCAGATCCATGACGAGTTTCTATATGCAGATGCCTCTGCTTATTTTGCCGAGTTCTCGATATGGGATCTTACGTCCCAGCGCGGTCACTTCGGGAACGACCACCTGTACGATAGCGATGATGAAGGCAACGTAGTGCTCATTAACAATGACACTGGAGCCGTCGATATCACCGGAATTGGATATGCCATCGGCCACTACGCCAGGTGGATCAAACCCGGATCCATTCGAGTGGACGCAATTTCCAGCGATCCTCTCGTCCAGATCACCGCATTTCACATTGAAAACAGAAAGCAGATCGTGTTGGTCCTTACAAACAACGCGGATGAGCAGAAAAGAATCAACATCTCTTTCGATGGATTGTCGTTATCCGGGGATTTGACGGGCGAGCAATCAACGCCCGAGCACTACTGGCAAGCTCTCCGTGCTTTTCCGCCATCCAGCACTACCAACTTGAGCATTACGGTACCGAAGACCAGTGTGACCACGATTACAGGCCCACTCGGAGCGGTGTACCATCGAGACCCAAGGCCCAACGGTAGCAGTGGTAGGTCTTCTGGCTCGCGGCCATAAGATTGGGGTCATGCCGGAAGGCGGTCAGCGCCCAGAAAAGGACGACCACGTGAGGTAAACCTCTGTTCAAGCTCCCGCCGGTGTTGCCGGCGGGCGTCATCAAGAGTCTCCACTTTCTCTGTTGAGTACGAGATACCTACCCATAACGGGGCTAGTGCCCGCCGGTACGGTGAACCAGGATCGTGATCCTGGGATTGGGGTGCAACCAATCGTCGGGCAGTTTGCTTCCGCGTTTGCTGTTGATGAAAAGCAGTTCTTGCGAATTCTCGAAACGCACCACTTCCGAAAAGTTCTCGGTCACAAACTGGAAGAAGCTTTTCTGTTGGGGATAATAATCGAGTGCTTGAGAATACGCCGACGTACTGAACTCCGAAGCAATTAGATAAGGACTCTGTGTGTTCTGGAGATCGGAAATGTTGTAGTGGATGAGCACGGTTTCATAGCCGAGGAGGTTCAGTTGCGGGAGGTTGAGGTAGCCCGTGGCAATTTCGGGAACTGGCCGGCCCCTCAGTATATGCTCCTCGACCCATCGACTGGCCTGTATACGAGGGTCGGTCTCTGCAAACACTCGGACATAGGAGACAGAAAATAGGAACGCATAGGCCGCCAGGGCCGAAACCCCGATAACGGCGATCTTTCCCACCAGCCGTCGATCCCGAAGACTCCTGACAAAGGACGCTACTAACAGGGCAGCGAACGGTAAGAGGGGCACTGTGTACCGCACTAATCGCGCATTGTCCGTTGCCAGCAGCGGGTAATAAACAACCAGGAAAGTCACAATTAGAAGATGCTCCCATTTCCGCCTTTTGAGGACGCACACGCCGACCACCCACGATAGCGCTAACGATGCGACAACGAGCATTGGCAGAGTCATCGCAAATGGCATGACGTTAAGGAAGTAATCAATCCATGCGGCGGGTCTCGCGACGTAGTACGGAATGCCCACCCTATTGAGACCTCCCACCCAACGGAGGGCCTTTATGATCTCTCCCCAATTCCCCGGCCACAGGGCCGCAGGTTCCCCAAACGCGAACCCCAACCCAACGCAAAGAAAGTAAGAAACCCAGGAAAAAGGCTTGTGGAATTTTCGAGATGCCATGGCGATCGCCACTAGTCCTACAAAAAACATCAGCCCACCACTGTACTTGACCGAAGCGGTATATCCTACGAGAAGTCCCAACAGGAAAAGGTATGCTGAATTCCCGCTGTCCATGAGCTTGTAAGCGATCAACATAGTAGTCAGCATCCAGAAGGTCATAGGGACATCGGTCTTAAAATAATGACCATTGATGACAAACCCGGGAAGAACGGCGAGGATGATTGCTGCGAGCTGTCCGGTCCAAGTGTCGAAAAGCTTGCGACCCAGCAAAAATATGGAGGTGATAGCCCCCAGCGCGGAGACGAAAACCACCAACCGACCCATGACTATTATCCAGGAGTCGCTCGGCTGGGAAAGCCCCCCTACCTTAAAAATCAGCTTCACGAAATATACCTGATAAAAGAGCGCCGTCCCCCAAGGAAACCAGCGTGGACTTATGTGATAGGGAAGGTGAATCTGCTTGACGGCCCACACAGCAGCGTTCTCATCCGCCTGGAACGACTTGTCTTGGTAGTAACTTGGAAGACTCCAAGTGAAGCCCCACAGAATAAGGGTCGAAGCAAGTAGGTACGCGGGCCAGAGACTCTTGGCAATTGTTAGGTAGGACTCTCGATTCAGAAATTCCACCCTCAGGGTGCACGCAGCTGCGGAAAGGGCTTGTAGACCATGGCGGACGCCAGACTTCAGTGATTCGCGTGGAGTGGCACTGGTAGCGGGGGGAAGCATGCTCAGCAGATTCTGCCCGAAGGATGCAAGAATCGCACAGTAATTTAAGCGAAGATCCAGCCGCTTGTCCATCACTGGGTAAATGCATCAGTTCGTTGTGCGGCTCCGCCCGAGGCTATAGGCGCACGTTCGGCGGAATGAGCGGGCAACTAGCCGACCCTTCGCAGGCTGTCACCCCCTCCGAGGAGGTATCCGCAGAATTCTCCCCACGCCCAGGCGAACGAGAAGATGATTAATAGGGGTAAAGCCTGTGGGAGTTTCCACCGCAGACGCCGTTTTCGCCATACGCGGGTCCCAATACGCCCCAGTACCAGCACGGGGAGAAGTGGGCAAAAGCCGGCATAGGCAACTCTCTTAAGGCGAGAGGCGCCGCGAACGCGCATCGCAGCGTACGAGCGTGAATAGTGATAGCGCTGAATCAGGAACTTGCCGATGCCAAAAGACATATTGTGGAAGACGATGATCGAAGGATCACAGTAGAGCTTGACCCCGTTCCGTACTAGACGCTGGTGTAAAAACCCTTCCCAGAGGCAATCCTCGAGCAAGTCTGAACAGGAGACCAGGAACTCGCGTCGATAGGAGCAATTGTTTCCAGGAACATCCTTCACCTCGCCGGCGAGAGTCGGAGTTGTGAAGGCGTGATACTCGCACAGGAATTCGGCCCAGTCCGTAACGTTGTCTACGTGCGCGTTCTCTACTACTCCGCCGATGGCACCATAGTGGATCTGATGTGCGACGAGGATGCGCTCGCACCAGTGGGGCGCGGCGATGCAGTGGTCTTCGGTGATCGCGATGATCTCACCCTGAGCGCTTTTCATGGCCATGGCCCGCAGTTCAGGGATGCTTCCCCATTCGTCACAACTCAGAAGTTTGACCCTAGGATAGTGACAGCGCACGAATTCCCTAACTGTCCTCCCGCAACGATCTGCAACTATGACCTCGACCTGAGCGCGAATGGTTTGCCCCTCAAGAGACTGAAGACAGGAGCCGAGATAGGACGGGCCGCTGACAGAGGCGATGACCACCGAGATCCTCGGTTGACCAGCGGTTTGCCGCAGCTGTTCCATCGAATCCCCCTCAGGGACTCTATCAAATGTTGGGTTAGCTCTATAGGGTGGCCGACGGAGGGTGCGCGACTGCTGCCCAAGTGACAGGAGCCCGCTACTGTTTTTCGAGCAGTGACCTGGGGCCCAGAATATACCCCGTTAGCTCTCCGACAGACCACGAGACCACGAAGGTCGCGAGCAAAGGAACCGTCAGCACCAATGTCGCTCGGTTCTTATTTCTCCTCCACACCGCGTCGAGGCGGCGATACAGAAGCAGAGGGGGCAGCGCCGGAGTGGTCACGATATGCCAGCATCGAGCTGCTAGCGAAATTCGCCGGCAGCGCATAGCGGCGAAATATAGACCGTTCAGATAGTATCGCCAGAGGAACCCCCAGAAAGGTTCGGACTGGACACAAGTGACTACCAAGTCCGGATCGAACAGGCAGCGAATCCCCTGTCGATCGAGGTCCCAGTGAAAAAAAACCTTCCAAAAGCCGTCCGGCATGGAGTCAAGCGATTCCTCAATGAGACTCCGTTTGTAGGACACGTGATTGCCTGCCAGGACAGAAGTCGTCCGATGGGATGCAGGCAGCATAAACGGGCCATAATCCGCAAAGTAGCAAGCCCAACTCACCAAAGTATTTGGACCGGCATATTCGACTGCCCCACCGATGACATCGAACTCCCCCTGGTGATCCTGCCGGAGCTTCTCCAACCAGTCCGAAGGGAAGCGGCAATGGTGGTCAGTCACGACCACGACGCCGCCTCGTGCTTCTTGCAGCGCCCGCTTCAACAGTTGGGGTGTGGTTAGGGGCTTGGTAAAATGCAGAAGCCTGACATCGGGGTACTGTGTAGCGATGAGACGGTCGGTCCCGTCAGTCGAGCAGTCCGCGACAATGATCTCAATCTCCTGCAGAAAGGTCTGGCTCGCCAGCGAATCGAGACACTTGGAAACGTCAGAACCCGCGTCCTGCGTCGACATGATGACCGAGACACTCGGATCACCCATTGTTGCCCACTTCGTCTAATCCCTCCCGGGAGCCTTGATGGCTTTGGGTCCGGTCACGTAGCCGAGGCCCTCGCCCGCGGTCCATGCCAGCAGAAAACAAATGACCAGCGGCAGGGCAGTCAGGTACTTCGAACGATGTCTGCCGTTTCTCCAGACCCTTCCTGTGATCCGGTTCAGGAGCAAGAGCAGGATGATGGGGGAAGCCGCCGCTCGCATAAGCCTTTGAGCTGAAGTGAAATCGCGGGCTCGGCGCGCACTGAAATACCGGCCATGAATGTACCGGCGTCTGAAGAACTGCCATCCGGGGATTCCGCCAAGATACGTGACAACAGGCGAAGGATCGGAAAGCAGTTTCTGGCCGCGGCGTCGCATATCATAGTTAATGAACGTCTCCCAGAAACCATCACTCATTAGGTCCCGTGTTTGATCGAGCGCCTCATGTTTGTAAGAGCAGTTGTCGCCCGGCAGATCGTCGAGGAATCTCGAGGAAAAGGGCAGTATATGGCTGCTGTATCGGCAGAAGTAGATGGCCCAGTCTACCAGGCTTGCGTTAGGACCAATCTCTATTGCGCCCCCGACAGCAGGCCAGGGAGCCTCGTGCGCGGTCAACATCTTCTGAACCCAATCGGGCGAGGGTGCGCAATTCTCGATGGTCAGCGCGACAATTCTCCCCTGGGTCGCGGCGATCCCAGCGCTCCAAAGTCTAGGGATACTGTTTGAGGCTGAAAGCCGAAGGAAACGCGCCGCCGGAAAATCCGTTATTAGTTGCTCAACATCCCTGCGCTCCGATCCATCGACAACCACTATTTCCAGTTCCGGCGGCTGAAGCTGTGAAGCAAGAGCCGATAAGCATTCTCGGAGATTGGAACCGGCATCCGGTGCTGCGACTATGACTGATATATCGACCATTAGCAACTTACTGGAGACGCGGAATATAAGGTCATCCAATTCAATACTTTTCCTAACCCTGACGCAACCGTATAAGGCTTAAGACCTGATGGCTGATGCGGTCAAGTACCGTCATCTTGGACTACGTCACGATGAGGGTTCTAGGCGCGCAGACCAAACTGCGCGAACTCTAGCAATGATCCACTTATGAGCCCAACCATCACCGTCTCTCCACTGCATTCAACGCGTCCCTGGTGGGTAGAATCCGATGACCATTTGCATTGCCGAAATTCGTCCTCTACGTCTATGGCAGGAAGATCTCAAGAAGTTTCATCAGGGTTCGATGAGAGCGCGGAAGCGGGTGGATGCTCTCGGCGGTCCCACAGGCACGGATGCTTTCAACATACCAGTCGTATGCGTTCCGGAGCGCCTCCTTGTTGCTCCACCGAGGGCGCCAACCCAATTCCTCGACAGCCCTTGAGACATCCACAACGGAGTCCCTGCTCCAAGCGCTCATGTAGTGCCACTCGGATGGGGGCACGATTCCGGCAAGTTCCATCCCGCGCAGCCCGATTCGTGCCACCATCTGGGGAACAAAACGTAAGTGGGCGCCTGTCTGTGCGTGGTCGAGAAGTGACTGCAGATCTTCACGGATCGTCCCGAAATTGAGCGCACCGAAGAAGAAAACTCCCTCGGCTTGGGAGCCGGCCAGCAAGCGGATTCCTTCTGCCATGTCACGGATCTCAAGTAATTGGTAATGGCTACGAGCCGTCCCCAGGAGGAGGACTGGTTTACCCAGCCGTATCCACTCAAAAATTATCGTGAATGCACTGATCCGCCCAGGACCGACAAAAGTCTTAGGACGAACGATACCCAATCGCAATCCTCCGTTTCTGTGCTCCGTTGCCACCCGTTCGGCCTCGATGCGAGATTGCCGGTACACGTCCAGTCGGGTGAGGGGAGCATTTCGCGACAACGGATGTATTCTAGAAGGTTTCTGAACAATGGTTGACGAGATCAAAACGAACCGTTTGACGCCATGAACCAGCGCCTGTCGGCATGTCTCGCGGACGCCTTCAACGTTAACACTCGCTATGAGCGGTGGAGCCTGCCTAGGGGAAGCAAAAGCAGTATGAATAACCGCGTCCACTCCCTCGAGTGCCTTACCGAGTGCCTCACCGTCTCGAATGTCTCCGCGAACATAATCGACGCCCTGCCCGCGAGCCCAGTGCGGGCA
>Ga0126373_10004736_pt1 | contig 10463 bp, 4 predicted proteins | sample PanSoiMetPlot_11_FD_92545 | JGI IMG/M metagenome (GOLD analysis project Ga0126373, IMG submission 92545) | Tropical forest soil microbial communities from Panama - MetaG Plot_11 | ecosystem: Environmental > Terrestrial > Soil > Tropical forest > Bulk soil | place: Panama | collected 2016-02-17
GACTCTGGGGCGCGGTCTGTTAAAGAGGCGCGTACTCGTGCTCGGGAACGGCACCCAGGCGGCTCGCATTGCCAAGCTGGTCGAAGACGGGGAAAATGAGCATTTTATCCCGGTATCTTTCATTGAGGTACCCGACCGTACGACGCACCCGCGACCGGAAGCAGTCGACTGGTCGGTCAAGACGGATGCCCTTCTGGAAATGGGTTACCGACTTGGCGCGAGCGAGATCGTGGTGGCAGCCGATGATCGACGCGGGTTGCCAGTGCGTCAGCTGCTGCACTGCAAACTTGCCGGCATTAGGGTGACGGATTTTCTCGATTTTTGGGAGCGGGAGACCAGGACCGTCGACCTTGATGCGGTTAAGCCGAGCTGGTTTTTTTACTCGGATGGTTTTCGGTGCGGTCCGGTCGACGAGTTTTTGAAACGTGCCTTCGACATTATCGTGAGCTCGAGTTTACTGGCGCTGACACTCCCGCTCTTAGCTCTGACCGCATGTTTGATCAAGCTGGAGAGCCCCGGGCCGATCCTCTACCGTCAAGACCGGGTAGGATTGCATGGCCGCCTTTTCACCATCCTGAAATTCCGCAGCATGCAAGTGGACGCCGAGACCGATGGTCGTCCTCGCTGGGCTGCGAAACGTGATCCGCGTGTCACTCGGGTGGGCGCCATTATCCGAAAACTTCGTATCGACGAGCTTGCTCAGATCTTGAATGTGTTGCGTGGGGACATGAGTTTTGTCGGGCCCCGGCCGGAGCGCCCATTTTTCGTAGCCGATCTTGCGAAATCCATTCCATATTATACTGAGCGCCATTGGGTCAGACCGGGGATCACTGGCTGGGCACAAATCAACTTTCCTTACGGCGCCTCAACAGAAGATGCCCGCCGCAAGCTGACTTACGATCTTTATTATATAAAAAATCGAAGTTTCTTCCTCGATGTCCTAATATTGTTGCAAACCTTTCGAGTTATATTCTGGAACCAGGGAGCGAGATAAGCAATTGCATCTCGATATTTTCGTTAGGGAAATAGTATACTCGGGATGCGCTCTGGCGTTTTTTGCGCTGATCGTGCTGATGGTCTTGCGCGGCCGCACGAGCAAAGCCGGCGCGGCGATCCTGGGTTGCTGTGTTGCGTCGCTGATCTGGGCAAGTGCAACCGCCGCGGCGGCGCCGATCGCCGTATTGAGCTTGCTGGACAGTTTCAGACTTTCCGCTTGGCTGTTGTTTGCGGTCGCTCTCGTCACGATACGGGCGGGCGAAGGCTCCGGTTTCGGGCGTACCTATCTCGTGGGGGCCGTCAGCTTTTGCACGGCTGCCGCTATCAACGACCTATCGGCGCTGGTCGTGAACCCAGGGGTTGCGGCCCTCTACTTCTCACAACTCTTGGTTCGTATAGGGTTTGGGGTCGCCGGACTGCTCACGGTGGAGAATTTTTGGCGCAATACGGAAGCTGAACGGCGGTGGCACGTCTGGCCGCTATGCGTCGCTATCGGCGGGATGTTCGCATACGAGCTCTTTCTGTTCGCCGATGCGTTCATCACGCGCGGCCGCGTCGATCCGGGTCTTGCTCTCGGCCGCCCGATAGTCGCGGCGTTCATGGCCCCGCTACTGGCCCTGGCAATGGCCCGCAATCGTGAATGGCGGGTCGATATCCACGTGTCACGTCAAGTGGCGCTGCACACGGCGACCCTGGTTGCGAGCGGTTGCTTCCTGCTTGCGGTCGCAATTGTCGCGATGCTGTTGCGCGGGTTCGGCGGTGAGTGGGGGCTGGTACTCCAACTCGCAATGTTGTTCGGCAGCATTGTAGTGCTCGCCACAGTGCTCTCCTCCGGGAGCGTGCGCCGTCGCCTCAAGTTTCTGATCTCGCGCAACTTTTATACGCATCGTTACGACTACCGTGTCGAGTGGCTCAAGTTCATCGAGCTGGTCTCCGAACCGAAGATTGGAGAGGAACTCTCGATCAGGATCATCCGTGCCTTGGCCGAGTTCGTCGACAGCCCAGCTGGGGTGTTGTGGTCGTTGAGCCACGGCATCGGCTATTATCCCACGACCGCATGGAAGCAGCCGATCCCCGATGGCGGCAAGGTGCCGATCGATCACCCGTTCGTTCTCGGGTTCCGGGATGGCGGTTGGATCCAAGAACGCTACCCAGATGCCGGCGAGAATACGTGGCCGATCTCGTCCGACAGAGCGTGGTTGGCCGTGCCTCTGTCGCATCGCCGCGAGGTAATCGGCTTTGTCGTGCTCGATCGCGCGGCCCATTTGATCAGCCCTGACTGGGAGGCGTTCGATCTGCTGCGCGCCGCCGGTCGGCAAGCAGCCAGTTATCTCGCCGAAGAACGTTCGACCAAGGTTTTGCGCGACTCTGAACTGCTGACCGAATACAGCAAGCGCTTCGCTTTCGTGGTCCACGACATCAAGAATTTGGCGAGCCAGCTCAATTTGATTGTGTCGAATGCGGCGAGGCATATCGGCGATCCTGAGTTTCAGCGAGACATGCTGCGGACTGTTGAAGATTCAGTTGCCCGAATGAACAAGCTTTTGAGCCAGCTAAAAGCAGATGCGGCACCGCGTCCACCGCGCTTGCTGAACCCTAACGTCATCGTCGATGCGGTCGCCGCCGAATTCTCCGATGCTCCGGTGGCAGTGGAGGCCCGCGACGAAGTCGGTACCTGCGCCGTTACCATCGACCCGGAGCGCCTCAGATCCGCCCTTACCCACCTTGTGCAAAACGCGGTGGATGTGTCATCTCCGGGTGATCGGGTGATCATTTCCTCCCGCCGGGCCGGAAATCGGCTGCTGATCGATGTCACTGACAAAGGGCCGGGGATGGATGACGCGTTCGTTCGCGATGAGCTTTTCCTACCGTTCCGCTCGACGAAGTCGGGCGGCTACGGGATCGGCGCTTTTCAGACCCGCGAGCTCGTTCGGATGGCGGACGGCGATCTCGAGGTAATTTCTGAAAAAGGGTTTGGGACTACGATGCGGATTATCCTACCCCTGGTCCCACAAAGAGAGCCGGCAAGATCCTCCGCCGCGACCTGAACACCATGCCGCCCAATCCAAAACCGTTGCTGCTCGTCGATGACGACACGGGGCTCCTACGCCAGTTGCGTTGGGCCTTTTCCGACCACAAGGTGTTCCCGGCGGGAACGCGGCAAGAAGCTATCGACTTCGTCAAAAGGGAGCCGATTCCGGTAGCTGTCGTCGATCTCGGGCTACCTCCCGATCCGGATGGGGCGTCCGAAGGGCTGGCGACGTTGACCGACATTCTCGCGATCGCGCCGGCGACCAAGGTCATTATCGCGACCGGCAACGAAACCCGCGAACACGCATTGCGGGCGATCGCTCTGGGAGCCTACGACTTCTATCAGAAGCCGATCGATATCGATGTGCTTCAGCTTATCGTCAACCGAGCGGAACGACTGTTCGACCTGGAAGACGAGAACCGCCGTCTCGGCGAAGCGTCTCAAAACTCTCCGGTCGACGGCATCATCGCGAGCAGCCCGGAAATGCTGCGGGTGCTGCGCAATATCGAAAAAATATCACCGACGGGCGTTACGGTCTTGCTCCTCGGCGAGAGCGGGACCGGAAAGGAACTGCTGGCACAAGCGATCCATAGGATGAGCCGCCGGTCCGCGGGACCCTTTGTTCCGATCAACTGCGCCGCCATTCCCGAGACCTTGCTTGAAAGCGAACTCTTTGGTCACGAAAAAGGGGCCTTTACCGGTGCTCTCCGACAGAATATCGGTCGAATCGAGAGCGCCGATCGCGGCACCTTGTTTCTCGACGAAATCGGCGATGTCCCATTGCCGATGCAAGTAAAACTCTTACGGTTCTTGCAGGACCAGATCGTAGAGCGAGTGGGCGGCCGAAAGCCGGTACAGGTCGATGTCCGGATCGTGTGCGCGACGAACCAGGACCTCGATCGCATGATGACCGAAGGCCGCTTTCGAGAGGACCTCTATTACCGCTTGAATGAAGTCGCGGTGAGTGTGCCGCCGCTTCGCGAGCGGAGCGGAGATGCGACCGTTCTGGCGAGTTTCTTCCTCCGGCGATTCGCGGCGGAATATGGCCGCCCGGTTCGCGGCTTTAGCTCTGCGGCACTGGCTGCAATCAACGATTATGCCTGGCCCGGCAATGTTCGAGAGCTGGAAAATCGTATGAAGCGTGCAGTCGTAATGGCCGACAGCGCGCTGCTCTCCCCCTTCGATCTCGGCCTTTCGGAGCAAGGAGAAGAGCCCCAGTCGCTGGGCCTGCGGGCTGCGCGCGCGCGCGCCGAGCGTGAAGTACTGCAACTTGCTCTTGCCCAGGCCGGCTCCAATCTGTCCAAAGCGGCAAAGCTTCTCGGCATCAGCCGGCCCACGCTTTATGACCTTATGCAGCAACATCAGATCGGCCTCGATGCGTGAGGGTGCTTTTCGAGAAAGGGAAGGCAATGCCCCAGGGTCATAGTCGGCGTTCATGGCGCTCTGTCGTTTTCGCGGCCGGCGTCGCTGCCTTCGCCTGGCCGACCGCGTACGCGAAAGATTCCACTGCTTCGGTCAAAGAGGCCGAACAATATGTCGCAAAGGGGAATCTCAAAGCCGCCGAAATCGAGCTGCGCAATGCTATCCGCGAAGCGCCGCAAGACCCGGTTCTTCATGCCAGGCTGGCCGACGTCTATCTGCAGCTCGGGGACGCCGCGGCCGCGGAGCGTGAAGCGCGAGCCGCCCTCGAGCGCAATGGCAACGAGGCGGATTACATCTCGGTGCTGATGGACGCCCTGCTGCGGCAGGAGAAATTTGCGAACCTCTTGGATGTGGTCAAGCCGGGTGACCGCGCTCCGGCTCTGGAAAGCAAGGTCAGGACAGCACTCGGTACCGCAGAGGCCGGTTTACGCGACCGCGACAAAGCTGAACAGCTGCTGCGCGAAGCGATCACCATCGATCCCGCCGCCGTTCGGCCCAAACTTCAGCTCGCCCGCTTGTTGACGGGCGTTAAACCCGAAGAGGCCAACAAGCTAGTCGACGAAGCGATCGCGGCCGACCCACACTCGGCGGAAGCGCTTCAAGTAAAGGGCGAGATGCTGAGTAACCGCGGCGACCAAGATGGGGCCCTCCGATTGTTCGACGAGGCGCTGAAGATCGATCCAAAAAACACGCTGGCGCATCTGAGCCGAGCCAACATCAACATCGCGCTCGGCAAAGACAAGGCGGCGGACGAGGATCTCGATCCCATCCTCAAATCTTCTCCGAACAATTTTATGGCAAACTACCTGCGCGGGCTGGAGCTCGCAAAAAAGCAGGATTATGCCGCGGCAGACCGCATATTCGAGCGGATCAGCCCTGCTTTTTCGGTGTTCTGGGGGGGTTATTATCTGCAGGGAGCGACGAAGCTGGCTCTCGGGCAATCTGCCCAGGCCGAAACGATCTTGGCGAAATATCTCAGCCGCGTTCCAAATGACCTAAAGGCGGGCCGGCTGATCGCTACCGCCGCCATGCAACAGCGGTCGGCTTCTCGGGCGATCGAATACCTGAAACCGATGGTCGACAAAGTTCCGGCGGACGCGGCGACTCTGGCTCTGCTGGGTAATGCCTATATGGCGGATGGCAAGCCCGACCTTGCGCTGCAACAGTTCGAAAAGGCTGCCGCTCTCGATCCCGACAATCCCGCCATCAAGACGCGGGTCGGAATTTCCGAAATCGATATCGGGCGGGGGCAGCAGGGGCTGAGCACCCTCGAGCAGGTGTTCGCTACGGAGGCCGGCGCGTCGGTTGCCGGTCCGACGCTCGTGTTGACCGAGTTGCGCGCCAGACGCTTTGACAAGGCTGCCGAGGTGGCCGGCTCCCTGATCAAAAGAGACGCAAAAAACCCGCTCTACCATACCCTGCTCGGAATTGTCCGTGTGGCTCAGCGAGATTATCCAGCTGCGGAGAATTCGTTCCGCGCTGCGCTTGCGATCAACCCCGAGTTCCCGGCGGCCACGCGCAATCTGGCGCAGATGTACGTGGCGACCGGCCGTATCGAGGATGCGCGGAAAATCTATACCGACCTCCTCGCGAAGAAGGCCGATGATGTTTCCGCCCTGCTTGGGCTCGCGGACATCTATATTTCCGAGAAAAAATGGCCGGAAGCCACCGAGGCCATCAACCGGGCCCGCTCGGCGGCGAAAAATGATCCGGCACCTGGGCTCAAGCTGGTGGGTGTCTACGAAGCGCGTCAGGACTGGAAGAGCGCCAAAAGCGTAGCCTCGGAACTCGCCGCGCAATTCCCAAGCGATGTCGCTGTCCTGGAAGCCCAAGGGAGAGCCCAGTACGGCGCGGGCGATATGAACGGAGCAGTGTCCAGCTACAAGCGGGCGCACGAGTTGGCGCCAAATTCGTTTCCAATCCTGTCGCGATATCTCGCCTTGCTCAACGAGAATAAATATTTCACTGAAGAGCGCGGCGTGTTGCAGGACGCCATCGCCCATGACCCCCGTAATTCTTCGTTGAAAGCCGACCTGATCCGGGTCGAGGCCGAAATGAACGGGGTGGATGCCGCGATAGCCAAGGCCCAATCCTTATCCAAGGACGACCCCAACAGCAATATTTACTATCTCGTATCGACCGAACTCTATGAGAAGGCGGGGCGCACGGGCGATGCGATAGCCATGCTCGACAAGGCCGTTGCAGCAAAGCCGTCGGACGACGCCCTGGTCACCGCTCTGGCCCAGCTCTACCGAGGTACCGGAGATTTTCGCAAGGCAGAGGGGGTTCTAGCCGCTCGGCTGAAGGCCGAACCGAAGGACGCCGCCGTAAGCGCGGCCCTGGCCTCGCTGTATCTGGCTACCGGGCGACCGGCGGACGCGAAGAAACTTTATGCTGACCTGAACTCGCAGAGGCCAAATGATGTCGCGCCCTTGCTGGGCCTCGCCGACGTCGCGGCCCAGGAGAAGAACTGGTCGGAAGCGAAGGACTATATAAACCGCGCACGCACCGCAGCACCAAACGAACCGGCCCCCGAGATTGCGCTCGTGAACTTCTACGGGTTGCAGCGGGACTGGAAGAACGCGGCCGCAACGGCAGGTGAGGTCGCCGAGCGGTTTCCAGCCAATGCTGATGCTCTCGATGCAAAAGGACGGGTTCAGATAGCAACGGGGGACAAAGATGGCGCGATTGCCACCTACAAACGCATCTACGAAATCGCCCCCAATTCACTGCCGGCCATGTCGCGCTATGTCGCCTTGCTCAATGAATCGAAGGATTATTCTGGGGCGCGAACTGTCCTGCAGGCCGCTCTCACTCGCGATCCCAAGAACAATCAGCTGAAGGGCGATCTGATCCGTATGGAAGCAGAGATCGGCGGCTTGGATGCAGGTCTCGCAAAAGCCCGGACGTTCGCGCAGGACGATCCGGGCAACCCCGTTTTCGACGTGGTGTCCGCGGAACTGTTGGAGAAAGCTGGACGGAGCAGCGACGCGATCAAGCTGCTGGAGAAAGCGGTCGCCGCGCGGCCGTCGGAGGACAATCTCGTCGCGGCGCTATCGCGCCTTTATGCTCGCACCGGCGATACCGGCAAGGCCGAGGCTGTCTTGAATACGCGATTGAAGATGGAGCCGAAGGATCTGGCCATCCGCTCGGCTCTGGCCTCGATCTACTTGCAGCAAAAGAAATACGACGACGCGATTACCGAATACACCCGCATCACTGCCGACCATCCCGCCGATGCAGCGGCGCTCAACAATCTGGCTTGGGTCTATCAGCAAAAGGGCGATCTGGGGAAAGCGCGGGGGCTGGCCGAGCAGGCGAATGCGGTTGCTCCGCGCGTGCCGCAGATCGACGACACTCTGGGGTGGATCCTGCTGGCTCAAGGCGAGACGCAGAAGGCGCTAACCTATCTGAGCGCCGCCAGCCTGTCGGCTCCCAGCAATCCGGATATACAATATCACTTGGCGGTCGCCCTCCATCGGGTCGGACGGCAGGCCGATGCTCAGGCGACTCTCGAAAACCTGCTCGGCTCCGGCGCATCATTCTCGGAAAAGGGCGAAGCGGAAAAGCTGCTGCAGGAGCTGAAACGGAGTTGACTCGGCTCGCCTCGGCGCGTCAACGACCAGTATCGATCTCCGCCAAGAGCCTTCGCAACTCACCTGCTAGCCCTGGGCTAAGGGCGGTGCGGCGCCCGACTGGGACCGGCTGTTGCTTTTCTTCCGGCACGGCGCTCAACCGGCGGAGTACGGCCGTCAACTCTTCCACCGCAGTCTGCAACTCCGCAAGTGAGATGGCATTGTCGTCGACCGCTTGTCGTTCTGAACCTGCCGCGCGCATATTTGTCTCAAGCGCTGCCATAGATGAATGTAAGGCGGCTTCGAGAGATTGAGTATTCTCGGATAACCGGTGAAATGCATCGAGCAACGGCCGATTTCCCTCTTCGAAGGCCGAGATCAATTGCTCGGGGAGTTGAGGTGAAGTTTCGCTGATCCTATCGACTCTCACAGCGTCGCGGGCCGGCTCCAACAAGGCGACGACGCGGCGCAGGAGTCCGACCTCGTTGGGCTCGGCGGATAGTTGAGAGATCGTGTCGAGCAACGGCTCGGCTGTGACATCGATCGCGATCCGGCCGAGCGCAGCGAGAAGTATCAGACCGACTACGATCAAAATAGCGGATACCGTGGGAATTGCGCCGCTTTGGAACGGTAGGACTCCATGGTCCTGCGCTACGCCGAGCCCGACCACTCCGATGAGCACGATCAGCACGCTGAGGAAATGGCTTTTGGCCAAAGAGATGTAGTGCGCACGCGAGATCTCGCTCCTGGCTTCGCTTGCGGTGCAGGTAGTTGGCAGGACGGCGCTGTCATTTCCCGTATCTGATCCCGGCCGCGCCAAGCTCGTTGCAAGCCGCCTGTAGCTCTTCGTGCCAAACGCGGCGGTCCAGTCCTGCCAGGCCGACGCTAGGCCCAGCGCAGCGCGCGTCAGTTGCTGACGTATCCGAACCACCGCTGCGACCAAGTCGGCCGTGGTCAACAAAATCGCTGCTAGCCCGTAGACGCCAAGGGCGCCAACCACTAATGCCGGCAAATGCTGCACCAAGGTCGCGCCGATCTCGGAGCGTGGCGCGCTCACCAATTCAGGGATTGCCAAGACACCCGCCAGTACAATCGCACCTATGGCACTCGACAGAACTATGGTCCATGGCGCCATCTATGACTTCCCCCGCTGTCTATCGGACTTATGCGCTGCCAAGCCGACCTCAACCCCGGAGCATTATATGGCCTTCCCGGGTCACACGAGGAGTCATGAAACAGCACCGGTCGCGGCGCAGTGCGTCAAATCAAATGTAAGATCCCTCTAATCGCGGGCACTCAGCTGAAGTAGCCCGTGCAAGGTCAACCACCGCTCGCCTGAGCTTTGGCCCAGCTGTCGCGCAGCCCGACAGTACGGTTGAAGATGAGGTGGCCGGGTGTGCTGTCGAGATCGGCGCAAAAATAACCCTGGCGCTCGAACTGTACCGCCTCTCCCGCCACGCCGGCGGCGAGTTCAGGCTCTACCCGGCTCCCGCTCAATACTTCTAATGAGTGCGGGTTGAGATCAGCCAGCAAATCGCCGGCTGCGCCGGGGTCGGGGCGGTTGAAGAGCGGGTTGTAAAGCCGGATTTCGGCTGCCGCGGCATGTGCTGCCGACACCCAATGCAAGGTGGCCCTGACCTTACGCCCGTCGGGAGCGTTGCCCCCGCGGGTCGCGGGGTCATAGGTGCATATCAATTCCGTGACTTCGCCCGCCGCATTTTTCACCGCATCGCGGCACGTGACGAAATAACCGTAGCGCAACCTAACCTCCCGCCCGGGCGAAAGCCGGTAAAAGTTCTTGGACGGATGCTCCATAAAATCTTCTTTCTCCACGAAGAGTTCGCGCCCGAACGGGATGGAACGTGTCCCGGAGGCCGGATCCTCCGGATTATTGACTGCTTCCAGCTCCTCGAAGGCGCCGGCGGGATAATTTTCAATCACGAGCTTCAGCGGGCGCAGCACCGCCATCCGACGCTGCGCGGTCCGGTTCAGGTTTTCTCGGATCGCGTGCTCGAACATTGCGACATCGACGATGCTGTTCGCCCGGGCTACTCCGACGGAACGGACGAAATCGCGGATGGCCGCCGGCGGCACGCCGCGGCGCCTGAGCGCGGCCAATGTCGGCATTCGCGGATCGTCCCATCCGCTGACTCGGCCCTGGCTGACGAGCTGGGTCAGGAAGCGTTTCGACAGCACCGTAAAGTTCAGGTTCAGCCGGGCAAATTCATATTGCCGCGGCCGCGACGGTACCGGCAGATTCTCGATCAGCCAATCGTAGAGCGGTCGATGGTCCTCGAATTCGAGCGTGCACAGCGAATGGCTCACACCTTCGATGGCATCCGACTGGCCATGTGCAAAATCGTAAGTCGGATAGATGCACCATTTGGTTCCGGTGCGGGGATGCTCGGCGTGCAGGATGCGATAGAGCACCGGGTCGC
>Ga0126373_10004737_pt1 | contig 10463 bp, 8 predicted proteins | sample PanSoiMetPlot_11_FD_92545 | JGI IMG/M metagenome (GOLD analysis project Ga0126373, IMG submission 92545) | Tropical forest soil microbial communities from Panama - MetaG Plot_11 | ecosystem: Environmental > Terrestrial > Soil > Tropical forest > Bulk soil | place: Panama | collected 2016-02-17
CCTGTCCCCGTGCCGGCTTCCACGATCAAGTGTCGGCGCTCGGTAATGGCCTGCTCCACTGCCTGGGCCATCTGCAACTGCACGCGCCGGAATTCGTAAGCCGGGTGCGTGCGGCAGAGCAGGCCGCCGGGGGCGAAGAACTTGTACAGAGAAGTGCTGACGCTGGCGGCGCCGGGCTGAGAACTGAGGGGCACAGAGTCTCTATAATAATGGTGACTCTTGCGATCGGAAACCGTCGAGCTCCACTCGACCGGGCCGGCGAAGTGCTCGGGCCGCAACCAGCTTCTCTCGACTCCATGACATCGATTCCGCTCATTGCCATTGTCGGGCGCCCTAATGTGGGCAAATCCACATTGTTCAACCGGCTGGTGGGATCGCGCCGCGCCATTGTCGGCGACGAACCCGGCATCACCCGCGACCGAATCTACGGAGACACCCATTGGCGCGGGCAAGATCTCCGCGTGGTCGATACAGGCGGGATTATTCCGGAAGAAAAGGATCTGATTCCGGCCGAGATTTTCCGCCAGGCCCGAGTTGCGCTCGCGGAGGCGGCGGCAGTGGTTATGGTCGTTGACGGGCGGGGCGAGCTGGCGGCGCCGGACCTCGAGTTGGCGAGACTGCTGCAGAAGACCGGAAAGCCATTGTTTCTCGCGGTCAATAAGGTGGACTCGGCGAAGCAGGAATCGCTGGCCGAAGATTTTTACCGCTTGAGGATTCCGGAAATATTCCCGGTTTCGGCGGAGCACGGTCGGGGAGTGGATGAGCTACTGGATGCGATTCTGGCCATGCTCGGGTCGAAGAAAGCGTTAACCCCAGTCGGCAGTGAAAACACCCTGGAGCAATCCCGAAAGCCCCAGGAGGACGCCACGCAAGAGCCCCCAAACCAGGCGTTCCGGGGAGCCCGGGATGAAGAACCCGGGGTTTTACCGACGACCGACCACGAACCTGCGACGACCGAAGTTAAGGTCGCAATCATTGGTCACCCCAATGTCGGCAAATCTACGCTCTTGAATCGGCTCACTGGGGTAGATCGGGCGATTGTGTCGCCCATCCCTGGCACTACTCGCGATGCCGTCGATGAAATGGTCGAGCGGGATGGCAATCTTTTTCGATTCATCGACACCGCCGGAATCCGGCGCAAGGGGAAGACCCGGTTGATGGCCGAGAAGCTTTCGGTCGTGATGGCCCGCAAGCACATGGAAGCTGCCGATATCGCGCTGCTCATGATCGATGCCACCGAAGGCGTGAGCGCACTGGACGCCGCGATCGCCGGCTACGCACATGAGAGCGGGCGCTCGATGATTATTCTGGTGAACAAATGGGATCTGATTGTGAGCGGCCAGAAAAAAGCTGTGAGCGAGTCGCGGGCGGCCAGAATTCAGCAGTTCAAGCGGTCGGGCGATCGCTCCGCGTACGAGCAGCGGCTGCGTTATGCTCTGAAATTCTTAAACTACGCTCCTGTCCTCTTTATATCCGCCGCCAACGGGAAAGGTACGGAAAAGATTTTTCCCGCGCTTGAGCAGGTGGCGGCCGAACGGCGCAAGCGGATCACCACCGCGGAGATGAACCGATTTCTCGAGCAGATTGATTTTGATCGCGCTTCGGTACCCGTGCGCCAGCGCGTGAAAATCCTCTATGTGACGCAGGCCGCGGTAGCTCCGCCCACGTTCGTCTTGTTTACGGACCGCCAGGTAAAGTTGCACTTCTCGTACCAACGCTTTCTGGAAAACCAGATCCGGCGCGCTTTCGGTTTTGTAGGCACGCCAATCTGGATCAAGGTACGGGCCAGGCATTAGCTCCCATCCGCCTGACCTCCGACTGTACTCCAGAGTCTTTCAACAGGGATTGTCGGGGACGGTTTGTTGCATAATGTGACATTCACGGGAGGAACTTGCCTGTTGCGCGCGATGCGTTCCACATCGGTTTTACTTACCGCGGTCGCGTTCATGACCGGTTCTGTTTCGCTCGCGGCCCAGAATCCTCAACTGCGCACTCCCCGGTCTCGACGGTTCCCGACCGTTCTTTTTTCTTCCGTGCTGTGGGGCGCCGACCCCGCCTATTACTCGATTGCGCTGGACTCGGTGGGAACGGCTACCTACGAGTCGTTGCCGGCCTCAGTCGGAGAGAACGGAGTGCCTTACACCATGGAATTCCAGGTCAGCGACCGGACACGCCGGATCGCGTTCAATCTTGCGCAAGGCCTGGATTTCTTTTCCGGACTCAAAGGCGAGCCACCGCCGTCCGCACAAACCAGCCGCGTGCGAACGCTCGGTTACATCGACACGACCTATAACAATCGATTTACTTATGGGGCACCCTCGAATCCAGATCTGGAGGAGATCACTGAGGTGTTCGAAGAGCTGTCAGAAACCTTCGAGAGCGGGCGCCGGCTGTCCTACCTCGAACAACATGAGAAAGGTGCACTAGCGCCGGAACTCGATCGCCTCGAAACTCAGACCAAGCGCCGCCACCTACGCGAGTTTCAGGCGCTAACCCCGATTTTGCGGGGCTTGGCAGAAGATCGGACGCTCGGCGCAGGCGTGCGCAACCAGGCAGGGGAACTGCTGAAGGTCGCCCAAGGCTTGCACTGATATTTGCCAGGAATTGCACTCCTCCCTATCTTGAATCAACCTGCCGCAACTCAGTCCGGCACCGGGTCGATTTGCTAAGTTGGTCCGGGCGCAGCGTGTTCTCGGCGCTTGGCCAGGGCCCGAGGAATCCTTCCCGGTCCGATTAGTTGAGCTGATACCCGTCGTTGCGAGGGTGTTTCGGTGCAGAATTGCATGGAAAAAATCGCGACGCCGGCAAGTTGACTTGTTTACAGGCTCACGAAGGGAGGCATCCGTTTATCGCGTCAGTTTTCTGAACGTGTGTGGTTACTCGGAAGAGCTAATCTGCATGGTCTCGTCGATCGAGAGTTCGGAGGGACCACCCGGCCCGGAGCGCGTGGCGGTCACGCGAAATCCTGCGTCACCGACTTCGACTGCGTAAGAATAAGGGGGCCGTCCTCGGGGAATGGCGCTGTATTGTGCCGCAACCAGCTCCTCCAGGGACGCGTATCGGCTCTGTTGGGCCATGTAAGCGCGTTCGGCGTTCGCGATGGCAATCAGGTCATTCTTGACACCGGTAATGTTCGGTACGGATTGGAGTGTACCGCCGGGAACCGATTCTGAGATTCCCTGCGACTGTTTCGCATAAAGGTACACACCGACAGCCATGGCTATCACCATTGCCAGAAACCCCAAGGTTCGTGCCATAAGTCCTCTGCCAATAATTCCACTCGGCCGGACGCCCCAAGACAAGTGACGAGAGGGCAGGGCCGGGCGGTGGGCGGTTTGTTTACGACGTATTTAGTCCGCGTCCGTCTGTCGTGTCAGCTTTTCATCGGTGGTCCCCGATGTGCATGTTCAGCGGGAGAGTGGACACTAACGCTTTGCGTTTTGAGTTGACTATAGTTAGTGTTTTCAATGAGGAAGCGCATGGGACCCGGTGGTCCTCACGGTCTTCAAAACCGGCGGGTGGCATCTAGCGGTGTCATCGATGGGTTCGACTCCCATTCGCTTCCGCCATGTGTTTATTCACGCTGACTACGTTGGAGAAGAGAACCTTGTAGGTGCTTTCGGCTTGGCGCTGATTATGGTGTCACCGTAAATGTGACCACGTTTGACCTGGGATAACCAAAGAAACCGTCTGACATGCCCTGGATGTCCCCGTTCATAACGACGATCTGAACCGAGGTAGGGTTCTGCAATAATGTTGCCGGGATCACTGCTGTCAACTGGTTACTGCTAACAATGGTTGTTGTCAACCATGTACCGGTGTCGTGCAGGTTGCCATTGGTGGTCCAAAACGCAGTGCTCCAGATGAAATGTCCGTAGTGCCCAAAGTTCGACCCATCTATCGTAATGGTTACATCCGTGCTGCCGGCCGCAACCGTCCCAGGCGAGATAAGGGAAACGGATGGAGTCGGGGCCGCAGCGTTTGCCGACGCCCCCGCGCCCGAAGAATTCGACTTGGAAGATTGCGTCCGGGTTCCACTACCGCACGCAATTTGCCAGACGATGAAGAGTCCGACAGCTGTCCGCGAGAAGCGTTTAAGCATGACCTTCCTCCAACCCACGGAGACGTGAGTCCGCGCGGATCACAATTACGCCATGCTGCGGAAAATGCGGCAGAAAGGCGTGCGCGTCAATCAATCCCGCCTCATATTCATCTCCCATGCTTCTCTCTGAGTAGAATCAATACCTTAGCCAAGATCTTTGTCGGAGAGATAAGAAACGGGTACACTCTGAACCCAAAAGTGGGGACAATCGTGCCGTCTTCGCCCATGTCAGCCGGAATTGTCTCGTTCGGGGAGTTTGAGGCCGACTTGCGTTCGCGCGAGCTGCGCAGAAACGGCGTGAGAGTGCGTCTCCCTGACCAGGCCTTCCTCGTTCTTGCCATACTTCTTGAACGACCCGGAGAGCTTGTAACCCGTGGGCAGATCCAAAAAGAACTTTGGCCTTCCGATACTTTTGTCGATTTCGATCACGGTCTGAATAACGCGGTAAACCGGTTACGAGAGGCGTTAGGCGACTCTGCCGAAAGGGCACAATTCGTGGAAACCTTGCCCCGACGCGGATACCGGTTCTTGGCGACGGTAAAGGGGCGCTCGTTAAGAATCGAACCGCCTGGCGATATCTCATCGGCAGTTGAGCCCACCGGGAAGAGCTCTCCTATCGCACTCCGCTTGCCGAGCCCACTCTTCAGGAAACCGCTCCCTTGGATTGTTATCGCGATAGTAGCTGTCGCCTTGCTGATTGTGGCGAGGTATGCCACCGCTCCACTTCCGCCCCCGAGCCGGTCCTATGTTCTTCCGCCTGAGGGGGCCACATTCAATCTCATCAATGACGATGGCGGTTCGGTCGTGCTTTCGCCGGACGGAAGAAAATTGGCGTTTGTCGCCATCGGCAGCAATGGATCCGCCAGGATTTGGATTCGGACGCTCGCGAAATTGTCTGCGGATCCTCTTGACGGTACCGAAGGCGCCACTTTCCCGTTTTGGTCACCCGATGGGCAGTGGATCGCCTTCTTTGCAGAAGGAAAATTGAAGAAGATCCGTCTCACAGGCGGCACCCCGAACATAATTTGCGACGCTCCATTCGGACGCGGTGGAAGCTGGAAGAACGGCGTGATCATATTTGCGCCGGCTTCTCACACAGGAATATACAAGGTACCAGATTCTGGCGGCTCTCCAGTGCAGCTGACTACGGTAGATGCCTCCATGCACACCACTCACCGCTGGCCGAAGTTTCTTCCGGATGGGCGTCATTTCTTGTATCTGGCGGCCAGCCACTTCCGCGACGCAGCTCACGACGGACTCTATATGGGATCCATCGATGGAGCGAGACAAAGATTTTTAGTTGCCAGTGAAGGCGATGGCGTTTATGTGTCCGGCTTGCTCTTCTTCTATAGCAAAGGGATGCTCCAGATGCAGCGATTCAACCCCGAGGCTGGGCAACTGCAAGGGGAACCTCGACCCACGGGCGAGAAGGTCCTTTATGACTCTTCGATCTGGAAGGTTGTTTTCGACGCGTCAGAGAGCGTGATCGCTTACCAACTTGGTGAGAAGGTCGGTGGAACTCAATTGCGGTGGTTCGACCGCTCAGGAAAGGAGCTGGAAAGCATAGGAACGCCCGCTTTTCAGTGGGAAATCCATCTCTCGCCTGACGGGAAGAAGATTGCCATCGGAATCGGAGAAGTTGGGTACAGCAATCTCTGGGTTTATGACCTCGTCCGGCATGGCCGCACACCGATTACTTTCAGTAAATTCGATCATGGATCGCCGATCTGGTCGCTGGATAGTAAGCAACTGATATTTGCACTAAAACGAAACTACTATACGATTGCCAGAACCGATGCTAGCGGCGGTGGTTCTGAGCAGCCACTATTCGATGCTGGAATCGATAGTTGGCCACTCGACTTGTCTAAAAATGGCCGCTACCTCCTCTATGGGCAAGGCATTGCTATCGGTCGGACAAAGAGCCAGTTGTGGATTTACCCCCTCAAGAGCGACAATTCGCCATACCGTTTGCTTGAAGGTGACTCAGTCGAAACGGACGGGCAATTCTCTCCCGATGGGCGCTGGGTCGCCTACGTGTCCAACCTAGCAGGTCGGGAAGAAGTGTATGTTGTTCCATTTCGTATGCATTCTGGCTCTTCACATGAAGTGGTGACAGGGAGAGTGCAGGTCTCCTTAGCCGGCGGTCGCGCGCCGCGGTGGCGTCGCGATGGAAAAGAAATCTTCTATTTGGGTCCGGATGAGACCCTGATGTCCGTTCCGGTAACATCTCAGGGTGCGAAACTGTCGCTAGGTGTGGCGCGCGCTTTGTTTCGCATCAGCCCCGGCTTCTACATCTTTCCGTACGACGTTTCTCCCGACGGAAACCGTTTTGTCGTCAATACCGCTGCGCCGGAAAAAGCTGCCCCCATCACCCTTGTCCAGAACTGGGAATCGGACTTCAAATAGGTACCGGTTTAAACGTTGAGGAATTTCTCTGGTACATCCTTGTCGCGATTCGTAACGAGCGGCAGCCCTCCTCCGCCGTACAAGGCCGTGCGCATTGCCCCCAGTCTCCGTAGGCGGAATCACGGGCAAGCCGGAAACTGGGGAAGCTGCTGTGATAAAAACGTGATAGTTCTATGCTCAGAACGGATCAAATTGGATCAGAACGAGTCAGAACGCATTCCTGGTAAACCGTTGAAGAATCAGTTATAGTACAAAATTTCCCAAACGGATCAGAACCCACTAGTGATCTTCAAAACCGGCGGGTGGCATCTAGCGGTGTCACCGGTGGGTTCGACCCCCACTCGCTTCCGCCATTTATTTTTATGGGTTTACGCGGGCATCCGGGGTTGTCTCGCAGAAGACAAGCAGAGCATCGTTCGCTTAGCGTGATAAAAACGTGATGCGACGGAGACCTTTCTAGAGAACGCATGTCGAAGGAGGCAGCTCCGTGGCCCGACCTTGCTCTCCTTCAGACGAACGTGACTTCATAAAGAACCAACATTTGTTGAAGGATCTGGTTTCGGAAAGTGTCGAACCAATTGTGGATGTACGCGTAAGGGGTCTGTTCAGTGAAAGTTTCTTGCCAACATAATCTCGTAATCTTCCGACTCGGTTCGGCTATACAACAACGACTTGCCATCGGGAGCTAACGCCAAACCAATTGCTGGCTTCTCAACCACATCGATCAGAACTCTCTGGTGCGTGGTGAGGTCGAAGAACTCGATTTTCGACTTTTGGGCATCGGCTGGGCTGACGAAATAAATCCCTCTGGGAGCAAGGGCCCAGTTGAACCAGTTGAAGCCCTCCGGCTGGTCCAAGACGCGCTCCTCTTCTCCCCCGTTCAAGGGCATCTTCCATATTCCTGATCGTTCCATCTTGGAAAAATAAAGGAAGCGTCCATCATCGGACTCACTCGCGTACACGCCGCCGTTTTTCGTTATTCGCACTGGCGTCCCACCCTGAAAAGGCACTTTCCACAATTGCAGAGGTCCTTCCTCATGGCTGGAATAGAAATAAATCCACTTTCCATCGCGCGACCAGTTCGGCGCCCCATTATCTGCTTCAGGAAACGTAGGCAGCCGGCGAGGCCGCCCGTCCGGTATGTCGAGTACATAAACGTCGTAATAATGTTGCGACTGAAATTCAAACGCGATGTGATGTCCGTCCGGTGACCAGCGGGCTGTGCCTGCCGTGCCGCGTAGTGAAGTCAACCGCGCGCAATTCCCTCCGTCACTATTGCAATACCAAATATCGGGAAATCCCAGGCGATCAGACTCAAATACAACCTTCTTTCCATCAGGAGAAAAACTGGGCCGGTAATTAATCTGTCCTCTAGCCGTTATAACGCGGGTTGGTGGATTTATCGGATGCATTCTGTCTTTAAGGCTGATGCGCCAAATACCGCTGCTCAAAGTGGCGTGTCCGTAAGCCAGCAGGTTTCCCTTTCTTGAAATAGATGGGCCGTATGCTATTGCACTCACACCGGCAACCGGCCGAGGCGGTCCCCCATTCACCGAAACTCGCCACAAAGTCTGAGGCCCGCCACGATTGGACGAGAACACGATCTCAGAGCCGTCCGGAGTCCACGCAGGAGAGCCACCCCAAGAATTATCGAACGTAAGTCTCCGCACATCGCCGCCGCTAACCGGAACGACAAACGTATCCACCGCAAGTCCGCCGATGCTCCCCCGCCCGAAGGCCACTCTCGAACCATCAGGCGAAAAGGCGGGTTCACAGTCATACTCCTGTGCGATCGGCGAAGTTAGCGGCCGTATAGATAGATCGTCCAGAGAAATCAAGGCAATCCTATAGTTGGACCCATCGTTCCGTCGTTCCGCAAAGGCTAACCATTTCCCATCCGGGGACCAATCCAGGTGATCACAGTGTCCACGCAGTCCCGCCGCCGCGCTGTATAAAGTCTTTTCGGCGCCGCCGAGTGCAGAAATCACATTTATGCTGAATCTCTTTTTCAGGAAACGCACGAACGCGATTTGTCGGTTGTCCGGCGACCATGTAGGACAGCAAACGCCTGGTTTCGCAGTCAACCGCAGAGGTTTGTCGCCGCCGACAAGAGCCGTATAGATCGCGCCATCCTTACCTTCGTATTCTCCAAACGCGACCTGATTGCCGTCAGGCGAGAACGCAGGACGAGCCTGGTTTCCACCCAGAGCTACCAGTGGTGCTACCTCGATCGAGGCCGACGGTGATGGCAAAGGATTTCGGGTAAACCGCGAGGCACCCAGGGTGAACAACAGACCCGCAACCACAGCAGCAACTGCTGCCCATAACCAGTGAGCTCTTATTTTCCGAACACGCGCGTGCGCAACTTCAGCAACAGGCGCTTCTGTCCACGGCTTCTCCACTGCAGCGATAAAACGATATCCCTGTCGAGGCACGGTTTCTATGAAGCGGGGCTTCTCAGCTGAATCATTGAGGGTTTCCCTTAAACGCGCGACCGCACTGTTGAGTCCGTGCTCGAAATCAACAAACGTATCTGCTGGCCACAACTTCTGGCGCATTTCCTCACGGGTAACTACCTCTCCAGAGCGTTCGAGAAGCATGCCCAAAATACGAAAAGGCTGGTCCTGTAACTTGATCTTGCGGCCGAACTTCCTCAGCTCTGCCACGCGAAGATCAACCTCGAAGACATCGAAGCGAATTACCGCCGGGGATTGAGTAGCCAGGACCATTCGAACCTGCTTTGGCAGAAAAGTGTATCACCGCGCCAACCAGAGCTAAATACGCCTCAAAGTTCGATCCACACTTCCCGCGTAGTGTCACAGCCAATGTCAGCAAAGACTCATTTCGCAGGGTCGCTAAATCATGAGATAAGACCTAATTCCAGGCCTCGACTCCGAAAGACTTTGACCGTGATAAAAACGTGATAGTTCTATGCGCAGAACGGTACAAAATGAATCAGAACGCATCAGGACGCATTCCTGGTAAGCTGTTCAATTGTTTCGGGAGAGTTAAAGCCCTCTCGGGTTTTGGGTTTTGCGCGTTAAGCTTCGGACCGTGATAAGAACGTGATACTTTGCCCTCAAAACCCCTGCCGAAACCATTAACGCTATCGAGAAGTTGCGCCAATTGACTCAGGTGTTCGGTAGCTTGTCGATTCCCGCCTGAATGACGCACATCATCGAAGACCTACAGGCCTTACACAAAATCCATAACACGCTACCGGAAGCCTTCCACCAACATAATGTCCGAATCGCCGTGGTCGACTCCGGAGTAAAGAAGCGTGTGGTTGTTAGGCGAGACGGCGAGCCCACCCCATATGAAGCTGAGACCTTGTAGTTCCGAGATTCTATGAACATGTCGGGTAGAGAAGTCGAAGTAGTTAATGGAAAAATGTGACGGATAACCATCGATGAAATAGATTCCGTTCTGCGCAGGAGCCCAGGGTGTACCTGCGCCTAGCAGACTGGGCATCCCCTCTTCACGGTCTTCCTTGCCGCCGTTGATCGGCACTGACCAAAGTTCGGTACGATCTCCGCCAACCCCGTAAAAAACGCGCTGACCGTCTGCTGATTCCTGTGGATAGTATCCGCCTTCCATGGTCAACCGTACTGCGGTTCCTCCTTCGCTGGGCACCTTCCAAACAGTCTCGGGTCGCTCCGTGGCAAAATAGATCCATCGGCCGTCCGCCGACCAAAATGGAGTCACCGCGTTTGGTGTTCCGGTCACCAATTTCCGCGTTGGTCCACCGTCCGCGTTCACGAGATATAACTCGGGATGGCCGGAAGCGCGCGAGCTAAACACGATGCGGCGGCTGTCTGGAGACCAACGAGGTGTTTCGGACTCGGCCTCTCCGAAAAAGCTTAGCTGGACTGGATTCGAGCAATCTTGATCACATTTCCAGATTTCTGGTTTGCCCGAGCGCCCGGATTCAAACACGACGCTCTTGCCGTCCGGC
>Ga0126373_10004738_pt1 | contig 10462 bp, 4 predicted proteins | sample PanSoiMetPlot_11_FD_92545 | JGI IMG/M metagenome (GOLD analysis project Ga0126373, IMG submission 92545) | Tropical forest soil microbial communities from Panama - MetaG Plot_11 | ecosystem: Environmental > Terrestrial > Soil > Tropical forest > Bulk soil | place: Panama | collected 2016-02-17
ACCAGGCCAGAAACTCGTTGGTTCCAAACTGGTTCGACTCAAGCGTGTTCCACGCCTTGTCGAGCACTCGTGGACGATTCTGCTTTGGCCCAACGCCGTCGAGCCAGTTATACCCGGAGACGAAATTTCCACCAGGGTAGCGGATGATGGGAACTCCCAGACTGCGGATCTCCTCGAGCACATCTTTGCGGAAGCCATTCGAATCCGACAACTTCGAACCCGGATCGTAGATCCCTTCGTAGATTGCGCGGCCAAGGTGCTCCAGAAACGAACCAAAAAGATTCGGATCAATCGGCGAGATGGTTCGACGCGTGTCGACATAGACGCGGGCAGCGGACGACGGGGAAGCAGTCTCGGCGAATGCTCGCTTCCCGAGGAATGAAGGCTCCCCAAGCAAAGCGGTCGCCGAACAGGCAGCTCCCGCCGTTGAAACCTGCTTCAGGAATTTCCGCCGCGACAGAGAAAATCTCTTCATTGGCTCGACTGTCCCCCTGGCTTCGGCGCATCGCACGCCTCATGTGTTAAATAAATCGTTGAACGAATATACGTCGAGGAAATATTCGAGACCATGGCAAAAAAAGAAATAGCGAGCCAGGCCGAAGCCCGGCTCGCCAATTTTCCGGTTTTGGCAGGAAGCTGTCTAGAATGAGAGCCTCACACCCAGTTGGAGTTGCCGCGCATTGAGAGCAGTCGCGACTTTACCGAAGCCGGCATCACCCATATTCGGATCGACACTGCCGAGGTTGGGATGATTCAAGACGTTGATGAAGTCGAACCGCAGTTGCAGATTCCCGGCCTCACCAAACCACGGAATACGGTTGTTCTTTAAAACGCTCGCATCCACCTGCACCATTCCTGGATTGCGATAGAGGTTTCTCGGCAAGGTTCCTTCAGCGCCGAACGCTGGCTGCGGGAAATCACTGGCCTTGAACAAACCATGGATATAGTCGTTTCGACTGTGAGAACCGGTGAAATCCTGGCCTGGACGATTGGGAATATCGTAGTTCGTGCCATCCATGTTGTAGTCGCCGCTGTCGGGGGCCATCGATCCCGGAATCACCGGGAAGCCTTTGGCAGCCGCCGAAGAACATGGAGTGGGAGTTCCGCCTACGTTGCACATCGGGTCGAAGGGCCGGTTATCAATCACCCAGAAAGGGGTGCCGGTCTGGATGGCTGCGATGCTTGACACTGCCCAACCCGAGGTCAGCACTTTTTCGATCCCATTCCCGACCCCGGGCAGGTTGTATACGCCAGAAAAGGAAAAACGCTGACGTACGTCATAATTGGCATCCCCGTAATACCCGAAGTAGGAGCCGTAGTTGGGGATATTCAGACCTCCATCCTGATCAAAGCGTGTATTGGCCTCAGGATAATCCTTGGCATGCGCAAAGGTGTAGGACGCCTGGAAGCTGCTGCGATGGCCCGCCCTGCCGCGCAGGAACAGGATCATCGAATTGTAGGTGGCTGCATTGGCGTTATTGACGAAGGTGATCGCTCCGAAGTTGGGGTTCAGCGTGCCGATCGATTCGACAACCTTGCCACCGGTTCCAGAGAACGTTGCTCCGCCCGGAAAGCGGTTCACGTTGGCTCCCGTCAATCCGTTGTAGCTTCTCGAGCCGGAGTAGTTCGCGCCCGCAACCAGACTGCCCACCAGTTGATGCTCCACGCCAATGACGTAGTTGACCGCCAGCGGTGCAACCATGTTTCGGTCGAGCGAATCGACGTTGGTCGGTAACCCGGCAATCCCACCATGAGAATTCAGACTGCCGGCCGGGATCGTCGGCAAGGTGAAGCCCCACGGGTAGGACTGGGAAGGAGCAATGGAGAAATAATTACCGAGGGGAGTGCCATTCGGGGCGACGTTGGTGAATGTTTCGCTTAGCACTCCGGGTGGGTTATTGCGAGTTTGATCGACGCTCTGACCGAGGACGACCCAATCATGATAGGCGCCGATTCCACCACGGACAGCCCACTTGCCGGTTTTGGTCGGATCCCAGGAGAATCCGATTCTCGGGCTGAACAAATTCTTCATTGGGTTGGCAAATACAGATGGAACCGTTCCGACCGACGCATTGGCCACCTGCGTATTGAAATTGCCGCCAGGCGAAAGAATCAGAGAGCTGAAGTGGAAACCATTATTCCCCCAAGCCGTGTGATTCCCCAGGTCGTCCCAGCGCAGCGACAGTGTCAACGAGAGGTTCGACTTGACTTTCCAATCGTCCTGGACGAAAAAGCCGAAGGGATTTGTCTGCCCGCCGAAAACGACGCTTCCGGCAAGTCCGGTCAGCGGATTATAGGCTCCTATCGATTCCTGAAATACGTTGTCCGCGGCCAGATCGAGCAGGTTGTTGAAGGTGAAACCCGGGCGTACGTTCACCGGAGTGAAATCGCCGTGCTCGATTGCGTGATCGCCGTCGTAACCAAATTTCAGCGTGTGCTTACCTCGCACTAGGCTAAGGACGCCGCGCCAGTTATAGTTTGGACCGCGGTACTCTCCCGGTCCCCATCCGCCACCAACCGGGAACCCGACCAGACCGCCCGAACTAACGCTGATATTCGGTACCGCCAGGCTCGCGTCTTGTCCGTTCGCGCCCCCTACGCTCGCGAAAGCAAATGCTCCTTCGACCAACAGATTGGAGTTCCAGGTGTGAGTAAAATCGATTTGCCCGTAGCGGTTGCGCATGATGTCGAGAGCGCCGAGTCGGGGCCGCTGGGATAACTGCTGCTGATCGAATGAGTCGTTGTAGTAGCTCAGGTATAGACGATCGTTTTGTGTGAAGTACTCATCCAGGCGGAAGTTGTACTGCAAGGCGTTGTAGTACGGGCTGGCAGCAAAACTGCCCGAGTCGATCATCGCCATGGTGCAAGGTGGCGTGGATGCAGTTCCGCAGTTCCCCGCCCCGAGATACTGCTGTGCAGTCTGGAACACGCTGCCCTTCAAGTTCGTAGCCGGCCATCCGGAAAGAACCTTTGGCCCGACGTTATTGGGGAAGGTAGATTGGGCCCAGGTGACAAATGCCGGATCCTCGTAATACTGCGTACCGGTATTGGCCGCCGCGGCTGTTGTGGCCCAAAGCTTCTCAAAATCGGCAAAGAAGAAGGTCTTTCCTTTGCGGATCGGCCCTCCCAGCGTGCCCACCAGATCTTTGCGGGCAAAGGGCGTGAAGGCTCCCGACGCAAACTCGGGTGTCGCCTGGAAGTCTTGATTGGTGAAGAACAGGCTCCCAGTTCCGTGGAACTGATTGGTTCCCGACTTCGTCGTGACCTGGATCAGAATCGAGCTAGCCAGATTCACTTCCCCGTCCCAAGAGTTGGTCTGCAGCGTAGCTTCCTGGACAGCGTCTGGAATGGGCGCCAGGATGATGTTGCCGTTCTGAACGGGGCTGGTTACGTTCATGCCATCCACCATAACCAGATTCCCGGTGTAGCTGCGGCCATTGGCGCTGATCTGCGGAGTCTGGGTTCCAAAATTGTCGGCGAAACCTCCCGGAGACTCGCCCACGGCTCGGGTGCCATTGCCTACCACACCGGGTGCGACCGCCAGGACGTCCCAAAGATTTCGGTTGGCCTCGGGCAGATCGCGTACCGTGTCAGAAGACAGAGTGGCCTGCAAACGGGAATCGTCGGTATCGACCGATGGAGGAGTGACTTCGACCGTAACCGTCTCCTGAGCCGAAGCCAACGGCAGGGTAAGGTTCACACCTTTCGTCTCAGAGGTGTTCAGAGCGAAATTGGATACCGTCTTGCGGAACCCAGGTGCTTGAGCGGTGACCACATAGTTGCCCGGTGGCAAACTGCTGAACCGGTAATTGCCGGAATCGGTTGTCTTCGATACGGCCGAGACCCCGGTGTCGACATTGCGCAACTCGATGGAGGCGCCATTGATGGCCGCGCCGGCGGAATCGGACACAATGCCTTGAATGTTGCTGTTGTACTGCGCAAACGAGGCTGCGCTCAAGAACATCAGAAGAAAACACAACAGAAAAGAGAAAAGCCCGGGACGCCACTCAATCACGATGGTCCCTCCACGTTGAGGTTTGGGGCCCAAGTAAACGATTACTGGGATAGTGAGGGAATTTATAGTCTCGTGAAAGACTCCATGTCAAGAACTTTTTGACCTCTGGCTTCCCGGTTGCGCTGGAGAATTCACTTACATAACTGAGAGGTACAGTCGGAAGTTTCAGCGTCTGTTCAGATCTCACTCTCGAGGTTCAACGATGCCGACGATTTGTGCGCGTGAACTTCCAACTCAGGGGTGCAACTCACAAGGAAAGACATCGTCGTGATTCGGATTCGAGTAGAATTCGGGCGATCGATTGATTTAGTTTTCGATTCCCAGCAAAATCTTCACGCTGGGATCGACTCTTCGGCCGTTCGTGGTTCTTGGAGGATACGGAATGGAAAAACGTCAGCTTGGAACGAGCGATCTCTTCATCACTCCAATCGGCATTGGCGCGTGGGCAATCGGCGGCGCCGGGTGGCACGGCAGCATGGGGCCGCAGAACGATGCCGACTCCATCCCGGCCATCCATGCCGCTCTGGCGCACGGAATGAACTGGATTGATACGGCCGCCTTATATGGACTGGGGCACTCGGAGGAAATGATCGGCCGGGCGTTAGAGAATTACCATCCGCGTCCGTACATCTTCACCAAATGCGAACGGGTTTGGGACGAGAAGGGCAACGTTGGGGCATCGCTGAAAGCGGCGTCGATTCGCAGGGAGTGTGAGGGCAGCCTGCGGCGCCTCAGAACTGACGTAATCGATCTTTATCAGATTCATTGGCCGGAGCCCGACCAAGACATCGAAGAAGGCTGGACGGAGTTGGCGAAACTTAAAAAAGAAGGGAAAGTCCGTTATATCGGCGTTTCAAACTTCAATGTGGCGCAGATGAAACGGGCCCAGTCGATAGCGCCCATTACATCTTTGCAGCCGCCTTATGCTGTGGTCCGACGCGGAATCGAGGCCGAGATCCTGCCGTTCTGCGCCCAGCAAAAAATCGGCGTCATCGTTTATTCCCCCATGTATGCGGGATTGCTCACGGGCTCCATGACCAAAGAACGAGTCCGAAACTTCCTGCCGGAGGACTGGCGCACCACATTACCCGGCTTCCAGGAACCTCAACTCTCCCGCAACTTCGAAGTGGTGGAACTGCTGCGCCGGATCGGCAATCGACACGGCCGCACTCCCGGAGAAGTAGCGATCGCCTGGACCCTGAATCACCCGGCAGTGACGGGTGCGATCGTCGGGTTCCGTAGTCCCAAGCAGGTCACCGGCATTGTGAGTGCAGGAGAGTTCCGGTTGGCAGCATCGGAAGTGGAAGAGATTGCCGGGGCGATGTCGGAGGATGGTTGCCTAAGTAGCGAACCCACAATTGACAAAGCTGCACTGCTGCACGAAACTTAAGAAAACGTTTCCTCGAGAGGAGTCAAATTGAGCTCTCCGATCAGCCGCCGTGATTTCCTCAAGACCGCAGGTGCCGCTACCGCTTCGGCCTGCGCCGTGAACTCGGTTCCTCGATTGGCAGCTGCCCTTCCCGCGAAAGGGTCCGTCGCCGTCACCCTGCCTTTGGCGACTTTTCCGTACTCGGACGTCGAGTTGCTCGCTGGCCCGATGAAGCGCCAGTTTGAGGAAAACCATGCTCTCTTTCTTAATCTCGAGGATGATCGCCTGCTTAAGGTCTTCCGCCAGATGGCTGGCTTGCCCGCGCCCGGAGAAGATATGGGCGGCTGGTACGACATCGGCGGGTTTAGTCTGGAGCGCAACGATTTTCACGGGTTTATTCCCGGGCACAGTTTTGGACAGTATCTTTCGGGCCTGGCGCGAGCGTATGCGGTCACAGGATCGGACGAAACCCGGGCGAAGATCGATCGTCTGGTAAAGGGATACGGAGAAACACTCGATCCGAAGGCTAAGTTCTTTGTCGACTATCGCCTCCCGGCCTACACCTACGACAAGCTGGCCTGCGGCTTGATCGATGCCTACGAGTTCGCGCACAACTCCCAGGCGCTCGACATTCACGGAAAGCTGACGCATGCGATCACCCCTTATTTGCCCGAGAAGGCTCTCTCGCGTCAGGAACAACGGTCCCGGCCACACAAAGATACTTCCTACACATGGGACGAGACCTACACTCTCCCCGAGAACCTGTTCCTTGCTTACCAGCGCAGCGGAAATGTCTTCTATCGGGAGATGGCGAAAAAGTATTTGGAAGATGACACCTATTTCAACCCGTTGTCTGAGGGCAACAATGTTTTGCCTTTCGAACACGCCTATAGCCATGTGAACGCCTTCAGTTCGGCGATGCAGGCGTATGTCACGCTAGGAAGCGAAAAGCATTTGCGGGCGGCCAGGAACGGTTTTGAAATGCTCGTCCGAACCCAGAGCTTTGCGACCGGAGGCTGGGGTCCCAACGAAAGCTTCGGTGAACCTGGAACCGGACAACTCGGCAACAGTCTCGGCGAAACCCATGCCAGCTTCGAAACGCCCTGCGGGGCTTATGGCCACTTCAAAATTGCGCGATACCTCGTCAGGGTCTCCAAGGACTCGAAATACGGAGACTCCATGGAACGCATGCTCTACAACACAATCCTCGGGGCTTGGCCAATTCAGGCGGACGGCACATCGTTCTACTACTCGGACTACGCCACCACCGGAAAGAAGGTCTGGTACGGACAAAAGTGGCCATGCTGTTCGGGAACGTTTCCCCAGTTGGCAGCCGACTACCATGTCAGCACTTATTTCCGTTCTTCCGACGGAGTTTACGTGAATCTGTTCACACCCTCCCGCGTCAAATGGACCGACGGAGCGGGACGCTACGGAATAACGCAGGAAACCGAGTATCCCTTCGAAAACAAGATCGCCATGAAGATCTCGGCTTCCGAGCCCGGAGAATTTGCGGTTTATGTCCGCATCCCCCGGTGGGTGGCAACCGAGCCGACCTTGTCCGTCAATGGAAACCGGGTTTCTGGACCGGTCGAACCGGGCTCCTTCAGCCGCATCACGCGCACCTGGAAGGATGGCGACCGCATCGAACTGGAACTGCCGATGAAGTTGTCTCTCGAGACCGTCGACGCCAACCATCCGAATCTGGTGGCCCTGATTCATGGCCCACTGGTTTTGTTTGCCCTGGCGGACTCGCAACCAACTTTCGATCGCGATGGATTGCTCGGGGCTAAGCCCGCAAATACCGGAAAAGGTGATTGGGTCGCCAGGTCCAGCGAGGGCAGGGAGGTCACGATGCGGCCGTTTGCGACGATCGATAAGGAAAACTACAGCACTTACGTGCAGCTGAAATCGTAGCGGATTCTGGTCGGCGCCAACTCCTACTTGGTGGCATCTCCCTCAACGAGTTTGTAGCGATATTGTTCACGTTCCTGTTTGGTCGCTTGCTGACGGAGCGTTGCCAGACGTTTGAGCAACTCGGGAATCTCGCCTTGTTTGTTGCTCTTTCTCAAGGCCTGAATCAAATGATAAAGCGAAGTCTGATCGCCGGCGTCGATCTCGAGCGCCTTGCGGCACTCTAGGACTGCGTTCGGATACTCTCCCGCCTCGAGATACAGTTTGGCGAGTACCTGATGGGCTGGTCCCAGGCTCGGGCGCAGCCCGACAGCAGTTTTCGCAGAATGCATCGCCGTACGAAATTCTTGACTCCCCGGTTCGGCACCCTTCTGAACAAGAACATCCGCCTGTAAATAGAGGAGGATTGGATCCCGAGGACGTTGGGCCAGTTTTTGCTCGACGTCCGTCAAGGCCTGATCCAGGTCGTTTTGCTGTACCGCAGCCAGACTCTGCGCGGCAGCACTCAACGACTGAGACGGATCGAGTTCGTAGGCTTCTTCGAAATCTGCTTGTGCTTTTTCGTATTCAGCGATTTGAACGTAGAGCACACCCCGTGCGAAATACAGAGCTGCAGCTTTGGGCTCGAGGCTGATCCCATCATTCACTACATTAATTCCAACCTGAAACGACTGATGGGTTGCCGACAGCGCCGCGAAATCGAGATAGAGCTGGACGTTGTGTGAATCGAGCAGGATTGCCTGGCGCAGTAGATCTACTGCCTTCTCGGTATCGTGGGAATCCTCGTACGCAGTGGACGCGAGTTCCAGCGTGGTCGAATCCACATGGTTTTGGGAAACCAGAGGAGCGAGCGTGGAAATTGCATCCTGAGGCCGCTTGGCCATTACTTCGAGACAGGCCAGCAGCTGACGTTCATGCTGATCGTCAGGGTTGAGCGCCAGAGCACGCTCGAATACATCCGCTGCTTCTCCCGGCCGGCGAAGGCGAACCAGACAGGTGGCGTAAGCGTGCAGTGCCGGCAGTTGTTGATCGAACAACGACTGGGCTTTTTCGAAATGAACCGCCGCCGACGGGCAGTTGCCCTGCTGATATTCGAGGACAGCGAGCATGGCATGGCTGGTCAACTCCGATGGACGCAGATGCAAAAGATGCTCGAGGAGAGGAATCGCGGCCCTATCGCCCGCATCGTACTCAATCTGAATTGCGCCATGAAGCGCAACGATGTTGTCCGGAGATAAGCTGAGGGCCTTGCGAAACGATACCAGGGCTTCTCGCTTCTGCCCCAGCTGTTCCGAGGCCACGCCCTGCATCGTCCACAGTTGGGCATCCCGAGGACTAGTCTCGAGCGCAGAATGCACGAGCTCGAGCGCTTGATCGAACTGCTGATTTTGTAAGGCAGCCGCGATTTGTTGTCTTTGGTCTTTTTGAGCCCGCGCGAGAACCGGACAGAACGAAACAATCGCGGCTAGCGCGATTATCGCTTGAATACGAATGGCAACTGTTGGTTTCAAGAAATCGGGATCTGCACGGGAATTATGGTCTTTGATCGACGGTGTCGGGGCGCCAGCGGACATCATACCGGATCAGCCAACAGCCCATCCAGGGCATAGCGCAGGCACCGGCCGCAGCTTGAAGAAAAAAAGCCGGCTGCCTGGAGTTCAGCCGGCCCAATCAGACGCTGGATGGCGCCTTTTAAAAAGCGATTTTGCCACCGATCTGCCAGAAACGAGGCTCATGCGATGACGTGGCGAAACCGAAATTACCGTCTGGAAGATTATTGTCGACGTTGGAATAGTTTGCCCGATTGAAGATGTTGAACAGTTCAAACCGGAATTGGAAGTTCACCCGTTCCGTAATCTTCGTGTCCTTATAGAAGTTCACGTTGGTTTCAAAGAAGTTCGGCCCGCGGAACGCATTCGATGTTTCGTTGCCCGAGCTGCCGAAGGCTGGAGCCGGGAAATTCGCCTTCGAAATTGCCCCATTCAGCCAGGCTTTGTTGCCCGTGGACTGCGTGTAACTGGTGACGTTCGGGAAATCGAAATTACCTCCGTCGGCAATAAAGTCGCCGCTGCCCGGAGCGTACCCGATCGCGGGATTGCCCGGTGAGGGGCAATTTGTCTTACCGTTGGCACAAATCGGCTGATAGGCCGCTCTGGTGACCACTGTAAACGGATATCCTGACTGGACGATGCTTGTGCCGCTGATTCCCCATCCTCCGGTCACAAGTCCGATTGCACCCGCGCCGTTGTTGAGTCCCTTCAGCGAATAGTTGAAGCTGAAAGAGAAGCGGTTGGGCACATCGAAAAGTGACGGACCGTAATACGCTCCCGGATTGAACGGATTTGGATACACCAGCGCGTCGTCTTTGGAACGCGAGCGAGTGTAGGAAGCGTCGATGTAACCGCGCGAGAAGCGGCCCTTGACGCCAAAGTACACAGCTTCATAATTTGCCCGCCGATCATTCGCGGAATACGTGATGGATCCAAAGCTTTGGTTCAACCGCGTCGGAACCAGGCTCTCATGCGTAATCAAATCGCCCGGCAACACGTTGATATCGACTCCATAGCTCACGATGCCATCGGAATTTCCGTTACTGACGATGTTGTACGAGTGTGAACCCATGTAACCCGCGCTGGCGGCGAGATACTTGCCAAGTTTGCGTTCGACACTGCCCATCCAGATGTTCGCTTTAGGCGATATCAAATGCGGGTTGATGCCGCCGATGGCGAATTGCGCACCCGGCACGCCGCCTTGCGCGTTCAGTCCGCCTTGGAATGTGGGGAAGGTAAATCCAAAAGGCGGTTTGCTGCTATTGCCGAGCTTGAAGATCGGCGCTTGAGCAGTTGCTGTACCGCCCGCGAAAAACGTGGGCTCGACCAGACCGGGAGGACTGCCGCGGAACTCCTCCTGCACGTTCGCTTGGGTGAGCCAGTTGTTGTAGATGCCAAATCCGCCTCGCACCACCCAATCGCCTTTCCCGTTTGGATCCCAGGCAGCAGCAACTCTTGGGCTAAACAGGTTGTCCACCGCATGCAGCAACGCATTGTGTGTGGCCTTGGCATAGCCAGTTGCGACCTGCTGTTGTTCGGTGCTGCCTGTCCCCAAGTAGAAGTTTCCGAAGACAGTGCTTGGACTCTTCGTCCACGGGTTGCCACTGTCGTCAT
>Ga0126373_10004739_pt1 | contig 10461 bp, 10 predicted proteins | sample PanSoiMetPlot_11_FD_92545 | JGI IMG/M metagenome (GOLD analysis project Ga0126373, IMG submission 92545) | Tropical forest soil microbial communities from Panama - MetaG Plot_11 | ecosystem: Environmental > Terrestrial > Soil > Tropical forest > Bulk soil | place: Panama | collected 2016-02-17
AGCGAACCGGGACAGCAAAGCGCCCACTCGCGAAAGGAGAGTCGCTGCATGATCGCATTGATGCAGAGTTGTTGGAGATTCAGCGGAATGCGGCCCTCATTCGCTCATTCTTCAAAGCGCAAAATGTCTCCTATATTAGTGACTGATTAGTAAAAGATTTGTTGGGCGAGTCCGAACATGCGGCACGAACGGTGTCGACGTTCCTCCCACGCCCCCAGGTGCCAGTTTCGATTGCGAACCGACGTCCAACTTTTCATAAACCGCGTGGTCGCCTCTTACGCGGCGTCCTTGCGGATATCACAGTTGATGACAAGAGAATTATTGCCCCGACGGCGGTCCTAAAATGGCGCAGTCATTTTTTGGATATCTATAGAATACCACCCATGCCCAGTAGAGGAAGTATCCGCTGGAGAATGGCTGCCAGGCAAATGAGTACAACCAAGAGCTTCAGCAGATAGGCCAGCCGACTTTCGCGAACGAATTTGTCAATGACCCAAAACAGGATCGCACCAACGACGACGATGATGAGCACGTTGATTAGAACTAAAAGCATCGGTCCCCCCCTGAGATCGGATCGTGTCAGCCTAGGACGTGGCAGCAAATGTCAAGCTCGAAGTCAATTCATTGGTTCCAAGTCGGGCATAATATTGAAGTCCCGTTTTGCGCCCAGGTCATCACCCACGACATGGCGCCGCCGATGGTTGCCACGACGCGGGTGCTTTCCCGCGGTAGGCGCGCTGACCCCGAAGACTTCAATCGCGCCAGCGCAGCGGCGAGCCATCCGGAAACGAAGCCAAAATCCGTTTGACATTGCCGGTTGGGCGATCTGTCAGTATCAGCTAACGGTAAGCAATCGCTAACGCTGATTTCATCTGGCCCCCTCCGAGGCCTTCGGGATGCCCGCTCCTCGACGAAGCGCGGCGGCTGTGATTGTAGGCCACTGCATTCCGAAGCGCGGACGCAGGGCTCGGTCGTTCATTCCGTGGCCTTGATCTCGGTTGCGCAGCGGAGGGGGAACCTAGGGGACCGATGCCAGCTCAGTCGGGCAAGCGTTTCGGTTGGTGAACGCCAGCGGCGGGCCAGTCGAGTTGCCTGGTAAAGAAGAGCGGCCCCCTGTGGGAATCGCTCAACTGTGAAGCGAATTGGCCGCTGCAAATAAATTTTGCACGATGCTCGCTACCAATCACACGGGATCGGTTGAAAATTTAGGTGCGCCGATCACGGGGCATCGTTGGCGTTCGAGCCTAGGCCGGTTCGACCAGGGGTTTTTGTCCGCCGCGCAATACAGAATTGCCCTCCCACAGCGCAGTCTGATCGATCGGCTGCTTGCCGAGATCGAGCCGGCCGCTCTGTCCAAAGAAACTCACGGGGTTCGACCAAACGATCGTTTCGATGTCTGCTTCCGGGATCCCGGCGGCGCGCATGGCTTCCACCGTCTTGGGCACCTTGAGCGGATCACTAACGCCCCAGTCGGCAGCACTATTGATGATGATCCGTCGAGTTCCGTATTGTTTAACCAGTGCGACCATCCTGGTCTCGTCCATCTTCGTATCCGGATAGATCGAATGACCAGCCCAGCAGCCGCTATCAAGCGTCAGTGGGAGGGTTTCCTCGGTGTTGTGGTCGATCAGAATCATCTCGGGATCTATGCCGCTCGCCTTGACGAGGGCGATCGTGCGCACAGTCCCTGCTTTCTTGTCGCGGTGTGGTGTGTGAATCAGCACCGGGAGCTCAAAGTCAAGGGCAAGTTGCATCTGCTGTTCGAAGAGCTTGGTCTCCGCCGGCGTCTGATCGTCGAAGCCAATCTCGCCAACGGCAACAACGCCATCCTTCTCGAGGTAGATGGGCAGTAGCTCCATGACACCCGGCGCAACATCGACGTTATTGGCCTCCTTCGGGTTGAGCCCGATGGTGCAGAAATGCCGGATGCCGAACTGCCTCGCCCGAAAGCGCTCCCAGCCGACCAACGAGAGGAAGTAGTCCTCGAACGTACCAACATGGGTGCGCGGTTGACCGAGCCAAAACGAGGGTTCAACAATCGCCGCGATACCGGCGGCCGCCATGGCCCGATAGTCGTCCGTGGTGCGCGAGGTCATGTGAACGTGCGGATCAAACATTTGCATCGGCGTAACCTCCTAGCTGAGCACCAGATCGATGTCGCCGGGTACCGAACGTCCGGCGGCGCGACGCTCGCTGGCGTAGTCGGCGGCCATACGGCGGAGCTCCGCGGTCTTGCGTTCTTTAAGCCCGGCGATCCGACCGACGGCAATCCCTACGAAGAACGCTTTGATCACCAATTGGTTGAAGTTGAGATCAGCGAAATGTGTCGCCGGATAGATATTCTCGCAGGCGATCGCCTCGAATACATCGCCGACATTGGTGCGGCAGGCTTCCACCGCGAGCGTGACGAAACGCTCGGGTCTCGGCAGCAGGATCAGGGATTGCAAAATCGCCGATTGCTCTCGGAAGTCGCCACGGCGATAGAGTTCGCGCACAAAATTCGGGTGTTCGTCGGCGGGTAGCGCGCCGAGCGCGCGCACCAGAAGCGCGGCCCTGGCAAACATAGCCAACCGCCAGCGCTCCGGGGTGACGAGACCTGCGTGGCGAAGGCGCGCGAGATCGTCAGGACCTATTGAGGGTTCCTGGTCGCCGAGGCGACGACCGGCGCCCGCGAAGGCGGCACGGAACCGCGTCGAGGAGCTGGCAAGCTCCTCGCCCAAGTTGCGACGGAACCAGTCGGCAGCGCGCGCCTCGGCGCCACGCAGCACAATGCTCTCCAGAAGCTCAACCATGCTCGACCGCATCGCGCCAGGCAAAGCCCCCGATCGCCGCCAGAGGCGCGCATCGTGCGTTGCCGGGCGGCGCCGAGCCGGAAAATCGCGGGGCGCAATGGCGCATCAGTCTCTCAAAGTTTCATTCTTGGCTGGCTGTGACAAATGGACAACTCAAACGCCAGACGCCCGCGAGAGGCTGAACAAGCAGCCTCTCGCAGGAAGCCGAAGAGGGCTAATTGCCTCCCGTGTAGGTGATCGTCCAGATCACGCCAGACTTCGCCACCGTGTAGAACGGCGTCGGCATTTGGAAGTTCGTATAAACCTCGCCGTAATCGACGACATACATCGTCTTACCGTCATTGCTGAAGACCACCTTGTTTGGACGTTCCAATCCACCGCGGTTCTCAGGCTTCTGATAGGCGTTGGGGCCAGGGTCGACATTCTGAGCAAACTTGGACCATTTGATGCCTGTCGGTTCGAGGAACTCGATCCGCAGTACCAGCGGCCAAGTGGGGATCAGGCTCTCCGGGCCGGTGTCAAGAATCCCGTACACTGCCCCGAACAGGTTGTTGTTGGCGCCGAAGTTCGACGCGCTCCAAGCAATCCCATCAATCGGATTGTTGGTATCCCACTCAAGCACGGGGTTGATGTACCCGTTGGGATCCGGATTGGCGGCGATCAGCGGCACGCCACGGTAGCCGTCGATGTGGTGCTGGAAGTGGTAGGGACCCGGGTTTTTCACGAACGGCTTATCCCCGATGTAGACCTGCGGGTAGGGACGGTCGACGGGGTTGCCGAGGTAGGGCACCAGGGAGAAGCGCTTGTTGGACACGAAGTTCATCCCCTCCTTGTCGGGGAACCCAGCGTCCTGGCCCTTCTCGGTCACGATCCACAGCTTCTCTGCCGCATTGGCGATGCGTCGATGCCCGAGATCGTTGGCGCCGTTGTCGGTGACCGCGAGCGCGTTCTCCCACTTGGTACCCTTTGGCCCGAAGGCGACCCCGGACTCGTTGCGGAAGCCAAAGGCGTAGACTTCCATCTTCTCGTGCGGGTAGACCCCGTCGGCGCCCTTATCGGTGATCTTTACCCGCATGACTGAGCCGCCACAGGGTACTTGCGCCTTGACGATCTGGCCGGGCTTGGCCGGCACGCCAACCGGCATGAGCGCGCCGGTCATTCGGCCGTCCGACGAGCGGACGTTGAGGCCGGTATGCACGATGTCGCGACACACCGGATCATGCGGCGTGGTGCCGAGGCCATCCTGGTGCTTGACCCAGAACGGATCATTAGGCGTGTCGGTCCAGCCGTGGTTGTCCGGATCGGCAAAGCCGGTGTTGCTAGGAAAGCCAAGTGCAAAATACAGATAACCGTCTTTGCAGGTGACGCCACCGTTGCGGTGGTCGCCGATGAACAGGTCCTTGACGATGAGCTTGAGCTCACCATTGACACCCTTCATCTCCCAGATCTTCTCGCCGTATTCCGGGATATACATCGTATCGTTCTCGGCGCAGTAGCCGATTTCGTTCATGACGGTCTTGAAGATGTCACGGCCGACTTCCTTGATCAGGTTTCCCTGCGGGTCAAAAATCTTGACGTGCGGTGGCTCGAGCGTGTCGATCGTGTTGAACAACGGCCCAGAAATAGCGACCCAAAGGTTGCCGTCCTTGTCAACAGCCGCCGAGGAAGGCGTATCGAGCCCAGCCTTGAAGACTCCCACCTTGTAACCCGGTGGCACCACCACTTTGGCAGGATTTGGAGTGACGGCCGTACGTTTCACCCATTGGCCTGCTGTCGGGCTGCCGGGTTGAGCCTGCATGTCCGCCCATACGGCGGCCGCAGGGAAACACGCGGCAAGTGCGACCAGCATCGTCCATTTCAGCTTCCTCATACGCTTCCTCCTTGTTTTGAGTTCCCGTTGGGTCGGGTTTTTTGGAAAGTATTGCGTCACTCGACCACAAAGGTTCGAATGAACGCGACGACGTCGACGATATCCTGGTGCGTGAGCGTCGACTTCCAGGATGGCATAAAGCCGCTCTTACCGGCAGCAGCGCCCCCCTCTTCGATCACGCCTTCCAAATATTCGTCTGGCAACGTTTCGATATAGCCTTTGCGCGCAAGCGGCCCGACATGGGGCATGAAACCCTTGCCGCTGCCCTTCCCGTCCGGGCCGTGGCAACCTTGGCAATATCGCATGAAAATGGCTTCGCCGTGCCGCGCATCCCCGGCCGCCATCGCCGCGGGCGCCACGATCGACGAAACAGCCACGATCAGGCAGCCGAGCAACGCTGCCCGCACGCCATTCCTCCCCATACTTCTGCCCGTTGCTCTGTTCTTTACGTCGTGCCGCTTTATGTCGTGTCGCAGCCTCGGGTCTAAACTTGGAAATTGTGCGCAAGCAACGTCGGCCTTGCTTGGCATCCTTTTGCAGCGTGCGCAGTCTAACCGTAGGACTTCCGCCGCGCCAGCAGAATCTGAGCGAATTGGGCCGGCACCTTCCATACCAACGCTCGGTTGGCAGGGTCTTCGGATGGCTCGCTCGCGGACCTGCCATGCATCGCGCTCATGTGCCGGGGATATATTTTTGTAGCAGCAGTGTGACGGTAAAGCCCACGCCGGCTATGAGGGCCACCGCAATCGCACCGTCACTTGCCAAGAGCGCGGCGTCGACAAGGGAGATGCCGGCAATCAGCAACCCGACCGCGCGAGGGACGGATCCAGGTACCGGCAGGCGAGCAAGCAAATAGACCGCGTAGCCGACGCTAACGATGAGCCCAAGATAAACCAGGAGCCCGAGCGTTCCCTGCATGAGGGCGGGCAAGGAGACGACCATCGGCGCTGCCAGCAGAAGTAGCGGCCATAGATTGCCGACCCGGTCGAGATTTTCCTGCTGGGCGGCGTAAGTCAATCCCGCGGTAAAAGCCAGGATTGTGCCCGCCGCGACCCCGACGGTCCCGGACACGCCGCCGACTGCCGCCGCGGCCGCGGTACAATAGACTAGGCCGCGGCACGTACCCATGACGATCGGCGCTACGGGATTGCCTTTGTGGAAGAAGTCGTAGCCGACGATGGCGAGGACCAATGCCAGACCGCCCGCAGCCGCCGCTATTCCGAACAAGGCGATGAGCGCCATCCCTGCAACCAGCAATGCGGAGGCAATGGTCGCCACCATTCGCTCGGAAATCTCGCCTGCCGGGATTGGACGCCGAGGTCGTTCGCGGGCGTCGACGCCGCGATCGCAATAGTCGTTGAGAAACATTCCACCGACATAAAACAGCGACATGGCCAATGCCACAATGCCGGTCCGCCCGCTCCAGGCGCTCCCGCCACCGAGCACGGTGCCGGTCAATACGTTCGTCCACACAGTCGGCAAATTCGATACGCGGCCGAGCTTGAGCAATGTCTCAACAGCAAGCGACTGATGTGTCGCAATTGCCATCAGCGAAGTTCCCTCGACACCCATTGCAGCTCTTGGGCGATGGCGTCGACGAGGCTGGCTTGGCGAAGTTGCGGCGGCAGTACACTCCACGTGTAGGTTTCGACTTCCAGATGCGGGGACACGTTTCGATCCCGAACGCACCCAAGCGCCTGTCTCAAGGTCGGCTGCGTTGATTGCAATAGGCCAGCGGTCTCGAGGAAAACCGGCACGTGGCAATGCACCCGCCATTCGCCCCCAGCGGTGCCGGCTCGCAGCGCCGCGAAAGCTGGCGGAAGGTCGATGAACCGGCTGATCACGCCCTTCTGCCGCTCCACGACTTGATGCAGATAGACGCCATCGTCGAATGCCATGAGCGCTCCTTCGCTTGCCACGTCGACCGATGGCAGGCGCAGCGCGGAGCTCAGCTGCAACTTGGCCAAACGGATATTGGCGCGGTCCAGCGCCGCGAATGCTGCCGCGGGATCCTCGTATTCGACGGCGCCATGACAGACGTCGTAGCACACCCCCAGATGGCGCCGGAGAGCTACGCGCGCGGCTTCCGCATTGACGTTGGCGAGCCGAGCAAGCAAGCCGATCGTGGCCTCGCTGAGGACATGATCGTGAAAGAAAGCGAGCGTTTCGTCGATTGTTTCCAGAAAACAGCAGGGTTCGGGCTCCAATGCGAGCACGATCTCCCGACCGGTTCGTCGCCCGATGTCGAGTAGTCGCGCCACATGCCGGACCATGTTCGCTGCCATCGTTTCTGCGCAGTCGGAACCGCGAACGGCCGACTTGAAGGTGCCCGGAACGGTCGAGATCGACCCCACCATTCCGGCAGGCAACAGCTTGGCGAGGATTTCGGCAACGCGATCGGTGTAGGCGACCCGCTCAGGGGTCAGCCAATCCGGCTGATAGACGTGCTCTTTGACGCGAGTGCCGTGAAACGACCCATATGGAAAGGCATTGATCGTGAAGACGTAGAGGTTGTGCGCAGCGAGAAAGTCACGCAGCTGCGCGAATGCTGCAGCAGTGGACAACTCCTCCGCGGCCGCCGCCGACAGTCTCAACCCCAACCCCATGGGAACATCGGGCGAAACCTTGGCCTTGATGCCGGGTACATGCGCGCTGAGGCTCGCGTGGACCTCCGGCCAGGTTTCGCCCCCATGAATATTGGTGCAGTAGGTCAGATGGACTTCGCCGGGTAGATGATCGAGCCGCATCTTTGTTTGCCAATCTGCTATTTGGTTAGAGTGCGAAGCCAGCGGATCGACTGTTCAACGAGATCCGGGTCGATGTCGTGAACTTCGACACCTCTTCCTATCGCCGCAAGCAACGTGATCGTCAGTTCGCCCCCGAGATGCTCCCGAAATTCCGTCAATCCTTCGAGCACCCGCCGCCGGCGCCGATCGTTCCGGAAATCAAATGCATCGTTCCAGAGCATAAAGCCGAGCCGGGTTAGTACATTTGCGACACGCGTGTCTTCCCCCGGCGACAAAAGGCCGGCAAGCACCGAATATCGCGTGTCGAGTGCGATCCCGATGGCCACGGCCTCACCGTGTCGCAGTTCATGGCGGGTCAGGGATTCGAGCTTGTGAGCCGCCCAGTGGCCGAAATCGAGCGGTCTCGCCGAGCCCTGTTCGAAGGGATCACCGCCATGCATGATCTGCCGCATATGCAGCCGGGCGCACCGGGATATCATGGGATCCATGACATTCGGCTCGAACCGCGCCAATGCGTCCACTTCCCGTTCGATCCAGGCGAAGAACTCAGCATCGCGGATGAGCGCCACCTTGACGGCTTCGGCCATACCACCGCGTTTGTCACGGGACGGGAGGGCATCAAGGAAGGCCGAATCGTTGATGACCGCAAATGGCGGCGCAAAGGTCCCGAGCAAATTTTTGGTGCCGAATGCGTTGATAGCATTCTTGACGCCGACGCCTGAATCATCCTGAGCCAGTACCGTCGTCGGTAGACGAACATGGCGCACGCCTCGGTGGAAAATCGCACTGGCGAATCCGACCGCATCGAGCATCGCCCCACCGCCAATCGCCATCGAGTAGGATTGGCGATCGATGTGCCTCGCTGACAAGTCTTTCAGGATGTGCTCGATGCAGTCGTGGTGGTTCTTCACCGCCTCGCCACCGGGCACGATGACGATGTCATCAACAATCTGCATCGATTGCGCATGCTGCGCGGCATAGCGTGCGATCTGTCCAATGAGGTGCGGACGGGTCAGCGTTACGCCTTCGTCAACAAATATTGCCATCCGATGCCGGTTGCTGGGTTCAAGACGTGACAGTGCCGTCTGCACACAGGGGTTGCTTGGGTCGAAGGCGTCGCGCGTAAAATACACCGGATAACTGTAGCGAACGTCGAAAGACTGCACATGCACATCCGGCGAGAAAGGCGCGCGTCCCGCCTCCAACATCAGGGCCTCCCGTTGCAGTGGTCACAGTGTCGGCGCGATCAACCGCGCGCCGCAAACCTTATTCTGGCGCGCAATTGGCAAATATCCAGCTTACGCGAGCGAGCATTGTCGGTTCCTGGTCCAACCATGTCAACCCGCCGTACAATGCAGCACGCGGCTTGAAATGCTGCCCCGATGCCGCAAGACTGGCGCATTGCTCCGCCACTTGGGCCATGATGGAGGATGAATGCGCCCAACCATGGTCATCGTGCTTGTAGGATTGGCGTCCCGGCATTTGGGCCAAGACACGCCGCATTTGTCGGCGCTCGCCCGCGCGGGAGCCGTGCGACCTCTTACAACCGTGATGCCCGCCGTCACCTGTACGGTCCAGGCGACCTTCATGACGGGGCTCAAACCCTGCGACCATGGAATCGTCGCTAACGGCTGGCTGTTCCGGGATCTCATGGAAATCTGGCTGTGGCGCCAATCCAATCACCTCGTGAGTGGCGAAAAGCTCTGGCAGACCGCTAAACGGCGTGATCCGAACTTCACTTCGGCCAATTTGTTCTGGTGGTACAATATGGCCGCTGGCAATGAGATCGGTGTTACGCCGCGGCCGATTTACAAATCTGATGGTCGCAAGCTGCCCGACTGCTACACCAGGCCATCGACGCTGCGAGCGGAACTTACGCACGATCTCGGCGCGTTTCCGTTATTCCAATTCTGGGGACCGGCCACATCGATCAGAGCCTCACAATGGATCGCCGATGCAGCCCTGCATGTACGCAGGTCGCGGTCACCTACGGTCACGTTCATCTACCTTCCTCATCTCGACTACGATCTACAGCGCCTCGGGCCGGATCATCCGGCGGTCGCCTCTAGCCTGAGAGAGATCGACGCCGTCGCGGGCAACCTGATCGCCGATGCCGAGCGCGACGGGACGCGCGTCATCGTTCTCTCGGAGTATGGGATCACGCCGGTTTCGCGGCCTATTCATATCAACCGCGCGTTGCGCGAGGCCGGTCTGCTGGAGGTCCGCCTGGAGGACGGTGGGGAAATCCTCGACATTGCGCAATCTCGCGCCTTCGCGGTTGCGGACCATCAGATTGCACACGTCTACGTCCAGCAGCACAATCTGATCGAGGAGGTGCGGCGTATCATTGCGGGAATGCCGGGTGTGGAGCGCGTCCTCGATCAAATCGAGCAGCGAGTGATTGCGCTCGACCATCCGCGCTCGGGAGAACTGGTGGCGATTGCCAGTGCCAACGCCTGGTTCACCTACTATTACTGGCTCAATGATGATCAGGCTCCCGACTTCGCCCGGCTGGTCGAGATTCACCGCAAGCCAGGTTACGACCCGGTCGAGCTTTTCATGGATCCGAAGATTCGCTTTCCCAAGTTGGCGGTGGGCTGGCGTCTGGCAAAGCGGGCGCTGGGATTTCGCGTTCTCATGGACGTCATTCCGCTCGACGCCAGTCTGGTCAAAGGCTCGCACGGGCGCTTGACTGATAATAGTGCGGACGGCCCGGTGTTCATTTCCAGCGAGCCTAAGCTCTTGAGCGATGCGCCGGTGGTGGCGACAACGGTGCGAGACCTAATTCTCTCTCACGTTTTCGATCAGACTTGACCATGAAGCGTAGGCTGGCCGAACTTGCTCGAGTTGCGGTAGTGCCTGTGGCGGCGTTGCTGGCGCTGTCTGTTCTGGCTCAAGCGTACCTCGCCGGCTTTGCGGCCGTCGTCGACGCCGACTATTGGAACCTCCACAAAAGCTGGATCGCGATCTTCCAGTGGTTGAGCGTACTGCTGGTGCTGGTGACGTGGGCCGGCAGGCGCGATCCGACAACGCGATGGCTGAGCTTCGTTCC
>Ga0126373_10004741_pt1 | contig 10459 bp, 5 predicted proteins | sample PanSoiMetPlot_11_FD_92545 | JGI IMG/M metagenome (GOLD analysis project Ga0126373, IMG submission 92545) | Tropical forest soil microbial communities from Panama - MetaG Plot_11 | ecosystem: Environmental > Terrestrial > Soil > Tropical forest > Bulk soil | place: Panama | collected 2016-02-17
AACCATCGCCCCTTCGGGGCCCCGAAGCCCAACAGCGAAGTTCGTGATGCCACCGCCTTCGGCGTCCTCAAACTCACCTTGAAGCCCAAGGGCTATGACTTTCAATTCATCCCCGAAGAGGACAAGACCTTCACCGACTCCGGCAGTGGCGCCTGCCACTAGGAATGTGGTGTCGCTCGGAATCCGCAAGACGTGAATTGCTGACCGAGGATCTTGCGAGCCGACTCGTCGTTCATTTGAAAGTGCCTTTCCTCTCTCCAACGAACAACTTAAAACGAACCACTTACAACTTTCTTTTTGTGGCAAAGTAGAATGGATGGCAGCTTCTGACACTTCCAGCGCCGCCGGGCGAATCGCATTCACTTATCCAAACTTCGTTCTTTTTCAATTGGCGCGTTTCTTCATGACCCTTTCCGGCGAAATGCAGTCCGTCGCGGTCGGGTGGGAGGTCTATGAAATCACCAAGCGCCCTCTCGCCCTCGGTTTTGTCGGGCTGGCGCAGTTCCTCCCCGCCTTTTTGCTGTTCCTGGTATCGGGCCACGCCGCGGATCGCTACGACCGGCGCAAGCTGATGTTCGGGTGCTATTGCGCTTCGGCCGCTTGCTCGGCCGCGCTGCTGTTTCTGACGCTGCGCGGTCACCGCTCTCCCGATCCTATTTATGCGGTGCTTGCTTTGTTAGGCGTTGCGCGCTCCTTTAGCGGCCCGGCGACGCGCTCGCTCCTCCCGCAATTGGTTCCCGCGAAGGATTTTCAAAACGCCGTAGCTTGGGCGTCGGTGTTTTTTCAGGGCACGGTGATCCTGAGTCCCTCGGTTGGCGGAATCATTTACGCCATAACGGGCGGGCCCGCCACGGTTTATACGCTCTCGTTCGTCACTGCGCTTGCCGCTGCCGCTTGCACTCTCAAAATAAAGGTGGAATCAGCTGAACGTACTCCCGAGCCTTTGAACTGGAAAACCACCCTGGCCGGCCTGAGCTACATTTGGCGCGAGAAAGCGATTCTCGGCTCCATCTCTTTGGATTTATTCGCCGTCCTCCTGGGAGGCGCCGTCGCGCTGCTTCCCATCTACGCAAAGGAGATTCTTCTCACCGGTCCCTGGGGACTGGGCCTTCTTCGCAGCGCTCCCGCCGTCGGCGCAGCGGTCATGGCCATTTTGCTTGCGCACAAGCCTTTGGGGCGCCACGCTGGCACCCGGATGTTGTGGTGTGTCGCTGGATTTGGGCTGGCTACGATCTTTTTCGGCTTGTCCCGAAATCTCTTGGTCTCGCTGCTGGCGCTTTTTCTCGTCGGCGCCACAGACATGGTCAGTGTCATGGTTCGCCAGTTGCTCATCCAACTGGGCACGCCCGATGAAATGCGCGGCCGCGTCAACGCAGTGGATTCTGTCTTCATCGGGGCGTCCAACGAACTCGGTCAATTCGAATCCGGTCTCACCGCTCACTGGTTTGGAACGGTTCGAGCGGTGGTACTTGGAGGTGCAGGCGCAATTCTGGTGACGGGTTTATGGGCATGGTGGTTCCCCGAATTACGGCAGGCGCGCGAAACACCCAAGTTCGCAGACTGAACCGCTCGGGCAAATCTGGTCCGAGGAGACAGACGGCAAAATAAGAGGGCCGGCCTGGCAGCCATGAACCCTGACTCGTCGAAGCACGAACGACTAAGAACCAAAGACCAAAGGCTATTTTTTCGCTGGCTTCGTTCCTTTGCCTTGCTTGGTTTCTTTCGCAGGCGCGCTTCCCATGTCGTCCATGGCCATAGACATAGGAGTCGAATTTCCTGCCAACAGTTCTTTCTTCACAGGTTCCGTGATTTTGTCCGCGTTTTTCACCAGCATCGTGACCTGCCAGATTTCCTTTTCGTCAACCTGGCTTTTGAATCCCGGCATTCCCGTCATGCGAATCCCGTTTTCTACCTTCCAGTAAGTCTCCCACGGCTCGTCGTCGGTAACGCCCGTTCCCTGAAAAAGCAGCGGCGGAGCGGGGAACATCCCTTTCGCGACGGCGGACTTCTGCTCGCCTGGCAGCCCATGGCACGTGGCGCATTGCTCCTTATAAACTTTCGCCCCGGCAATCAAATTCGGTTCATCAGCCGGAACCAGCGGCTGGGGATGCTGCAGTTTATCCAGGTAGGCGTGAAGCGCGATTTTCGCCATCTTCCTTTCGAATGGCATGGGGCGCGCCGCAGTCGCGACCGGCGCGAAACCCAACGAAAAATAAAAGTACATACACCCCAGAAGCAGCAGAATTCCAATCACGATTCCTAGGACCAACCCCTTGAACATACCGGTTCTCCTGTCCCTTCCGGGATCGCCATAATAACTTGTTCCGAGGGAGCCCATGATTCGGGCCTAGTCTAACGGTTTTCGCGCCAATTGTGCAGCCCCGTCGTAGGTTCCAAATGAGCCTGCGAATGGGTGCTCCGGCAACCCGCCAGCGTAACCTTTATTCTCGCCCGGCCGTCTTAATGTAGGCGTAGACTTAGCTTTCCTGTAGTCTATGCCCCTCGTTGGAGCAGCCCTGGAAGTCTAGCCACGCTAGCCCTGCCTTTTTTGGAGGCTTGCTCGCACGAACGTAGGCATTTTGCAGCTTGTCAGGAGCGGATGAATGGGGCAGCTCAATTCAATGGACCTCCCCGAACAGGGTAGCCGCGTGAAGACCGACACGTCGGCGGATAAGCCATCGAAGAATCGTTGGTGGCTCTGGGCGCTGGTCCTTGCCGGCATTGTCGTAGGCGTTTGGTATTTTCGGGGCGGGCACACGCCCAGTGAAGCGGCGAATCCTTCTGCCCCCGCAGCGGCGGGTCGAGGCCGGGGAGGCGCTGGCGGCATGGGCAATTTTTCAGTACCTGTTGTCGTTGCCACCGCTCAGCAAGGCGATCTTCCTGTCTACTTCAACGGTCTGGGCACCGTAACTGCCTTCAACACGGTGACCGTTCACAGCCGCGTGGATGGGCAACTCGTGAATGTCGCATATCGCGAAGGCCAGTACGTGCACGAAGGTGACCTGCTCGTGCAAATCGACCCTCGTCCCTACCAGGTTCAGCTGGAACAGGCCGAAGGCCAGCTCGCCAAAGATCAGGCCTTGCGCAAAGACGCGCAAGTCAATTTCGAGCGATACAAGCTTCTTTTTGATGAGGGGGTCATCCCCCAGCAGCAGCTCGACACCCAGGGTTCTCTCGTCGGCCAGTTTGACGGCGCCATCAAGTCGGACCAAAGCCAGGTGGACAACGCCAAGCTCCAGCTCACCTATTCCCGGATCACCGCTCCGATCACCGGCCGTGTAGGCCTCCGTCTCGTAGACCCTGGAAATATCGTGCACGCCAGCGATCAGAATGGCATCGTGGTCATCACCCAGCTTCAGCCTATCTCCGTTCTCTTTAGCTTGCCGCAAGACCAGCTTCCCCAGGTCAGCTCGAAGCTCCGCGCCGGAATTCAACTGAACGTTGAAGCCTATGACCGCAACGACACGCAAAAAATTGCCACTGGCAAGCTTCTTACCATTGACAATGAGATCGACACGACCACTGGCACCTACAAACTAAAGTCGGTCTTCAACAATTCCGATAATTCGCTATTCCCCAATCAATTCGTGAACGTACACCTGCTCGTGGACACGATGCACAACCTTACGATTGTGCCCGCTTCGGCCATTCAGCGCGGCCCCCAGGGAACTTACGTGTATGCCGTGGGCGGCGACAACACCGTCAAAATCCGTCCCGTTGCCGTTGCGCTGACCACTGCAACCAACGTTGGATTGAGCGGCGGCGTCAACACCGGGGACATCGTTGTTGTTGACGGGCAGGACAAGCTTCAGGACGGCAGCAAAGTCACGCCGACCACGGCTGGCCCAAGCAACGGCAACGGAGGCGCCCAGTCCGCTACCTCTGCCGCACCGGCCGCGCCCGCAAATCCCGATGCTTCTCCCGCGCCCAAACCACCTCGCGCGCAGTCCGGAGGTTCCCGGCGATGAGTCCGTCACGGCCGTTCATTCTGCGGCCGGTTGCCACCACGCTGCTCATGGTTGCTGTCCTGCTTGCCGGATTTGTGGCCTATCGTCAGCTTCCGGTTTCCGCCCTTCCGCAAGTTGACTATCCAACAATTCAAATCCAAACCTTTTATCCGGGTGCCAGCCCTGACGTCGTGGCCTCCTCCGTGACGGCGCCGCTCGAGCGCCAGTTCGGCCAGATCCCCGGCTTGAACCAGATGACGTCCGCCAGCTCGTTTGGAAGCTCTCTCATCACTCTCCAATTTGCGCTGGACCTCAACATCGATATCGCCGAGCAGGAAGTGCAGGCTTCCATCAACGGCGCATCGAACCTTTTGCCGCAGGGACTTCCCAATCCACCCATCTACAGCAAGATTAATCCTGCCGACGCGCCGATTCTCACTCTCGCGCTTACCTCGGACTCCCTGCCGCTTTCCAAAGTAGAGGACCTCGCGGACACGACACTGGCACAGAAAATTTCTCAGCTCTCCGGGGTAGGCTTGGTCGGCATCAGCGGTGGCCAACGCCCGGCCGTCCGCATCCAGGCCAATCCTACAGCGCTCGCGTCCTACGGGATGAGTTTGGAAGATCTCCGGACCGCTTTGAGCACGGCAAACGTCGATCAAGCGAAAGGCACTTTCGACGGCCCTCATCAGTCCTACACCATCGGCGACAACGACCAGCTCATTTCCGCGGACAGCTACAAACCCATCATCGTTGCCTATCGCAATGGCGCTCCCGTGCGCCTGACCGACGTGGCTAAGGTTTTCGACGGGACCGAAAATACAAAGCAGGCCGCTTGGGCCGATACCAAGCCTGCCGTCATCCTCAATATTCAGCGGCAACCCGGGGCGAACACCATCGCTGTGGTCGACCGCGTGAAAAAGCTTCTCCCGAACCTTCAGGCAGCGCTTCCGGCTTCGGTAAAGGTAGACACCCTCACCGACCGCACGACGACCATTCGCGCTTCCGTAGACGATGTGCAATTCACTTTGATCCTCACGATTGCGCTCGTGGTGATGGTCATTTTTCTTTTCCTTCGCAGCTTGCGCGCCACGATTATTCCTGCCCTCGCCGTGCCCCTCTCGATCGTAGGGACTTTTGGCGTGATGTACTTGAGTGGCTTTAGCCTCAACAATCTTTCCCTCATGGCGCTGACCATCTCTACCGGCTTCGTCGTTGACGATGCGATCGTCATGATCGAAAACATCAGCCGCTTTATCGAGCAAGGCGACTCGCCCGTCGAAGCCGCTCTCAAAGGCTCCGAGCAGATTGGCTTCACCATTATTTCGCTCACCGTCTCGCTCATCGCCGTGCTCATCCCCCTCCTGTTCATGGGAGACATCGTTGGCCGGCTCTTCCGCGAGTTCGCCATCACCCTGTCCATCACCATTCTCATTTCCGCTTTCGTTTCGCTTACGTTGACGCCCATGATGTGCGCGCAGTTGTTGCGCCACCAAAAAGAGGAAGAGCAAGGCAGGTTCTTTCGCTCCTCTGAGCGCATATTCGATTCCGTCATCGCTTACTACGGCCGCACCCTGAAGGTGGTCCTGCAGTACCGCACCACCACGCTGCTCGTCACCGTGGGCACGCTTGTTGCCACCATCCTTCTTTACATTTACGTTCCCAAGGGCTTTTTCCCCGTGCAAGACACGGGAATCATCCTCGGCGTGTCCGAAGCGGCGCAGAACACTTCTTTTGACGCCATGGCTCAGCACCAGCAACAACTGGCGAAAGTCATCCTGAAAGATCCGGCCGTTCAGAATCTTTCCTCTTTCATCGGAATCGACGGCACGAACACGACCCTGAACACGGGCCGCATTCAAATCAATCTCAAACCGCTTGCCGACCGGAAGATTCACGCATCCGATGTCATCCGCCGCCTCCAGCCGGAGCTCGCGAAAATTGACGGCATCTCCCTATTCATGCAGCCGGTGCAAGACCTTACCGTCGAAGATCGCGTGAGCCGCACGGAATTTCAGTACAGCCTGGAAGATGCGGACGCCAAGGAACTCGCCTACTGGGTGCCGCGCTTTATGGACAAACTCAGCGCCATTCCTGTGGTTCGCGACGTCGCCAGTGACCAGCTCAACCAAGGCCTTCTCGCTAACTTGGTGATCGACCGCGACACCGCCTCCCGTCTCGGCGTTTTGCCGTCCGCCATCGACAACACTCTCTACGACGCCTTCGGTCAGCGCCAGGTGTCCACCATTTACACCCAGCTCAACCAATATCGCGTGGTGCTCGAAGTCGACCCCGCGTTTCAGCAGGATCCGGACTCTCTGAAAGACATTTACGTGGCTTCGAACAGTGCGCTGCAGGTGTCTAGCGGCTCGACGGCTAACATCACCGGCAACGCCCAGACCAGCGTAAGCACCACCGCGAACGCGCAGGTTCCCCTTAGCGCCTTCACTCGTTTCGAGCCCGGCTCTGCCGTTCTCGCACTCAACCACCAGGGACAGTTTCCTGCGGTTACCGTTTCATTTAATCTGGCGCCGGGCGCGGCCCTCGGTGATGCCGTCAATGCCATCAATGAGGCCAAAGCCGAGCTCAACATGCCCGCCAGCATCCAAGCCACGTTTCAAGGCACCGCCGCGGCCTTCTTGAACTCCCTCGCGAACGAGCCGGTGCTGATTCTCGCTGCCCTGGTCACCGTTTACATTGTGTTGGGAGTGCTCTACGAGAGCTACATTCACCCCATTACGATTCTCTCCACGCTGCCCTCCGCCGGCGTGGGAGCCATCCTGGCGCTCCTGCTTTTCAAAATGGAGTTCAGCGTTATTGCCCTCATCGGCCTGATTCTTTTGATCGGCATCGTCAAGAAAAACGCCATCATGATGATTGACTTTGCGCTCGAAGCCGAGCGCAAAGAAGGGAAGTCGCCTCTCGACGCCATCTACGAAGCTTGCCTGCTTCGCTTCCGCCCCATCATGATGACCACCATGGCCGCCCTGCTCGGTGCGTTGCCACTGGCAATAGGAAGCGGCGTCGGCTCGGAATTGCGCCGCCCTCTGGGCATTAGCATCGTTGGCGGGCTTCTCCTAAGCCAGTTGCTTACGCTCTACACCACGCCCGTCGTTTATCTGGCCTTCGATTGGTTGGCCCGGCGTTTTGCGGTGCATATCGGCACTCCCGTCGAAGAGCCCGAGCCCGCTCACGGTGACTAGAGGCAGGTGACTTAGCCGATGGTGACTCAACAATGATGACCGCAAATTTTTCCGCTCCCTTTATCCGCCGGCCCGTGGCCACATCCCTGATCACCATTGCCATTGCGCTCTCCGGAATCGTCGCTTTTCGGTTTCTGCCCGTGTCGCCGCTGCCGCAGGTCGATTTCCCGACGATCAACGTCCAGTCGGGTCTGCCAGGCGCGAGTCCCGAGACCATGGCCTCCGCCGTGGCTACGCCTCTCGAACGGCAATTCGGCCGCATCGCTGGCGTCACGCAAATGACTTCCTCCAGCAGCCTCGGCCAGACCAACATTACGCTGCAATTCGATCTCAATCGCGACATCAACGCGGCCGCGCGCGACGTTCAGGCCAGCATCAACGCTGCCCGCAGCCAGCTTCCAGCGGACCTTCCCGGCCAGCCAAATTACCGCAAAGTGAATCCTGCGGAGTCGCCGATCTTGATCCTGGTGTTAACGTCAACCAACATCCCACCTGCGGATATTTACGATGCCGCCGATTCCATCATCGCGCAGAAGCTCGCGCAGGTTCAGGGAGTAGGACAGGTCGGCGTTTGGGGAAGCTCAAGCCCTGCCGTCCGCATCGAGGCGAATCCCTACAAGCTCAATAGCTACGGAATCAGCTTGGAGACCGTGCGCGCTTCGCTACAATCGGCCAACGCCGATCTCGCCAAGGGCTCTGTTTCGGACTCCCAAAAATCCTGGGACGTCGCCGACACCGATCAACTCTTCAAGGCCTACGAATACGAGTCGCTCATCATCGGCGGCACCGGTCATAAGGGCGCGCCCGTCCGCATGCGCGACATCGCCGAAGTCGTCGATTCCACTGCGGATATTCGCAACCTTGGTCTCTCTGGCGGCCATCGCTGTGTCCTTTTGGCAGTCTTTCGTCAGCCTGCCGCCAATATGATCGACACCGTCGATCGCGTGAACGCCATGCTTCCTGTGTTGCGCGCTTCCATCTCTCCTTCTCTCCATCTCAGCGTCGCCGTCGACCGAAGCACCACCATTCGCGCCTCGGTGCACGATGTTGAAGTGACTCTCGTCATTTCGATCATTCTCGTCATCCTGGTGGTCTTCGCATTTCTCAGGAGCACTTGGGCCACCATCATTCCGAGCGTCGCCGTTCCGCTTTCCCTCATCGGCACGTTCGGCGTCATGTATCTCTGCAAGTACAGCCTCGACAATTTGTCCCTCATGGCTCTTACGATCTGCACTGGTTTCGTTGTGGATGACGCCATCGTCGTCATTGAAAACATCACCCGTCACATCGAAAACGGAATGAAGCCTTTCCCGGCAGCGATCAAAGGCGCCAGCGAAATCGGCTTTACCGTGCTCTCCATGAGCACTTCCCTGGTCGCCGTGTTCATACCCATCCTCATGATGCCGGGCATTGTTGGGCGTCTCTTCCGCGAATTTGCCGTGGTCTTGAGCGTGGCCATCGGAGTCTCTCTTTTCGTTTCGCTGACCACTACGCCCATGATGTGCGCGCGCTTTTTGAAACATGAGTCCGGGCGCCACAACTGGATCTACAGGCTTTTTGAAAATGCGTTTAACGGCTTGGTGCACCTTTACGATATTTCCCTGCGTTGGGTTCTTCGCCGCCAGTTGCTGATTCTGGGAGCGACCTTTGGAACTGCGATTCTCTGCGCCTACCTTTTCTTTACCGTAAATTCGGGCTTCTTCCCCCAGCAAGATACCGGCCGCTTCGGCGGAATGGTCCAGGGCGATCAGGACCTTTCTTTCGCTGCCATGGAACAGAAGATGCGCGTCTTTTCGGACATCATCTTGAAAGACCCTGCGGTCGATACTCTGACTGCCTTCGCCGGCGGAGGCGCTGGCGGCAGCAGCGCGCACATGTTCGGCCAGCTCAAGCCTCTCAGCGAGCGGAAAATCAGTATTGATCAGGTCATTGCGAGAATCCGCAAAGCCTCGTCCAAAGTGCCGGGGGCGGCGCTTTACCTCCAGGCCGTCCAGGATCTTTCTGTCGGTGGCCGCGGAAGCGCTGCGCAATTTCAATACACATTGCAAGCCGACAATCTGGAAGACCTCAAACATTGGGCTCCCATCCTTCAGCAGCGCCTCGCCACGGTTCCCGAACTCCGCGACGTAAATTCCGACCAGCAGATGCACGGTTTGCAGAGTTCCCTGGTCATCGACCGCGACACCGCTTCTCGCCTCGGCGTCTCCATGCAAAACATTGACAACACCTTGAACGACGCCTTTGGCCAGCGCCAGGTCTCCAACATTTATAAGGGCCTGAATCAGTACCACGTGGTGTTGGAAGTCATGCCCAGCGCGCAGCAAAGTCCCGAGGCGCTCAAATCAATTTATGTGCCGGCCTCCAGCCACCAATTGGTGCCCCTCAGCGCTTTTGCCCACTACGAGCCCTCCAGCACCTCGCTTTCCGTGAATCACCAGGGGATCTTCCCGGCCATCACGCTCTCCTTCAATCTCGCTCCGGGGGCGTCACTCGGTCCCGCCGTTCAGCACATTCTGGACGCCACGCGGCAAAGCGGCGTTCCCCCGACCGTACATGCCACGTTCCAGGGCACGGCCCAGGCTTATCAGGAATCTCAGGCCTCGCGGTGGTTTCTCATCATCACCGCGCTTGCGGCCGTGTATATCGTGCTCGGAATTCTGTACGAGAGTTTTATCCATCCCATCACCATTCTTTCTACCATTCCTTCCGCGGGCATTGGAGCCATCTTGGCCATTAAGATTGCTCACACCGACTTGAACATGATTGCGTTGATCGGCATCATCTTGCTGATTGGAATCGTGAAGAAAAACGCCATCCTGATGATTGATTTTGCCGTGCAGTTGGAAAGGGAAGAGAACCTCGCGCCCTTGGAAGCCATCTACAGGGCCTGCTTGCTGCGCTTCCGGCCCATTCTGATGACTACGATGGCGGCATTGTTCGGGGCCTTGCCCCTCGCACTAGGTACTGGCGTCGGCTCCGAGCTGCGCCGCCCGCTGGGCGTTACCATCATTGGCGGCCTTATCGTCAGTCAGATGCTCACGCTCTTCACCACGCCGATTGTGTACATCTACATGGATCGCTTCCAGTCCTGGCTGCGCAGCCTTTTCGGCGGCGCACCCGCTACGGTTCACGCCCCCGCGCATTCCGATTAAGCTCTTCGTGGCGTTGCGTCATAGCTGGCTTCATGGAAGAATGCCGCATGCCTAATTCAAAATATTTTCTGTCGCTGCTCCTTCTTTCCGTTTCATCGCTTGCCGCCACTTCTTTAAACGCTCAATCGTCGCGGCCCGACGCCGAAAAAAAGCTCGC
>Ga0126373_10004743_pt1 | contig 10457 bp, 9 predicted proteins | sample PanSoiMetPlot_11_FD_92545 | JGI IMG/M metagenome (GOLD analysis project Ga0126373, IMG submission 92545) | Tropical forest soil microbial communities from Panama - MetaG Plot_11 | ecosystem: Environmental > Terrestrial > Soil > Tropical forest > Bulk soil | place: Panama | collected 2016-02-17
CGCATAATTTGCACCGCCTCGCGCGCGGCTCTAGTTAACAAACTATCAACAAGCTGATGTATGGTGGCCAAACTTGCGGGTCGGGCGTGTGCGCCGTGCAACCTTCATCGCGGCGCGAGCAGCCGTGAAACCGCGGAAATCCGGCGATTAACGCCTTCGCAACGTTAACCCGACAATAAATGAACCTGTCGCATTCGCGCCACCGCGGTGGCGCTTCCATAACCATGTGCGCTGGGCAAGGCGCGTGTTGGGCGCGCGTTGGCGTGAGGGGTAATGTCTGCGTCGCGTATCCGAGTAACGGGCGTGTGCTGTTCGGCCCGTTTCTGGTTGAGTGCGTGCAGCGCCGCGTTGATGCCGACATCGATCGGCTATCAGGACATCGCCGCGCTGATTGCGCGGGAGCATGCCGCGCCCTCGCATTGGCACTTGATCATATCGCCGGTCCAGGCGGCGACTTTCAGCTATTCGCGCCCGATCGGCTCTGCGATCCCGCAGCCGCTCGGTTTTCAGGTCGTCAATTTCGATCCGCGTTCGCTCGACGCGTTTTCCTGGAAGATCGATGAGCCGATCCACGCGCGCCGGGCGCGCCAGATTGAATATCCGACCGTCGAGCGCAGTCACAAAGCCGATCGGCTGCCGGCGAGCGTGATCGCGCCGGCCGTTTCGGACAATGCGCCGGCGGCGGCGCGCGCGCCCGCTGCACTCACTGCTCCAGTCGCTGCGCACGTCGAGCAAACTGCACCGGCAACTAACAATTTGGCAAATAACGCGCCGCCAGTGCCGACGGCGCCTACCGTTACAGCATTGGACTCGCACGATGAGCGCGCGGCGCTCGCTGTCGCCGGGCCGGCTCATGATTCTGCTGCGCCTGCGGTAGACGCCGCCACCGCGCCGCAAATTTCGCCGCCGCAAGCGCCACAATCGCCGCCGCAAGCGGAGCCTGCCCCGCCTCAAGCCAAGCTGGCGACGGCTGCCGATGAAGAGGATGTCGGTTTGGCGGACAAGCCGCCGGAAATTCCACCGCCGAGCGAAACGGAATATGGGTCCGCACCTTCGCTCAGCGGCATGTCGTTTCTCGATGCCGATGCCGCCGATCGCAACAGTGCGATCTATTTCGGCGGCGGCGTCATAGGCGCGCCAAACAAGCTGCAAAGCTGGGCGCCGGGCGCCGAGCCGATTCTGGTATCGCCATCGGCAGAGCTCGCCGCGCAATCGGCGGACTCCAACATCAAGCTTTCCGCGCTCGAGGGTAGCGACAACGATACCGGCGCCGGCGAATCGGTCGCCGGTAAGGACGACCCGAGCCGCCTGCAGACACCGGCGCAACGGCTCGGTCTCGAGGGCAAGGCCCGCGCCAAGGCCGAGAAGTGTCTCGCCGACGCGGTTTATTTCGAGGCGCGCGGCGAGGTGCGCAAAGGCCAGGAGGCGGTGGCGCAAGTGGTGATGAACCGCGTGTTCTCAGGTTACTACCCGCATGACGTCTGCGGTGTGGTTTATCAGAATGCGCATCGCCATCTCGCCTGCCAGTTCACTTTTGCCTGCGAGGGCAAGGATCTGAGCCGCATCGACGAACCCGACATGTGGGAGCAGGCGAAAAGCATCGCCAAAGACACGCTTGACGGTAAAATCTGGCTCCCGGAAGTCGGCCACGCCACGCATTACCACGCCTATTGGGTGCATCCGAGCTGGGTGCATGAAATGACGCGCTTGTTCAAACTCGGCGTTCACACATTTTATCGGCCGCGCAATTGGGGTGACGGCGAGGATGAACCGGTCTGGGGCAAGAATGCGCCGGCGGCGCCGAGCGCACGCAACCGTGAAACGCCGAGCGGCAAGGCCGAGGGTGCCAAACCCGATGTGAAGCCGCCGCAAGCCGCCGCCTCGCCCGCGGGCGCGCGAACGTAATTGTGAAAGTACGGTGCAAACTCCACTCGTGATTGCGAGGAGCGCAGCGACGAAGCAATCCAGGACTTAAAATGAACTGAAATCTGGATTGCTTCGCTTCGCTCGCAATGACGAATTTACATCGCAATATCCAGCCCGACGTCGAGATTCTGCACTGAGTGCGTCAGCGCGCCCGAGGACAAGTAATCGACGCCAGTCTCGGCGATTGCCGCCGCGCTCTCGAGCGTGATGCCGCCCGACGCTTCGACGACCAGCCGCCCTGCCACCATCTCGACCGCTGCGCGCATCGCGGCGAGATCGAAATTGTCGATCAGCACGACGTCGGCAAGACCGACATCGAGTACCTCTTTGAGTTGAGTAAGCGAGTCGACTTCGATTTCGACCTTGACCAGGTGGCCGGCGGCGGCTTTGGCGCGCTCGAGCACCGGCCTCACTCCGCCGGCGACCGCGATGTGGTTGTCCTTAATCAGGATCGCATCGTCGAGACCAAAGCGATGATTGTAGCCGCCGCCGCAGCGCACCGCGTATTTCTCCAGCGCCCGCAACCCGGGCGTGGTCTTGCGCGTGCAAATGATGCGCGCCTTGGTATGCGCAATCCGCGCGACGAAGGCCGCCGTCGCGGTGGCGATGCCGGAGAGATGGCCGAGAAAATTAAGCGCCACGCGCTCGGCGCCGAGGATCGCTCGCGCATTGCCGGAAATCGTCATCAGCTTGGCGCCGCGCTGGACGCCGGCGCCGTCGCGCCCATGCGGGGCGATTTCGATCTCCGGCGCGAGCCGCCGGAACGCCGCCGCAACTAGCGGCAGTCCGGCGATCACACCGGCGTCGCGCACCACGACCTCGGCGCGGCCGCCCCGATCCTCAGGGATGGTCGCGATCGAGGTGATGTCGCCGGCGCGGCCGAGATCTTCTTCCAGCGCGCGTGTCACCGCCGCCTCGATTTCGAGCGGCGAGAGGAAGGCATCTGCGCGCAACAACGATGCAAAAAGCGTCGGGTCAGGCGGCATTGATGTTCGGGCGGTCCTTGCCGCGAAATCCATAGTCACTGCCGCCAATTATGGCAAACCGCACGACGACGGCCCGGGGACTGCGCTCCGCAGCCCGGGCGGAACAGCCATGCAGCGGGCGACCCGGCATCTGGTAATTTTCATTTTGGCCATCCAAATTGAACCCTTATGCTGCGCGGCTTTCGAATCGTAGGTTTCGCTGGGGCGACATGAGCGACGCATCCAAGACATTGGCCAGTTGGCGCACGCCGACACTCGTCATCGGTTTCGGCAGCCTGATAGCGCTGATCGCCTTCGGGCCACGCTCCACGCTGGGATTTTTCTTGACCCCGCTTTCCAATGCTAATCATTGGGGCCGCGACGTATTCGCGTTCGCACTCGCCCTGCAGAATCTGTTGTGGGGCGTCGGCCAGCCGCTCGGCGGCATCATCGCCGACCGTTTCGGCACCGTCCGCGTGCTGTGCAGCGGTGCGATTCTGTACGCGCTCGGTCTCGTGCTAATGGCGCATGCGACCAGCGCGCCGATGCTCGATCTCTCGGCCGGTGTGCTCATCGGTTTCGGCCTTGCCGGCTGTTCGTTCCCGGTAGTGCTGGCGGCGCTCGGCAAGATCGTGCCGCTGCAATATCGGTCGCTCGCTTTCGGTTTCGGCACCGCGGCCGGCTCGTTCGGGCAATTTCTCTATTCGCCGGTCGCGGTGGCCCTGATGGACGCGTTCGGCTGGCAACAGACGCTGGTGATCTTCGCGGTCAGCATGCTCGCGGTGCTGCCGCTCTCGCTCGTGCTGGCGACGCCGCCGGACTCCCGACATACCGGAGAATCGCAATCGCTGCGCCAGGCCTTGGGCGAAGCATTCGCGCATCGCTCCTATGTGCTGCTGGTGCTCGGTTTCTTCACCTGCGGCTTCCAGCTGCAATTCATCACCGTCCACCTGCCATCTTACCTGGTCGATCGCGGGCTTTCGGCGCAGATCGGCGGCTGGACCATCGCCACCATCGGGCTCTTCAACATTGTCGGATCGGTGAGCGCCGGCTGGCTCGGCGACCGCATGCCGAAACGATATCTGCTGTCGTTTATCTATTTCATTCGCGCCGCAGCGATCCTGGCGTTCATTTCATTCCCCGTCACGGCCGTCACCTGCCTCATGTTCGGCGCCGCGATGGGCCTGATGTGGCTCTCCACCGTCCCGCCGACCAACGGCATCATCGCTTTGATGTTCGGCACGCGCTGGCTGGCGACGCTCGCGGGTTTCGCTTTCTTCAGTCACCAGGTCGGCGGCTTTCTCGGCGTCTGGCTCGGCGGCCTCGTGTTCGACCGCACCGGGTCGTACAATGCGGTGTGGTGGCTGGCGATCCTGTTTGGCGTGCTCTCGGCGCTGATCAATATGCCGATCGTGGAGAAGCCGGTCGCACGCGTCGCCGCGGTGCCGGCCTGAACGCGCGCTCCCTTGATCCAACCTGATTTGCCGAGTTGTTTTGTACGCGTGCCCGCGCGTAAGATCATCGCATGGCGACCTTCAAAGCGATCGTCATCGACAAAGCCGACACCGGCCAGACGGTGCGGCTCACCGATTTCGACGAAAAAGACCTGATGGATGGTGACGTCACCGTCCGCGTCGAATGGTCGACGGTGAATTACAAGGACGGTCTTGCCATCACCGGCAAGGCGCCGGTGGTGCGCCGTTTTCCGATGATCGCTGGGGTCGATTTCGCCGGCACCGTTGAATCCTCCAGCCATCCGAAATGGAAGCCGGGCGACCAGGTCATCCTCAACGGCTGGGGGCTCGGCGAAACTCATCTCGGCGCTTATGCCGAGAAGGCGCGCGTCAAAGGCGATTGGCTCGTCCGCCGTCCAGCCGGCATCAGCGCGCGCGATGCCATGGCGATCGGCACCGCCGGCTATACCGCAATGCTCGCGGTCATGGCGCTGGAGCGCGCCGGCATCAATCCCTCGCGCTGGCCGGTGATTGTGACCGGCGCCGCCGGTGGGGTGGGCTCCGTCGCCGTCGCGGTTCTGGCCAAGCTCGGCTACGCCGTCGCCGCGTCGACCGGCCGGCCGGAAGAGGCGGACTATCTGAAAGGATTAGGCGCCAGTGAAATCATCAATCGTAATGAGCTGACCGGGCCGGCGCGGCCGCTCGGCAAAGAGCGCTGGGCCGGCGGTATCGACGCGGTCGGCTCGACCACGCTTGCCAATGTATTGTCGATGACCCGTTATGGCGGTGCGGTCGCGGCCTGCGGGCTTGCCGGCGGCATGGATCTGCCGACCACCGTCGCGCCCTTCATTTTGCGCGGGGTTTCGCTCATCGGCATCGATTCCGTGATGTGTCCACTGCAGCACCGTGAAGCGGCGTGGCGCCGGCTCGAGACTGACCTCGACCGCGAAAAGATTGGGACAATAGCGAACGAAATCGGGCTTGATGAAGTTATTGCGACGGGCCGGCGTATCGTCGAAGGCAAGGTGCGCGGGCGTATCGTGGTAAAAATCAGGTAAATGGCCGGGTCTATTTGCTCATTTCGGCCATGATGTGAGGCTCTGCTATGGTAAGGGGACGGTTAAGAAATGTTGTTAACATCCTCCTATCAGTGCCGCGAACCCGAAGTGCGCACAAGCTCGCGGCAGCCTGGAATGCGAACTTCGGGTTCAAAAGCGGCACTAAAGGGATAAAGTTGCTGGTGTCCTTATCGATTCCGGAGTTCGTACGAGAGCGCCGGTAATGCTTACGAACTTCGGAATCGGGACACTAGGCGGGGTGGAGTGCTCGATGTCGGTGCGCTGGTCGCTTGTTTGTGCGTCGGTTTTGACGGCCGGCTTGTTTGGTGCAGGGCAGGGGATCGCCGAAGAGCTCGGACCCGAGCAGGCGCGCGCCTTCGTCATCGGCAAGCTATTCGCCTATACCTGCTTTGAAGGCACCACGGGCATGGGCCGCATCTTTTCCGACGGCTCAGTGGTCGGGACCATCAAAATTCACGGTCAAGGCCAGACTCGGTTCGCGGCGCTGCCGGCCGGTACGATCCGCGTCGACGGTGGTTCAATGTGCGCGCATCTCGCAGGCCTGCCGTTCACGCCATGCTTTCGGGTCGAGAAGATCGATTACCGCAGCTTCCGCGGCTCGCTCGCCGGCTTGAGTTTCGCATATTGCGACTTCTATCAGCGTAATCCGCGCAGCCATCTGATCAGCAGCAGCGCCGAGCAATCGTCGCCCACGACGCCGGTTGCCAATATGCGGCCGGCGCTGCGCCCGTCATTGGCGCAATAGCCAGAAAGATTTCACTCCAGATCGAGCCGGAACGGCACCGCTTCCGCGGCCAGATCGCCGCGTCCAATATTTTCGATGGCCGCGATCATGCGGCCATCGCGGCCGAGCAGCCGATCGGCAAGCGAGACGATGCGCACATTCGGCGTTGCGGTTGCCGAGGCGCGGCGCAGCGCCTGCGCGATGCTCGCTTCGTCGCGTTGCGGATTGAGTGCGCACACGGTCGCATAGGCGCTCGCCGTTGAGCGGCTGATGCCCATGTAGCAGTGCACGACAAGCGGCGCCCGGCGATCCCATTCGCGCACGAAATTGAAAAGATCGGTGACGTGCTCTTCCGCTGGCACGATGTAGCCATCGAGCGGGACGGAAATATCGTGCAAGCGCAACCAGAGGTGATTTTTCGGCGAGATGCAGGACGGCCGCGCCACGCGCGCTTCGTCGCCGATCAGCGACACGACGTGACGCGCGCCGGTCTGTTCGACTGTTTCTTCAAGCCGGGCCAGGGAGCAAACGTGAATCATCGTTAGAAAACCCTCGCCTTCTACATAGGGATTGAAGTGCCCCATTCACAGAGGATTCGCAATTAGTGCAACTGTGACACGTTCGCGGCGCAACATGGAGGCGCGCCATGGGCCATGCGCGCTCTATTCCTTTTCCCGCATATAGGCACCGGGAATAGCGGCCATTGAGATCGGAATCGTGACTACGGCGGACAGATATAGCCTGCACCGGTCGGACTGAGGAAGCAACCGACCGAAGCGGGCAGCACGTGCTTTGGCAGCCAGAGCACCACAGACGGAAAATAAATCGTGAATGCGATCGTAGCAAAGAAAACGATGTAGATCGGACATGCTGCCCGCAACGCCTGAGAGAAGCGGACGTCGACGAACTTTGATGCCATCAAAAGAACCAGGCCGTAAGGCGGCGTGATCAGGCCGAACGCGAGCGTCGTGATCAGCACCACGCCCATATGAACCGGATTGATGTCACCCGCTTCGGTCAGCGCATTCACTAATGGCATGAAAATTATGATAGTCGGCACAGGCTCGATGAAATCGCCAATCACTGTAAAGAGCGCGACCATCAACAGCATAATCAGATGTGGGTCATGGCCAGCAATGCCGGTAATCCATTCAGCAATAACGATGGCCCCGCGCAAATAGGCAAACAGCCAGCCAAAAGCATTGGCCGCGCCGATCGTTATCAAAGGCAGAGAAAAAATCAGGCCGGCAAGGCAGAAATCGTAGGCGAGAAACCTGATATGTCCTGGGTTGAGAGCCGGGATCACAACAATGAGGATGTAAGCGACGGCGACTACGCCGGCTTCGGTCGGAGTAAACCACCCGGTGAGGATGCCGCCTAAAAGGATGGCTGGGATCATCAGGGGGAGCGATGCGTCCTTCAAAGCTGCCGCCAGATCGCGAAATGGCGCGCGGCGACGCTGCATGCCAGTAGGGCCAAAGAAATAGCAATAGATCATCAGGCCGACGCCGATCATCATGCCTGGCACGAAACCCGCCATAAAAAGCCCGGCGATCGACACGTTCCCAATCGCGCCGTAAACCACCGCGGTGATGCTCGGCGGCACCAGCGCGGCGATAGTCGATGCCGATGCAATGATCGCAGCGATGAACGGAGGACTGTAACCTTCCTTCTTCATCGGGCGGCCAAGCGCGCGACTGATCACCGCGACATCGGCGGTGGTGGAGCCCGACATTTCGGAAAAGAACATGCTAAACACGGTGACCACTTGCGAGAGACCACCGCGAATATGCCCGACCAGCGCTAGCGACAAATTCACCACCCGCACGACGACATTGGCCGAGCTCATCAGCTCGCCGACCAGCAGAAAGAACGGAATCGCAAGCAATGCTTCCGAGTCCATGCCATCGAACATTTTTTGAATAATTGCGACGTGAGAGACTTCGGTGAATGAAGCGCCAACGAGAACGCCGGCCATCAACGCGAACGGAACTGGTACACCGAGATAGCCAAAAAACAAAAAAAGAAAGCTCATCAATCCGAGTATGTAACCGGGATTCATGATCGCTCTGCTTTGGTGACTATCGTTTCGACCGTCTGAATACGCGTTGGCTCCTCGAGCGGCTCGGCATGTTCGAAGCCGTTTCGTAAGCCATTGACAATCTGCTCGATCGCAAACGACGCGACCAAGACGCCGCATATCGGAATCGCCGCGTAAAGCGAAGCAATTGGCGTCAACGACGGCATGCGGAAGCTGGAAAATCCACGCAGGAAATTGAGATAACCAAACACGATGAAGCTCACCGCTACGCCCAAGACGACGAGCCTGGTGAAGATTTCGACAGCGGTCCGGAGTTTTCCTCTTAAGCCTTCGGCGATCGCGGTCAGATAAAGATGATCATTGCGGCGCGTCGCCACGGCGGCGCCAAAGAAAATCGCGTAAATAAAGAACGTCGAAGTCACCTCCTGCAGCCAAAGCCAGGGATGACCGATCGTGCGCGTAACTATGTCGAAGATGACCGTGCTGCAGAAAGCGAATAGCAGGATCCCGCACAGGCCCATCAAGGCCAGCTCAAGAATGTCGAACGCCCGCCACTTCAAATGAGACTGTCGTCGCGAGACGAGCCTATCCTTGATGGCCATTGCAACGAAGCCTGCAATTCGGGCGAACGCTAGTCCACTCGCTTCTTACTTCACGCCCACGATCAAATCCTTGATCTTCGAGGCATGCGGTCCGAGTTCACCAGCCAGCTTGTCAAGATACGGATCGGCGAGCTTCTGAAATCCTGATTTATCCACCTTGTCGACGACTGAGACACCGATGGTTTTGAGCTTGTCAGCTGACTGGTGCTCAAGGCCGAACGCCATGGCCGGCTCCTTCATGTTGACCTCGTCGGCGGCCGTCTGTACCCATTTCTTTTGCTCATCCGACAGGCTTTTCCAGAGTTTGTCGCTGATCCAGATGAGATTGTTGTTCGCTTCATGCTCGGTCATTGAGAGCACCGGAGCGACTTCGTAGTGTTTGTTGGCGAGATAGACATTCACGCCGTTCTCGGCGACGTCAACTACGCCAGTCTGCAGAGAAGTGTATACGCTGCCAAACGGCATATGGACTGTTTGGGCACCGTAAACGGGAAACATCAGGTCTTCGGTCGCTGTCGCCTGAACGCGGACCTTGAGTCCCTTCATGTCCTCAACTTTATTGATCGGTTTTTTGCTGTACATGCTGCGCAAACCGAGCGTGATCACGCCAATCACATGGGCGCCTTGCACCGTATCCTCGATCAAAGACCTGACAGCTCCGGTGACTTGCGGATCAGAGAGCGCTTTCACCAGGTGATCTTCCGACCGAAACAAGTAATGAAGCGACATCACACCGGCTGGCGGCGAGAGCGTAGCCGCGTTGGCTGACGAACTGATGCAGAACTCGACGTCGCCTGCTTTCACCAGCTGCAGAACTTGCGGCTCCTGGCCGAGTTGGGCGCCGGGATATTGGTCGATCAAGATCGAGCCGCCACTCAATTCCTTGAGCTTGTTGGCGAAAAGATCGCCGGCGATGCCATATCCGGTAGTTTTTGGCTGGTCGTAGGCAAAGCGATAGTGCTTTGCCTCCTGCGCCATCGCGGTGGTGATCCAAGTGCTGGTGAGAATCCCGAGCGTAATCTGGCATATCGCATTGCGTATCGCAGGCATCTCACCCTCCCCATCAGGTTTGTTTCGCGCTTTGTCTATGTGTAACACACATTGGCGCCCACCGACGATGGTGATCGTATCATCCAGCGCGCCGATTTATGGCATCCGACGGGCAGCGAGGCTGACTAGGAAGCCCGCGCCGCTCCTGGCATAATTACCGCCACTCGGGAAGATATTCATGACGCAACCCCAGCTGAAATCTCCGCATCAAGCGCGCGATTGGCCGTTTGAAGTCAGACCGCTGCATCCAGTTCTTGGCTGTGAGATTATCGGCATTACGCTCGCGCAAGCCGTGTCACCGGCACTATTCGCCAAGGTCTACGAAGCCTTTCTCGATTACCAACTGATCCTATTTCGTGATCTCGATCTGCCGCCCGCGACGCAAGTGGCTTTCGCACGCAATTTCGGTGAGGTGCAGGTCCACGTGCTTAGCCAGTACCACGGCTACAAGGAGCATCCTGAGATCTACACGCTGTCCAATCTCGACAAGGACGGCAATCCGAGCGGCAAGCACCCCGACAAGGGCACACTCTATTGGCACACCGACGGCTCCTGGCGCGAGCGCACCGGACAGGCGACGATGATGTATTCGGAAATTGTGACGGCGGAGGGTGGC
>Ga0126373_10004744_pt1 | contig 10457 bp, 8 predicted proteins | sample PanSoiMetPlot_11_FD_92545 | JGI IMG/M metagenome (GOLD analysis project Ga0126373, IMG submission 92545) | Tropical forest soil microbial communities from Panama - MetaG Plot_11 | ecosystem: Environmental > Terrestrial > Soil > Tropical forest > Bulk soil | place: Panama | collected 2016-02-17
AACGCGTTCCTGCTCGTCCCGGCGCTCACCGTGATGGCCGGCCGGGCCGCGTGGTGGCCGTCGCGTCCCGGTGCCGGGCCTCATTCCGCCAGCGCCCGGCCGGAACACCGCCCGGCGATCCCAGCGTCCCCTGCGCCCACACCGGCCAGCTAGCGCACCACAGGACAGGCGGCCACGTGAACGGTCGGATCCTCTGACCGGTCAGCATGACGGCGCGCCGTCACCCAGAGACGAACAGCCGCACCGTGCCCGTCTCCAGCCTGAGACGGTCGTCCGGACCGCGCCCCAGCCGCCTGCGCTGATCACGCCCGGGCAGCATCGGCTCAGTTCCAGGCCGCATCACGTTACGCCCGAGATGCTCTCGGAAGTATGCGCGCCCGCTCTACGCGAACCCGCCCGGCAGATCCGGGCCACGGGGTTGCGACAGAATGCGCTCCCCGGTGGAACATTGGCCGCCCAGATCATCCATTCCGGCGCGGCCCTTCGTTGACAGTGGCGACCATGGGCCAATCGCGCAGGCGGATCCCGCGCGGCCGCAGCCTTCTGGGCTCGTCACCGTGTGTTACGAGCTCGCCTGTCGGCGCCAACGACTGGCAGGCGGGCAACTGGCAGGTCTACGTGATCGACCCAGCCAGTCGCTTCATGTCCGTGATGCTGATGGGTGAGCAAGCCGTCCGCGTTGGATTGGGGCTTAGTTACGTCCGGCAGACGTCCGCCGATCGACGTCAGCGGCAGTTGGACAGCCAGAGTTGATACCGCATCTTCGTCGGTGAGTAGCCGTTCATGCGGACAGCCGTTCGGGTTAGGTGCGCGCTGTCGGCGAACCCGGCTGCGTAGGCGGCGTCGCTGACCGACGACCCGTCGGCGAGGAGACTGAGCGCGGTGAGGTACCGGTGCCATAGGAGATAGCGCCGAATCGGGACGCCCACCTGCTCCCGGAAGACGTGCTGCAGGCGGCTTTCGGACAAGTACGCGATCCGTGTGAGGTCGTCGATCGAGGGCGGGGGTGAGGGTGTCTTACGCAGGTGTTCGAGGATTGCGGCGATGCGGTTGTCGAGCCGGGGCTCGGGCGCGATGTCGATCGCCAGCTCGCCGAGCGCCCGCCGCCACCGGGCGTACGCTGCGGGACAGTCGGCGTTCGCGTCTAGTACCAGGCGCACCTTGTTGCCGAGCCGCACGCACAGTTCCTCGTCCAGGATGGCGTACGGGCGGCCACCAAGTACGCGTTCGCGAAGTTGATGACCTAGTCGGCTCTCGCCTTCGATCCATCCAATCGCGGTGAGACGTCCGTCGCAGTTGAACGCGTGGGGGACGTCGGTGTCGACCAGGACGCCTTGGGCGTGATGCCACACGCCGTCCAGCTGAACGCGGGGTGCCTGGTCCAGGCCGATCGACAATTGCAAGGCGCTGTGCGCGTGCGGAGTCGCGACCAGGAAGTCGGAGAACATGAGGAGCTCGGTGGGCCACAGGAAGCCACGCATCGCGCCGGGAAGCCCGCGGCGGCGCGGCGTTGACCGAGCAGGTTCGTCCGTCTGATTGCGCGCAGGCATCGTCGCGAAGCGTATCAGTCGATCGATCGTCGCCCAGCTCAGCGGAATCGTTCAAGCGCGCGGCCGGATCGTTCATGCGCGTGGTCCACGGTTCCGGCATCTTTGACGGCGAGCGGTTGCCCGACGGTTAGCCCGGCGGGGACCGCTTAGGAGTTCGCGGCAACTGACCCGCACTTACCAATTTCACTACCCAGGAAAGAGGAATCATGGCGCTTCAGCTTGGCGATATCGCGCCCAACTTCGAGGCTGAGACCACCGAGGGGAGGCTGCACTTCCACGAATGGATCGGCGACTCGTGGGCCGTCTTGTTCTCGCATCCGCGGAACTTCACGCCGGTATGCACCACCGAGCTCGGATATTTGGCGAGGATCAAGCCCGAGTTCGACCGCCGCAACACGAAAATCATCGGCCTGTCCGTCGATCCCGTGGAAAACCACCCCGCGTGGGCGGACGACATCGAGCAGACCCAGGGCCACGCGCCGAACTACCCGTTGATCGGTGACCGCGACTTCAACGTCTCGAAGCTCTACGGGATGCTGGCCGGGAACGTCGACGGCGACCCCGTGACGCGCACCCCGGCGGACAACCAGACAGTGCGCAACGTGTTCGTGATCGGTCCCGACAAGAAGATCAAGCTAATCCTGATCTACCCGATGACCACCGGGCGGAACTTCGACGAGGTGCTGCGCGTGCTCGACTCGCTGCAGCTCACCGCCCAGCAGCGGGTCGCGACGCCAGTCAACTGGCGCCCGGGCGAGGACGTGATCATCGCCGGATCGGTCTCCAACGAGGAGGCCAGCGCGCTCTATCCCGACGGGTGGGAGGCTCCGCGACCCTACCTTCGGATCGTGCCGCAACGACGCGAGAACGAGCCATTGGCGTCCTGAGTACTGCCTCGGCTGCCTCCGGACGAGGGAATCGGCAGGTGGCCGTGGTCGCGATCCTGCACGGTGCTCACCGGCGACACCACCGCTGTCGTTCCTTGATCAGGAGGGCGAAGGGGTTGCGATGGCGGCCGCTTCTCCCCTGATCGGCGTTGTGGGCTATGAACGGCGACGACCTGAACCAACCGATGAGCATGCGAAAGAAATCAGCCCCCGAAAAGCGGCTCTCCGTGATGGAATCTCCGTGCCCAGCGGACGTACGCACCTCACGAGCAGGAGCGGACGAGACAGCCGTTTGGCCTGCCGACATAGCAGGATGGTCCATGGAGTCTGCCGAATCGTTCATACGCATGCACCACCGCTGCAACATCCTTGATGGCAAGCAATTGCATGGCTGCTTCCCCGCTTGGAGACAAGCGTGGGTGTTTCGCTGTAATTGACCGACACGCTTCAAAGCCACTAGCAGGAACAGAAGAAAATTCATGACGCTCTCACAGAGCCAAAATGCAGCCCTCAATTCCAGAAAACGTTTGCCGAAGTCGGGCGGGCTGAGGGTGATCGGCGTTTCGGCACCAAGTGTGCGGTCATCGGTGCCACCGGCGGCCGGTTCTCATCGCCGGCGCATTCTCGGTGAACTGGAGCGCCCCAGCGATGTCTTCCGCCATTTCGGTCCCAAGTGGTTCGTCCCGGTTATGGGACCGGAATCGTCGGCAACGCCGCCATGCTTCTCCCCAAGCACGTCGCCGCACTCCAAACCGCCGCGATCGGAATCTGGGTTCTCGCCTCGCTAATGCTGGTCGCGGTCTGCACGGCGACCATCGTTCATTGGGTCCGGCATCCGGAGAGTGCCAGCCGTCATCACCACGATCCGGCGATGGCTCCGTTCTACGGCACGCCTCCGATGGCGCTGATGACCGTCGGCACCGGCGTGCTGCTCGTCGGACGACACCTCATCGGGATCACGCCGGCGGTCACGGCCAACGATGTTATCTGGACCGCCGGAACTCTGACCGGGTTGGTGGCAGCGATTGCCGTCGCGCCCGGCATAACTATCCGCGACAGACTGCGGGTGCTACAGCCCAACGAAAAGCGCAACTACTACCGCGGACGGGGCCTTGTCCCGGCCGACCTGGCGGGCCAGCTCGGCAAGGCGCAGGTCCTGATCACCAACTACCACGGGTTCCTGCTAAGAGACGTCAAGGAGGTCAACGGCGTCGCCAAGACGACGCGCCGGATCCTGCTCGCCGGCCGCGACGACGATCCGTTCAAGGAGACCGAAGACGCGATGGTCTCCCGGGTGCTGCGTGGCTGGGGGCACGGTGGCCATCAGCGGCAGGGCGAGATCATGGTCTTCAACGACGAGGCGCACCACTGTTACATCGACAAGCCGATCACCGTCGAGGCGGAACTCGAGGGCGCTCAGCAGCCCGACGTGGAAGCCGAGGAGCGCAACGTCGACGCGCGGGTGTGGTTCAAAGGGCTGCAGGCAGTGGCCCGCCGCACCGGCATCAAGACCATCTGTGACCTCTCGGCAACGCCGTTCTACTTGTCCGGCTCCGGCTACAAAGAAGGCTTCATCGTTCCCTGGACGGTCAGCGACTTCTCGCTCATGGACGCCATTGAGTCCGGGATCGTCACGGTCCCGCGCATTCCCGTCGACGACAACGCGCGCGCGACGGGGGTGACCTACCTGGACCTGTGGGAGCGGATCGGCAAGCTGCTGCCGAAGCGCACCCGCAGGGACACTGACATCACAAATTGGGTGCCGCCGGCCGAGCTGGTGGGTGCACTGGACAGCCTCTACAACTCCTACGAGCGCGCCTTCGAGCATTGGGAGCGTGAGCTTGCCCCTCTCGATGACCCGCCGCCCGTGTTTATCGTGGTCTGCCCGAACACCGCGGTCTCCAAGCTCGTCTACGACGTGATCGCCGGCACACAAGTCATCATGGCTGACGGTACGACCCGCGCGGTGCCCGGCACACTCCCGCTGTTCCGCAACTCCCAAGCCGGCGTGGCGCTGCCGAGGCCTCGAACGATCCTGGTCGACTCTGTGCAGTTGGAATCTGGCGAAGCATTGAAGAAGGACTTCAAAGAGTCGGCTGCTGTCGAGATCGAGGCGTTGAAGGCGCAGTGGCGGCTTCGAAACCCAGGAGACGATGCCGAATCCCTCACCGACGAGGACCTGCTTCGCGAGGTGATGAACACGGTCGGCAAGAAGGAAAGCCTCGGTTCGGATGTGCGCTGCGTCGTCTCGGTAGCGATGCTCACCGAGGGCTGGGACGCTAACACCGTCACGCACATCCTCGGCAGTCGTGCTTTCCGCAGCCAGTTGCTGTGCGAGCAGGTCGTCGGCCGCGGGCTCCGCCGGCGCACGTACGCGGTCAACGACGAGGGTCGCTTCGATGCCGAATACGCGAACGTTTACGGCGTGCCCTTCGCGTTCATCCCGACCGACCGGCCGATCGCAGAGCCTAAGCCCCAAAGCCGGTAACACTCGTGCGCGCAGTCGAGGGTCGAGCAGCCCAGCGAATCAGCTTTCCCAAACTAACCGGCTACCGGCTGGAGATCCCCGACGAAGGTCTGTTCTTGCCGGACGAGCTCGAACCATTCGTCATCGGGCCGAACACCGTCCCGACCTGGACGGAGGCGGCCCCTATCGTCGGCGCAGCGGAGCTGATCGAGGACGACGCCCGTACCCAGCGGGCGCAGGCGATTGCGTTCCGGCTCGCCAGGCGGCTTGTGGCACAGCAGTTCGCACTCGGCGACGAGGTTGGCGGCGATGGCGTGCGCTCCGAGCCGAGGCCGTGGCTGTTTCCGTCACTCGTTCGGCTGTGCCGGGAGTGGATCGACCGGGCGGTGGTCGTCGAGTCGGGCTTTCACCTGGGCTACCTATGGAAATACGCGCTATGGGAAGCCCAGGCTGCCGACGCCGTGCACGCGGCGATTACGAGCGTGGGCGGTGACCGCCGGGCACGGCTGCGGCCCATGCTGCGCCGATTCGACCCGGTTGGCTCAACCGCTGACGTGTCGTTCCCCACCCGCAAGGTCGCGCTGCTCACCGAGCCGGAGCGGTGCGAGGTCAGTCACGTCGTCCTCGATGGGCCGCAGGGCAACACCTGGGAGCAGTTGACGATTGCATTCTGCGAGCACGATTCGCGGGTAGCTGCGTATGTCAAGAACGACCACCTCGGCTTCACGATCCCGTACGTCCACGAGGGGCGCTCCCACGATTACCTGCCCGACTTTCTGCTGCGGGTCAAACGGGCCGAGTACGAGGTAATCGACCGAACGTTTATCGTCGAGGTCTCCGGTGGCCAGAAATCAGCGCACTCGCCCGGCTCGGTACAAATCAAGGCTGCGACCACGCGTGACTCCTGGTGCCCAGCGGGAACAACCCCGGCGGGTTCGGCCGCTGGGGATTCGTCGAAAGTCACGAATCCGACGCTCGTTAAGGACACCTTGGCCGCTGCAATTACCAGCCTTTATGCCGACGGGCCGATCCTCGGGCCCGCTGACCTGCTCGACTATGACGAGGTGACCCGTTATGCCGCCGCGCGCTAGACCGACGAGCAGGCCGGCTGGACCTACACCGGTTGAGTCGATCACGGATCGCCGACCCATTGCACGACCGCCTACCCGACCCGTCCACAGGACTGCCCGAGATGCTCCGCAACCCGGTGGCCGACCCGACCGACCCAGAAAGCACCCGTACGCAGCCTTGTCGCACCTCGCTCGCTATGTCCCAACCACGCTTTGGTCGCGGCTGTCGGGGGGACCGTGCTCCGGACGTGTCGACGGCCACCGGAAATTGAATAGATCGCGGCCGAACAGGGGGGTCATCGATTTCGGCCGCTGACAAGGTCGAGGCTCACCTCGTAGTCACTGATGTGGCCTTGGTGCTCGAGATGCTACTCACGCTTGATGCCGCATAGGTGAACGCGCGAGGCACGCCGCTGTGGGTAGCGGCTCAGGGCTGGTGCTCGCGGCTGTCGGTCTGGTGGCGGAGGGCGAAGATTGCTGCTTGGACGCGGTCTTGTAAGTCGAGTTTCGCAAGGATGCTGCTGACGTGGGTCTTCACGGTCTGTTCGCCGATGGCGAGCTGCCGGGCGATCTGTCGGTTGCTTTGCCCGTTGGCGATCAGCTTGAGCACGTCGCGCTCGCGCGGGGAGAGCCGGTTCAACGGGTCAGCGGCGGGCGGGCGACGCAGCGACCGGGTGAGGCGGGTGACGAGATCCGTGCTGAGGGTGGGCGTGCCGGTCGCGGCGTTTCGAATCGCAGCGATCACCTCGTCGGCCGTGGCGGTCTTGAGCAGATAGGACGTGGCACCGGCCTGCATGGCGCGTACGAGGTCGGCATCGTCCGTGGCTGACGTGAGCACGACGGTGGCGGGCTGATGCGGTGCGTCGCTGAGCGCGGTAAGCACGTCGTGGCCGTCCAGCTTCGGCATGTACAGGTCGAGGAGCAGCACGTCCGGGCGGGTGGCGGCGAGGATGGAAAGCGTCTGCTCGCCGTCGCCGGCCTCGGCGACGATCTCGATGTCAGGTTCGTGGCTCAGCAGATAGCGCAGGCCGTCGCGGACGACCCGGTGGTCATCGGCGATCATGACCCGAATCGTCATGAGGCCGGTACGCGGATGGTGAGGGCGGCGCCCGCGCCAGGACTGCTACGCAGCTCGAATGTGCCGCCGAGCTCGGCGACCCGGTCGCGCATGTGCCGCAGTCCCGACCCGGCGTGGGGCGCGGCCGGATCGAACCCACCGCCGCTGTCACGCACCGCGAGTTCGACCTGCCCGTCGTCGCGGGTAACCGACACTGCGAGGTGGCGCGCGTGGCCGTGCCGGACGGCGTTCGTGAACGCCTCCTGCGTGATGCGCAGGAGCGCGTGCTCGACAGGCGCTGACACGGACACGTCATCTAAGTGGGCATCGACCGCGACGCCGAGTCGGCTGCGGTAGGCGTCGCAGACTTCCTCGAGCGCGGGCCGTAGCCCGGCGCCGTTCAGGGCGGCCGGACGCAGTTCGAGCAGCAGCGCCTGCATCTCGCGGATCGCCTCGTCGGTGCTCCGCTCGATCGCTTCCAGCTGCTGGTCGTCGGGGTTCGTCTTGCGCAGCCCGCTAGCGATCATGCGGATGCTGAACAGGTGCTGCGAGATCGCATCGTGAATCTCCCGCGCGAGGCGCGTCCGCTCGTCGATGCGCGCGTCGCTGGTGGCTCGCTGCCGCTCCGCGGCGAGCGCGGAGCCGAGCTGTTCGGTCATCGCGTTGAAGTTCGTCTCGAGCCGGCCGATCTCGTCGCGCCCGGACGTCGGCAGGGAGACGGCGTAGTCGCCGTCCGCCACGGCCAAGGTGGCGCCCTCGAGGCGGCGGACCCGGCGGACAAGCCGGCGCGAGGCGAGCAGCCCGAACAGAACCCCGACCGGAATGATCGCGATCAGCAGCGCGTACGACGCCGACAGCAACGGTCCGGTGTCGGAGAGCTTGCGCAGCTCGTTCCAGGCTGTGACGGGATTGACGAACCCTGTCGATTGCGGGGCCTGGACGTACAGGCTGTACACCTGCCTCTGATCAGTGCCGAGCGATTTTCCGCCGATCACGATGGCGCCGGGGCTGGCCAGCCCTCCCAGTGCCCAGGCGACGCGGCCATACGGCGTCGAACCGCTGCCCACTCCCTTAGGGTGGTGGGCTGCGATAGCCGAAACCGCGGCGGCCGGAAGCAGTCTCGCCGCTGACCGGCCGGGCGGGTAACGCGAGGGCGCGGACGACGCGATGATCGTGCCGTTCGGCGCGATCACGACAACGGCAGTAACCGCCTTGTGGCTACCGATCGCGCCGGGGATCGCCGGAACGACCAGCGTGCTGCCATCGGCGGCGAGACGCGCCTGTCCCGGCCGCGCCGGCTGCCCGGAATCACCGAGCAGCGTGCCGGCCGGCACCTGACCTCCGTGGTAGCGCTGCAGGAGCTGCTCCATGAAGCTGGTCGCGGTGGCGCTCACCTGGGCCTGCAGGCGGGTGTCGTTGACCAGCCGAGGTGCCTCATAACCGAGGACCAGCGCCTCGACGAGCACCACGACCGCGAGCGTGACGAGCACGTAGGAGGCGGTCAGGCGAGCCTGCAGCCCCCGTGCTCCACGCACGAGGCGTCCCAACACGCCTGAACGCTACCTCCGCTGAGGCGTGCGCATATCCCTCCAACGGGGGAGCCGTCCTGCCTCGAACGCGTGATGTACTACCGGCTGCCCGCCGGGACTCTGGCTGCCATGACAGCACACCTTGGTAAAACCGCAGCGGCAGCAGCCGCACTCGTGCTCGCGCTCACCGCGTGCAGCAGCGGCCATCCCGCCTCGCACTCGACCGGCTCTGCCGGCCTCACCTCCGAGATGCACGCCTGGGCCCAGTGCCTTCGCAATCACGGCGCGCCGAACCTGCACGACCCGAGCCTCGTCGACGGCAAGGTGCAGTTCCCGAGCGTGCAGGACAAGAGAGCGCTCACCCCGCAGATGGTTTCGGCATGCGCATCGCTCGCCGCGCAGTTGCCCGGCATCGGCCAGAACACCGCCCCGGACGCAGCCACGCTGCACAAGATGACGCAATTCTCGGCATGCATGCGCGCGCACGGGCTGGCTGACTGGCCGGACCCGAACAGCGACGGCACGTTCCCGCTGCCGCCGGACATCACCTCCCGCGGCAAGGCCGGCATGCACACGCAGTTGGACGCATGTAAGCACATCTGGAACGGCAGTATCAGCGTCGCGACCACCCCCCCGTCGCAATGACCCGCCGCCTCGTCCTCGCCGGCGCGGTGGCCGCAATGGTCGCCGGCGTCGGCGTATTCGCCTACCGCGCCGGGACGCGGCACGACCCGCCCGCCGCGCACCCTGTGGCCACCTCTACCGCCGTGATCACCCGCGGCAGCATCTTGCAACGGTCGACCCAGCAGGGCACGCTCACCTACTCCGACCCGATCACGGTGGACGACCAGGCGGCCGGCACGTACACGGCGCTACCCCAGCCCGGTGCGGTGCTGCGTCGCGACCAGGCCGGCTACGAGGTGAACGGCGCACCAGTCTGGATCATGTACGGCGCCCGCCCGGCCTGGCGGGCATTCGCCCCCGGGATGAGCGACGGCCCGGACGTACTGCAACTGGAACGCAACCTGCGCGCCCTTGGGGACGACCCGGACCACGCCATGACGATCGATGATCACTACTCGTGGAACACCGAGGTGGCGATCGAGCACTGGCAGGACCGGCACGGGCTCACCGAGACCGGCACGATCCCGCTAGGCAGCATCCTCTTCCTGCCATCCGCGATGCGCGTCTCCGCCGTGTCCGCCGTCCCCGGCCAGGCCGCTGCCCCCGGCACGACGGTCGCCACCGGCACCTGCGGGCCGCCTATCGTCACCGCGCAGCTGGCCACCCAGTCCGGGGTGCGCCCGGCGGCTGGGCAGCACGCGCTGGTGACGCTGCCCAGTGGGGCGATGGTCACCGGCCGGGTGAGCCAGGTCGACCCGCCCACCGCGGCGTCCAGCAGCAACAACGCCGGTTCCGGCTCGAACAACGGTTCGGATTCGAGCCAGTCAGTCGTGCCGGTCACTGTCTCACTGCCCGGCTCCGCCCGCGTGGGCCAAGCCGACGACGCGCCGGTCCAGGTGCAGTTCACCATCGCCGAGCACGACAATGTGCTGACCGCCCCTAGCACCGCACTGCTCGCCACCTCGGGCGGCGGGTACGCCGTCGAGGTCGTCACCGACACCGGACATCGGCTCGTCCCGGTGACCACGGGCCTGTTCGACGACGAGTCGGGCCGCGCCGAGATCACCGGGGCGGGACTGGCGCCCGGCGTGAGCGTCGAGGTTCCCGCGTCATGACCGCCCTGCAGCTGCGCGAGGTCGTCAAGGACTACCCGGGCGACCCGCCCGTGCAGTCGCTACGCGGCGTGAGCCTGGACGTTCACCGCGGCGATCTGGTCGCGATCGTCGGCCCGTCCGGCTCCGGCAAGAGCACCCTGGTCAACATCATGGCTGCG
>Ga0126373_10004745_pt1 | contig 10457 bp, 7 predicted proteins | sample PanSoiMetPlot_11_FD_92545 | JGI IMG/M metagenome (GOLD analysis project Ga0126373, IMG submission 92545) | Tropical forest soil microbial communities from Panama - MetaG Plot_11 | ecosystem: Environmental > Terrestrial > Soil > Tropical forest > Bulk soil | place: Panama | collected 2016-02-17
GCAATTTATACAGTTGTAGTTGCCCACACTCGGTGCCAGTTTCAGACTCAGGAACCTACGCCATGCAAGGCGTCGGCGCATCGTCAAATAGGCGGCGTTTCTGCCCCAGGTGCGGTCGCAACGACATTGCAAAGTCGCATTCTGGAGTGGTTGAACAGCAAGTCCTGCGAATGTTGCATCTACGTTATCGTTGCTGCGAATGTGGAAGGCGATTCTACGGACGAGGCGCCGTTATTGTTCGTCGAACCTAGACGCGCGTCCTGCAACCTGACGACGGATTTCATCCTCGAATTTCGGCCTTTGCTCACGGTCGCTCATTCGGGCTCGCTGAGCGTGCTTTCTGGGGATTTGCTTAGCAAAATGGCCTCTTTGACATGTACCACGTAGAGCGCGCCCTCCCTGGGCATCGCAAGTTTCATGCTCGGCGTCATTTCCTGAAAAGGGAGGGCAGTTCGTTCACGGCGCTCCCCAGAGTGACGACATCGCTATGTTAGCCGCCTCGTATCGGAAATCTGAGCGCAAGCCCGAAGCGGAGGAGGTAGGGCTATGCCTCGGTCGTTAGTTCTGATGTGGTTCCTGATAGTCGCGTTTGTCCCGGTGGTGCAGACCGGGGAGCAGGAGACGCAAGAAGTGTTGAGAAACGGTGAGAGGATCTCGACTGCGCTGGCGACGGTTACCAGCACGGCAATCTCGCCGTTAGTCGGCGTCTGTGTCGTGGGCGGGTGGCAGTACTATCGCACGCCGCGAGCACAGCGCGATCAACTGCCGTTGATTCAGAAGCCAAAATTCTGGGTACCGATTATCGTGCTGCTGGTTCTCATATTCATCAAAGACACTTTTGGAGGGTTCGCACCCTTAATTAAGAAGCCTTTGGATGCAGTCGAAGTCCTGTTTGTCAATCACGCGGGGCTGGCGCTGATTGCATGTCCCGTAGTGTTAGACCAAGTCCCGCGGGTAATGGGGCTCCACTCGCTGCGGGAACTCTTTGCTTATCTGCAAAGCGGGCCCGTAGTGTTCGCGGCCACGGCCCAAACGAGCGGCCTTCATCACGCCTTCAGCGTAGCGACGGCTGCTTTCTATACTATCGTAGGATTTGCAGTCACATTTGTGGTTTGGCTGGTCGGACACTCCTTTGATGTGCTGGCCATGATTAGTCCGTTTCCGTTTCTTGACTTCCTGCTGAAGACAATTAGAAACGCTATCTTCGCGGTGCTGATGATCACGGCTTTTATTAGTCCACATTTCGGGTTGCTACTCTGCCTATTCGTTATCGTCTGCAGTTTACTTCTCTTCGGCTGGTCCCTACGAACAGCCGTTTTTGGCACCGTCTTTGCGTGGGGATTGCTGAGAGTTTTGTTGTTTGAAGCCCAGGACAAACCCAATCCGGGTGAGCGTGTTCCTGCTTTCTCCACGCGCGTGCGCAAGGTACCTAGGCGGACTTACGGACGGCTGCACACAATCGAGGATGGCACGCTAATGTTTGCTTATCGGCGCTTGCTAGTGGGGCCCGAGAAGCTGGTACCGGTCGGCAAGGCATCGAGTTTCGAGGTCGGCCAGGGCATATTATTCCCCTCGGTGATCGAGCCAATTGAATCGGCGGGTAAGCATCGGGTCGTCTTTCGCTTGCTGCCCACACACCGAGGCGCTGAAGAATCAGTTCGCGTCTGCCTGGAGCTTGCGCAGGTGCGGGATATCCGATTTAACAAAGGCATTCGCTCATTCTGGAAGTTTGTAACGGACAGTGGAGGGTCCTCTGTCAGCGCGTAGGCGGGAAAAAACGCATGGGAGCGGCGGTTTGGAATGCTGAGGTCTCGGAAATGTCCTCCACCGTTTAGTCGGGCACTCGGCAAACCCTCTATAATTTTTGCCAGTGGTTCTATGCCACGGACAGGTTCACGCTCGCCACGTTCCTTTGAGGCCGACCGGACCAAATCAATGGACAGGCGAGCAAACCTAGCATCACGGCTGGTACTTGTTGTCACACCGTGCCTAGCGGCGACGTTGCTTGCGGCGGTAGCCGCGCCTGAGCTGCCTAATCCGGGAAATCCCCGAATGACACGCGCCCAGCAAGAGCAGCTTGGATTGCAAGCGGCAGCCGAAGTGTACAAGCAGATGCCGGTACTTCCCGACTCGAGCCCCGAGACGAAGTATATCCAGGACCTCGGAACACGACTGTACAAGACGATTCCGCCGGAGCATTCGTGGCCGTTTCAGTTTCACGTCGTAGCACAGAAGGAGATCAACGCGTTCGCCCTGCCCGGCGGTCCGATGTTTGTCAACGTAGGAACGATCGCGACGGCGGACAACGAAGCCCAGTTGGCCGGAGTCATGGCTCACGAGATGGCGCACGTCTACATGCAGCATTCGGCAAAGCAGCAAGAGAAAGCCTCACTGATCGAGGATCTGGCGGGCGTGGCTGGCGCGGTCGCCGGAATGAAGGGCGGTACCTTGGGGACACTAGCGCAGAGCGGTGTCCAATTTGGCGCCGGCACGCTGATGTTGAAGTACTCCCGGGGCGACGAAGCGCAGGCGGACGCTGTCGGAGCAATCATCCTTTGGAAGGCGGGCTACAACCCAGTCGCACTGGCGGAATTTTTCGAGAAGCTTGCCACACAGGGAGGAACGGGGCCGCAATTTCTCAGCGACCATCCTAATCCCGGAAACCGCCGCAACGCGATCGAGCACGAGATCGCGGAATGGCCGGCGAAGGCGTACTCCGAAAACAGCGCGCAATTTGCGGCCGTACACAAGGAAGCGGCGAACGTCACCGCTTATTCCGCCCAAGAAATTGCGGCGGGAGCGAAGAGCGGACGATGGGCAGCCGAAAATCGGAAGAACGGGGCGGTCTTCCCGGGTCTGGCCGTGACCGCTGGCGCACCAGAGGCTGCAGCAATGCCGCGGGCGTCGCTGGCGGAAATACAGCCGAGCTCAAGCTTCCGCAGCTCGGACTTGGGGCTGATGAGGATAGATCGGCCAGAGAACTGGGAAGAGATGCGAGGGCAACAGTCTGGCTCAGTGGTGATTGCACCCAAAACGGGCGTAGCTGGCGGAGCAGTGGCGTACGGAGTCGTGATCGAGGCGGTGCAAGTGCGTGATGCAAACATCAGCGCGCAAGAACTGACTGCAAGAGCCGCGCAGAGCCTTCAAGCCAGTGACACCAATATGAAGCAAAGCGGCGAAATTCAACAGATCGCGGTGGACGGCGTCCCCGCCGGAAGCGTCGAGCTGGAAACCATATCCCGGATGGCTGGCGCGGATGGAAAACCACAGCGTGAGCACGACTGGCTGGTTGCTGTACCCCGCGAGAAGCGTCGGGGGATTCTTTTCCTGTTCGTGGCACCCACGACTCACTTCGAACAGATGAGGCCTGCCTTCGAAAAAATGGTGCGCAGCGTGCGATTCTGACTACCTCTGAGCGCCATCCGGATAATCTGGCGAGCGACACTCCAAGCGCGATCTACCCAAGACTTGCGAGCGAACAGCAGCCTTTCAAGCTTGCTCGGAACCTGCACTGCGTCGAGAGGTTGAATCGCTCCTCTCTGCGCACGACCAGGGCGACGGCTGGGCTGCTTCTTCGAACGTCTCGCCACCGTCCATGGCGAGCGTCTTATCGTGCCCGCGATACAAGACTCGCCGCAGGATCTGCTCAAGCGGCTTGGAAGATCGCGATCTAAGAGCGTAATGCAGCACCTCCCCTCAATCCAGTCCAGAGCTTGAAGAGAGGTGCCCTTAGCGTCGCTTGGGGAACGACGTACGATACATCACACTTATCAAAACGATGGCTTGTGCGCACCTGTCAGTTCATCCAGAGCCGACAGGACTGATGGGTTTCTCGCTCTTGGCGATCTCATCTTGGAGGCTGACAACTTTGCAGAGACGGGAATCGGCTCACCGCACACGAGCAGCGCGAACTGCTCAGGCACATGCCGTTTTCGAGCGAACAACTCAGTTAAGGATAAGGAGATTTCAACTCGCATTCGCCAAAAGAACAATCGACAGAGAGAAGCGAAGTTAGAGGTGGTTCGCTTTAAGGAATATAGGCTGGTAGGCCGGTAGTCGAGTCAACACAGTTAATCACCTCAGATTGCCTAGCCTTGCAGCACGTCGTCGACCTACGTTGGCAGTGAGAACCATCAATCGCCATGCACAAGAGCTGGAAAACCGTTACGTCCTCCGCCCTTGGCACGGGAAGCCTAATTTGGGATGAGCCGCGCTCCGGTGCCCACGGCACGCGCCGTGTCCTTCTGCCAGAACTGACAGGTGCGGGGAGACATCGGACTTGCAAGGATACGCAGAGCTGGGTTGTGTGAAGGCCGGGCGCGACCTAGTCGGCACCTCTCCTCAAATCTCGGGGCTGGGCTGGGTATTGGGGAGAGGTGCATTCTTAACCCCGACCCATTGCGCCGATGCGTCTGCATCGTCTGGTGTGGAACGCCAGCAAACTGACAGTTGCAGGAAGCTATCGGTGGTAATTGAGTCTCATAATGCGACTGACGCAACCGTTCCCGCAACTGGCATCAAGGGTCCAGGCACAGTTCGGGTCGGTGGAACCGAGGGAGCTATGAAGCGCTGGGTCCGCGTTGGCGGAATTGTTGCTGGAATCGTTGTCCTTCTTCTAATCCTGCTTCCTCTTCTGATTAACGTGAACAGCTTTCGACCGAAGGTGGAGTCGGAAGCAAGCATTGCCTTGGGCCGTCAAGTTGAAGTCGGCGACCTGAGCTTATCTCTCCTCTCGGGCAGCGTCGGCGCAGAGAACGTTGCAATCGCGGATGATCCTGCCTTTAGCAAGTCATCCTTTGTCACCGCGAAATCGCTGAAGGTGGGCGTCGAGCTAATGCCGCTGATTTTCTCGAAGCAACTTAACGTGACCGACATCACGCTGGACTCACCCCAAATTACATTGCTGAAAGCTGCCAACGGCAAGTGGAACTTCTCGACCATCGGCGGCGCTTCCGCAAAGAAGCCCGAACAGACGAAGTCAGGCGGACCGGTTCCGACGAATTTCTCAGTAGAAAAGCTGAGCGTGAAGCATGGGCAGCTGTTAGTCGGGAAAGCAAATGCTTCAACTAAGCCAATGGCCTATGACGACGTGGACATTTCAGTAAAGAATTTCTCCTTCACCTCGCAATTTACCTTCGAGTTGACAGCGAAGCTGCCCGGCAGCGGCGATGTAGACATCTCGGGAAACGCCGGCCCCATCAACGCCGAGGATGCCGCGAAGACTCCATTAGCTACGAAGGTGAAACTGAATGACTTGAATATAGCTGCCCTTGGAATCATTGATCCCGCCACGGGCATTGCGGGGCTGGCGAACTTTGATGGGACTCTAACCTCCGACGGTAGCCGCGGCAAAGCCGTGGGCGTGCTCACCGCAAAACAGTTGAAGTTCTCACCTAAGGGCAGCCCTGCACCCAAGACCGTAACCGTCAGGCACGCCGTGGACCTTGACCTCGAAAACCAGTCAGGGACCATCGCTCAAGGTGACGTTGCCATCGGTACGGCGCAAGCGCATCTGACGGGAACGTTTCACTCCCAAGGCGATGCGGAAGTCGTCAATTTGAAACTCAACGGGCCCAACATGCCGGTGGACGAACTACAACCCATGCTTCCCTCTGCGGGAGTGGTGCTTCCCTCGGGATCTCAGCTGAAAGGTGGCACGCTGTCGGCGGAATTGGCAATCGTGGGACCACTGGATAAGTTGGTGATAACCGGACCGGTCCGACTGGCCAACACGCAACTCGTTAACTTCGACTTGGGATCGAAGCTGGGAGCTCTGTCGGCTTTCGCCGGAAAGGCAGTGTCAAAACCCGACACCGAAATCGAGAATGCCAGCCTCAACGCGCGGGTTGCACCCGAAGGTACAAAAGCGGATAACATCAACCTCAACGTGCCGGCCATCGGCGTGATCACAGGGGCGGGAACGGTCAGCCCGGAAGGGGCACTGTCTTTCAAGATGCTGGCCGACCTCCACGGGGGCGTCGTTGGAGGGCTCTCGAAGGTCGCGGGAACGGGCAGCCGCCAAGGTGGAATTCCCTTCGCAATCGAAGGCACGACCTCGAGCCCGAATTTCGTTCCGGAAATAGGAGGAGCAGTGGCAGGTGTGGCAAAGGGAGAACTTACTAATGTCGCCAAAGGACAAGTTCCCGGGGCTACCAACGTGACCAAGGGAGTCGGAGGGCTCCTGGGACGGAAGAAGTAAACGGTGGTCACTGCTGGGGTATGGTCGGCTGAACGCCACGAACGGCGCGGATGCTGCTTATCAAACTGCACGACCGACCGATACTAACGCGTCTCTCAAGACTCCTTTTCTAGCGCTCGTGCATCTCGTTTGCGGGATTCGGCTCGCGCGGAGACGCTCTGCCAAGCTTGACGCGTTCGCGGCGATGATAGAACTCGAACGTCAGACGTACGAACAGTGGCTGAGCCAACCGCGGTCCCTGTCGCGGTGCCGGTCAATGGTTGTTACCGCCAAAGGTCTTGACAGGGCCGATACTGTTAGAGATTTCCGATTAGCCGGGCACTAAGCCGCACTCGATGCAAGGGCTTGACGTGCAAGTGCCACCGATCCGTTGACTTGCCTGATTTCAGCCCCTAGGATGGCCGCACCGTGTCGGATTCCGATACGCTCACTGGCCAAACCATATCGCACTACCACATCGTCCGGAAGCTGGGCGGGGGCGGGATGGGTGTGGTTTACAAGGCCGAAGATGCTCGTCTCGATCGCTTTGCCGCCCTGAAGTTTCTTCCCGACGATCTCGCGCAGGGCAGCCAAGCCATGGACCGTTTCCGCCGCGAAGCCAAAGCTGCCTCTGCCCTAAATCATCCGAACATTTGCACAATTTACGACATTGGCGAGGAGAACGGCAGAGCGTTTATTGCCATGGAGATGCTCGAAGGGCAGACGCTGAAGCACAGCATTTCCGGCAGGCCTCTGCCGCTCGATCTAACCTTGGAGTTGGCGATTGAGATTGCAGACGCATTCGATGCAGCGCACGCCAAAGGGATCATTCACCGCGACATCAAACCGACCAACATTTTTGTTACCAACCGAGGGCACGCGAAGATTCTGGATTTCGGTCTGGCGAAGGTAATGCCTCAACCGAAGGCGATTCTCGAGACCGCAGGAGCCACCGACACTGCGACCACGGATTGTCCAGAGGCACAACTAACAAGTCCCGGGGCGACGCTTGGCACAGTGGCGTACATGTCGCCGGAGCAGGCACGGGGGAGAGAGCTCGACACACGCACGGACCTTTTCTCCTTTGGCGTGGTGCTGTATGAAATGGCAACCGGGGCACTGCCGTTTCGCGGAGATACTTCAGCAGTGATATTCGATTCCATCCTGAACCGTGCACCGGTGGCCCCGGTTCGCCTGAATCGGGACCTGCCCCCACAACTCGAGGCGATCATCAACAAGGCTCTGGAGAAGGACCGGAATCTGCGATACCAGCACGCCTCCGAGATTCGCAGCGACCTCCAACGGCTGAAGCGCGATATGGTGTCCAGCACGTCGGCTGCTGTACCGGCATCCACTGGCGAGGTTCTCTCTCGCAAGCTCTGGCTCGTCCTAACTGCCTGCATCGCTGCCATCGCGCTCGCAGCGGTTGGCGCTTGGTACTGGCGAGCCGGGAGGGCAATCCAGATCGACTCCATCGCCGTGCTGCTCTTCACCAATGTCGGAGCCGACCCGAACACGGAATATCTGAGCGATGGCCTAACCGCGAGTCTCATCGACAACTTGTCACAGCTACCACACCTGACGGTAATGTCGCGGAATTCGGTGCTCCGTTATCGAGAGAAAGAAGTCCCGGCGCAAGCCGCGGGACGTGAGCTTGGCGTGCAAGCCGTTCTGACAGGTCGGGTAGTCCAGCGAGGTAACGATCTATCGATCGAAGCTGAGCTAGTGAAAGTCGGCAACAACAGCCACATTTGGGGCGGTCTGTACGACCGCAAATTAGCCGACCTGCTCGCAATCCAGGAGGACATTACTAAGGATATTTCCGGCGAACTCAGACGGAAGCTGAGCGGAGAAGATGAGAAGCGGCTGGCCAAACGCGGTACGACCAGCCCGGAGGCCTATCAGCTTTATCTTAAGGGGCGTTACTTTGCAGAGAAGCTCACTAAAGAAGGTGTTAACAAAGGAATCGAAAACTTTCGTCAAGCTATCGACATTGATCCAGGCTACGCGTTGGCCTACGAGGGTTTGTCTTTTGCGTACTATACCAGCAACGATTTCTTCTCCACACCACAGGAGTCGATGCCCAAGGCAAGGGAAGCCGCGACAAAAGCGTTGCAAATCGATGAAACGCTCGCCGAAGCTCACATCGACATGGCAATCGTGCATTATTGGTACGATTATGACTGGAACGCTGCGGACCGGGAGTTAAGACGTGCGCTGGAGCTTAAGCCCGACTCCGCCGACGCTCATGTGTACTACGGGTGGAAATTGGTCTCGGTTGGACGTGTGGAAGAAGGCATAGCGGAAAGCAAACGGGCTGCGGAACTCGACCCGCTCTCTGTTGAAGTCTCCGAAACAGCAGGCCAGAATTTCTACTACGGCCGTCACTACGACCTGGCAATTGAACAACTTCGGAAAACCCTTGACCTAGACCCGAATTATTGGCTTGCCCGTATGCTTCTGGGATTAGCGTATGAAGCTAAGGGTGACCTGTCGCGTGCTGTAGCAGAGTGTGAGAAAGCTCGCGACGTCGAGAAATCAATACCGTGGCCGTTAGCAGAGCTCGGTCACGTTTACGCGATATCAGGCAGGCAACGCGATGCACAGAATGTTCTGAACGAGCTTGAAGACTGGTCGAGAAAGAGTTACGTACCAGCCTACAACCTCGCCGAGGTTCATGTTGGCTTGGGCCACAAGGAGGAAGCGCTCACGATGCTCGAAAAGGCCTACGCAGACCGATCGATGCTTCTGACGTTCCTCGCTCGCGATCCCGAATTTGACGGTCTGCGCTCAACCCCCCGCTTCAAAGAAGTGATGCGGGGAGTCGGCGTTTCAGAATGAGCCCGACCAATCTGAGAGGATGACCAACGTGAAACCATGCCGAGACTGCGGCCGCAACGTTTCCGAGCAAGCCGTCTTTTGCCCTGGCTGCGGTGCCCCGTCCCCAGGCAAGGACAAGTGGGAGGGCTGGGGATTCGAATACAAGACTGCGAGCACACTTCTCGGCTTGCCGATCCTGCATGTGTCCTTCAAATATCGTACCAATCACAGGCCGGTGCCTGCCAAAGGCATTATCGCTGTTGGGCAGTTCGCCTACGGTGTGGTGACCATCTCTCAATTCGGACTAGGAGTCTTTAGTGTCAGCCAATTCACCGTCGCGGGATTCGCCCTTGCCCAGATGGCTATCGCATACACCTTAATCGCTCAACTCGGGCTCTACCTGCACCATGGGCGAGGGCAACTGGTCTGGGGTCTCGCTGACATTATCCGTCGCTTGCGGTAGACAGATCGGCTCAGAACTGCACAGAATGGCTTTCTGGTGCGCGTGCTGCACGCCCTCGCACAACTGCATGAACAATTCCAAGCGCTCTTTCATCGTCAGGCGGAGTTTGTTGCAATACTCGGTATGGACAGCCCTGACACATACTCCCTGACGAAGTAGGGCGGCCATCGAGTGCTTGGCGTTGGGACTCGAACCGCGCCACGACGGTTTTCGTGTCCATACCCAACTTGATTAGCTTCAGCCACCGTGCGGTGGATGGGCCTTTTTTGTTCTGCCAGCCACACTTCACCCATCCGCCTCCACCGATCACGTGGAGAAAACAGTAGGGACCGATTGATCCGGCGGCGGGCCACCGGCTGCTCCACTGCTCAATGTCCGGTCAGGGTCTTGCGCGTTTTCCGAGTGATGCGGCAAGTCTTCCTGTTCCACTGGCGCTTACCTCCGTCTGAAACGTGAGTTCGACGACTTGTTTGGTGTTTTCCTGGCGTGAGTCGGACCGCAGTTTATGTCGTAGCGTCAAGTTCAGTACAAGAAGGTGAGGGCTCTAGCAAAGGTCGTCTATGAGGAGAGGATCGCCTAGTCCGCCTAGTCCTAAGGGCACGTCAGTTAGTTGAGCTCGCGCCGAAGCAGCAAGCGATTGGATCTCCTCATTCGTCTGTTGAGTGGGTACGGATGTTTGTGGAGCAGGTTCGGACTTCTTTTCTTGGTCGCTAGCCGCGCTGCGCGCCGACCAATAGCGCGAGGGCCCCAAACCAGGTCAGCGCTGCCGGTAGCCAGTCCGACCCCCCTGCGGACGGACCTCCAGAACCATTCTCTCAGTGGCTCCGAAACACTGCGGACGCCGGCAGGACGATCTTGCCAAACGTCCGAGCGAGCACGGTGTTATCTGTTCACACTCGACCTGCAGGCTGTCCAAAGCCGCAGCCGCACGGTACGAGCGCATACCGCTCGAAAAAAATGCTTCGCTGCTGATACTACTGACAGTTGAATTAAGCC
>Ga0126373_10004746_pt1 | contig 10457 bp, 8 predicted proteins | sample PanSoiMetPlot_11_FD_92545 | JGI IMG/M metagenome (GOLD analysis project Ga0126373, IMG submission 92545) | Tropical forest soil microbial communities from Panama - MetaG Plot_11 | ecosystem: Environmental > Terrestrial > Soil > Tropical forest > Bulk soil | place: Panama | collected 2016-02-17
GTTGATTGCTTTGGTGGTGCGGGCGACGACCGTGACACGATAGAGGGGCGCTTGCTGGGATTGTGGCGGTTGGGCGGCAGGCGCGGCCTGAGCTGTGGGCGCTTGGGCATGGGCGCGAACGGCCGAGATTGAAGCTCCGAAGATAGCTGCACAAGCTAGCCAGGCGACAGCCGTTTTCACGTGCGACTCCTCGTAGATGACGCGTTTTGAGTGTTTCAATCTACGTTAGCAAATTGAGGCTGGTTGATGGGCGGACGCAAGGCACGGTGTACAGAACTGATAACTACGACCGGCTATTTTGGGCGAAGGCGATAGGCGTCACGCTGGGCTTTGTGGATTTTCTTCCATTTTTCCTTCGTTTCGTGAGCGGCGGCGGGATCGGTTTTGCGCTGCTGAAAGGCGAGCTCGGCCTCAAGTTTGCGGAGGTTGTCGAGGCGGGCGGGATCGAGGGCGCCGGAGGCGATGGCGGCTTCGACGGCGCAGCCGGGTTCGCCTGTGTGGGTGCAGTCGCGGAACTTGCAGTCGGCCGCGAGCGCCGTGATGTCGTCGAAGGTTTGCGCGACGCCATCGGCGGAATTCCAGAGCTGCAGTTCGCGCATGCCGGGCGTATCGATGACGATTTGGCCGCCGGGGAGGAAAAGCATTTGGCGGCTGGTGGTGGTGTGGCGGCCGCGATCGTCGGATTCACGGACGGGCTGAGTGGCGAGCGCTGCGGCGCCGAGAAGGGCATTGATCAGGGTGGACTTGCCGACGCCGGAGGAGCCGATGAAGGCCGCAGTTTCGGCGGGCGCGATGTGTGAACGGATGGCGTCGAGGCCCGAGTGCCCGGAATCGAGTGCGCAGCCGAGGAGGACCGGTACACCGGGCGCGACAGATTCGACCTCCCAGGCGAGAGCGGCGGCTTCCTTGGGCGTACACAGATCGGATTTGTTGAGAAGGATGATGGGGCGGGCGCCGCTCTCCCAGACGATCGAGAGGTAGCGCTCGATGCGGCGCGGATTGAAATCGCGATTGAGCGCGGAAGTGACGAAGACAAGGTCGAGATTTGCGCCTACGACTTGTTCGCGGAAGGCGCGGCCGGCGACTTTGCGCGAGAGCTTCGTCGATCGGTCAAGGACTCGGTCGATGCGTGCGCGATTTTCGGCGGCGCGCGGCGCGACAAGCACCCAGTCGCCGACGGCGGGAAGCGCGGCGGGATCGCCGGTGTGATGGCGGAGTCTTCCCGAGACTTCAGCGAGGTACTCGCCGTTCTGATTGCGGACGCGATAGAGACCTTTCGATTCTTCGGTAACACGGGCCGGCACAAGCGGCGATTGATCCGCGCGTGAGAACTGGGACGCAAAAAACGGATTCCAACCGAGATCTTCGAGTCGCACTTGAAAGCTCCTTTTCTTGAGGCACACGACGAGTGAATCAGGGATGTGCATTGGGAAAAGGCCAGCCTGGGCTGTTTAGAAAACGGGAGCGGAGGCAGACCTATTCACGCGGTTCGGAACAGCAGACATAGGCGCCTCCTTGAAGGATGTGCTCGAGGATGAAGCATGCGAGCCAACGGAAGAATAGCGTCGAAGCGAAGAGCGGTCAAGAGTGTGTGTTAGAATAGCAGGGCGTTTGTTGGTCCTGAAACATTGGCGGGAATGATCGGGGCTGCGAGACGACACTTGCAGCCCTTTTTGTTTGCACCAAGACCCACCCTTCGCGCAAACGGCGCGGGAAGAGTGGGCGCCCTGAAAAGCAGGAGCGATTTCAGATCTCAGATTTGAGATTTCAAAGTAAGCAAAGGCAGCTGCAAAACTGCACAGACAGGATTGTCTGTGCTACTCAAGAGCGGATATGGCGAAGGCGATCCGGAATATAGCGATTATTGCGCACGTGGACCACGGGAAGACGACGCTGGTGGACGCGATGCTGCGGCAGGCGGGGATTTTCCGCGAGAACCAGGAAGTGGTGAAGCGGGTGATGGACTCGAACGAGCTCGAGCGCGAGCGGGGCATCACGATTTTCGCGAAGAACGCGGCGTTTACGTACAAGGGCGTGCTGGTGAATATCGTGGACACGCCGGGCCACAGCGACTTTGGCGGCGAGGTGGAGCGCGCGCTGCGGATGGTGGACGGAGTGCTGGTGCTCGTGGACGCGAGCGAAGGGCCGTTGCCGCAGACGCGCTACGTACTGCAAAAGGCGCTGGCGGCGAAGCTACCGCCGATCATGGTGCTGAACAAGATTGACCGGCCGGACGCGCGTCCTGCCGAGGTGCTGGACGAAATCTACGATTTGTTTATCGATCTAGACGCGACCGAGGACCAATTGGACTTTCCGGTGCTGTACACGAACGCGAAGACGGGAGTGGCGCATCGAAAGCCGGGCGACGAGTCGACGACCCTGGAGCCGCTGTTCGAGCAGATTCTCGAGTCGCTTCCGGCGCCGGCGGGAAGTCCCCAGGCGACGCTGCAGATTCAAGTGACGAATCTCGATTACAGCGATTTTTGGGGGCGCATGGCGATTGCGCGCGTGTTCGAAGGGACGCTGAAACGCGGCGCCGAAGTGGGAATCGCGAAACTGGGTGGCGGGATTCAGCCGACGAAGATCACGAAACTGTTCACGTTTCGCGGGCTTGAGCGCGATGAGGCGGAGGAGGTGTCTACCGGAGACATCGTGGCGATTGCGGGCGTGGAAGGAATTCAGATCGGCGAGACGATTACTGATCGGGAGACTCCGGCGCCGATGGAACCGCTGACGATCGATGAACCTACGTTGACCATGGTGTTTACGATCAACACTTCACCGTTCGCGGGGCGTGAAGGGCAATTCGTGACGTCGCGGGATTTGCGGTCGCGGCTCGAGAAGGAATTGCTGACGAATGTGGCGCTGCGCGTGGAGGACACGGGAACGACGGACGCTTTTCGCGTGCTCGGACGTGGCGAACTGCAACTGGCGATCCTGGTGGAAACGATGCGGCGCGAAGGCTACGAACTGATGGTGGGCAAGCCGGAAATCGTGGTGAAGACCGAAAACGGGCGGCGGCTTGAGCCCCTGGAGCGGCTGGTGATCGACTGCCCGGAAAATTTCATTGGCATTGTGATGGAGCTGCTGGGATCGCGGCGCGGCGAAATGAAAAAGATGGTGAACCACCATTCGGGGCGCGTGCGGATGGAGTTCAGTATTCCCTCGCGCGGGCTGATCGGGCTGCGTGGGCAATTGATGACGGACACGCGCGGCACGGCACTGATTCATTCCCTGCTGGAAGGCTGGACGGACTATGCCGGCGAAATGGCGATGCGGCCGACTGGCGCGCTCGTGGCGGACCGCCCGGGACCGGCGACCGCGTACGCGATTTGGGGCGTGCAGGAGCGCGGCGAGCTGTTCATCGCGCCGGGCGTCGAAGTGTATGAGGGGATGATTCTGGGCGAGAACTCGCGCGAAGAAGACATGACGGTGAACATTACGAAGGAAAAGAAGCTGACGAACATGCGGTCGTCAACGGCGGACGAGGCGATCCGGCTGATTCCGCCGCGCGAGCTGACGCTCGAGAAGGCCATCGAGTTTATTGCGGACGATGAATACGTTGAGGTGACGCCGAAGTCGATCCGGCTGCGGAAAAAAGTGTTGGATGCGAAGAAGCGGCCGAAGCGGTGGCAGGAGATTCGAGCGAGTATCGAATCGGCGTCGTAGCGCTTCACTTGGGAAGCCCATTGCTTGGAAACCGGCTAGGCTTCGCGGCTAGGACCGCTGACACGCGCGATGTTCTCGGCAGTGCGGAAAGCAGCGACAAGGAATTCGAGCGTGATCCGGACGTAAAGAATCCAGAAGAAATAAGCAACCACCGCCAGCAACAGAGTGAGCAAGCCTTGCGGCGTTGAAACCTGAAAGCCGTTGAAGACACACCAAATCGCCACGATCAGGCCAGCGAGAAGGTGCAGGGCATAGAGAAACTTGGAGTAACGCGGTGTGATCCAGTGCTGGAAGGAAAAATCGAGCAACGATTCGAAGAATCCTTTCTCCTCTGCCATTTGTCGCCTCCGAGAATTTGAAAGCCCTGCCCGTGTTCAGGATGGGTCCACTAGCTATTGTGGCGCAAAAGATCCCGCGGCGTTGAGACAGTTCCAGCCGAGTTTGTCAAAGACGCAAGCCGGGAAGCGGTTTAGGAATGCGCCCGTGGATGCGGAGAAGCGTGCGGGACCTTCCGGATACGCCTCTGGAAGGTCCCGCTTGGATTCAGGGGGGAAGTTAACTCTTAACCGGGATTGTCACCGCGCGGGCAAGACGGAACGACAGCCTGGTCTCCGCGGGAACGCGGATATCCCGTTTGCCGGTGAAGGCCGCGCCAGCGGTTCCGGCACCTGCGCCAACGCTGCTTCCGATCAGCGCGCCGACACCGCCGCCAGCAACGCCACCAATGACTGCGCCAAGGCCGGCGCCGCCGCCGATCAGGACGCCGTTGCGTTTATTGTGATTCTTGCCGGTTCTGCCGTAATCGCCGGTGTCGATTTCGTAGGGCTGCCCGTTCACCTCGACAGAGTCGAGCGTAAGGTCCAAGTGGGGAACACCTTTCAAATGACCTGAAGGTCGGGCGTCGACGACATGTCCTTTCACGAGCGCGTCCTTCGGTATCACGACCTTGCTGTCAATCGTAATCGGCGAAAGCACGGTCGCCTGGAACACATCGCCTGACCGATTGGACGCAGTCGAAATGCTATCGCCCAAGACGACATCCAACGTGGTGCCTTCTGGAACCGTCATTTGCCGCGTTGGGTGAAAAATGCGGTCGACGAGGCCGGTGGAATTAGCGCTGCCAGAATCGCCGCTGGCTTCAGTACGCCCGCAGCCGCTCAACAAAAGAACAAGCAAAAGGAGAAAAGAAATAGACACCAAGTTTCTCTTATGTATGCGCACGGTCACCTCCATCGGAATTCGACGATTAAGTAGCAATCTGAACTCCAAGCAGCGCTTTGTAAGCTTATGAAAAGAATAGCTTTATTTCGTATTGGTATTGCTAGTATTGAGCAAGAATTGCAGAAGAGATTCGATCGTTCCTAGGGGATTTCACCGATGCAGTGACCGACGCATCCGCCACGCCCATGAGGAAGTGGTTCGAATTGGAACGTCACGGTGACAGGCTTCGCGCGAGATGAATTTTGCTCGCGCGATCCTACCGCCGGGTGACAAACTGAGCTACTTCGCGATTAACTCGATCTTAGCGATTGTTGCGCGCACACCCTGCTTTACTTCTCTGGCTTTTTCGCCTGGCGGGGGAATTGGAATCGAGGGCACGAAGGTCACGGACAGCTCGTTTGGGTTCCAAGCTTTGTTTTCTTTCAACGCCTGGATCAAGCGAGTGAGATCGAAGCTGACAACTCCGGGTTTGTGTTTAGGGTGATCTGCGTGGCGGGGCAGAAACACGCTGAGATTTCCGACGTAGTAGATGCAGTGGAAATCCGGCGGCTCGCGCCACGGCCAGGGAAGATTGATGTAAACCTCATAGTAAGTTCCCGGATTGCCGCCATACTCAACGTTATTCAGATTGAGAACAACCGCGTGGGCGGATTCCTTATCCTCGATCAGTCGATCAATTTTGGCCGCGGAATCAGGAGGAATCTTGATTTCAATGTGGGTAGGCTCGGTGCCAAGCTCAATTTTCTCTACCGCAGCGGCAGCCAGCCGTTCCGGGGGAGCGGGAGGGAACTGCCTCTGGATAGCGAGTATCGGCGGACGGTAGATGATCCATTCGGGCGGATCGTCGTCATAGCGATAGTCGAGCTGGGTGATGGTGTTGAGCACGTCCTTAGCCGCTAGGGAGACACTGTTTCCGTGTTCGTCGAAGAATTGAAACGTCTGATTCATCCACGTGGAATCGGATGTCGGGTTGGAGCGGCCGCCACCTTGATCAAGCCAGCGCTTCCAGAGACGATCGATATTGGCATGGTGGAGAAAGAAAACGGGATCCTGCGCGGCCGTATCCGGGTCACACATGAGGCCACCGACGACGCAGTGAATCACGTTGTGGGGCTGCTGCTCGAGATCGCCGGTGCCGCTGTCGAACTGAGTGGGCGGTGAAGGGTTGCCGCCGAAGCTGGCGCCGAAAGGAGCTTCAAAGTTGATATCAGAAAACGCGACTGCGTAGCTGGCGGCCGAAGCCGGGACAGAACCACCGGCGTTCATGGTTGCGTCGCGATTCGAGATGTAAAGAGGATTGGTGGAATCAGCCGGCTGGCGATAGGGCAATGGAATCTGTCGCTCGCTGGCCGAACTGTAGTTCCAATACGGAAGTGTGACGTAAGGATCGCCCGAAGCAGCCCGGAGAATTCGTTCGAAATAGTAGAGATACATCCGGTGCCAGCTGAAGAAGAAATAGCTTGCGTGCTGGCATCCATTGAAAAGCGGTTGGGGTGCATCGTAAGTGCCATGCATGTCGGCCTGGTACTGCCAGCTGGTGGGATCGCGTGGTGGGCGGCTCATCATGACCTGGACTCCATGGCGTAGCGACGCGATTTCGTTCGCTGAAAGGGTGCTAATGTCTTTGCGCACGTGGACGCCAAAGCAGAGCCGCGCTCTATCGGTTCTCTCCTGTTGAGCATGGCTCGGAAAAATCAGAGGGACGAAGCACAGGAGGCCAGAAAGGGCCGCGAGCGTGAACATAGGAAATCGGAAGGCGCTTTTCTTCATTTGGTTTTCTCCTGCGGAAGCCGGGATCGGTTGATCGATAGTGATCGACAGAGGGGTGTCGTTTCAGGAAACGAGTTTGGGCGGAGGTTTTGGCCAACAAATGGGGTGTTCGCTAACGGGACGGGGATTCCCATGAGCGGGCAAGATAGGCGTAAATTCACTTGTAAGCGGACTGTAAGAGGAACAATATACGGGACTTAAGGGGTCAGACATCGGAAGGCTAGTTGCGATACACAACTGGCGAGGCAGGTTCCTGTGGACATCGTACGACCAGAGATTAAGCGAAAAAAGAAGGTGCGCCAGATCGCCTATGCGATCGGCGGACTGATTGTGGTGGTGGTGATTTCACTGGCGCTTTCGAGGCTGAAGCCGGCGGCGCCGACCGTCGACAGCGCGACGATTTGGAAGGACACCGTGAAGCGGGGTCCGATGCTGCGCGACATGCGCGGGTTGGGAACGCTGGTGCCGGAAACGATTCGCGTGATCCCGGCGATCACAGACGGAATCGTCGATCGGCGCAACATGCTGCCAGGCATGGAAGTGAAGGCGAACACGGTGATTCTGGATTTGAAGAATCCGGAGCTCGAGCAGGCGACGGTGGACGCGGAGTACCAACTGAAGGGCGCGGAAGCCGAGTTCAACAATTTGAAGGCGCAACTGCAGAACCAGCTGATGCAGCAGAGGTCACAGGCAGCGGCGATCAGCTCGGCGTACCACACCGCGGATTTGCAGAGGCAAACGAACGAAAAGCTGCTGGCGCTCGGGCTGGTGTCGGACTTGATCGAAAAAACGTCGGTGGTGCAGGCCGAGGAGTTGGCGAAACAGAACGACCTAGCGCAAAAGCAAGTGGAGACCTTCGCGAATTCGATTGAGGCGCAACTGGCGGTGCAGGAAGCGAAAGTGAACCAGTTGCGGGCGCTCTACAATTTGAAGAAATCGCAGCTCGACCAATTGCACGTGCGGCCCGGAATTGACGGCATCCTGCAGGAACTGGACGTGGATGTGGGACAGCGCGTGGCGCTGGGAACGGCACTGGCGAAGGTAGCGCAGCCGAGTTTGCTAAAGGCAGCGCTGAAGATCGCGGAGACGCAGGCGAAGGACGCACAGATCGGCCAGAAGGCACTGATCGACACGCACAACGGCGTGATCCCGGGGCACGTGATTCGAATCGATCCCTCGGTGGTTAACGGAACGCGGACTGTGGACGTCAAACTGGATGGCCCCCTGCCACCGGGCGCCGTGCCCGACCTGAGCGTGGAAGGCACCATCGAAATCGAGCGGCTGGCCGACGTTCTGTACGTGGGCCGGCCGGTGCATGGCGAAGCGGATTCGACCGTCGGGCTGTTCAAAGTAATTGATGCGGGCGGCGAAGCGGTTCGCGTGCAGGTGGAATTGGGCCGGACGTCCGTGAACCAGGTGGAGATCAAGAAGGGCCTGATGGTGGGCGATACGGTGATTCTGTCAGACATGTCGGCATGGGATAACTACGACCGGGTGCAGCTGAAGTAGGAATTCCGCCGAGAAGGGGCGCGGCAAGCGGCGCCTAGTAGGGATTAGAAGTTGCAACGGAACCTTGGGGACTGAGGGAACGTAACAAGTAACAAGAACGAGCTGCCAGCAAAGCTGGAGCCACGGCAAGGAGCCAGGGATGAACACGACCCAGCAAGGACTGATCAAGTTGGAGGATGTAAAGAAGGTTTTCTACACGGACGAAGTGGAGACGCACGCGCTGAGCGGCGTTCACCTGGAGATCAAGAACGGCGAGTTCCTATCGATCGCGGGCCCATCGGGCTGCGGCAAGTCAACGCTGCTTTCGATCCTGGGCCTGCTCGATTCGCCGAGCGAGGGCCACTACTGGATCAACAACCAGCCGGTGGCGAACCTGTCGCTATCGGACCGCACGCGGATCCGCAACCGCGAGATCGGGTTCATTTTCCAGGCGTTCAATCTGATCGGCGACCTGACGGTCTTTGAGAACGTGGAGTTGCCGCTGACGTACCGAAGCATGGCGAGCGCAGAGCGGAAGAAGCGCGTGCAGGAAGTGCTCGAGCGCGTCGGAATGGCGCACCGCATGAAGCACTATCCGTCGCAACTTTCGGGCGGCCAACAGCAGCGCGTGGCCGTAGCGCGAGCGCTGGTGGGATCGCCCTCGATCCTGCTGGCGGACGAGCCGACCGGAAACTTGGACTCGAAGAACAGCGAAGCTGTAATGGACCTGCTGCGGCAACTGCACCGCGAGGGCGCGACGATCTGCATGGTTACGCACGACCCGCGGTACGCGAGCATCGCCGACCGCACGATTCACCTGTTTGACGGGCGCATTGTGGAAGAAACCTTGGGCTCGCGCACAGCGACCGTCTAGATAAAGGAATCCGACAAACCTACCCGGCCAGGTGCCCGAAGAAGTGCGTTCGGCGCAACAGTAGACGTGTGTTTGGAGGCGACGGATGGGCGCTTTGCTGGAAGACGTAAGGTACGGGATCCGGGTGCTGCGCAAGAGTCCTGGGTTCACGGTGATTGCGGTGCTGACGCTGGCACTAGGAATCGGCGTGAATACGGCGATTTTTTCGATCGTTAACGGAGTGCTGCTGAATCCGCTGCCCTTTCCGCAGCCCGCACAACTGACGATCCTCTACGAAACTTCACCGAGATTCGAGAAGTCTTCGATTTCCTATCCGAATTTCCTCGATTGGCAGCGAATGAATTCGACATTCGCATCCATAGCCGCCTACCGGAGCGACGATTTCAATTTGACGGGCAGCGGAGAACCGGAACGCGTGCGGATCGGGATGGTTTCGGCGGACTTTTTTCCGATTCTCGGCGTGAAGCCGACGATGGGCCGGCTCTTTAGTGCGGCCGAAGAACGGGTGGGCGCGGCGCCCGTCGCGCTGGTGAGTGGCGGCTTCTGGCAGCGAAAGTTCGGGTCGGCGCACGACATTGTCGGGAAGCACATCACGATGAACGGGCACGACTACATGATTGTGGGCGTGATTCCCCAGAGCTTCCGCCTTCACATCAACAACTTCGATAGCACCAAGGATGTGTATATCCCGGTCGGGCAATTCGCGGATCCCGCGTTTCAAGACCGCGGCGTGCATGAGGGCATGGACGCAATTGGGCGGCTGAAGCCGGGCGTTTCGGTAGCGGCCGCACAAGCAGATATGAGCCGGATTGCGAACAGCCTCGCGGAGGCGTATCCCAACGCCGACAAAGGCGCGGGAGTACGCTTGCTGGGGTTGCAGCAAGACATGGTGCATGAGGTGCGGCCCTACTTGTGGCTTCTGCTCGGCGCGGTGGGATTCGTGCTGTTGATTGCGTGCGTCAACGTGGGGAACCTGCAACTGGCGCGGTCAACGAGCCGGGCCCACGAATTCGCAATTCGCAGCGCGCTTGGGGCAAGCCACAAGCGGGTGATCCGGCAACTTCTGACGGAAAGCGTCATGCTCGGCGTGGCTGGGGGCGTTATCGGGACATGCGTGGCCGCCTGGGGAACGCAGGCGGCGCTCCGATTGCTGCCTGAAACGCTGCCTCGGGCCGAAGATGTGGGGCTTGACGGGCGCGTCCTGCTCTTCACGGTGGCAATTTCGATCGTGGCCGGCATCGTGTTTGGGCTGGCGCCGGCACTGAAAATCGCGCGGCCGGATCTGCAGGAGGCGTTGAAGGAAAGCGGCCGGGGAACGATAGGCGCCCGGCATCGCACGCAGAGCATTTTTGTAGTGGTGGAGATGGCCCTGGCGCTGGTGCTGCTGGTGGGGGCGGGGCTGATGATCCGAAGCCTGGCGGAGCTCTGGAACGTA
>Ga0126373_10004747_pt1 | contig 10454 bp, 7 predicted proteins | sample PanSoiMetPlot_11_FD_92545 | JGI IMG/M metagenome (GOLD analysis project Ga0126373, IMG submission 92545) | Tropical forest soil microbial communities from Panama - MetaG Plot_11 | ecosystem: Environmental > Terrestrial > Soil > Tropical forest > Bulk soil | place: Panama | collected 2016-02-17
CGATCTGGTCATTATCAGGATACAAAATTTATTTGGCCGAGCTTCGCTCCGCTGCTTGTCGAATTCTCAAGCGCATTACATAACGATTCCGCTATTACTGCATCACTGGCAGCAAAAGTAGTCCCTTGACTAACGTCCCTACTTTTATTGTATATACCGATTATTATTTCTTTATGCGCAACATAGTTCGGCGATTATTTTTTTGTCAAGTTTTTTGTGCGGCGCTGAAAAGTCTTTGTGAAACGGAGCACGTACGCGATGCACGCAACTAGCCGGGATAAGGTGATACAGCGAAGCTTCTCATCGGTAGGCAAAGCGGCACCACGAATCGAGGGGGCGCAGAAAGTCTCCGGTACAGCGCGGTATACGGCAGACCACCTTCTTCCAGGAACGATATGGGGCAAAGTTCTGCGCAGTCCCTATCCTCATGCTCGTGTTGTTCAGATAGACACATCCAGGGCGCAATCACAGCCGGGAGTTATGGCGGTGCTTACGGCGGTTGATATTCCAGCCGTGTTAACCGGCCGTCGCCTGCAAGACATGCCAATGTTGGCGCAGGACCGGGTCCGCTTTATTGGCGAAAAGATTGCCGTGGTAGCAGCCGCGAATCGCGACATAGCGGAAGAAGCGGCCCAACTCATCAAAGTAGAATACGAAGAGATGCCCGTCGTCTTCGATCCTCTTGTGGCCATTACAGAGGGCGCGCCACAACTTCATGAGGGCCTCAAAGATTACAAGGGGTTGCCCAAGCCTATCCCGGGAATCAACAACGTCTACTCGCACGAACAGTGGGCACTAGGCAATATCGATCAGGGATTTCGCGAGGCCGGTCGTATTTTCGAGGACACCTTCACCACTCAGCATGTTCATCAGACGTATGTCGAGCCCCATTCGAGCGTTCTTTCAATAGATAAGGACTCGGGCGTTGTTCACATCTGGGTGAGCAATAAGGGTCCCTACCAAGCCAAGCAAAGTCTTTCCGAAGCCATCGGTGTTCCCCCGGAAAAGATTGTCATTCATGTGTCTGCGATCGGTGGTGACTTCGGCGGTAAGGGCGCGGTCATGGATCTGCCGCTCTGTTATTTTCTGGCGCAAAGAACCGGCCGCCCCGTTCGCATGATTATGACCTATACAGAAGAGCTCATGGCGGGAAATCCGCGCCATTCATCGGTCATGATTGTGAAGACCGGCGTGAAAGAAGATGGAACGATCGTTGCGAGGCAGGTCAAAGCTTTTTTCAATGGCGGTGCCTACGGCGCGATGAAGCCCATTCCGTCCGTGAACTTGCCCGGCGCTGTCAAAGCGGCGGGCTCGTATCGTATTCCAAACGTTAAGATTGACTCTTACGCAGTTTACACGAACAGCGTTCCCTGCGGCCATTTCCGCTCACCGGGCATGGTTCAGCTTATCTTTGGCGGAGAATCGCAAATCGACATGATCGCCGAAGCTTTGCATATCGATCCACTGGAAATGCGGCTTCACAACGCTCTCCGGGACGGTGATCCGGTACCAGGCGAGGCGAAAAACGGTATGGTTGATGTCAAGTGCCGGAAAGTGCTTGAAGCCGCCGCTGCCGTCTCTCAATGGAAGACGTTTAAAAAGCCGCCTCAAACAGGGAGAGGCGTTGCTGTATCCTTTCGCAATGTAGGAATTGGCGATGCCAACGCTCGGTTGACCGTGGAGCCCGATGGCATTGTCTCGCTGTTGACGACTTACGCCGACACCGGCACGGGAGCTCACACGATTATTTGCCAGATGATCGCCGAGGTCTTGGAAATCCCGTTAAGCCAGGTGAAATTGGAAGTCGGCACCACTGATTGCTTTCGCTCCGAAGCCGGCACCGGCGCCAGCCGCGTGACGTTCGTTTTGGGACAAGCTGTGCTAAACGCCGTCGACAAGTTAAAGGTTCTGCTATGCGAGCGCGCAGCAGAAATGCTACGAATGCCCCCTGAGGAAATCGAATTTAAAAAGGGGCGCCTGATATCCAAGGGTAATAACGCGAAGTCTTTGTCCTTAGCTCAAGTGGCCGCTGGAGCGATAGCTAACGGCCAGCCTCTACAAGTGGAAAGCTATCACCAAGAGATTGAAACCCCCGCAGAGGGAGTATTCACGGCTTGTATCGCCGAGGTGTATGTCGATACCGAAACCGGTCAAATTCAGTTGCGCAAGCTGAATACGGTTCATGACGTCGCTACCATTTTGAATCCGGTGGGCCACCAGGGACAAATCGACGGCGGTATTATGCAGGGCGTGGGTTATGCCCTAATGGAAGAAATGCCGATGGAGGAAGGGAGAGTACAAACCCTCAATCTTGGCGAATACAAGATACCGAACATCAAGGACGTTAGTCGTCTGCAAACGACGCTGGTTCGCGGAGATGTCGGGGCGTCTCCGTTCCAAAGCAAGGAGATAGGTGAAAGTGCCATCTCGCAAGTAGCGCCGGCGATCGCAAACGCGGTTTACGACGCCGTCAGGGTCCGTATAAAGGATCTACCCATTACGGCGGAGAAAGTTTTCCGTGCCCTGCGGGAGAGACAGAGCGTAAAATCAACCGGTGTAGCGTATGAAAAGACCTCGGCTTAATGCGTTTTTTCTGATGGTTGTGGCGCTTGGCGTGATCACTTTCCGGCCCAGCGTTACCCTGTCGCAGGAAAAACTCGAGAAGATCCGTATCGCATATCCAACTATTTCTATGGCAATGGCGCCCTGGTGGGTCGCTAGAGAAAAAGGCTTCTTTAGCCAAGAGGGGCTGGACGTCGATGTAATGTACATCAAAGGAGATGGGACCATTGTCCAGGCCTTGATAGGTGGCAATATTCAGGCGGGTTATGCTGGCGCCACGCCGGTTGCGGCCGCGGTTGCGCGCGGAGGTCCAGTGGTAATAGTGGCCGTTCCCGCCAATCGGATGGGATACCTACTGATGACGCGTGAACCCATTAAGGATCCTCGAGATCTATACGGTAAGCGCTTTGCGATTAGCTCGTTTGGTGGCTCCAGTGAAATTGCCACGAGACTCGGATTGGAAAAAATAGGCACTGATCCGAGCAAAGTTGTGATGTTACAGGTGGGCGGATCGCCGGACCGCGTCGCCGCTATGAAACGGGGGAGCGCCGATGGTTCGATACTTTCCGCTAATGAGGTTATCGGCGCCGGGGGCATGGGTTTTTATACCCTTTACGACTTCGCAAAATCTGATCTCGATTATCCCTACAACGTTCTGTACGTTCTCAAGCAGTTTGCCTCTGAAAAAAGGAAAGCTACGGCCTCGCTAGTCAAATCGTTTATGCGGGGCCTCTGGTTCATGCAGGAAAACGAAGACGAGTCCGTCAAAATCTCCGCGCATTGGCTAAAGACTAGCGACCTCAAGTCGCTTCGGCGTCAATGGAAATATATCGCCTTCCAATTGCATCAAGAAATTCCATACCCGACCGAGGCGGGATTTAAGCTCGCCCTCGGTGGAATGGCTCAGACGGATCCCAAGGCCGCCGCGCTGCGGATGGAGGATGTAACCGATGTCAGCATCATCAACGAACTCGTAAAGCAGGGCTTCTTTAAACGCGCGAAAACGATTCGTTAGGTTTACTGTCTAAGAAAGCATAGAGCTCATGAAACAAGGATCAGTTGAGGCGATTGTAACAGGTCTAAAAGAAGCCGGAATCAATTTTATTTCCATGTTGCCTGATTCGGATTTTACTGACACGCAGAAGGCCGTCATGGCCGACAAAGATTTTAAGTGTGTTCCGGTCAGCAACGAGTCGATAGGATTCGGGGTCTGCGCCGGGGCCTGGTTGGGCGGAAAAAAGCCCGCCCTTCTAATTACCACCGACGGCATTATGGCAAGCGCATTCCCGTTGACCACGCTGAACATGCAGAAAAACATTCCCGTATTGATGGTGATACCTTACAGAGGTAGCCTTGGCGACGGCATTTGGTTTATGGGACCCATGGGAGCCGCCACGGAACCTCTTTTGAAAGATCTACAAGTAGCCTACACAGTCATAAGCAAAGTAGAAGAAGTAACGCCGGCGATTAAGAATGCTCAACTTTCCGCGGAAGCGTGGCTTCGCCCCACTGCTGTGCTTTTGACGGGGGAGATTATCTTTGAAGAAGCCTGAATGCATAAAACTTTTGGATAAGAAGTTGGATCAAAACGTCCTCGTTGTTACGCCCACCGGAAAAACCTACCAATACTGGGAAGCTACGGGGAGAGAGGCACAGATCTCCCAGCTCAACCTGGGACTTTGCACACCCGCCGGGCTGGGACTAGCTCTGGCGTTGCCGCATCGTAAGGTGGTGGCACTGGATGGCGACGGAAATTTACTTTTCAATCTCGCTTCCGTTGCCGACCTTGCGGTTCAAAACCCGGGAAATCTAATAGACATTGTCTTTGACAACGAGTGCTATCAATCCTGTGATAGTTTCCCATCGGTTACGTCTAAAGGCGTCAATCTAGAAGCCATTGCGAAGGGCTGCGGAATCAAGAACGCAGTGACGATTAGAGATATAACCCGCTTTGAACAAACCCTGGACGAAGCGCTCAACGGCAACGAACTGTTTTTTATCGTTGCAAAGGTCGAGCCGGGCGAAGAAATTGTTCCGCTTCCTCGACAAGAGGGCAGAGAAAACAAGTATCGGTTCGTCAGGCATGTCGAAAACACAGAAAATATTCGCATCATCAATCCTTATTCGCGCCGGCGAAAGAAAGACTTTATACCTTCCGATTAAGAAAAAGTGGCGATTCCGCAACTCGCACTCTGCTAGCCTGGACTATTCATGCACCGAGGAAAACGCGGAACACACTGTAGGCCGAGGAGTAAGCTGGCGGAAGCCGGGAAAAAAGTCATTCAACGTTCAAAGCGGGCGCTTCGCCCGTCCTGAGCCTCGAAGGATCGAGCGGGAACAAGATCCTTCACTGTCGTTCAGGACAGACTTTGAACATTCAACTTTTGAACCTTCTAACATAGAGGCCCATTGCCCGCGACTGGAGGGGTTCGCTCCTAGGCTGTTTTCTACGAATGTTCCGTGCTAGAAACATCACCCCGTTACTGCTTTCAGCCATCTGCCATCTGCAAAATTCCCGGGCTGCTTAGAACTTCCGATTCCACTCGGCGCAAGCGTAGCGCCGGTTCACGAGCTCTTCGATGTTTCGGCACGGAATCTCAAGCAGCTCGCCGTTCACCTGCCATTCTCGCTTAAGGCTCACCCGAATAGTGGCAGAATCTAGGAAAAGATTCCTGAGAAATGATTGGTGTGAGCGACCTCGCCGGTAGGCGGGTTGCCGGGAAGGCATGGAAAGACAAATTTCCATGAGAGCGAGATCGAAATTCAAAAGGAAACTGCCGTGAACAAGCGTATAGCCATGTTTTCGGTGCTGCGCATTGCCGGAAAACTTTCGCCCGCCAATCGCAAGATCGCTGATTCCCTCGATCCGCACGGGCTCTGATATCAAACCCTCGATCAAGCTCCGATGACGTTTGAGGACTTGCGCGTAGGCATGCGCGACATCGCCAAAAGCCTCCGATCGCTCATTCTTGACAACCAGTGTGTAATTTAAACAACCGGGGCCTTGGAGCACCGCGCCGCCACCGCTAAAGCGGCGGAAAACTGAAATTCCTCGCTCAGCGCAAATGCTAGCATTAACTTCGGTAGCGAGTTTGTTGGAATAACCGAGGACGACGAAATAATTTTTCGGCTCCCAGACTCTTAGAACACCCTCCGCTCGTATCTGTTCACACCAGTGAAACAGCGCTTCGTCACAGGCAAGATTATGAGCCGGATCATCAAACGTGAGTTCGAGATATTTCATGAACGTTCTTTTGATTTTGGTTCCGATTTATTGTCTGGTACAATGAATTAACAATGGAACCGGAAAAGAAAGATAGCTCCAACGGCAGTTCCCTTGAGGGCCGTCGTGACGATTCCAAAGGCCCGCGCAACGATCGACACAAGTGGCTTGACCCTTTGGAATCCATTCTCGAATATATTCTCAAGAACGAAGGATCGGAACAAGCCACTTTCCTTGTGGAAGAGCTGGTTGAAAAGCTAAGAGAGTCTGGACTCAAGATTCCCTACACGGTCAACACTCCTTACATTAATACAATCCCGGTAGAAAAAGAGCCTCCGTATCCCGGCAACCGGGAGATCGAGCGGCGCATCAAGAGCTACGTGCGTTGGAACGCCATGGCGATGGTTGTGAAAGCCAACCGGCTTCATCCCGATATCGGCGGACATATATCGACCTACGCTTCCTCGGCAACATTATACGAAGTGGGCTTGAACCATTTCTTCCGCGGTGGTGACAGCGGTCGTTTAGCGGACATGGTTTATTTTCAAGGCCATGCATCTCCCGGCGCCTACTCGAGAGCATACATTGAGTGGCGGATCAACGCGCCCAAGCTGCATCACTTTCGCCAAGAGCTCTCGCCCGTTGGCGGTCTTCCGTCCTACCCGCATCCTTACTTGCTTTCGGATTTCTGGCAGTTCCCTACCGTATCCATGGGACTGGCCCCGATCATGTCCATTTATCAAGCCCGCTTCACCCGCTATTTGTCCAGTCGCGGCCTTTTGAGCGGCGAAGAACCCAAAGTTTGGTGCTTCGTCGGCGACGGAGAGATGGATGAGCCGGAAGCCTCGGGAGCACTATCCCTCGCCGGCAGAGAAAACCTGGATAATTTGATCTGGGTAGTAAATTGCAATCTCCAGCGTCTCGACGGCCCGGTCCGCGGCAACGGTAAGATCATCCAAGAGCTGGAGGCACTGTTCCGCGGCGCGGGCTGGAACGTCATCAAGGTAATATGGGGCTCCGATTGGGATCCGCTCCTCGAGGCGGACACGAGCGGGCTGCTCGTCAAACGCATGGAAGAGGCCGTCGATGGCGACTATCAAAAGTATTCCGTAGAGCCCGGTAGCTATACGCGTAAACACTTTTTCGGCAAGTATCCGAAACTCCTGGAGATGGTAAACCATCTGACCGACGATCAGATTCACAAACTACTCCGGGGTGGCCACGATCCAAAAAAGGTTTACGCGGCTTATAAAGCGGCCGTCGAGCACAGAGGAACTCCCACGGTCATACTGGCGAAAACGGTCAAAGGTTACGGGTTAGGTGAAGCGGGCGAGGGGCGCAACGTCACCCACCAGCAGAAGAAGCTCAACGAACGCGAATTGCGGGAATTCCGCACGCGTTTCGACATTCCGCTAGCCGATGAAGAGGTCGTCGAAACTCCCTTCTATCGCCCGCCCATCGATAGCCCGGAATCCCAATATGTCTTGGAGCGGCGAAAGCAGCTTGGCGGCTTCCTGCCGCAGCGTAAGGTCAGCGCATCACCGCTAAAACTCCCCGATGCCGGGGAATATGCCGAGTTTCTCAAGGGCTCCGGGCAACATGCCATGTCTACGACCATGGCCATGGTGCGAATTCTAACCAAGCTGTTGCGCCATGATGAGTTGGGGAAAAGGATCGTTCCCATTATTCCCGACGAAGCGAGAACTTTCGGCATGGATTCGCTCTTCCGGCAAATCGGCATTTACTCGCCGAAGGGCCAGCTCTACGAGCCGGTGGATCGGGAAACTTTGCTCTACTACAACGAGAAAAAGGACGGCCAGATCCTCGAAGAAGGCATCACCGAGGCGGGTGCGATGTCATCCTTTATTGCCGCCGGCACGGCCTATGCCAACTACGGTATCAACATGGTGCCCTTCTACTTCTATTATTCGATGTTTGGATTCCAGCGCATCGGCGATTTGATGTGGGCGGCGGGCGACATCAAAGCCAAGGGATTTCTCCTGGGTGCCACGGCCGGGCGTACGACTTTGAATGGCGAGGGGCTCCAGCATCAGGACGGCCATAGCCACATCTTGGCCAGCACCGTTCCGACGTTGCTCACTTATGATCCCGGTTTTGCCTACGAAATCGCCGTCATTATTCGCGACGGCCTCAGACGGCTTTACGTTGAAGGCGAAGAATATTTTTACTATCTGACGCTCTACAATGAGAGCTATGAGATGCCGGAAATGCCCGCTGGCGCCGAACCTGGGATTCTTCAGGGGCTCTACAAGTTTAAAGCGGCTCCAAAAGGAAGGAAGCATAAAGCCCATATTTTTGGCAGCGGCCCGCTTCTACGGGAAGCGCTGCGCGCACAAGCCATTTTAGCGGAGCAGTACGATGTCTCGGCGGATGTGTGGAGCGCCACTAGCTATAAGCTCTTGCGCGGCGATGCGCAGCGGGTGAAACGCTGGAACATGCTGCATCCCACTGCGCCCAAGAAGCAATCGTATCTAGAGACAACCTTGCAAAACGAAGAGGGCGTCTTTGTCGCGGTTTCCGACTACATGAAAATGGTTCCGGATCAGATCGCCCCATGGGTACCCGGCGGCCTCATGACGTTGGGAACGGATGGCTTCGGCCGCAGCGACACCCGGCCTAGTCTCCGGCGCTTTTTCGAGGTCGACGCGGAGCTCATTGTCGTTGCGACTCTCTCCGCTCTCTATCAAAAGGGTTCGCTGCCGGGCGAGTCAGTGCAGGCGGCCATTAATAATCTGGGCATCAATCCTGAAAAACCATTCCCGTTCTCCCTCTAGTATCCTTACGATCTCGACACCCAATTTTGATGGACGTCAAACTCCCGCAGCTCGCCGAAGGCGTAGAATCCGGAACGGTCGTAAGCATCTTAGTCTCCGAGGGACAGGAGGTTAAGAAAGACCAACCCATCATGGAGCTCGAGACCCAGAAAGCGGTGGGCTCCATTCCCTCTCCCGCTTCTGGCACCGTAACGAAAATCCACGTCAAGGAAGGGATGGAGGTTGCGGTGGGCCAAACGCTTCTCTCCATCGCGGCCGACCAGGGCGCCGCTGGCCCGACAGTACAGAGCGCAAGGCCTGCAGCAACGCCGGCGCCGCAAGCGCGCCATGAAAGACCTATTGCCCGTCAACCGACAACCGAGCCACCGCCCCAACAGACCACAGACACTTACCGCTATGAATCCAAGAGCGGCGTGCCGCCCCCCGCGGCCCCGTCAATCCGCAAGATTGCCCGGGACCTTGGCATCGACCTGACGCGCGTCAGAGGCAGCGAGTCCGGCGGTAGAATTGTGATGGAAGACCTGCGCGCCTATGTTCAGGGGCTGCAGCAAATAGCCTTTCGCGAAAGCGCGGAGACAGTTTCATCGGTGCCCACCACGGCAAAACCGCGGCAAGTTGACACTGTCGATTTCGCCAAGTGGGGTCCGGTTCGGCGCGACAAAATGTCCAGCCTGCGGCGCACCGTGAGCCAACGCATGGTGCAATCTTGGACCACGATTCCTAAGATCAACCAGTTCGCTGATGCCGACGTTACCGCGCTCCTGGCGTTGCGCAAAAAATTTGCCGCCGCTTACGACAAAAAACAGGCTCACCTGACCTTGACCCCATTTATCTTGAGAGTCGTGTCGAACGCATTGCAGAAATATCCGCGCGCCAACTCAAGCCTTGACGCTGCTACCCAGGAAATTATCTTTAAGGACTATTGCCACATCGGAGTAGCCGTGGACACGGACGCGGGCCTGATCGTTCCCGTGCTGCGCGACGTTGACAAGAAGAACCTGCTCGAGCTGTCGCGGGAGCTGAACGAATTAACGGAGAAAACGCGCCAAAGAAAGATCTCTGTCGAAGAGCTGCAGGGTGGCACGTTCACGATCTCCAATCAGGGCAGCATCGGTGGCAGCCACTTCACACCGATCATCTATGCTCCCCAAGTCGCTATTCTGGGCGTTGGCCAAGGCGGCCCGAGGCCGGTGGTCGTGGATGAAAAGGTCGTTATTCGAACCCTTTTGCCTCTCTGCCTCGCCTACGATCATCGGGTTCTGGATGGCGCTGATGCAGTGCGCTTCTTGAAAGAAATTATCGCCGGTCTCGAATCCTTTGCCGAGAAAGACGTGAAAATTAACTGATCGACATGGATCCTATCAAAAGCGAAATCGTCGTACTCGGTGCGGGCCCCGGAGGCTACACAGCGGCATTTTACGCTGCCGATCGCGGCAAGAAAGTGACAATGGTTGAACAGGCGCCGAGGCTTGGCGGTATCTGTCTCAATAGCGGCTGCATTCCCTCCAAGGCTTTAATCCATGCCACAGCGGTTCTTCGGGAAGCCAAGGACTCGGCCGCCCGCGGTATCGAACTTGGCCAGGCGAAGGTCGATCTCGACAAACTGAGAGCGTGGAAGGAATCGATTCTGGAAAAATTGGGCCAGGGTCTCAAAACGCTTGCCCAGAAACGTGCCGTGCAGGTGATTCACGGACGAGGGCACTTCGAAGATTCCGAAACTCTGAGAGTCGAAACGTCAGAGGGCCAAAAGTTCGTCAATTACGAAAAGGCCATCATCGCCGTCGGTTCAAAGCCCGCGATGCCGGCGGCTTTCAATCTTGGCAATCCGCGGATCATGACCTCCAAGGAAGCGCTCGAGATCCAAGAAACCCCAG